>OOAH01000651.1_pt1 | contig 38875 bp, 35 predicted proteins | sample 1671801 | NCBI WGS metagenome assembly OOAH01 (sample SAMN06348194, study PRJEB24527) | human gut metagenome | biome: human gut; feature: ankylosing spondylitis patient; material: feces | host: Homo sapiens | place: China | collected 2015-10 | reverse complement strand
TCTTGTCGCGGCCGATCTTGATGATGGCCGACTGATGGCGAGACGAAATGATGATGGAGTCGTCGGTCGGGTCGTAGTCGACGGAGTTCACGTGCAGCCAGTTGCGGCCCGGACCGGAACCCACGATGTCGCCGAAGTGATCGTTATCGTCCATCTTGGCGAGATCTTCGGCAGACAAGGTCTTGCCGGCCTGGCTTGCGTCGATGTTCAAGCACACGGCACCCTGATCGAGCACCTTAAGAACGTTGTCGCGGTACGCGTCGAGAATGTCGAACAAGCGCCATTCGTCAACCACCTGACCGTTTTCGTCCACCTCAATCACGATGTCGCGCACGGTGCGCACGTGCTTGCCGTTCGGAAGCAGATGATCGGACGAAGCAACGCGCAGCAGGTAGTGACCGTTTTGCATGGCGTCCATGGCGTGCGAGAAGTCGTTGTATCCGTCGGGCAGGCGACGGTTCCAGACTTCACGGCCCATCAGGTCGTACTTCACATAGCGCTGGCCGTAGCCCCAGGTAAAGGCGCCGTCCTTATTCTGACGGAAGCCCATCATGATGCCGGCCTTGTAGATGTTGTCGAAGTCGTAGATCTTCGCCGGATCCATGTACCAGCGGATTTCACCGGTCGTATCGATGATGGCGTTCATCGGATAGCGGTTCCATTCCAGAGCGCCGCCCATGGGGTTATTCCAGACAACGCGCGTGGAGTTGGCGGGAGCCGCAACGAGGTTGTTCACAAGATACAGACGATCCTTGAACTTGGGATCAACCTTCTTGACTGTAGCCGTAAAGAAGGAGCTCTTCACGCCGGCGTAACCGGAGTGGCGGATGGAAGCGGGTTGACCGTAGATCTTGTAGACCTCGTTTTTGACCTTTTCGGACTTGCCGTTGACGGTCTTCGTGTAGGAGACTTCAACCGTGTTCTGGTAGTCGGCATAAAGACCGAAAACCGGGATGCCGCCGTGCGTACGAACCTGAGCGTCGCTCACCTTGTACTTGATTTCCTGGCCGTTCTTCTTGGGAACGATGCGAACCGTGACGTCGGTCACGACATAACCGCCGTTGCGGATGATGGCGGTAAGCGGAGCGATTTCGTACGGATTGATGATCACGGCGCCGAGCTTGCCCGTCTTCGGGTAGGTCACTTTCGGACCGGATGCGCCGCCGATGGCAAACGCGGAGGAGCTGGCGAAGGCCATGGCAACTGCAGCAGCGGTGCCGGCGATCAGAGATCTGCGAAACATAGTTTCTCTTCCTTGTGAGTGATGATGAATCCCGGGCCGATCAGCCTAGTTCGAACGATCTAGTCCAGGGCTGATGCCAGTGTAGAATCGAGACCCAAAAGTGAAAATGGACACTTTCCACCGTCCAGTTAACGCCCATGCGAAGTACGAGTTACCAAATAGCGCAAATCAGTTCCCTGAGCTTCAACGAACTGCAGTTTCTCCGAACACTGCACGAAGAGCGTTCGATCACAAACACCGCAAAGAAGTTCGATTTAACCGTTCCGGCGGCTTCGCGTCTGCTCAAAAAATTGCGGGATGTCTTCGAAGATCCCCTTTTCGTGCGCTCATCGCCGCTGCTCATTCCGACCGAGCGAATGGATGCGCTTGCCGAGCAAATCGACGACATTTTGCAGCGCATGCAGGCAATGGCCATGGGCGAAGTTTTCGATCCGGCTACACTCGAAAAAACGTTTCGCATCGCCGCCGTCGACAACGGCATTTTGGTGGTGCTTCGCGACTTTCTGGCGCCTTTTTACGGCGCCTGCCCCAATTCCGTACTTGAATTCCAACAGGTCGATCATGACCTCTTTGCAAAGCTCGAAGACGGCCGCGTGGATGCGGCAATTCTTCCCGATACACGCCCGATTCCTCCCAAGTACCACGCGCTCAATCTCTACTCCCTGCACTACAGCCTTTGCGTACGCGAGGATCATCCGCTGGCTCTCTACTACCGCGAGCACGGCTCAGTGCCGGTAAGCGAAATTTCCAAGTACCGCAAGGTCGTCGTTTCAAATCAATTGAGTCATGAAGCAAAGGTTTTTAGTCTCGATGAGACAAACCTCGACGGTACAGCGCATCAAAAAGTGGGTTTCGCGGCACCCTATTTCGGCGTGATTCCGACGGTGCTGAGCAAAACGGATCTCACGGCGCTGCTGCCCGATGAAACGGCTGAAATTCTCAGAAACTACTACGGCGCCAAAATTGCGATTCTTCCCTACGGCACTCTTTCGGAAGCCTTCTCCTACAGCACGCGCCTCATCTGGCACGAACGCACGCATCACGATCCTGTCATGCAATGGTTCCGCGGACTATTTGCGGTGTACGCCAGCACGCATCACTCGGTGTACGACTCGAAGTCGAGCAATTGAGTTGCGTCTCATCCGATATTTTTGATAATCAAATAATTTCAATTTCAAACAACTCAAAATTCAACGGATTTCATTTCCCTAAAACAGCAAAAACCCGCGGCATCCGTCACGAAAACAGATGCTCACGGGTTTTGCTTGGCGCGAAATCGACGATTACTTCGCAGCGCTGCGGGCGTTGAGATCTTCAATCAGAGCCGGGAGATCGGCCATGCGGTCGATCACAAAGTCGGCGCCTGCCTTATAGAAGCGTTCTCGGGCGCTGCGGCGCAGCTTGGCGCGTTCTTCTTCGGAGCAAGCTTGCCAAGCGGCGGCATCGAGACCGATCATGGAACTGCCTTCACACACGCCCACGGCAATGACGCCGGCGTTCTTGGCTTCTGCCATGTCGGACGTGGTATCGCCCACCTTGACAACCTGACGCACGCTCGAAAGGCCGAGGCCGCGCATGTTGGCAAAGATCATGTATGGCCAGGGACGACCGAAGCCGTTATTGATATCGGCCGTCTGAACCATATCGGGTGCGTACCCTGCCTTGCGGGCGCCTTCGGTCACAACAGCCATCATTTCCTGCGTAAAGCCCGTGGTCGAGCCGATCTTGATGTCGTTGGCGCGAAGATAAGCAACGGTTTCGAGAAGCCCCGGAATGAGATCGCAGTGGCGATCGAGCACGGCCATCAAAGCGGGCTCGAAGTCGCCGTAGATGCGTTCGGCATCGGCGTCCGTCGCCTCAGCGCCGTACTTATCCTTCCAAGCTTGAGCAATGCGCGGCATCGCAAGCATCGTCTTGATGTGGTCGCGCTTCAAAAGCCCCATCGGCGCACGCACTTCTTCGTCGGTGACATCAATGCCGGCGCGGCGGAAGGCTTCCTTAAAAGCCGATACGGGGCTCGTGCAGCCGAAGTCGACAGCGGTGCCGGCCCAGTCGAAAATGACGCCCTTGATGCGGTTCATTACATGTACTCCTTGGTGTAAGCGGCAAAAAGCGAAAGGATCTTGTCGGCGTCTTCGTCGTAGATTTCACCGATGTTGCCAATGCGGAAGGTGTCGCGATCGGTGAGCTTGCCCGGATAGATGACGTAGCCGTGATCCTTGAGCCAGGCGTGCATGTGCTTGAAGTCCAGAGACTTGCCTTCCGGATAAAGGAAGGTCGTGATGATCGGACCCTGGAACGCTTCGCAGACAAAGGGTTCAAAGCCGAGAGCACGCATGCCGTCGCGCAGCTTGCGGTTGACGGCTGCATAGCGGGCGCCGCGGACAGCAATGCCGCCTTCAACCTGCAGTTCCTTCAGAGCCTGAGCAAAAGCCGCCACAACGTGCGTGGGCGAGGTAAAGCGCCACTTGCCGTTGTCGGCTTCCATCGTCTTGTACTGCGAGTGCAGATCAAGCGAGATGGTGCGGGCGTTGCCTTCGGTCGCGCGAAGAGCACCCGTGCGGGCCACAATGAAGGAAAAGCCCGGAACGCCCTGAATGCACTTATTGGCCGAAGAAACCAGGAAGTCGATGCCGAGAGCGCCGACGTCCACATCAACGGCGCCAAAGGAGCTCATTGCGTCGACGATAAAGCGCAGATTGTTTTCCTTGACGACTTTGGAGACGCTTTCGAGATCGTTAATGAGACCCGAAGTCGTTTCGTTGTGCACGATCGAAAGAATCGTTACTTCCGGATGAGCCTTGATGACGGCCTCAAGACGCGCGGCATCCACGCGTTCGTCCCAGCCGAAGTCTTCACGCACATAGTTGATGCCGTGACGCTCGAGAATCTGGCACATGCGTTCGGAATAGGCGCCGTTGACAGGCACGAGCACGCAGTCGTGACGACCCGGAATGGAGCTCAGAACGCTTTCCACGCCGAAAGTGCCCGAACCCTGCATCAAAACAACGGTGTAGTCGGGTTCGGCAACGTGAGCAAGCTTCAGAAGTTCGCGGCGCACAAACTGGGTCATTTCCTTGTAGTCATCGTCCCAGGTGCAGCGGTCGACGAGCATTTCCTGACGCACGGTGAGCGAGGTCGTAAGCGGCCCCGGAGTCAGGAGCTTGTAGGTATTCGGATCGGTGATAGTCATGATTTTTTGGGCTTTAAAACCATCAGCCGGCCCCGTCGTAAAGGACCGGCTTGGAGGTTAATCAAGAGTGAATTACTTGCCTGCGTCCTTAACCATCTTCTGGTGCTTCACGAGAAGCTCGACGGTAAGCGGTTCCTTGTAGAAGCTCGGACGGGCGGGCTTGTTTTCAGCCGACACCGTTTCGCCTTCGTAAAGGGCAACCGGGTAGAACTTCAGCAGCTCGGCACGGCCGTTCTTGACGATGATGTCGACGACCTTCTGAGCATTGGGATTGATCTTGGCGCCCTTGTCGATAATTGCGGCGGCTTCCTGCAGCTGGAAGTTGCCTTCGGTCGGATCGATGTAGTCGATCGGCAGGCCGCGGGCCTTGTCGGCCACTGCCTGATGGCGCAGACCGAAGCCGACGGCGGCTTCACCGGCGCGCAGCTTCTTCAAGGGAGCGGAGCCGGACTTTTCAAGATGGGCGCCCGCATTCTTTTCAATCGCAGCAATCGTCTTGGCACCGGCTTCTTCACCTTCGGCGGACATCACGGCCTGCGTCATGAGCCAAGAGGTGGAGCTGCCCATGATGTCGGGCACGGAAATGTGGCCGGCATATTCGGGCTTGGCAAGGTCGGCAATCGACTTCGGAGCCGGCAGCTTGCTTTGCTTCAGAACTTCGGTGTTCACGAAGAGCGCACCCGTGTTGCCGAGAATCGGCGTCCAGTAGGCGGGCGAGGGCTGAATCGTCTTCACCTTGTTCTTCAGATCGGCAAAGAGCTTCTGCTTTTTCTGGAAGCTGTCGAGGTAGTAGGTCGAAAGCGTCACCACGTCGGCTTCGATGTTCTTGCCTTCGGCAGCAAGCTTGCCGCCGAGTTCGGACGTGCCGAAGGACTGGATCAGATAGGCGCCCTTCATGCCGTTGGCATCCAGCGCATTCTTCATCGCGGTCTGCGCTTCTTCGTCGGCGTTGGTGTAGATCACGACTTCGGCAGCCTTGGCGGGAGCGGCAGCGGTCTTGGCGGCCGGGGCCTCCTTGGCGTCATTGCCGCAACCGGCAAGAGCAGCGCACGCAGCGGCAGCGAGAACAAGTTTGGTAAACATCTGTGTAGTCATAGGGATATCAAGCTCCGGTACTGACAGGTAAAGAATCGGGGCGGCGCGTCAAGCCCAGGCGGCGGGCAATCGCCTCAAGCCAGCTCGATTGCGGCTGACGGCGGGCGCGTTCGGCCAAGGCGTCGCAGATGAGCTTTACGGCCACGTTGGTAAAGAAGATCAAAAGCGAGAGCACGAAGATTTCTTCGAACTTCTCGAAGTACTGCAGTTCCTTGATCTTGGTGGTGATGAGCATCGTGCGGGCGCCGGAAAGGAACACGACGGCGCTGATCGTCACCATGGAACTCACAAACATGTACTGGAACATCTGCCACAGCGTCGCGGCCGAGTTGGGCACCACCACACGCATAACGGTTTTGAGCCAGCTGTCGCCCATGAGAGCGCCTGTGGTTTCCCAGCCGGCATTCATCTTGGAAAGCGCCGAGGTGGCCATCAGGTAGGGCGAGGTAAAGAAGTGCACGAGATTCACAAGCACCAGAATCGCAAAGGTGTTCGCCAGTGCCGTGCCGCTCATGGCAAAGAGGAAACCGATGCCGAGCACCATGCCGGGCACGGTGTTGGTGAGCATCGCAAAGCTGTCCATCGTGGTGCGGCACCAGCCCTTGAGGTGCGAGCGGGCGTTGACAATCGCCGCAGCGTAGCAAAGAAGCGTGCCGAGAACGGCGCTCGCAAATGCCACACCCACCGAGTTGCCGTAGACCTCCCAAATCACGGAGTCCGACAGGATGCGTTCGAGCACCGAGAGCGTGAACACGGGCTTATAGGGCCACTGTTCTACAAAGGGCACCACGAACATCACGGCAAAGACCGAAAGCAGCACCGCGCTGATCACCACGTAGTAGCCGGCAAAAAGTGCGTCGCGCAGCGGATTGCGCATCGGTGCACGGTAGTTGATGCGGTTGTAGCGGAAATTGAAGCGCTCGGTGAACTTCAGCAGCATCACGGAGGCAATCGACGGCACAAGCATCGCCATGGCGATCACGGCGCCGCGGCCGAAATCGGGCACCGCACCCATCATCGTGGTGTAGAGCTCGGTGGCAATCACGTCGTACTGACCGGCGATCGAAACCGGAATGCCGAAGTCGGTAAAGGAAAGGAAGAAGCTCAGGATGAAGGCCGAGCAGATGGCGCCCACCACCGGACGCAGCGCCGAGATGTAGAACGTGCGCAGGGGGCTGTCGCCCATCAGACGGCTCACGGTGATCGTGTTGCGGTCGATGTAGTGGAAGGCGTTCGAGAGAATCAGAAACGCGGGCGGCAGCGTGTAGATCACGTCGGCAATCAACAGGCCCCAGAAGCCGTAGATCGAAAACGGCAGCACGCCGAAGATCTGGCTCACCAGGCCGAGTCGGCCGAAGGAGTAGATCACGGCAAAGCCGTAGGTGATCGAGGGCAAAAAGAGCGGCAGCAGCACCACGATCTGGAAGGTCTTCTTCGCCCAGGGATGAATGCGCGTAAAGTGCAGACCGTAGGCGCAGCCGAAAGCGAGCACCGCAGCAATCGCCGCCGAAAGGCCGGACACGGCAAAGCTGTTGCCCAGAGCATTCCAGAAGCGCGGCTCGACCAAAAGCGACGTGTAGTTGTTAAACGTTACATTGCCGTTGCCGTCGAGCATCGACTGAAAAAGAACGCAGGCAAGCGGATAAAGAAGCACCGCCGCAAGCGTTGCCACCACCAGTGCGAACACAATCTTGAGTTCGCGGCGTTCACGGCCGAAGACGCGATTGCTAAGCGTCGTCAGAAAGGTCGTCATGACGATCTCCGAGTCAGAGAGCCGCACCGGCTTCGGCGCGAATCGTCGAAGCGTTCTGGGGGTTCGGGCCGCTGAAAAGCTTCAGAATGTTGGTGCGCTTGACAACGAGCTGCGAAATGATGAAGTCGTTTACGAAGTCGTCCGCGGGCTTGCTGATGATCGTCGCGGGTTCGGCAAACTGCGCGATTTGGCCGTTGTTGATGATGAGCACGCGATCCGAGAGCGTGAGCGCTTCTTCCGGATCGTGCGTCACGATAAGCGTCGTCAGCTGGAACTGGCGCGCCACCTGACGGATGCGCTCCTTAATGGACTCCTTGATGAGGCCGTCCAGGGCGGAAAGCGGTTCGTCCAAAAGCAGAATGCGGGGCTTCAAAACCAGCGTGCGGGCGATGGCCACGCGCTGCTTCTGACCGCCCGAGAGTTCGTCGATGCGCTGATGCAGGTGCTTTTTCAAGCCGAGAAGATCGATCAGGTCGTTGACTTCTTCGGGAGTGGAAGCGTGCGGATTGTTGCGCAGGCCGTAAACGATGTTTTCGTAGGCGTTGAGATTCGGGAAAAGCGCGAAGTCCTGAAAGACGATGTTGAAGCCGCGCTTTTGCATCGGCACGTTCGTGAGGTCTTCCCCGTCAAAGAGGATGCGGCCGGAGGTGGCCTGCGTGAGGCCCAAAATCAAATTCAGAAGCGTCGTCTTGCCGCAGCCCGAAGGACCGAGAATGGAAACGATTTCGCCTTTGCGGATCGAAAGCGAAATATCCGAGAGAATCGTTCGAGAGCCGTAGCTCTTGTTGATGTGTTTCAGAGTAAGCATTTGTGCGTCGGTTTGGTTTGTTTGCTCGTCGACGCGCATTTTGAAAGGCGTCTGTAGCAGGTCCGTGACGTGAGCATGACGCATCGCTGACGGCTTCATGACGCTTTGATGACAAGGCGCCCGTCAACCGCTTCGCTGCCGCGGGTACCTTCCATTCGGAAGCCGCACGGCTTTTCCTATAATCCGTTCGACTTGAACGCTTTTTCCTTGTTATGAAAACGATTCGACTTCTCTACCCGGACTGGGTCAGCGGCGGCCTGGAAACATACTATTTCGGAGCCAATCTGCTGCAGCACATTCTTCCCGGCAACCCCGATCAGCCGCTTATCAAGGTGGACATTGCCGCTCCCGACGGAAAAGAGCGCTGCGTCGTTGACGGCATTGCCGGCAAAAACGAAGTGTTGGAGGGCATTTGCAGTGCACAGTCGGCGATTGCCGCCGCAGCGCCCGATCGCATCATCACGATCGGCGGAAACTGCTTGGTTTCGCTGGCACCGTTCGATTACCTGCACGGGCTTTATCCGAATGCCGGCATCTTGTGGCTCGATGCGCACCCCGATGTTTCCAAGCCCGAAAACGACTATCCGAATGCGCACGCGATGGTGCTCGGCTCCCTTTTGGGTGCGGGTGAAAAAAGCCTGCGCTCCAAGCTCAAAAACCCCGCCTTCAAGCCGGACCAGCTTTTATATGTCGGGCTCCAAGGTTTGCACGATTACCAAGCCGAGACACTCGATACGCTCGGCGTCGATTACAAGGTGCAGACGAAAGACTTTGTCTCGGACGATGAAATCAAGTCGTTCGTGAGCCGGTTCGACCACGTTCTGGTGCACCTCGACATCGATGTGCTCGATCCCGCCTATTTCCATTCGACCTATTTCGCCAATCCGGAACTCGTCGGAGACGGTTCGGGCGGTGGGCGCATGACGCTGGAAAAGCTCGCTTCGATCCTGGAGCTCGTCGCGGACAACGCCTCGATCGAAGGCTTGACCGTGGCCGAATATCTTCCCTTTGACGAAGAGCGGCTGCACAAGGTGTTCTCAAAATTGCGGATTTTTACGGAATAATTCGTGCCTTTTCCGCCACTTTTCTCGATATAGGAATGCGTCATGGCTGTTTTGATGCCCGAACCCACAAACACGCTCCTCGGCAAAGACACCGTCTACAGCGATCGGTACAACCCCGATCTGCTGCAGCCGATTCCCCGTTCACTCGGGCGCGACGCAATCGGAGACCATGATTTCCGCGGCGTCGACATCTGGCGCTTGTACGAGCTCTCGTGGCTTACGCCCGAAGGACTGCCGCAGACGGCCGTGGGCGAACTGCTCGTGCCCGCTTCCACCCATTCGATCGTGGAGTCGAAGTCCTTGAAGCTCTACGCAGGCTCCTTTGCCATGACGCGTGTCTCGGGCATTGAGGAAGTGGCTTGCCGTATGACCGAGGATCTCTCCTCGCGCCTGGGCGGCCGGGTGGATGTGCGCCTCTACCCGGTGGCCGAATATCCGGGTGCGGTGGAAAGCATGCCGGGCGAATCGCTCGACGATCTTGCTCTGGGAGCCAGAAACCTCGTGCAGCTCTACGACGTGGAGCCCGCGTTTCTGAAGTTTGACGAAGGAACCGGCACCGTCGACGAGACCTATTCGACCACGGTGTTTCGCTCGCTTTGCCCCGTCACGGGGCAGCCCGATCTTGCAAGCATTCTGATTCGCTACACCGGCCGCGCAATCGACAAAGCCGGGCTCTTCAAGTACCTCGTCTCCTACCGCTGCCACAAGGGCTTTCACGAGCAGTGCGTCGAACAGATCTTTCACGATATGCGCGCAGCCTTTGCGCCCGACGTGTTGGAGGTTTATGCGTGCTTTACCCGCCGCGGCGGCATCGACATCAATCCGTTCCGCTCGACACTGCGGGATAGACCCGAGCAGATTTTGCGTGAATTGCGGCAGTAAACAGCATTTGCGCTCAGTTGAGGACAAATGTCCGCAAAAAGTCTCTTTTGACGCTGTTTTAGTGAATTCCACGGAGCGCCGAACGGGCGCTCCATTGTTTATCAAGCCGCTTCCAGCCCGAGCATCTTCATGACGGTGGGCAGTCCCGCCGGAAGTTCCCCTTGCGCGCCAGGTAAAGGACGCGTGCCCGCGGTGCTGTGAAAATCGCTTCCCGCGCTCACGGCAAGTCCGTAGGTGCGAGCGTAAATGATCGCCTTTTCGGTAAAGGACGGGCTCTGAGAGCCGCTCACCACCTCAATGCCGTCGCCTCCGCATTCGGCAAAGCCTTCCACGAGGGCATCGAGCTGCCAGTCGGCCTTGAAGCTGTAGCGGCCGGGGTGTGCGAGCACCGCCAGTCCCCGGGCGCGGTGAATGAGCGCCACGGCGTCGGCCACAGACCCCCAGGGAGCCGCCACGTAGGCCGGTTTGTTTTCGCCCAAAAACCGATCGAAGGCTTCCTGTTGGTTTTTGACGATGCCGCGCTTCATCAGCGCTTTGGCAAAGTGCAGGCGCGAAAGATTGCTTTCGCGGGCCGAAAAACTCATCGCCTCTTCAAACATGCCGGGAATGCCGAGTTCTTCAAAGCGCTCGGCCATGCGAACGGCCCGTCGATCGCGCTCGGTGCACATATTGGTCGTGACGGTCAGAAGCTCTTCGTCGTGCGGATTGATGCCCAAGCCCACGATGTGGATGTTGCGCGCGGCGTAAAGCGTGGAGATTTCGATGCCCGGCACAAACGTGATGCCTTCGAGCTCGGCCGTGCGGGCGGCCTGCTCGACGCCTGCCACCGTATCGTGGTCGGTAAGCGCCATCGTGCGCACGCCGCACTCGCGCGCGCAAAACCGCACCAGAGCGTCGGGCGCAAGGCTCCCGTCGCTGGCGGTGGAGTGCATGTGCAAATCTAGCGTTCCCACGAAGTTGTCCTTTCGATGTCGGTGCCGGCACGACCTGTACAATCTCAGGCCGCAGTCTTTATTCACAGCAGTTTCTTGATTATATGGCGCGTTTTGCTTTTGAAAACCTTGTTCCGCAAATCTCATCTTCCGCCTGGACGGCCGAATCCTCACAGGTGATCGGCCGCGTTGAGCTCAAAGAGCATTCGAGCATATGGCCGGGCGCGGTTTTGCGAGGCGACCTGGAAGCGATTTCGGTGGGTGCGGGGTCTAACGTTCAGGACAACGCGGTCATTCATACCGAAAAAGGTTTTCCCTGCACGATTGAAGAAAACGTCACCGTCGGACACGCCGCCGTGCTGCACGGCTGCACGGTACGCAAGGGTGCTTTGATCGGCATGGGCGCCATTGTTTTGAACGGCGCCGAAGTGGGTGAAAATGCGATCGTGGGTGCGGGAAGTCTCGTTGCCGAAGGCAAAATCGTGGCGCCGGGCACGCTTGTGGTGGGAACGCCCGCGCGTTTTGTTCGCAACCTCACCGAAGAAGAGATCGAAACGATGCACCGCAATACGGCGCACTATGTTGAAGAAGCCCGGCGCTTTAAAAACGGGCTCAAGCGCCTCGACTGATGCGCCGGAAAATTTAGGCAAAAGGCTTGAAAAAACGGGCTTTTGCCCCCATTTACGAATAATGCTGTCCGGCACAGAATGCGCGGACATTTTGAACAACAGATACCGAATTTCCGGCCGCAGCCGGAAACTGAACGACACAACACTATGGCCGATTCTCTCGTAAAGCTTCTTTTCTCCAATCAGAACTGCCAGGCGCAGTGCGTGCAGCTTGACGAAAGCTGGCAGCAGATGAAGGCCTCGCTTGAAGCGCCGGCTCCTGCGATCCGCATGCTGGGCGAACTCGCCGCCGCAGCCGCTTTGATGGCTTCGGGCCTGAAATTCGAAGGCGCACTGGTGCTGCAGATCGTGGGCGACGGCCCCGTCAAACTCGCGCTCGTTGAAGTGCGTACGGGCATGAAGATGCGCGCCACGATTCAGATGCGTCCGGGCGTACCGGTTCCCGAAAACGCCACCTTCAAGGACATGGTCAACGCCAACGGTCAGGGTCGATGCGCGGCCATTCTCGATTTGGCCGACCGTCGTCCCAATGAGGATCCCTATCAGGGTGTGGTGCCGCTTACCGGCAACACTGTTGCCGAAACGCTCGAAGGCTTCATGACGCTTTCCGAACAAATTCCGACGCGCCTGTGGCTTGCCGCCGACGACAAGTCCGCGGGCGGCCTCATCATGCAGCGCCTGCCCTCGCACGGCGGCAATGTGGAAGAAGGCACGACGGAAGACACCGTCGAAGAGGGTTTCCGCGAAGTGCACACCTTCGCGCAGACCGTCAAGCGCGAAGAGTTGCTCGGCGTTGCTCCGATGGAACTTTGCCGGCGTCTCTTCTGGGAACTCAATCCGAGCGTGCTTGAAACCGTCTCGCCCTCGTTTGCCTGCCGCTGCTCGCGCGACAACATCACGAAGATGATCCGCTCGTTCGGTGAAAAGGAAGCGCGCGAAATCATCGCCGAACAGGGCACGCTCAAGGTGCGCTGCGAATTCTGCGGTTCGCTTTATTTGTTTGACGCGAGCGACATCGACGAAATCTTCGGCGGCAAGCCCGCAAAGCAGCCTGCGGACATTTCCGCCACGAGCAAGGGACAGGCCTGATTTTTGACCCGAAGCGGCTGCGGCTGCTTTTATAATTGGCCGACGCGGGCAAAGCCTTCAAGCGCTTTGCCCACTTCGGCTTACTGCAACACTTTCGGACTTCGTATGCTTCGAACCACCAGCCGCCGCACGCTGATTGCTGCCGCTGCAGCCCTTACTCTGACGGGCTGCGGCTTTCGTCTGCGCGGAAACTTCACGCTTCCGTTTGAGACGCTTTTCATCGACTACAACCTCAACACGCCCCTGGGCTCGCAGCTTTCGCGCCATCTCAAGGCGGGCTCCAACGTGCGCCTCGTTCATTCGCCGTCCGAAGCCCAAGCGATTCTGCGTATTTTGGGCGAAAAGCGCTACCGCAACGTCGTTGCATACAACGCCAGCGGTGAAGCGCGCGAATACGAACTGAAGGTTGAAATTTCCTTTAGGTTGTCCACGCCCAAGGGTGAGCTTTATCTGCCCGACACCGTGGTTGCCGCCGTGCGCGAAATCTCCTACAACGAGGCCGACTACCTCACCCGCGACAGCGAAGAAGCGATCGTAATCAACGAGATGGTTTCCGATCTCGTCGTGCAGATGGTTCGCCGCATTGAAAAAGCTCAAACGCCGAAACCCGTCGAAGACCTGAGCACCCGCTAAAGCCGCAAGCTCTTTTATGCGTTCCACCGACCTTGAATCCGCCCTTGCGCGAGGCCCGCTTGCCCCCTTGTGGGTGATCACGGGCGTCGAACCGCTTCTAATGTTGGAAGCGGCCGACCTCATTCGCGCCAAGGCCCGAGAAGAAGGCGCAACGGAGCGAGAAGTTTTAAACGCCTCAGCACTGTGGGACTGGAGCAAGCTGCCCGAAAGCTGCATGGCGATGAGTCTTTTCGGCGACAAAAAGATTGTGGAGCTCAGAGTTGCCAGTCCTCGCCCCGGCGTCAAAGGCACGCAGGCGTTGGCCGACATTGCTCAGATGCCCTTGGACGGCGTCACGCTCATTGTGACGATTCCCTACGACTGGAGCCTCAAAAAAGCTTCTTGGTACAAAACGCTCACGGCCAAAGCCGAAGTCGTGGAATGCAATCCCGTTGCCGCGCGCGAGCTGCCGGCCTGGTTTGCCGCCCGTTTGGCCAAGCGCAATCTCAAGGCTGAACCCGCTGCACTGAAAATCCTTGCAGATCGCTGCGAAGGAAATCTTCTTGCGGCCGCCCAGGAAGTTTTAAAGCTTGCCTACCTTTATCCCGCAGGAAGCGTCATTTCCGAAGATGCCGTGTCCGATTCCGTACGCGACGTGGCCCGCTTTGACGTGGAAAACCTTCTGGAAGCAATGTTTGCGGGCGACGCTCCCAAGGCGCTTCGCATCGTCGAAAACTTAAACGCCGCCGGCGAATCCATCCCCTCCTTCATGTGGATGATCACCGAGGAACTGCGCATGGCGTTGCGTTTTCGGGATGCGGTCGATCACGGTGCTGATCGATCGTCTGCTCTGCGTCAAGCCGGCATCTGGGGCGATCGCTCGGCGCGCGTCACACGGGCCGCCGGCAGATTGAATACTCGCAAACTCGCCAGCGCCCTACTTTTGTGCGCCGACATCGACAAAATCAGCAAGGGACTTGTTGTTCCCAACCGCGACACCGATCCCTGGGTCGAAATCTCGGCGCTCGCCGCATTCGTTGCGTCTTAATCGGACGCATTTGTCCTTCTTTTTGCGTAAGACGCCCCTAACAGCCGCCGTAAAATTGAAGAGTTGCGGCTCCGGTTTGCTGCGTTTTTCTTGTTCGATTTTCGAGTGGTTCTATCATGACCGAATCCTTTGCTTCCCTCATGCTTGATGTCGGCCAAAAGGCTCGTGCGGCCTCGCGCAAAATGGCTGCGGCCTCGTCGGCTGCCAAAAATGCGGCTCTGATGCAGCTCGCCGACCTGCTCGAGGAACGCCGCGAGGCGATTTTTAAAGCCAACGAACGGGATCTCAAGCGTGCGGTTGAAAACGGCCTCAAGGAATCCTTTGTGGACCGCCTGCGCGTCACCGACAAGGTGTTGGGACTGATGGCCGAAGGCGCGCGACAGACTGCAGCGCTGCCCGATCCCGTGGGCGAAATCACAGACATGCGCCGTCGTCCCTCGGGAATTCAAGTGGGTCGCATGCGCGTGCCGTTGGGCGTTTTAGGGATCATCTACGAGTCCCGTCCCAACGTAACGGTGGATGCGGCTTGTTTAGCCGTGAAGTCCGGCAATGCCTGCATTTTGCGAGGCGGGTCGGAGGCCTTTGAAACAAACAAGATTCTGGGTGAAGCTGTAAAGGACGCCTTGGCAGGAGCCGGCCTTCCTGCCGACGCCGTACAGGTAGCCCCCACCACGGATCGCGCATTTGTTGGTGAACTCATCCGCGCCAACAAATTTGTCGACGTGATCATTCCGCGCGGCGGCAAGGGGCTCATTGCGAGACTCGCATCGGAAGCAACCGTGCCGATGATTCATCACTTAGACGGCATCTGCCACACCTACGTCGACAAGGATGCCGATCTTGATATGGCCGTCTCCGTCACGGACAACGCCAAAACGCAGCGCTATTCGCCGTGCAACGCCACGGAAACGCTGTTGGTGCACGCGGATATTGCTGCGGCGTTTCTGCCGCGCATCGGCAAAGTCTTTGCAGATAAAAACGTGGAGATGCGCTGCGATGACAGATCGCTTGCGCTTCTTCAGGCCGCAGGCCTACCCTGCATTACCGCCACTCCTGAAGATTGGGATACGGAATACAACGCACCGATCATTTCGATTGCGGTGGTGGATTCGCTTGATGAAGCAATCGCCTTCATTGAAGAACATTCGTCAAAGCACACGGACGCCATCATCACCGACAATCTGCAAGCCTCTCAACGCTTCTTGAGAGAAGTGGATTCGGGCAGCGTCATGGTGAATTGTTCCACCCGCTTTGCCGACGGCTTTGAGTATGGACTAGGCGCTGAAATCGGCATCAGCACGGGAAAACTGCATGCACGCGGGCCGGTAGGCTTGGAAGGGCTCACAAGCCTGAAGTATGTGGTGATCGGGAACGGTGAAGAGCGTCGGTGACTGATCCATCGATCTGAGCATCTTGTTTTCGAAAAAACTTTATAGGCCCAGTTGCTGCCCAAAACCGTCAAGTTCTCTCACTGAGCGAGGTCAGCTGTTTTTGAATGATCAAGGTGCTCTTGGGCCGGATAGATATCCACCACCATGCGGGCAAAGAAGTCCATCATCTCATTGGCGTTGCCGGTCTCGTAAAACCGTCCGAGCTTTTCGTGGAATTCTTCGGAATCGCGGTTGAGCACCGTGATCGGCCAATAGCCGTTTTGCATGAGGCAGCCGTTCATCATCAGCGATGAGGTTCGCTTGTTGGCATCGAAAAAGAACTGAGAGCGCGCCATAAATAGAAACAGCGCCACAGCCCGCTCTTTCGGATCGGCAACCGTGGTTTTCAGGAAAGCAAAGCCATCTGCGGCAAGAGCCGAAAGAGATCCAAAAGCCGGCGGAGTGTAGTCGACACCCCGAACACTGATGTCCAAATTACGAAAGACACCCCATTCCAAAGCGTCTTTAAAACCCACAAAACGATGGATTGAGCAAGCACACTGCTCCGTGAGGTCAAACTCTCCGGCAAGCAACTTCCGTATCAATTCCTTTGCGCCGTCACCATAGTTTTTGACTTGCAAAAGGTCATCAATGCTGATTCCCGATACCGACTGACCTTTCAAAATTGTGGCAGTTTGAGGCAGAGTAGAAGGGTTGTTCTCCAACGTTCTCATGCAATTCCACGTGATCTCTGCCAAGTTTGCTTTGAAGACATAGACCGCTTTCTCAGTATCTCCAAAATAGGGAATCTGAAAGTCGAATCCCCCCAGATCCCACACCATACCATTGAGAACGTTGTTGCTCATAAACTTTTCGAATCCTGAATATAGCTTAAACAAGCTGGATGATTGTAGCCGTACGTGATCGGCATCGGAATTCGGCGGGGAAAAATAAACCGCGTTCCCTTGATTTTATTGGGCTTCGCGGCATCTGGCGGCAACAAATTAAATGTTGCAATCTTGACTTTTGGCGTCCCCATGGGGATTCGAACCCCAGTTCTAACCGTGAGAGGGTCATGTCCTAGGCCTCTAGACGATGGGGACGAGAGGCTTTCAATCGAGGGAGTCATTGTAAGGCTGGCTGAAAAAATTGCAAGCTTTTTTGCAATCCGGTCTCAACAAGCGATTGAAAGTCCAGTCATTAATTTTTAGTTAGGATCCAAGCCCAGGCTTTGTAAAATCTTGACTAGATCTACCACCGATCTTGCTCCTAATTTCTTACAAGCCACTCCGCGGTGTATCTGCACGGTTCTCTCGCTTATTCCCATCATGTCCGCAACAACCTTGTTCATCAAGCCGGTTGCGACAAGAGAAACAACCTCTTTTTCCCTGGCCGTAAGAGTCGCGTAGCGTTCGGAGTTGGTCTGAATTTTTTTCGTTTTTGACCTTTGTGCCAAATCTTTTTGGGTCGCAGAATCCAAAGCAGCCAGAAGTCGACGTTCATCAACGGGTTTCTGCAAGAAATCACAGGCCCCATGTTTGAGCGCATGCACCACCATATCAATTTCGCCGTGTCCCGAAACAAAAACAATGGGGAGATTGATACCTTTGATCCCCATTAGTTCTTGTAATTCGAGCCCGGACATATGCGGCATTCGCACATCCAGAAGCAAACAGCCCGGATCCTCAAAATTATCTTTTTCTACGAACTCAACAGCATCGGTATAGGCGCGAACCTTTCTTCCCTCCCCTTCCAAAAAAAACACCCAGGATCCAAGCATCATTTCATCATCATCGACGATACGAATAACGGGAGTTTGTTCAGCCTCGGAAAAATTATTTGTCCTATCACTCATAGCATTCATTTTCGGCATCTTTGCTCAGTGGCAGCACGATTTCAATTGTCAAACCGTGATTTTTATTTCGGAAAGCGTTCATGCGACCGCCGTGACTTTCAACGATCCTTAAGGCAATTGAAAGCCCCATCCCCATACCGTTGACCTTTGTCGAGAACAACGGCTGAAAAATTTTTTTCATTGCCTCATCATCAAGGCCTATGCCGTTGTCCGAAACGCGAACCACTGCGTGATACTCATCCTGGGTTACAGTGACATCGATACGGTTTCGTCCGCTGGCCTTGAGCGCCTCTCCGGAATTTTTGAACAGATTAAGAATTACAAATTCAATTTCCCAGCTATTGACATCCGCAAAAACAGGCGCACCGGAGTCATGCAAATAAATTTTTACGTTGTACTGCTCGGATTTTTCAAATGTGCGAATTGCAAGCAACACTATGCCGGTTAAGTTTTGCCTGCTTCTTTCGATTTTTTCGGCTCTTGCATACTTGCGTACATGCGTCACGACACCTGAAGCACGATCCGTCAGAAAAATAACCTTGTTGAGAATATCCCTGAGAGTTTCTTTATCCAAAGTTCCCTTCTCGTTTCGGCTCTGCAGTCCTAGCGAGAAATTCCGAATTGCCGCAAGCGGCTGCTTGAGTTCATGAGCAAAAACCGAAGACATATGGCTGATGGTTTGCATTTTCTCCATGGATTGAAGCCGCGATCTTGTCTCAAGAATCTCCGCATTCATCCGCTGTTGCTGCTGCATAGCATCTCTTAGATCTCTTGTTCGAGCCCGCACCTGCATGGACACAAGCAATCCGTGCAGCAAGACGACCAACAAAAGAAGCAGCGCTCCTAACATCCACCAGCGATATCTCCAGAAAACATCCCTCCAAATACTCTCTCCCAACTGAGCATACGGACCGATTCTCAAATCGAGAAGAACATTTTGAACTGCATCAAAATGATCCGGAGGAAGACTCCATTGCAATGAATCACCACTCGAACTAATCAGGGCAACGGAAGCTACTTTGCGCACGACATCCATTTCAATCTTGGGCATCGCGGCCAACACCCATCCCGGATACTCGCTTGTCGAATGCACGCAATGCAGCAATTCATTTCGCCGATTATTGACAATTTCAAATTGGCTTAAATCCACGAGATTTTGCTTGGCCATGTGCTCAAGCGAACACGCGGGCAGCACCCCGGCCATTTCTCCGGGGGGCGCCTTGAGTACAGCCTCAACAATTACGTCAAACGCCCCATGCGTCTCGTGTATGGTGCCAAAAAACTGATTGGCATTAAAACCACTTCTCTGAACCTCTGCCTGCAGGGCAACAAAGCCGCCGAAAGAGTCCTTATCAAGCACAAAGACGGGTTTGCCTCGCAAGGATGCCAGATTATGCGCTGATGAACCGGCCTCTTTTCTTATGAAAACGGTTGAGGCTGTCATGAAGTCCGCATCCAAGGCTTGTGGATAGACCAATCCGACCAATGGCCGCAAAGGAATCTGCTTTTGAATAGCGGAGAAAAACAGAGCGTCACAGATAATGAAATCCACAGACTGTATCTGTACGGCCTGCGACAATTCAGCAGCTGTATAGTATTGAAGTATGACGCGGCGCGGCACCATTTCCTTACGCAAACGATCCAGAAGGATTGCCTGCTGAGACGTTACCTCCTCCAAGTCAGCGCGCGTGAGCACGCCGACACGTATAGCCGGTTCGCTCGTTTGCCCCCACACTGTTGCCCGGCAAGAATCTGCATATAAAAACAAGCAGAACAAACAAGCAATTGCAAAAAATCTCTTGATTCCGGGCATGCAAGTCCAAAAGTTTGCGAATCCCATTTCGTAGTGGATGAAAGCTCCACTCTAACGCAAAACTAGCGGCCGCGACCTCTACCGATCACAACAAATCCTTGTGGCTGAAACGCCAATATCCGAGCAGACTGAAAATGACTCCGGAGATAAACAAATAACCGTAGGAGTAGACCAAGAACCAGATATTGCCGAAAATGTCCAGGATGAAATATGAAACCGGACCGAGAACAGAGAGCACCGGATCAAAAAGCGAAATCGCTGAAATTTTGAAAACCTGAATCGGATTAAGCAATGCCAGCGAAAAGATCACGTTTTCAGGCACGAGCGCCTTGATCATGATACCCAGCATCGCGACATCCAGGAATGCAGCAAACGTGAGCCAGACCAAAAGCACCACCGCCAACCCTACTTCCTGAGTTTTGACCATTGAAGAAATCAAGAAACTCAGGCTTACATAGTAAAACGCACTGGCAACAAGAAGCCCCGAGTAGACGGCGATCAAACTCCATGGAACCTGCTGCCCCTTCAAAAGCGAAAAGACAGCCGCCAACAACAGCGCAACCACCAGCGGAGCCGCCATGATAACAAATCTAGACAAGGTCCTTGCCCAGTAGTACTGTCCCAGGCCAATCGGATAACTCAGCAAATATTCAAAAACGTTGGTCTCTCTCTCCTGAACAAGAGTCCTCACGGTTGAGACCATAATGAAAATCGGCAAAACCAGATTGCAAGCTTGGATAAAAATCAGAAGCAGACGCGTGAGCCCTGTAAAGCCCATGACCCGACTGTCGGTGACACCCGACGCAAACGTCAGGGCTATAGCCGCAACAAGCACGAAACTGTATCCCCAAAACCATTTCGAGCGCATGACGCTCTCAATGTCCATTTGGAAAAGAACCGCAAAGTTTTTCATGTCTCAAAAAAGCCGAAAGCCTTTTTTGTAGGAGTCATCAATTATTTTTTGGAAGCCAACCTGGCTTTTACCTCATCCACAGTCAATATTTTCTTGTCTGCAGGCACATCCTTTTCCGAAGCAAAGACCCCGAACCCGAACGACATGGGCGTCACAAATGTTTCGGCAACAACACCTTTATTCACATCGACCCATTTGCCGGATTTTGCATCTGTAGCGTAAATAACGGCTCTTGATGCCACCTCGGGCTTTTGTTTTGCAAGCCAATTGAACAGGCATCCGAGGTCATCAAAGTAATAACGTTTGCCCGTTGAAGAATCAACCATCTGCGCGGTGAAATGTTTATCGCTCACCAACATTTTGCAGGCTTCGCAGACATCGCGATCCCATTTCGGGTCTTTGGCATCCGTGTTGATTTTTCCAGAACATGCAGCAGTTACAGCAACAACCACAGCCAAAGAGGATGCAAAAACAATCTTTGGGAAATTAAAGTTTCTCATCTTTGACAATCCTCCCCAGATCAAGCCAAACTGCTCGGTTGAGCAGCGTGTTGAGTTCTTCAATGCGATGGCTGATGAAAATCATGGTTGTTTGCGAAAACCGTTCATCTCGAATGATGTTTCCGAAAGTCACACGCCCTTCAGCATCAAGGTTTGCCGTCGGTTCATCAAAGAACATAATCGGACTATTTCGCGCGAACGCCAGGCTCGCCAGAACCTTCTGCTTCATTCCACCGGAAAGTTTGTTGAAAGGCTTGTTCCAGTGATCCTGCACTCGGAGCCCGAACCGATGGCAATAATCAATGGCATCTTGAACCAGCAGGCCGGAAGTTTTTGAAGCAAATTCAAACAATGAGCGAATGGAAAACGGCAGCGGCGGCGGCAGCTGAGGAATAAAAGCCACAGACGCAAGCGCCTGCTGTCTGTTCTGAGCCGGATTGACTCCGGCAATCCTAACCTCTCCCGTATCAAGCCGGTAATGCCCCAAAAGGCAACGCAACAACGTTGTTTTTCCGGCTCCGTTTTGACCGAGAATAATCATCCTTTGCCCGGCAGGGACAGTCAGAGTTATATCTTCGAGAACCTTCTGATCGCCGAAGCTTTTGCCAGCGTGGGAAACCTCGATCACCATACCTTCAATCCTTCAAATTAACTTCCGCAAGCGATGGCTGAATTCAAACACGTCTCTGGAACAGGCATCCATGCATTTTGCGCACATTGTGCAATCGGTTGATGTCAAAAAGACCTTCCCGTCCTTAACGGCAAACACCGGAGCCAATGCTTCTGGCACATGACACTGCGGCGTACAGGCTCCACAGTGATCGCACTTAGATCGATCGGCTTCAATGCGTATGATGGCTATGGGATTCATCAAACCGTAAACGGCTCCGCTCGGACACACCGAGCGACACCAGAAGCGTTCGTAGAAAAACACTTCAATAGCGAGCACGAAAAGAACCACCAGTGAAGATTCAACCATACCGTAGATCAGCATTCTGGAAAGCATGCCGACTACATTGAAATGAGCAAAAACGAGATATCCCGTGAAGAAACTGACCGTCAGGAAAGCAACCACAAAAACATATTTGATCTTGGTGGTCAACCGTTTGCGTTTTTTAATAAGCCCGCGAGCAACCAACCATTTATGGAGCATTTCTCCCCACTCGGAAAGCAGCCCGTATGGGCAGGCCCAGGCACAAAAACTACGACCGCCGGCAATGAAATAAACAACGCCGACAAAAATCATCCCCAGTAGGAGATTGGTTGCAATCTTTCCGTGGGCAGCAATAATCTCAAGGCCGCCGTAGAGATCGACAAGATGAAAGCCCACCAGGCGGCTTGCCACCATCGATCCCTCCAGCATCTGGATATCCAGTCCGTAGGAAATCATAAACAGACTGGCTAATCCAAAAGCAACGAGCCAGCGCCACGGCCGAACATTCCAATGCGCCTTTCCATCCAGACTCTGACGCTTGAAAAAGTTCCTGTTCTCAGGAATGGGAGCGCGCATACCTATCTCCTTCTATTTGAAGCTAGACACCTCGCGAGCCAGCATTTCAAGCTCTTGATCGGAAGTCCGGGTAAGCATGTCTTCCATCATTGTGTTTTCGACTTCATTGGCCTTGTATTTTTTAAGTAGTTCCAGATTCTTGTTGAAGTCTTTACCTGCAATGGAGGGACCAATCGGTCCTTTTCCATCTCGTCCGTGACAGGCGGAACACTTGACAATGTAAAGAATCGACAAGTTTTCCTGCGGCACGATCAAATGACGTTCCGCACGTTGTCTTTGTTTTTCCAAGGCCTCCAGATCCGCCGGATTCTGTTTCAGTGAAATCGCTACGGTCACGGTTTCATCTTTTTTTGCAGACGAAGTATTCTTTGCAGCCTTTTCACTTTGCTCGACAGGGTCCTGAATAACCGGAACATCCGTTGTGCTGAGCACCATCCATGCAGCCACCCCGAAGACAACCAAACAGCCTGAGACAACCAGTGCTTTATTAACCGCCATTTCACTTGTCCTTATTTTCAACGAGATTTTTTAACCATTCGGAACTGTTTCCCGCAGCCAATTCCTCTTGAACCTGCGCATTGAACTTTGCAAGGTCCTGACATACAAAATCGATTTGTGCAGGACTCATGCGCCCGACAAGATCCGTCATCAAAACATTGGCGTTCGGATCCTTCATGTATTTGTCGAATATTTCCCGAACCTCCTGCGGATTCTTCCCGATCAAGGAAGGACCGATTACACCGTTTCCATAATCGTCGTGGCAGGCCGAACAGTAAATAATGAATTCCTTGCTGAGCCTCTTGGCAAGCAGACTGGCACCGATTGATCCGTAGGGATTGTTGCGAGCTGCGACAACAACCTGAACGTTCTTGACCGCCTCTGTCACTTCCTGCCCCTTAGGCACATAATCGATCTGGCTTTCGCCCTTGACGTTGTAATTGCGGAACCGGTTGTGGTCGATATTTGTTTGTGTTTTGCCCGCGACAATAGTGATCTTCCCCGGCCCCTCCGGGCTGGTTTTTCCACCTTCCTTCAGAGCTTGTTCTGCATTCTGAGCTTGAGATTTTTCAGCAGTCGCTTCACTGTCGCTGCAGCCGTTCAAAATCGCCAAAACGGAACAGACCAGCCCGACAGCCAGTACCTTTCTGCCCACTCGTTTCATTGTCAACATCAGGCTCTCTCCCGCGTCTTTGGTACTCGTAAATCAGCTATACAAGTCCTCGTAACTTTTACGCGAACAAATTTCAATAATGCCCTCAGGGCAGATCTCCTCGCAGGCTCCGCACCCCACGCATCCCCTGCCGATAATCGGCACACCGTCTTTGATTGAGATCGCCGTCTCGCGTGCAGGAACAGGACAAACGTCCTCGCAAAGTTTGCATGGCTTATCGACAAGCTTTTTTAACCGCTCGTTAAATTCGCGCTCCAGATCGGTTTCATTGCCGTGAGAAACAATTTCCTCTATCCAGTCAGCCGGTACCGGCTTGTTACTGCGAGCCCAACACCGCTGAGGTTCATGAACCTTGGCAATCCCCATTCGGACTTGCTCGATCTTGCTCGTTTCGGGGTCAAGCGCACCAGATGGGCAGCACAGAATGCACGGAAATAAATCACACAGGTAGCAGCCGCGCTCGCGCGCATCCACCACAGGAGTCCCCATGTCAATGCCTGCCGACAAGTCCAGAAGCTTTAACGAATGGTATGGACAAACCTGTATGCATTGTCCGCACTTTATGCATGAGGCCAGAAAATCTTTTTCGGCCAATGCTCCCGGAGGCCTGAGCAAGCCCGCCGTTTCACTTCGCGCCGCAAGAATCGTCACGCTGATTCCGGCTGCAGCTGCTGTTGCAGCGGCCCCGGCGGCAAGTAAAACAGTGCGTCTATCCCATTTTTTGCCTGTCATTGAATATTCTCCATACTTTCCTGACGCATTCTGGGACGGGGATCCCTAGCAACCAGCTCCGGCTCGGAAAAAGGCATCATCCGCCAAAGAAAATTCATGAAGTCCAGGACCGGGGAGGCGTAAAACAATTTGGCAGCAGGCAAATAGTTCCAGATTCTGTCGGCAAACATCCACTGCTCATGCGGAATATCCCCATAGCCGTCCTTGTCACGATCAAAACCCTGATAGTTGTCCCAGTAGTTTCCAGCCCAACTGTTCAATTCCAGACGGCTCTGCGGCGTATCGTTTGCAACATCATCGATATTGCCCTTGAAAGTGTTTGCCTCAAACCGTGAAGGCAGCAGCGTCCCATGTAAAAGAAAACCGATCGTATTGAAGTGAATTCGATTATTTCTGAAGCGGTTTTCTGTTCCCGGCTGGTATGGCGAGCTGTCGAGGTAAAAACCTCGGGCGTTGTAGAGGATTTCGTTGTCCTCCACAATTACGTCGCTTGTTTCCTTCATCCCAATGCCGATTCCGAACGGTCCGGTGGAGTTGGCCACCAAGTTGCGTCGTACGGTCGCCCCCTGAGAGAACATCAAGAAGATGCCGACGGAATTATTCTGGTAATCGTTGTTTTCAACCTCATTTCGATCGGCGTACATGAAATGCAGCGAATATCTGGAATCCCGACCTGTATTTTCATAAATCCGGTTGGCGCTCGAGTACCAAAAAACATTGTCTCGAACATTCCATGTTTTGTTCAATCGGATCATGTTGGCGTGGCTGTACCACAGCCGGATGCCGTCTCCGCGCAATCCAAGACTGCGATCCATCGAGGATATCTCGTTGCCCTCGATCACAGACTGATTCGTCTTTTCGAAATTCACACCAAACAAGCAATCGCGGATTCGATTGCCGATAATTTTGACGCTGTGTGAGTCCTTTACAGTAATTCCGGCGTCGACCGTCTGGTGCTCTCCTCCGCTTTTTTCAATCGTAAGTCCCGTGATTGTGACAAAAGAGGACTTGACGGTAATGACGCTGTCTTTACCATCGCCTCGGATAACAGCCCCCTTTTCCACTGCTTTAAGCGTCAACGGCTTGTTGATCGTGAGATTTCCGGCATAAACCCCGGCACCTATTTCAATAACGGCACCTTCCGGAGCTCTATCGATAGCCTGTTGTAAGGCCGGTTTTTCCGCAGCCGAAACGGCCACAGCGCAAAATCCGACCAAAAGCAGACAAATCCGTTTCATACCTTAAATCTCAGCAATTGATCAACGGTTAATTTTGGCCGAGCGACAATTCCTTGCGCCGAGCCAGCATAGCCAGTACGCTCAGGATCGCTATGACGACCAAGACCCAGAATCCAATGGACGGAAAACTCTTGGTTGTAAAGTGCGCCACATGCCCCACGCCAAGTGCTGTGGGCATAAATGCCTTAATTTTGAATGCCCCCCAATCCTGCATGTTGTGCCCGAACCAGTACATCCAGCCGGCATAGAAAGCAAAGAAACCCGGAGGGAAAAGAGCTGAAGGCAACAGCAGCCAGGTACTCCATTTTGTGTGGCAGGCGATAAACAAAATCATCAGCAGAGAAATACCCAACATGATGAAGGGACCGGCCGCACGTTCAAGCCTTGCTCCAGCTTCAAGCGGATACATGCCGACATAATGGTTGATTGTGTTCATTTCATGGATGTCGCCCGAGAAACCGTCGACATGGAACCACACGGGGATTCCTTCCGGAAACGCTGTCTTTGGGTAGTTCGGTGCCTCCAAGGCCACGTACCAAATCGGCAGGGACATCATTCCGACTTCGCCCTTTCTCTCAATCATTTTTTTGAGATCTCGCTCGGCGCCCTTCGGGGTGTAAGGACTCACATAGCGTCCCGTCTGGTAGAGATTCCAAAGCGGATAGACGTAAGAAGGAATTGAATCGGTCTGGCCGGCTGCAATTTTTTGCGGCACTTTATAAAAGGCGATCGAAGGGAATGTGAATCCTACGACAAGCAGCAACAGCGCAATAAATGCATACAGACTTGATCTTTTGACGGATTTCACAGCGACACTCCTGAAAGTTTTCTTTTTTATCGGCGAAAGCCGACTGAAGCAAAAACTGCCGGTCGACTTTCGCCTTTCGTCAGGACATTGGCAATTAGAAGAGATCGGCGTTCTTGTCAATCCACTTCATGTATTCAACGATGTCTTTCGTTTCCTCTGCCGTCATATGCTGATTGGGCATGCGCAGATTGAAGTACTCAATCAGAGTCTTGACGTACGGTTCGTTGAACTTGCTTTCCGGATCAAGCGTGAACTCGTAGCACCACTTTTCACCCTTGCGGGCAACCGCACCTGTAAGGTCCGGTCCGGAAGAAACCTGACCGATCACATGGCAGCCGTTGCAGCCGCCCTTGAGATAGGCCTTTTCACCTCGAGAAGCTGCTTCGCTCATCGGGGTAGCCAGTTCGCGAGCAAGCCGAGCCTTGGCACGCAAGCCAACGTCAGCGGTCTTAACCATGTACTGCCAGATCTGGTTTTCCCAGAGCACGGCCTGGTTCAGATCACCGTCTGCGTAGGCCTTGTCGGCCTTTTTCTTCACTTCGTCAATCCTGGCGTACTGATTAAGCGCATCGGTTACCATCGCCTTGATGGGCGGGTACTTTTCGTAGCCCTTTTCCTTAAGGTACTTCACGACCGTTTGAATAACGGCATCCGTTGCCTTATTGGTTTCCAGAATCTTCTTGTACTGATTCTGAAGCTGCTCGGGAGTAAACGAAACCTTCATCTGGCTTGCCGTGTCGTCGTACTTCTTGTTGGGATCCTTGACCATGAGGTAGCCCATCATCTCAAGGTGAAGCGCCGAGCAGAATTCCGTGCAGTAGTACGGGAAGACGCCTTCCTGGTCTGCAACGAACTTCACGGTGGCAGTCTTGCCGGGTTCCAACGAAGCATGCACATCCATGTTGTCAACGGCAAAACCGTGGGTTTCATCCTGAGCTCGCTCCAGGCTCGACAGGTGAATCGTCACAATGTCACCCTTGTTGACCGTGATGCGTTCAGGATTGATATGCGAACGAACCATCGTCGCGTATACGGTTACGTTCTTGCCGTCACGAACAATTCGTTCCTGTCCGGCAAGCGTTGCATGCGGGCTCGGCTTTTCCGTACGGCTGTCTGTTCCGATGTCGTATGCAACCTTCGGAGACAACTTGCTCGTGGCGATGGAAACGGTGTCATGCGGTTCACCCAGCGGAATCGGCAAGTCATAGGTCAATTCCATCTTGGGTCCTGAAATGTCGATCAGCTGATGGTTCTGCGGGTGCAGCGGACCCACGGGATTGAATCGGTCGATCGAGAGTTTATCCAGGGCAAGCAGCCACTCTCCCTTGGGTTTGGTGGACTTGCCTTCCATCGAGTCCAGATGACCAATGTTGTAGTGGACATTGATTCGGTCGAGAACCTTCAAATTCTTGTAGTCCCAGCGAACCACCTGACTGTCGACATACAAGGACGTGTAAAGGATGCCGTCCTTGGAGTCAAAGGCCGTGTGTAAGGGACCAAGACCCAGTTCAACCTGACCGTGCAAGCTCTTTTGCATATCCAGAATCGGAATTCCATAGGGATCCTTACCCACAAATTCCTTCTTGTCGATAAGCTTCTTGATCTTTTGGAAGTCGTAAACGGAAGCATGCGTGTCAAGCTTGCCGCCAATGACGATGTAACGGCCATCAGGCGAAACGTCGACGCCGTGCGGGCTCTTGGGTTCGGGAATCAAGAAGAGCGCATTGTTTTTAACGGCGACCTCAATCGGCACCACGCGGTGGTTGTTGATGATGCGCACGTTCTTGTCATCTTTTGCCAGTTCGGCAATCTTCTTCCAATTGAACACATGCAGGTAGTCATGGTCGTTACGACTCATGCCGGCCTCATTGGGCGGAAGACCTGCTTCAATACCGCCCGTGTACATTTCGGTATTAAAGGAATTGATGAACGCCCATCCGTCGGATTCAAGTTTGCCCGCGTCCGACAAGTCCTGCATATAGGGAGGAAGTTCCAGCGAGAAGGATTGCTTCTCATCGATGCGCCCCTTCTTCATATCAAACTTCCACATCGTAACCGCACCGCGATACGTGCTTTCGTAGGTTTCGATGGGATAGTAGTTGTTGTCCAAAGGAGCAGCGTACTGCGAAGCCTCAATCACGTATTCGCTGTTGGGTGTGACGAAGGCGCCGCCGTGCTCGCTCTTGATGACCGGATTGCTGACGATCTGAACCGTTTCAAAGCTCTTCAAATCGATCACGGCAAGACGAGGATTGGCCTTGTCGTTGATAAAGAGGTAATCGCCCGTGTATTCGCCATTTTTCTCAGTAAATGCAGGATGGTGCGAGTCACCCCATGTAATATCCTTGCCGCGAACCTTACCGCCTTCGAGAACCTTCTTGGATTCTTCGTCGTATCCATAACCCTGCCAGGGCTCGGGCGTAAACACAGCAATGTATTTGTAGATACGCATGGACGGCACGCCGTAGACAATCACCTGACCGGACTGGCCGCCTGAGCTGAACACCAGATATTCATCTCGTCTGCCGGACGGTTGGTATGTTTTGGCCGCGGCGAGAATGTCTTTCTCGCTCAGATTGCGCGCCTTCATAATTGCTTCCAGATCGTTGGAGGCGTAAACGCTGAAGCACATCGTTGAGAGCGCTGTCAGAATGGAAACTTCTTTCCAAAGTCGCTTCATTTTCATGGTTGGACTCCCCGGTTTAAAGCCGTTGTTGAGGAAGCAAAGCAGCACTTTCAGTAAAAAAACTACGTCAAAGTTCCTGCTTAAATCTGCCTTAACAATTAGAGCGCAACTCTTCGCCTCGATCTATACGATATACACGAGACAGGGTTAACCCGCAAACCACCCCTAATTCGAGAGAGAAAATAGAAAGCCTCTGTCGTGCTCGCGGGTAATAACCCAGTTCTAGGCCTACCCTGCATATTGCAGACCGCGGTTCTACCGTGCTCGCAAACGGAAATAGAATTCTCTGCTGCTGTTATTTCGCCATTTCTATTCACGATTGCCCGGTACGTAAAACGACCTTCCGGCTTCCTACCCGTCCTCGTGTCAACGCATACAGCAAAGACGCTGAAGCGACTATTCTCTTGTCAATTTCCAACTAGCGAACAGCGCAAACCCGGAGCCATTGTTGCTCTGGATTGTTTTGGGATACTCTTGCGTTCGATACCGTCGCGGAATGCAGACCCGCAAGGTTCTTCACTGTCAATTTTTTTCTCGGAAACTGCCCGCCACCAGATTGAACTCAAAGAAACGGCATTCCAGAGGGCCGTTGAAGAGCGGCGTCTTCTTGCTTTCCTTGAGTCGCATCTGACGCGGCAGATTTCGGTCGCTCGTCAAAAAGCGTGCGGTCCACCCCGAGAAGTTGTGCTTTAAGTTGTCGGCCACATCCTTCATCATGGACGCCACCGTGGCGCTCTTCGGATTGGACTGTTCGCCATAAGGCGGATTGGCCACGATGAGACCAGATTCGGCGGGCGGCGTCACCTGACGTGCGTCGCACTGTGCAAACGTGAGTCGTCCGTCATCGATCAGCGCACCGAGCCCTGCGCGGCGAGCATTCTGCTCAGCCTTGCCGACAACGATCGTGCTAATGTCGCTCGCGGCAATGCGCACTTTGGCGTGCATATTGACTCGGGCCTTGGCTTCTTCAAGTTCTTCCTGCCAGACTTCGCGATCGAAGTCGGAGAAGTTTTCAAAGAGAAACTTGCGCTTCAAGCCTGGCGCTACGCCGCAGGCTGCCAGAGCCGCTTCGATGGCAATCGTCCCCGAACCGCAGAAGGGATCGAGAAGCGGTTTTTCGCTGCCCCATCCCGCGAGCATCAAAAGCCCGGAAGCGAGATTTTCTTTCAGAGGAGCCTCGCCCTTGTCGGTGCGCCAGCCGCGCTTAAAGAGCGCCTCGCCGCACAGATCCAGATAGAAGGTGCAGTGCGTGGCATCCGCAAAAGCAAACACGCGAATATCGGGATTCGCCGTATCCACGCTCGGACGCTGCTGCACGAAGTGCATGAAGCGATCGCAAATGCCGTCCTTGATGCGAAGCAGCGTGAAGTCAAGGCTTCTCAAGGGAGAACGGCGAGCGTTGATGTCCACGCGAATCGTAGAGTCCGGACCGAACCAGTTTTCCCACTTCGTGCGGCAGGCAAAGTTGTAGATGTCTTCTTCGTCTTCGTAGTCGGATACGCCCACGCGCATCAGGATGCGGCTTGCGGTGCGGCAGTAGAGGCAGGCACGCTGCGCGTCGAGCATCGAGCCCTTGAACGTTACGGCGCCCTTTTGCACACGTGCGTCACGAATGCCAATGGCAGTAAGTTCCTGCGCGCAAAGTTCTTCCAGCCCGAGGGGCACGACAACATAAAAGTAAGCGGGATTTTTCATTGGTATGAGCTAAGCGATGCCGACTTCCATGTGACGGAAGCGGATTTCTTGACATCGGAAATCTTCAAAACGGTGTTGCACCGAATTGTAAGGAAGAAGTGTTGATCGCATCGCGGGCGCCCCGTCGAAACGACTACTTACTATGCCCAAGAATATCTACGCTAAACGTCTAAGAGCGTAACTCCGCCTTTTTTAGCCAAAGCAAATGCTGTACTATCGCTCTGTAACAATTAAAAACAATGCGGTTCGGACGCAATTTTTTGTGCCCTAACTCCCCTCGTCCCAACCATTTGAGGCTTCCCCAATGGATTTGCTTTTCAACCCGATCATCTTGTCGGTGATCGTTCTTTGCGTGCTCTGCCTCGTCAAGGTAAATGTTCTTTTTGCCTTGATTCTGGCGGCCATCACGGCCGGTCTCTCGGGCGGCATCGACATCGGCAAAACGATGTCGCTTCTCGCAAACGGCTTTTCGGCCAACGCTACGACGGCTCTTTCCTACATTTTGCTCGGCACGTTTGCCGTTGCCATTGCACACACCGGCCTCATGCAGGTGCTAGTCGCCTGGATTTCCCGGCATTTGGGCTCGCGCCCGGCGATCTTCTGTCTCGTGCTCGCATTCATCGCCTGCTTGTCGCAGAACGTCGTACCGGTACATATCGCCTTCATTCCGCTGCTGATTCCGCCGCTGCTCTATCTCATGAACAAAATGCAGCTTGACCGCCGAGCGGTCGCCTGCTCCCTGAGTTTCGGCCTGAAGGCTCCGTACATCACCTTCCCGGTGGGCTTCGGCTTGATCTTCCAGGGCATCGTCGCCGACAGCATGACGCAAAGCGGCATGAAGACGACCGTTTCGGACGTTGCTTCCGTCAACTGGATTCTCGGCGGCTCGATGCTCATCGGTCTTCTGATTGCAGTCTTCGTTCTTTACCGTCGTCCCCGTCATTACGAAGACCGTCCGATCGTCGGCATGGAAGGCAAGGGACCGGAATTCCACGGCTTTGAAATGAAGCACTGGGCAACGCTGCTTGCCATCGTTTTGGCGGTTGTCGTTCAGCTTGTTTGGGAGTCTCTGCCTTTGGCAGCCCTAATCGGCTTGATGGTGATGATTCTCGGCCGCGCATTCCTCTTCCGTGAATTGGATGAACACATCTCGGGCGGAATCTCCATGATGGGCTTCATCGCTTTCGTGATGCTCATTGCGGGCGGCTACGCTGCCATTCTGAAGGAAACGGGCGCTGTCAATGAATTGGTGCAAAGTGTGGTTCCCTATCTGCACGCCAATAAAGTTTTGGCTGCTACCATCATCACAGGCATCGGTCTTATCGTGACGATGGGTATCGGCACGTCCTTCGGTACGGTTCCGATTCTTGCCGTGATCTACGTACCGCTTTGTTCGGCCGTGGGTTTCTCGCTTCCGGCAACAATCCTCTTGATGTCTGCTGCCGGTGCTCTGGGTGACGCCGGTTCCCCAGCATCTGACACAACACTCGGTCCCACGAGCGGTCTAAACGCCGACGGCCAGCATGACCACATTTGGGACACGTGCGTGCCGACCTTCATTGCCTACAACATCCCCTTGATGCTTGCGGGCATCATTGGCGCACAGTTCCTCTAATCGAATTTTTTGAGTCGGTTTAGGCGGGCGATCGGGACACCTCGGTCGCCCATTTCATTTGGCAAGAAAGTCAGGAGTTTGCTTTGGCTGCACGAAGCGCTTTGACGGTTTTGCCGTTGATGCCGTAATTGGTCATCGGCACTTCGTCGATCACGACAACTAAGTGAGTCGTGTCTTTCCCAAGCACGTCGGCGATGAGTTTTGTGACACCTGCAATGAGCTGTTCTTTTTGCTCGGGTGTGGGCGCTTCCGAGTCGCCGGTGAGTTTGATGTTGACATATGGCATTGCAACCTCCTTCGTGTGTTTCAGCATCTTTGCACGTTTGTGACGGTTCGATGATGCGTGTGCCCTTCTTTTCCTAAGTAAAGGGTTTACCCTTGGTTTTGGATTGATCAGCACTCCATTGTGTTGCAAAAAAGCATCACACCTCTTGTCTCCTCTTGCTTCCCATTGTGAGTTGACTCATTCGGAGCAAGAATGCCATCACCCTTTCGGAACAAAGGGTGATAGGGCCTTTGGGCTTGTTGCGGTTCCTTGCAGGCTAGCAACATTCGAAAAACCCGGGCCTTTTTGATCAAAAAGATCCCACCTATTTCTATAGGAACATTCAAAAATGAAAAAGACTCTTGCTGCAGTTGCCGTTCTTGGCGCTTTTGCCGGTTCTGCTCTCGCTGCTGATGTTCAGCTCTATGGTATCGTTGACACGGGCGTTCGTTATTTGTCCGGCGATTATGACAAGGCAAATACCGATAGCTTCAACAAGTTCTCGATGGAATCCGGCATGGCTTCCGGCTCCCGCTTCGGCTTTAAGGGCACGGAAGACCTCGGCAACGGCCTGACGGTTGGCTTCATCCTCGAAAACCAGTTCAACTCTGACGACGGCTCTCTGAAGGACGACGATCACTTCTTCCGTCGTGAGGCTTCTCTTTTCCTGGAAGGCAGCTTCGGTAAGTTCGCCATGGGCCGCATGGGCTCCATCAACGGTGGTACCTCCTCCTGGGCACAGCACGGTGTGATGTCTGCTTTCGGCACGTCCTGGGGTAGCTACGCTGCCAACGCCGATAATGTTTTCGGCAACTCCCAGATCTGGGACAACATGATTGCCTATCAGACCCCGAGCTTCGCCGGCTTCAAGGTGTACGCTCAGTATGGCATGGGTAATTCCCTCGATCCGGCGACGTATGACAGCGTTGAAAACGAATCTTCGAGCGATCGTTACTATGCCATCGGTGCTTCTTATGCCAATGGCCCCCTGAACCTCTTCTTGAGTGTTGATTCTGTTAACTACGCTACCGCCCAGAAGTCGAAGATCGAAGACCTTGACGATTCATTGACGGTCCGCTTCGGTGGCAACTTTGACTTCGAAGTTGCAAAGGTCTTCGCTGGTGTCAGCTACTTTGACGAAGCCAAGCTCTCCAACTACTCCGGCATCTCCTCTGATGGCGGCGTTGGCTACAAGGGCTTGAAGCTTGAGGGCTGGTCTCTTGGCCTGTCTACCAGCATTCCGGTTGCTGGCGGCCAGGTTCTGTTCGGTGCTGCGTACATGGATGCCGAAGCAGCCGACAGCGCTGCTCAGACCGGCGACAAGGATCTTGAACTTTCGCGTTGGATCGTGTCTGCAGGCTACGACTACCCGTTCTCCAAGCGCACGGACGTCTATGCTGTTGCAACCTACAACCAGGATAGTCTCGAAAATGCCGCGAACTATGAAGGTAAGGACGCTGATCCTTACGTGTTCGGCGTCATGGTCGGCCTGCGTCATCGCTTCTAATCTGACAATCTCATCCTGAGATCTACTGATTAGCATCAACCCGCTTCGGTTTCGGCTGAGGCGGGTTTTTCATACCCTTCAAAATCGGTTTTGCTGTGTGCCCAATTTTTGAGCACATGACAAAAATTGTTGCAAATCAGTGACCGACACTGTTTGCTCACCCACTTATCCCCAAAACCTGTGAAGAACCTCTTTCGTTATTCACACTTCGGCTTATCAACAGGCAACGGTCCTCACCAAATCTTTGCTTTCATGCCTACCGCTCGTCCGTAAAATGATGGAAAAAGCACCACATCTGAGGTTTGCCATGCGCACACCGATCTTTACGCTTGCGGTTTCGACACTGATTCTTGCCGGCTGTTCCACAACGGTTGTTTTTGAAAGCGACATCGAGGGAGCCGTCGTGACGACGGTTGCCGGACAACAGTACGGCGTTACGCCCGTTGCGGTTTCGTTTTCCAACGATGATCTCGATGCTTCGAGAGATATTGACGGCTGTGCGCGCATTCTGGGTGTTACCTACACGTGGCCGTCTGGCGCAAAGGCATCCTCTCCCAATCCCATCGTGCTCTGCGGCGAAAATTCACGGTTTCGCTATGTCTTGAAGCGTCCGACCGATGCCCCGGATCTTGAAAAAGATCTTCAGCATGCGCTGCAGCTCGCAAAGCAACGTCAAGCGCAGCTTCAAGCCGAACTTGAAATGGAGCGCTTCTACAACGACCGCATGATGCTCTGGGGCCCCTTCTTGTGGGGGCCGCCTCCTCCGATGCATCGTCCGCCTCCGCCCCCGAGGCCTCCTCATCGCTGATGATTGCTAAATTGCGTTTCTTTGGCCTTGCCCGGTGCAAGGTCAAGCGTTGCTGTTCCCGTTAAAATGGCGGCACTCTTCAATTTTTGATGTTTTCTCCCATGAAAGTTCTCGGCATTGAAAGCTCGTGCGACGAAACGGGCGTTGCGTTGATTGACAGCAAACAGGGGCTGCTCGCCGACGCCGTGTACACGCAAATCGACATGCACCGCGCCTACGGCGGCGTCGTGCCGGAACTCGCAAGCCGTGACCACATTCGCCGTGCGTTGGTGTTGATTGACGACGTGCTCACGCGCGCCAATGTCAAGAAAGAAGAATTGGGAGCTGTTGCCGTCACCGAAGGTCCGGGTCTAGCCGGCGCTCTGTTGGTCGGCTCCTCTGTCGCGCACGCCATCGGCTATGCATTAGGCGTTCCGGTTGTGGGTGTTCATCATCTGGAAGGGCATCTGCTCTCGGCATGTCTTGCCGATCCCGCGCCCAAGTTCCCGTTCATCGCGCTTCTTGTGAGCGGCGGTCACACGCAATTCATGCGTGTGAACGCGTTCGGAAGCTACGAGCTTTTGGGAGAAACATTGGATGACGCTGCAGGCGAAGCCTTTGATAAAACCGCGCAGCTTTTGGGCGAAGGCTATCCGGGAGGTCCCGCTGTGTCGCGCTTGGCTGAAACAGGCCGCCCCGGCGCCATTGAACTGCCGCGCCCGATGCTGCATTCGCCCTCGTTGGACATGAGTTTCTCGGGGCTTAAAACAGCCGTGCTCACGGCCGTCAACGACGCCGAAAACCCGGAGGATCCGCAGTTCCGCTCAGACTTGGCTCTTGCCTTTACCGAAGCCGTTGCCGACGTGCTCACCACCAAGGCCATCAAAGCGATCAAAACAACCGGCATCAAGCAGTTGGTAGTCGCGGGCGGTGTTTCCGCCAATAAAACGCTTCGCGCAAGCTTGATCGAAGCCTGCCGCAAGCGCGGCGCAAGAGTCTTCTTCCCGCCGCAGCGGTTGTGCACCGACAACGGCGCCATGATTGCGATTGCCGGCATGATGCGTCTGGAACACATGACGGCTGAAGAACTTGCTGCCGCCACCAAGCGTTGGAGCTTTTCTGCCAAACCCCGCTGGACGCTTTCTCAGGCCGCAAGACCCGATGAGGTCAATCCCCGTCAGCGCTTCCGCAATCACTGACAACTTCCATTTGCAGCAAGGCCCGATCAATGTCGGGCCTTGTGCTGTGGAAAACGGATTTGGGGCGGTATCAATGACGGTGCTTGGCTGCCCAAGCTTCCCATCCGGCTTGACGCAATTTGCAGGCCGGGCATTGCCCGCACCCGTAGCCCCAGTCGTGGAGCACATCGTGGTTTCCCAGGTAGCAGGTGTGCGTCTGCGTGCGCACAAATTCCACGAAGGCGTCGCCGCCTAGACTATATGCAAGCTCCCAGGTTTCTTCCTTGGTGAGCCACATCAAGGGCGTTTCAATCACAATCTGGCGATCCAAGCCCAGAGACAACGACACCTGCAGGCTCTTGAGGGTATTGTCGCGGCAGTCGGCGTAGCCCGAATAGTCGGTTTCGCACATGCCGCCCACCAAGACGGAACCGCCTCTGCGGTAGGCAATGGCCGAAGCAAACGTGAAAAAGAGAAGATTGCGTGCGGGTACAAAGGAATTGGGTACGCCGTCCTTTTCAAACTCAATTTCGATTTCACGCGTAAGCGAACACTCAGAAATCTGACCCAACACCTTCATGTCGATCATGTGGTCCTGACCGAGCCGTCCTTTGGCATACGGCAACACATCTTCAATGGTCTCGAGAATATGTTTGCGGCACGTGATTTCCGCCGTGTGTCTCTGACCGTAGTCAAAGCCCACGGTTTCCACTTCCTTGAAGTTCTTAAGCGCCCACGCAAGACACGTCGTGGAGTCCTGTCCGCCCGAGAAAAGCACGAGTGCCTTTTTGTCCGCAAAGCCGCCCGCCATGGTGATAAGTCCTTTCCTAATCGTTGAAAAAACCGAAGGATTCTACGGCGAGTCAAGATAGTCTGACAAAACGGCCTGCAGCCTTTTTCATTCGAATCAGCAATCACGCAGAGGATCCACGGCGACTTCGTCGCCCTATTGAGATTTGGAGCCCAGCCATTCGTAAACGCGCACCGGTTCGCGCTTACCCTCGCCCGATGACTGTCCCTGGCCGCAGGATCCGTTACACGCTCCGCTCATGCAGGCGGGCATTGTCATCAGAAACCTGACTTTGCCTTTGGCGCGCAGCGTCTCGCCCATCATTTCAATCACTTCGGGCGTCGTGCGCAGCTGCTGCGCGAGTTCCGATTGTGTGGCCGTCGAATAGCGGCGCAGGTAATCCTGCATTTCGGTAAGAAGACTCATCTGTGCGGTCCTTTTCGTTCATTCGAAAAAGCCGCACTCGACGTCTCGATTGGGAAAGGCGTCAAATGCGGCTTGTCTTTCCGGCGCATTGCGGCGCCGATCATTACGGTTTCGTTAGGAGGCCTGTGCCACGGCGATCGGGATCACCTTGGGGCCCTTGCCGCGGTTGTTCTTCACGTAGTTGCGCATGAAGGCAAGCAAGCCGGCAAGCAGACCGAGCGAAACAACGATTGCCACGGTTGCGTAGAGCGGATCCTGAGCAAAGGTTCCCACGCGGTAGACGATCGTTGCGGTCGAGTAGCCGAGCACCGTCGTCCAGGCCGCCAAAAAGAGCGTCCAGGCTGCACCCGCTTCACGGTAGACGGCCGCAATAGCCGCCACGCAGGGCATGTACAGGAGCACCAGCATCAGGTAGGCAAAGGCTGCCAGCTGTGAGCCGAAGAGCTGCTGCATCATCTGAACGGTCGTTACGGTCACTTCCTGACTTTCAGCCGCAGCTGCAGTGTCGGACAAGTCGTCAACCGCAATGCCGAGCGGATCGGTGAAGGCTCCGCCGAGATCGGCAAGGTTGTCGCGGATCGTGCCGACAGCTTCGGAAAGGATGGCGCCGAGCGACCAGCCTTCGTCGGCAGTCGGTTCTTCTTCGGCAGGAGCGGCATCGGGACCTGCGGCAGCCGCATTGGCTTCGCGAGCGCGCTGGTCATAGAGGGAGTTGAGCGTACCCACCACAGCTTCCTTAGCAAAGATGCCGGTGAAGACACCCACGGCCGCGGGCCAGTTTTCCTGCGTCACGCCCATCGGCGAGAGCACCGGAGCAATCGTGTAGCCGATCTCGGACAGAACGGACTTTTCGCTGTCTTCGTTGCCGAAGGACCCGTCGGTACCCCAGCTGTTGAGGAAGCCCAGAATGGCGCAGATGATGACAATCACCTTGCCCGCGCGCTGCAGGAACGTCTTCAGACGATCCCAGGTGCGCATCATCACGCCCTTGACGGTCGGGATGTGGTACGGCGGAATTTCCATCACGAAGGCGGAAACTTCACCGGGCAGCACCACGCGCTTTACGAGGAAGCCCGTGATGATGGCCGCGAGAATGCCGATGAGGTAAATGCCGAACACCAGGTTCTGACCGTTGGTCGGGAAGAACGCCGTGGCAAAGAGCACGTACACGGGCATGCGGGCGCCGCAGCTCATGAACGGAGCCATCATGATCGTCACGATGCGGTCGGTTGCCTTATCCATCGTGCGCGTCGCCATAATGGCGGGCACGTTGCAGCCGAAGCCCACAATGAGCGGCACGAAGGCCTTGCCGGGCAAACCGATTGCGCGCATGATGCGGTCCATCACGAAGGCCGCGCGAGCCATATAGCCCGAGTCTTCAAGAGCGGCAAGGAAAAGGAACAGGAAGAAGACGGGCGGCACGAAGGTTGCCACGGTCGTCAAACCGCCGCCGATGCCGTCGGCCAGAAGCACCTTGAGCCATTCGGGCGTGCCGACGGCTTCAAGTAAGCGGCCGAAGCCGTCTACAAAGATGCCTGCAAACGTGATGTCGAAGAAGTCGATGAACGCAGCGCCGAAATTCTGCGTAAAGAGGAACATCACGTACATGATTGCAAGGAAGATCGGCAGACCCAGCCAGCGGTTCAACACCTCGCGGTCGATCTTGTC
>OOAH01000643.1_pt1 | contig 39368 bp, 23 predicted proteins | sample 1671801 | NCBI WGS metagenome assembly OOAH01 (sample SAMN06348194, study PRJEB24527) | human gut metagenome | biome: human gut; feature: ankylosing spondylitis patient; material: feces | host: Homo sapiens | place: China | collected 2015-10 | reverse complement strand
GAGTTCCCCGCAGATGTAGAGGTGCGGAATCGGATCGCCGTAGACGTCGAGCACACGGCATTTGGCGTCCTTCTTCGGGCCGCCTTGGCAGTTGTAGGCAACCGGAACGAGCGGAACCGCATAGACCGGACCGTCGAGACGAATCGGAGCGGAGAGCAGATCCTGATCGCGTCCTTCGAACACCACCTTGGCGTTCGGGTCCTTCATGATGCGGCGCCCGAAGACCGTGTCCGCCTCGGCCTTCATGTCTTCGTTCCACTTCTTCACGGTTTCCACCAGGTTGGCGGCATTGATGCCGGCCTTCTTGGCGAGCTCTTCAAGCGTGTCGGCCTTGTAGGACTTGCCCGACGCCAGAATGTCTTCGACCTTGACGCCGTATGCGTTGCGTCCGTCCTTATCGATCAAAGCACGTTTGGCCGACGAAATCACGAAGAACAAACCGTCCTTTTGAGCCAGGTTGGCTTTGGCGAGAACGTCGCGGCGTTCGGACTCGTTGACATAGCGCTTGCCGTCGCGGTTGACATAGATGCAGGAGTTTTCACCGAGCTTGAAGCTTGTTGCGCCGGTCTGCGGGTCACCTGCCGGGAAGAGCTGGATCCAACCCATCTGAACGAGGTTCGCGTCGACCTTCTTGGCCATCTCGATGCCGTCGCCCGTGGAGGACGGAAGGTTTGTGGTCGGAGTCGTCTTGCCGAGTTTCTTGTTCCAGAGCTCGTCATAGGCGTTGCGCATTTCGACGTTGGCGCCGAAGCCGCCGGTGGCAAGGATGACGCCGTTCTTGGCGTTCACGACATACTTGCGGCCTTTTTCATCGCCGCCGACCGCCTGAGCCTTGACGCCGACCACGCGGCCGTCCTTAACAAGGAGTTCGCCTGCCTTGGTGTTGAGCTGAATCGTCACAGGGAGCTTCCGATCTTTAATGTAGGCAAGGAACGTGTCGATGTAGCCCACGCCCGACTTGAAGTTGGCGGCGCGGTTGGAGCGCGGCCAAAGAGCGCCCACAAACTGGGTTGCCTTGTCGCGCCACACGAAGCCGATCTTTTCGAGCTGCTTCATGACGTTGCCGGTGTTCTGCGTAAGCGTATAGACCAAGGAAAGATCGGCCTTGTAGTCGCCGGACTTCCATGTCTGCAGAGCATGGAATTCGGGCGAGTCGAAGAGCACCGTTTCTTTCTTGGCGTTGTAGTCTTTCCACTGCTTGGAGACCTTGGCGATCAATTCCTTATGCAGGTCGCTCTTGGGATGTTCGGCAAGAATGCCTTCGACGATCTTGCGCTGCCCTTCGGTCATCTTGATGTGGCTCTGGTGCACGTTGGCAGAGTTGAAGCACCCGCCGCAAACACTCGTATTGCCGCCTGCAAAGCCGTTCTTTTCAAGAACAATCACGCGCTTTCCGGCTTCAGCGGCCGTCACGGCTGCCGAAAGACCCGCACCGCCCGCGCCGACGATGACGACATCGGCTTCAAGCGTCTTGGTGTCGGTGAGAGCCGGCTTCTGCGGGACTTCTTTTTCGAATTTGCTGACGTCCAGACCGGCCTTGGCAATAGCATCGGCCACAGCCTGCTTGATGGCAAAGCTTGAAAGCGTGGCGCCGGAGATCGCATCAACATCCACGCTTTGGTACTTAACGATGTCCGGAATGAGCTTGGTTTGCGTGAGATCTGCAACCGGATGCGTTTCGGACCAGTCGAGAACCTTGACGTCGGCGATCTTGTCGTTCTTCACGGTGACTTGCACATTAATGGAACCGTTGCGGCCCACAGCGCTTGCCGTATAGACGCCGTCCTTGGCAAAAGCCGAAACCGGCACTGTCAGTGTCGCGGCCAATGCGGCCGATACGGCGAGAGTGGCTAACTTTGGAATCATGACTCTTCTCCTCTATTTACTGCCGTCACTGCAAAGCTCGATTTTCGGTGCCGCAGATTCGCTGTTCACGCTTTTCGGTACCACCGAAATCTGCTTGCGAAATTCAGTATTGCATATTCGGAAAACAGTCGAAATCACCGGAACGGGAGCATCAGTGCAAGTCCCTAGCCCGATGACAGAAACCGATTAGCGATATTGCAGAAGTAGGAATAAGAATCAGTGTTGAGCGCAGTCGTACTGCGGTGTTGGAAACTAAACGGCTTTAATTTTCAGACCAAATCGACGATGGAATTAAATGCGTTTAATTTCGTGGGTTTTCGAAGAAAAAAAGGTATTGCAACCTGCGTCAAAAACTCACTGATCAAGCGGTATTAACTTTTCTCTGTAAAGACGGCTGACACTGTGCCGATACAAGAACGTCCATTCCAGTCGCGCTCACGCCAAACCTTTAGCCGTCCGGCGTGAGAAGGTTGCAGGTATGCAGGCGTTCTGCCCAATCAATTTCACTGTCGGAGAACCGAATATGCCGAGAAAGAAGCCCGATACTCATCTAACCACCTGCCAGTGGTTACGTGAGTGGAAGGTTCTGTAGAAGCTTGCGTTGGCTGGTTGTTTGGCTTTGCGCCAAACACAAAAGGGGGCACTGCCCCCTTTTTTAATTCCCCGGTCTCGCCGCCGACGGGCTCGGGAGGTGTCAGGCCCGGGCCGCGCTTCGCTTGCCCATGCCTTTGCCACCTCCAAGCCCTAAAGGCTGTCGCGATGATCCGTCTTTTGTAAAGGCCTTTCGCGGCATATGCTCACGCCTGCGGCGCTTCGCTATTCCACGATGCCTTGACAAACGCCGGCTCCTCGCTGTTTCCCGAGACTGATCCCGCCGACGTTTAGGCAAAATAAAAGACCTCCATATGGGCCCTTGTCTAAGGGGCCAATCAACTGTGCTTTGATATACAAGGAGGTCTCAATGCACAAGGATACAGTAGTCGCGGCCGTTTTTGGTCAATCCGGCTTTACTCTCGATGCCCGCAACTTTATCGGCATCGACTTGCATTCCAACAATATCGTCGTCTGCGTACTGCGCAATCACGTTAATCCGCGCACTGGACAGCTGGAAAAGAAGAAGATCTTCAACGGCAAGATCGCGTTGCAATACGGGCTTGAGGCCGTCAGCAGCAAGCTTGCGGAATTCTGTAACCAGCCCCACGTTGCCGTCGTTGAGTCGACCTACAACTGGTACGGTCTGGCCGATCTATTTGAAGCGCGCGGTTGGAATCTGCTGCTTGCCGACCCGACCGCAGTCAAAACAAACGCCGTCAAGATGAGCAACGACTTCTCCGACGCCGAGTTTCTCGCCGACCGCATGCGTCTGTCCTCGCTCAGAACAACCGTTCCGTTATCTCGCTCTGCCCGCGCGTTTCGTGATCTTGTGCGGCTTCGCTGCAGCCTGATGCAAGATCGTTCTCGCTACAGCGTCAAGCTCATCAATATGCTCAACAACCAGCTGTACATCAGCACCAACCGCATCGAGCTCGACAAGGCAGCAGCCTATCTCGAGGAGCACGGTTCGCTTGAGCCGAGTCTTCTGGACTCGCTCAACGATGTGCATATCAGTGCCAAGGTCCGAGCGCTGTTGCGGCAGATGAACGGACTGAGCGTCGACATCGAGCTCATTGAGGAGCAGATTGCTCAGGCGGCAACGGACGCACCGGTGTATTGCCACAAGTACATTGATCGCTTGTGCACCATCAAAGGCTGCGGCAAGGTGCTTGCTACCATCATCGCTTCCGAAATCGACGACATCACTCGATTCCCGAGTGCGCGTCACTTCGTCTCTTACTGCCGACTTGCGCCGACCGAGCGTTTTTCCAACGGCAAGCTCAAAGGCGAAGGCAATGCAAAGAACGGCAATGCCATGCTGAGCTGGGCGCTCACAGAGTTGGCTAACTTCGTCGTCCGCTACAACCCCGAAGCCAAGCGCAAATTCGATCGTCTATTGGCCAAGCACAAAAAACGTGTGCGAGCCATTCGCCCCATAGCTGCCGTCCTGGCCAGGGCGATATTCCATATGCTGCGCGACGGACTGGCTTTTGACATAACCCGCGCCTTCAACAAACTGCCGCAGCACGAAATCGACAGGCTGGCTCGGGAAAAGCGGCAACGACAGGAAGACAGGAAGAAAAAAGCCGCCGAGCGTTGCCGCAAAGCACTATCGGCACCGCCGGAAAAGCCAGTAACCAAAACAAAAACGAGCTCATTTAGCGACTTGCCGACAATAACACTGCCTGATGCTGGCAGCGGCTCACCGAATATCGATCGCATAGATGAATATGCTGCGGCGATTGCGGAACTCAAGGCGCTGTGTGAAGACGTACCGACTATGTCAGGGGCCTCTGAGCCTGCGATGGGGGGATAGGACGACCAACGATCCTACCTTAGCCCGATTGGGAGGAGCGCCTCTGACGCCCGAATGAACTGTTGCCAAAGGTTTGTAGCAACGGATTCGGCCGAGCTTTGAGCCTTCTAGGGGGTGGCGACATCACGATGTCAGCCGAGAAACCTGAACAAGCCATAGGCCAAAGATCGGACCAGATGCTTGTGTTTGATCCAGCGAGGAAACGCTGGTAGGACTGCCATTTTGGATTTCCCGGCAACGGGAGGTGGCTGTCTAAATTCGGATGTGTGCCTGTCCGTGATCCGCTCTGCGGAAGGACGCGCTTAGACACATAATCGACCGATATCTTCTGGAAGCCTTGTCAACCGGAACTTCCGGCGTTATTGCCTTTAATCGATCGGAGAAAATTCCACGCTCTCTGAACGATGCCTTCGAGGGAATCTCGACGGGGCAGGACTGGTTGCTAACCTACGTTAAGAGCTTGACAAAAGTGGTTAGATGTGCCCCCCCCCGCTGATATTTTCATAGAATGAACAAGTGAACTGCCGCCTGAATCTCATCGTGCTGGCAGTCTCACAACATCTCAGGATCCTCTCCTGCAAGAGAGTTCCGATCTTGAATATCAAAGCCACGACAAATCGAACAGGTGTCCGCATGAAAAAAACACTTTTAGCCACTGCCATCCTGCTTGCATTGACCTCAACTGCACATTCTGCCGAGGATGGGGATATCTTTATTTCGAAGGTGAAGCCCAAAGCGTCGACTCTCAAAAAGAGCGCATTGATCGCGTCCTCGGCGGCAGCACAACAAAAGCCGACTACAAGACCGGCTCTCTGATCGTGAACACCGGTAATTGGGACATGATTGCCGGAGGTAGCTATTTGTCAAAAACGAAAGGCGATCTGACGATCGGGTTTGAGTCAACGACCGTCACAATCAACAGCACCGAGGATGATGTTGTGACAGCCAGACATGTTATAGGCGGGACGGCCGGTAGCGACGCCTATCGCGTCGTCAGCGATGCGAACACATCTCGAACCGCCAAACTGACGATCAACGGCGGCTCGTACGGTATTGCTGGCGATTGGTCAAATAACAATGGAACTCAAACCATCAACACCTTGGAAAGCTTGATCGTCGGCGGCGACCACTTCAAGAATAACCCAAGCAATCCCGCATACAAAGACAACTCGACAGACGTCTACCTTAAATCAACCGATACTCTGATCCGTGACGCCACCGTCGATTCCCTGATCATCGGCGGGAGTCTAGCCAACCAGTACTACTCTCAGGTCGGTTCCGGTATTTTGAAGACCAATGTCGGCACGGCCAGTACGACCATCATCAACTCTACGCTCAAAAAGCCTATCGTCGCTGGCGGTGTTGCCTGCGGCATCAATGCTGTCTCAGACGTCGAGCAGGCCAACCTTACGATTCGCGATTCCTCCGTAAACGACACTGTATACACAGGTGGCCTCGTCAAATACGGCGACCCCACGGGCACAATCTCCGCCGCTGTAGAGAATTCAACCATCGTCATTACAAATTCAGAAGTAAAGGCGATCGAAAACAGACGGGGTTTTGCTGAGTGGACCGAAGCAGGGTGGGTTTTTAGTACTGACGAAGGTCCTGCTGGAAGCGACGAAAATCATGACGCCAACACCGACCTAACGTTGGTGAACTCGACCGTTAAGACCGTCAACCTCACCAAGGGCAGCATCAACCTCGGCGTTGAAAAGAACGGCGTCACGACCATCTCCAACATGACACTCGGCGGCTCGGTCGAACGTCGCGCCACAGCCGACGGAGTGACGAACGACGCGCTGGGCGGCGACGTCAATGCTTTGCTCGAAAAGCACATCAAGATTGGCGATGGATCCACCACGGCCGAACAGCTCGAGAATGCGGCCATTGAGATGGCCGAGGGCGAAGCCGTAGGCAAAGTCACAGGCGAAATCGTTAACGGCCAGCTGGACGAAAACTCGGTTGTAGAGCATGCCAATCAGAAGAGCCTCGACGTGACGAACTTGCTCGGCATGATGCCGCGCTTCGTCACCCGTGTTGAGATGAACGACTTGCGCAAGCGCATGGGTGACCTTCGCACCCTGCAAGGCAAGAGCGGCGTTTGGGCCCGTTATGACGGCGGCAAACTGAGCGGCCAGGGTCTTGACCACAAATTCAACAAGATCCAGGTGGGCGCCGACACGATGCCGACCGACAACGGCATCCGCTACGGCGTTGCTCTGAGCTATACGCTAGGCGACGTGGACGGTTCGGCCTCGACGGCAGACACCGACACCTACAGCCTCGCGGGCTACGCCGTGTGGCTCGGCGAACAAGGGCAGTTCGCGGACGTGATTGCCCGCGTGGCCAAAGTCGGCACCGATCTGGATACCGCGGCCTACAGCGCCGACCTCGATCAGCTCGCACTCTCGCTTTCGGGCGAGTTCGGCTGGCGCGTTGATCTTGCGAAGAGCCTCTATATCGAACCGAGCATCGAAGCCACCTACACCTACATCGAAGACGAATCGTTTACGGGAACGACGGCTCACTTTGAGATCGATTCGACCGATTCCTTCATGACCCGTGCGGGTGCTGCTTTGGGCTGGAAGCTTCCGGATGATCGGGGCGACATCTACGTTCGCGGCGGTGTCGTGCACGAATTCCTGGGCGACAGCGAGCTTTCCGTCAATCACGGATTCCGAACGGTCGAGCTTGATGGTCAGGACACGTGGTTCGAATATGCGATCGGCGGCACCTACAAGGTCGGCAACAACGCCTATGTCTATCTTGATATCGAACGCTCCGCCGGCGGGGACATCGATGTCGACTGGCGAGCCAACATCGGCGCCCGGTATGCATTCTGACGGACTCGTCGAATAGAACTTGAGTTCTAAAAATTGAGGGGCTGCCCGACTGCCCGAGAGCAGTGGCAGCCCCTCGCCTTTCATCACTACCTCAGAGATCGAGACGCACAACGCCGCCTGTCCCTGTCTGATCAGCAAATCCCTAGGTTCCCGTTTCTTCAGCCGATCGACCACTCAAGCCGCTGAACGAGTCTCGATTCTCGACAAACGCTCCCCACACTTCCCAACGGCCGAACGCTTTCTTGATCTGCGTCATGAGCAGGTATTCCCAACCGTGCGGCATGAGCGTAACGTTGCGTGCCTACGCCTCAACCTATTGTTTTTTCGAGAAATTCCCTCATCCATGCCCGCCGACTCCGCCCTTAAAGCCATCTTCACCCGGACTTTTGTTGCCGTTTCGCTCATCAACATGCTCGGGCTTGCCGGCTACTACGCCATCTTTGTGGTGAGCACGCGGTTTCTCTCGGAGGTCTTTCACGCTTCAACAGCCATCGCCGGTCTAGCGACCGGCATCATCGTGATCGGCTGTCTGGTCGGACGATTTTTCACGGGCAGCATTGTTCATTCCGCCGGCTACAGGCGTGTTCTCTTCTGCGGCGTTGTGCTCTACCTACTTACCAACGCCGCCTACTTCTTTGCCGATACGCTCACGCTGATCTTTCTCGTGCGTTTTATTTCGGGTGTAGCCGTCGGCATTGTCGGCACAGTCACCGGCACGATCGTTGCCGTCGTGGTTCCTTCCCAGTTTCACGGCCGCGGCATCGCGTATTTTTCAATGAGCACAGCTCTGTCTCTGTGCTTTGGTCCGTTCATCGGCATTGCGCTCGTCGATTCACTCGGTTACGAAGGCATTTTCACCATCGGCACGGCTCTGGCTTTTGCCAATCTCCTTCTCATTCCGTTCGTAAGCGTCACGGCACAACGCAAGCTCGACCATCACAAGCTTACGATTTCGGATTTCATCGAGCCTTCACTCGTTCCGTTCAGCCTTTTCGTCTGTGTGGTATGCCTGGCTTGGGGCAACATTCAAGCTTTTATGGCGGCCTATGCCAGAGCCTTTGATGTGGTCGCGGCCGCCTCGTCGTTCTTTCTTGTCTACGCGGTGGCGATCCTCGTCTCACGTCCGTTCTCAGGAAAAATCTACGACGCACACGGAGCACCGATCATCCTCTATCCGTCGCTACTTTTGCTCACGGCAAGCCTTGCACTGTTGTGGAACGTGCACGAAGGCTGGGCGGTCTTGACGGCCGGCGCACTCGCCGGCCTCGGATTCGGCAACTTTCAATCCGTCGCTCAGGTTTCGGCCATCAGCATGGTGACGCGCGAGCGCTACGCTCAAGCAACTAGCACTTTCTACATCTTCTTTGATCTGGGAATCGGCTTGGCGCCGTACTTGGCGGGCTACATTGCGCCGACTGTCGGCTACGACGGCGTCTACGGCCTCAACGCCGTTGTGGTGGCGCTTTGCATCGGTTGGTACGCGGTACTGCACCTCACGGGAAGGTTGTCCAAGCGACCGTCGCTGGGTCAAGCAGTGGACTTGAGCGAGGCAAAAGAGAAATAACGCAGATACGCGAAAGCCCCGCAGCTGAGAAGCATTACGGGGCTTGGAAGCGCTTTGGTGGATGCTGAGAGTCTCGAACTCCCGACCTACGCCTTGTAAGGGCGCCGCTCTACCAACTGAGCTAAGCATCCGTACGTCTCCGTCCTCCCGCTCCGAAAAGCGGGAAGTCACGAATTGTACAGGAAATTTCGGGCGTGTGGGGCGGCGAGGGAAAATTTTTCCGACGCCGTCCGCATCGGTCCCCGCCCGGCCGTTTTCGCCCCTCGAAGAACGCGCCGCCCGAGACGGCGGCAATCGAAAGCGTCTCCCCCGGACGCACAAAACCCGCCTTGCGGGCGGGTTTTGCGTGATTACGGAATCAAGCGGATGCTCAAGAAACCGTCACCGACGAGGCCGAGGTCTTCGGGTTCGCGTCGGAGAGCTTCATCGCCGCTTCCTCTTCGGTAAGGGGCTTGGGGAGCTCCACGAGCGCGTGCGCGAGGACTTCGTCGATGGTGTGGACCGCGACGATGTCGAGCGCGTGGCGGACGTTCTCCGGAATCTCCTCGAGATCCTTCAGATTGTCGGCCGGGATCAGGACCTTCTTCACGCCGCCGCGAAGGGCCGCGAGAAGCTTTTCCTTGAGGCCGCCGATTTCGAGGACTTCGCCGCGAAGCGTGATTTCGCCCGTCATCGCGACGTCCGAGCGCACGGGAATGCCCGTGAGCGCCGAGACCATGGCGGTCGTAATCGCACCGCCCGCCGACGGACCGTCCTTCGGGGTCGCGCCTTCGGGGAAGTGGATGTGCCAGTCGGTCGTCGAGAAGATCTCGTGACGGATGCCGAGCTTGGCGGCGCGGCTGCGAACGACCGAGCGCGCGGCTTCGACGGATTCCTTCATCACGTCGCCGAGCGACCCCGTACGCTGCACGGCGCCCTTACCCGGGAACTGCAGAGCTTCGATCGTGAGGATGTCGCCGCCCACTTCCGTCCAGGCGAGGCCGTTGACGATGCCCACGCGCGGAGACTTCTGCGCGTACGTGATCGAGAAGCGGCGCACGCCGAGGAAGTCGTGAAGATTCTTCGCGTTCACCGTCTGGCGCTTCGGAGCGTCCTCGCCTTCCCCGCGGGTTTCGGCCTTGAGGACGATCTTGCGCAGGATCTTGCCGATCGAGCGCTCGAGTCCGCGCACGCCCGCCTCACGCGTGTAGTAGCGGATGATGTCGCGAACGGCGTCCTCGGTGATGCGCACTTCCTTCTCCGTGACGCCGTTGGATTCCATCTGCTTGGGGATCAGATGGCGTTCGGCGATGTGCACCTTTTCGTCTTCGGTGTAGCCTGAAAGCGAAATCACCTCCATGCGGTCGAGAAGCGGCGCCGGGATGTTGTAGGAGTTCGAGGTCGCGACGAACATCACCTGCGAGAGGTCGTACGGGAGTTCCACGTAGTGGTCTTCGAAGGTGTTGTTCTGTTCCGGATCGAGCACTTCGAGAAGCGCCGACGCCGGATCGCCCCGGAAGTCCGTCTGCATCTTGTCGATTTCGTCGAAGAGGAAGAGCGGATTGCGCACCTTCGCCTTGATGAGGCTCTTGATGACGCGTCCGGGCATCGCGCCTACGTAGGTGCGGCGGTGACCGCGGATTTCCGCTTCGTCGCGCACGCCGCCCAAGGCCATGCGGACGTATTCGCGTCCCGTGGCGCGGGCGATGCTGCGGCCGAGCGAGGTCTTGCCGACGCCCGGGGCGCCGACGAAGCAGAGGATCGGAGCCTTCGTCATGTTGACGCGGCGCTGCACGGCGAGGTACTCGAGAATGCGTTCCTTCACCTTTTCGAGGCCCCAGTGGTCGGCGTCGAGCACTTCGCGCGCCTTCTTGAGGTCGGTCGAAATTTCGGTGCGCTTCGTCCAGGGCACCTCAAAGAGCGTGTCGAGGTAGGAGCGAACGACGGCCGACTCGGAGCTCGAGGGCGGCATCTGATCGAGCTTCTTGGCTTCGTTCTGGATGCGTTCGCGCACGACTTCGGGGAAGTCCTTTCCCTCTTCGTCGAGCTTCTTGAGGTATTCGTCGCTTTCGCGCTGTTCCTCTTCGTCGCGGTTGAGTTCGCGGCGCAGGGCCTTGATCTGCTCGTTGATGAAGTAGTCGCGCTGGTTGCCTTCGATCTGCTGCTTGACGCGCATCTGAATGCGGCTTTCAAGGTCGCGCAGTTCGTCGTTGACGCGAAGGGCCTCGTAGAAGAACTCGTAGCGCTCCGTGAGCGATTCGCGCGAAAGGAGCTCCATCTGGCGCTCGAGCGGAATCGTCGTCTGCGAGAGCATCGCGTAGAGGAGCGCCTCGCGGTCCGTCACGCTTACGGGCACGCTCGGTTCATGCAGAGGAGCCGCATGGCGGGCGCCGTTTTGGGACGTCGCGTGCGAATAGGCCTCCTCCACCTTCGCGACGAGTTCGTCGAAGACGGGGCCGAGGAAGTCGTCCTTTTCCGGTTCGAACACCTCGGCCGTGCAGGTGAAGCTCGTCGTCTCGAACTTCACGTCGCGGATGCGGGCGCGCTCGAGACCTTCGACGAGCACCTTGCGCGTGCCGTCGGGGAGTTCGATCACCTGCGAGACGACGCCGATTACGCCGAGGTCGTAGAGATCCTTGGGCTCGGGCGCCTCGATGTCGGAGTTGCGCTGCGGCACGAAGGCCACGAGGGGATGAGCGCTCTCGTACGTGCGGTTTACGACCTCAAGCGACGTCTCGCGCGCCATGAACACGGCCGTATGCGTCTTCGGATACGTGATGACGTCGCGCAGCGCGATGAGCGGCAACGTCATCGACTTGGCTTCATGAAAGGCCGAAAGCTGCTGAGAAATAGACGGTTTCAAATTGTTTTCCTTCAAACGGAGGGATATACCTGGTTCTTCCTATATGGGGGCGTTCTTCGGGAAAACAAGGAGGACGTCCGAAAGAAACGGCCCTCCGAGTTCTCTCATTCGCCGCCGCGCACGATTGTGACAGGCGCCTTTTCCGTGACGACCTTCTCGGTGACGATCACCTCGCTCACGTCCCTTTCGTCGGGGATCTCGAACATCGTGTCGAGAAGGATTCCCTCGACGATGGAGCGAAGGCCGCGGGCGCCGGTCTTGCGTTCGACCGCAAGCTTGGCGATCGCCTTGAGCGCCTCGGGCTCGAACGTGAGCTTGACGTCCTCCATCGAGAAGAGCGCCTGGAACTGACGCACGATCGCGTTCTTGGGTTCCGTCAGAATGGCGACGAGCGCCTTTTCGTCGAGCTCCTCGAGCGCCGCGATGACGGGCAGACGCCCCACGAGTTCCGGAATGAGACCGTACTTCACGAGGTCCGCGGGTTCGATCGAGGCGAACATTTCCGTAAGGCTGCGGTCGTCCTTCTTTTCCATCACGGCGCCGCCGAAGCCGATTTCGCTCTTTTCCGTGCGGCGTCGAATCACGCGGGCGATGCCGTCGAAGGCGCCGCCGCAGATGAAGAGGATCTGCGAGGTGTCGACATGGATCATGGGCTTGCCCGGATTCTTGCGTCCGCCCTGCGCGGGCATCGAGGCGACCGTCCCTTCGATGAGCTTGAGCAGGGCCTGCTGCACGCCTTCGCCCGAGACGTCGCGCGTGATCGACGGGTTTTCGCTCTTGCGGGCGATCTTGTCGATTTCGTCGAGATAGATGATCCCGCGCTGGGCCTTCTCGATGTCGCCGTCGGCCGCCTGCACGAGCTTGGCGACGATGTTTTCGACGTCTTCGCCCACGTAGCCCGCTTCGGTAAGCGTCGTCGCGTCGGCGATCGCGAAGGGCACGTCAAGCGCCTTGGCGAGGGTCTGCGCGAGAAGGGTCTTCCCGGACCCCGTCGGACCGACGAGCAGAATGTTGGACTTCTGCAGTTCGACGTCGGTGAGCTTCTCGTCGCGCGAGCGAAGACGCTTGTAGTGGTTGTAAACCGCCACGGAGAGCGTGCGCTTGGCGAGCTCCTGACCGATCACGTACTGATCGAGGTGCTTGTAGAGTTCCCGCGGCGTCGCCAGCGGCTTGGGCGCGGCGGGCGCTTCCTCGGGTTTCTCTTCTTGAGCGGGAGGATCCTCGGCGAGTTCCTTCGTCAGGAATTCCACGCACTCGTCACAAATCGTCTCGCCGTGCAGACCCCCGAAAAGGGCCTTGCACTGAGAAGCGGGTCGACCGCAGAAAGAACAGGTTTTTTCCATGTTTCACCTTTCAGTCGTCCGCCCTTTCGAGCGGGCGGGAAACGGAGCCCAAGCTCGACGTTTCGTACACTTCGACAATAGCGCCGAACGGGGCGCTTCAATTGTCGAAAACTCTTGATCTATTCCGCATTCGAAGCGGATTCGCCCCTTCCTTCCCCCAAGGGGCGGAGAAAGGAAAAGGCGAGCCCGCACGCCGTCTCGGACGGCCCCCGTGCGGGCTCTCGAACGCGAACGCAGAAAGCTTAGCGAATCTCGCCGCGCTTTTCGTAAATCTTGTCGATCAGACCGTACTCGAGCGCTTCGGCGGCCGTCATGTAGTAGTCGCGTTCCGTGTCGCGGGCGACGACGTCGAAGGGCTTGCCGGTGTTTTCGGCCAGGATCGTGTTGAGGGTCTTCTTCGTGCGCAGGATTTCACGCGTCACGATTTCCATGTCGGTCGCCTGCCCCTGTACGCCGCCGAGCGGCTGATGAATCATGATGCGGCTGTGCGGCAGCGCATAGCGCTTCCCCTTTTCGCCCGCGGCGAGAAGGAAGGCGCCCATCGAGGCGGCGAGCCCCACGCAGATCGTGTTCACCTGCGGACGGATGAAGCGCATCGTGTCGAAAATCCCCATGCCCGCGTCGACGGAGCCGCCGGGACTGTTGATGTAGAGCTGAATGTCCTTGTTGGGATTTTCGCTTTCCAAAAAGAGGAGCTGAGCGATCACGAGGCTCGCGCTCACGTCGTTGACCTCGCCGGTCAGAAAAATGATGCGGTCGCGCAGAAGGCGCGAATAAAGGTCGAAGCTGCGTTCGCCGCGGCCGGAATCTTCAAGGACAACGGGTACGAGACTCACGGTAATTCTCCAATGAAAGCTGAACGGATTCGTCGGTTGACAACGTCATTGTCGCCCCCTCCTGCGACATATTGTGTCGCAATAGAGCGCATCCGGACGGATCCGCCGACAAACTGGCTTTGCAGACGAAAAAGAGGCTTCTTCCCCCGGACAGCCCGAGCGAAAAAACCTCTCCTTCATCGCGGAGACGCCGCCCCGAAAGACGGCGTCCCGATCTTTACTCAAAAGCGGGCAATCAGAAGTTGCCGGCCATGAGCTTGTCGAACTCGACGGCTTCTTCCGTCGTCTTGGCGTGTTCGAAGATCCAGTTCGTGGCGTTGTTTTCCACGATCTGAGCGCGAAGGTTGTTGAGGGAGTTCTTGTCGTTCATGATGTGAGCGACGACTTCCTCGGGCTTTTCATAGCTCGTGGCGATGCTTTCGGCGAGAGCGCGCACGTCGGCGTCATCGGCCTGGATGTTTTCCTGGGCGATGAGAGCCTGCATGAAGAGCGAGAGACGAACGCGACGCTGGGCCTGTTCGGTGAAGAGACCGGCCGGGAGCTTGTCGATGTTCATCTTGGAGGTGTCGAGACCGCGGGCGGCGAAGTCACGGATGGCCTGCTGGGCGAGGGCCTGTTCTTCGCTCTTGACGAAGGCCTGCGGAGCCGGGAAGGTGAGACGGTCGTAGACGGCCTGCATCACGCGGCCCTTGTTGGCGTTTTCAAGGCGGGCCTTGACTTCGATTTCAAGGTTCTTGCGGATGTCGGCGCGCATGGCTTCGACGCCGGCTTCCACGCCGAGGCGCTTGGCGAATTCGTCGTCCACTTCGGGAAGAACGGCTTCGGCGACTTCAACGGCTTCCACTTCGAATTCGACCGTGGCGCCCTTGAGGTTTTCAGCGTGGTAGTCGGCCGGGAAGGTGAGCGGGAAGGTCTTCTTTTCGCCGGCCTTCATGCCCGTGACGGCTTCTTCAAATTCGGGGAGCATGCGGCCCTGGCCGAGTTCAAAGACGAAGTCCTTGGCGGAACCGCCTTCGAATTCAACGCCGTCCTTCTTGCCCGTGAAGTTGACCTTCACGCGGTCGCCGGCCTGGGCCGGACGGTCTTCGCGGGCCTGATATTCGGCGCGCTGACGACGCATGACTTCGATCGCCTTTTCGACTTCTTCGTCGCCGACCGTGCAGGTGTAGCGCTTGAGTTCGATTTCGCCGAAGTCGGGCATCGTGACTTCCGGAACGGTTTCGTAGGTGGCTTCGAAGAGCATCGTCGTTTCGTCGCCGCCTTCCTTCGGAGCGATCGTTTCGAGCGCAGCCACCTTGAGGTTTTCCTTCGTAGCGGTTTCGGCCCAAGCCTTGCCGAGGAGTTCGTTGACGGCGTCTTCAAAAGCGCGGGCGCCGTACATGGCGCGGATCTGCTTCATCGGAACGTGGCCCTTGCGGAAGCCGGGCATGCGGGCGTCCTTGGCGTAGGCCTTGAGGGCCTTTTCCGTGGCGGCAAGCGCGTCGGCCTGGGCAATGCGGAGTTCGATCGAGCGAAGCAGCGGATTGACGGGCGCTTCAGCGGTCGTTTCGACCTTTTCTTCCGTGGTTTCGACCTGTTCCGTCTGAACGTTTTCGTTTTCAGCCATTTTCAAATCTTTACTAAAAAATCGGCGCGGGAACCCCCGCCGCACCGGCGCTCGTCCGAGCCCGGACGAACTGGAAAATCGGGACGCCTTCCCTCGGGAAGGCCGGTCTTTTCCCCGAAAACAGCGTGTTTTCGAGAGGGGTTGTCCGAAACGAAAGAGTTCGTTTCGAAGAAAGTTTTGTATTATATCACGGTGTTTCCATCGGCTTCTTCACGCTATCCCTGCCATGCGGTCCCCCGTCGCTCTTCTCGCCCCCGTTCTCGCTCTGATTCTTTCGGCCTGCGCGCCTCTGCCGCCGTCACAAGACGATCCGGCGCCCCTCGCTGCGGCCGAAGAGGCCCGGGCACAGGAAGCCGCCCGAACCGAGGCGCAGCTGGCCGTGAAGAAGCAAATCGCCCTCGTCGCCCGGCACACGAGGGCGATCTGCGTCGCGCCCGAAAACCGCGCCTACTTCCGGCACACGCCCTGCCTGCCCGTTGAAGTGACGGATAAGCACCTCGCCGACAAAAAGCTTCCGACCGCCGCAGAACTTCGCATCGCCAAGCGCGTTTTCTCACGCATCGACGACATGAACCGCGACACGCTCGCCGTGATGCTGCAGACCGAAGATCCCTACTACAAGGAGCTCGCCGAAAAGATCCGGCTCTTCTACACGCCGAAGATCGAACGCCTGCAAAACGAATTCCTGACGGGGCGCATCACGTGGGCCGCCTACAACGCGCAACGAAAGGCCATGAACGACGAGTTCACGTCTTCGGAGGTTGCCGACGAGTCGACCGACGAGGCGCTCTGATCTCTTTCCGCGTTGCCGACGCCTCCACACCGTCGGCCGGTTATTCTGTACAATTCGATTTCTCTTCGCGAGAGTGGCGAAATTGGTAGACGCACCAGGTTTAGGTCCTGACGCCGTAAAAGGCGTGCCGGTTCGAGTCCGGCCTCTCGCACCAAAATTCTTACGGCCTCGAAGTTTTATACACTTCAGAATCTCCCGGGCCTCCAACAGAAATCTGTTAACAGATAACTCCAGATCAGGACAACCCTGTTCGGATTCGCGGCTTAAGATATAGCCATTGGATGGAGGCAAGCGGTGAACACCACACACAGACAAGCGTCCTTGCGTCGTTCCTTCTGGAACGGACTTCTAAGAGGCATGAGCGCCCCGTTTTTCGCCTTTGTGCCAAGGCAAGTCAGAACCGAATTTGCCGAAGAGGTCTTAAAGACTTCGTACATCGATCCGTCCGCAGACCGAGAAAACATTCGCAATGACTTCCTAAGGGTCGTCCACCGTGCCGAACAAGATCTCAACTCCCACGGAAAGCAGTCCGAGTGACGTTGGAAGAGACAGCGACTCTCCCCTACCACACCTCCAGAGACCCGCCTCGAGCGGGTCTGTCTTTATTGCGCGGAGTCTCGACGTTTGGCCGAGCCAAGCAAGCGAATTGGCCGCATTTCCCAACCACACAGATTTCACGATCTCAGAGAGGCTTTTCCTGCACAAAACTATCCCCGGAAAGTTTCACTCCTTCCGGGGATAGTGCATTGAGCCAAAGCCCAGTTTGCTTTACCGTGCGTTGGTCACAGGGCGCCCTTATAAAAGCGCGCCCCTGAAAACCACCATTTGGCTATCAAGCCTTCTGCTTACCGCAGCAGCATTCACCTTCTTCATGGTGATGGTGGTGATGATGGTGGCCTTCGCCGCCGCAGCAGCATTCACCTTCTTCGTGATCATGGTGATGATGGTGGCCTTCGCCGCCGCAGCAGCATTCGCCTTCCTCATGATCGTGGTGATGATGGTGACCGCCGCAACCGCAACCGCATTCTTCCTCATCGTGGTGATGATGGTGACCGCCGCAACCGCAGCCGCACTCTTCCTCATCGTGGTGATGATGGTGACCGCCGCAACCGCAGCCGCATTCTTCACCGTCGTGATGATGGTGATGACCGCCGCAACCGCAGCCGCAACCGCCCGCGGGACGGTAGACGATGCGGATCGGGTCGAACCCTTCTTCGACTTCGGTGATTTCAAGACCGATCATCGCGAGCATCTTCGCGACGTTTTCCTGCGCAACGACGGCAAAGCCCCCTTCGGCTTCGGCAACGCGCACGCCGCGGTTGATCAGGGCGCCCGCCGCCTCACGCATGAGGTCGAGGTCGCCCGTGACGTGAAGAACCTTTTCCACGGCCGGACGAACGGCCCAGAATTCGCCCTTTTCGTCCACGAACACGTCGTTGACTTCAAGCGCACGGCGTTCCGTCACGCCGAAGGTGATGACGTCGCCGTCCACCTTCACTTCCTGCGGCCATTCCACGCGTTCGGCCAGAGTGAGCGGCAGCTTGTGCGCACGGTCAAGAATCGGCTGGGCCGGAGCGGCTTCGGGAGGAAGCAGTTTCGTAAGAGTCGTCATGATTGTTTTTCCTGACAGAAATAGGGGTGATTGGGCAATTTTAGGGCAGTGCGGCGGAAAGCGCATCCGACAATCGATCTACGGCGACGACCTCGAGCCCTTCGATCGGCGTACGCGGCGCGTTGGCGCGCGGAATGATCGCCTTGGAAAACCCGAGCTTGGAGGCTTCGCGAAGGCGTTCCTGTCCGCGGGGCGCCGGGCGGATTTCGCCCGCGAGCCCCACTTCCCCGAAGACGACGAGTCCCTTCGGGAGGGGTTTGTTGCGGATGCTCGAATAAATGGCGGTGAGAATGGCGAGGTCGACGGCCGTTTCCGTGATCTTCACGCCGCCCACGGCGTTGACGAAGACGTCCTGATCGAAGCAGGCGACCCCCGCGTGGCGATGAAGCACCGCAAGGAGCATCGCGAGGCGCTGCGCGTCGACGCCCACGGCGAGACGCCGCGGACTCGGCAGATGACTCGTGTCGACGAGCGCCTGCATTTCGACGAGCAGGGGACGCGTCCCCTCCTGCGTGACGAGAACGGTGCTCCCGGGCACGTTCGCCTTGTATTCGGAAAGAAAAATGGCCGAGGGATTCGTCACCCCCACGAGACCGTGGTCGGTCATCGCGAAGACGCCGAGTTCGTTCACCGCTCCGAAACGGTTCTTGAAGGCGCGGATGAGGCGGAAGTTCGAGTGGGTGTCCCCTTCGAAGTAGAGCACCGTGTCGACGATGTGCTCGAGAATGCGCGGACCCGCGAGCGCCCCGTCCTTCGTGACGTGCCCCACGAAAAAGAGCGTGATCCCGAGACGCTTGGCGGTGCGGGTGAGCCGCGCCGCGCATTCGCGCACCTGCGAGACCGACCCCGGCGCGCTGTCGAGGTCGCCCGAGAAAAGCGTCTGAATCGAGTCGAGGACGACGAATTCGGGCTTCACGCGGTTCAGAACCGATTCGATCTGCTCGAGCTGCACTTCGCTCATGAGCTGCAGTCCCTTGGGTTCGAGTTGCAGGCGCTTGGCGCGCAGAGCGATCTGCGAGGGACTTTCTTCGCCGCTCACGTAGAGGGCCTTGCGGCCCATGCGCACGATGCGGCTTACCACCTGCAGAAGGAGCGTCGACTTCCCGATCCCCGGATCGCCCCCGATGAGGGAGACGCCGCCAGGGACGAGGCCGCCCCCCATGACGCGGTCGAATTCTGATAGGCCCGTCACGATGCGGGGCGTATCCTCGATCGTCACATCGCCCAAATCCTGCAGGGTACCCGTCGTTTCCACGAAGCCCTGCGCGGCGCGCTCGTTGCCGTAGCGGCTCGCCGCGCCCTGCGTCACCTTGAATTCCTGAAGCGTATTCCACGCCTTGCAGTGCGGACACTGGCCGCTCCACTTGAGGGTCGTCCCGCCGCATTCGGTACAGACGAAATTCGTTCGTGCCTTTTTGAGCGCCACGGATCAGTCTCCCTTCACGACCACGGGAACGCGGCGCGCGAGCGCGCAGATGAGTTCGTAACCGATCGTCCCGCAGGCCGCGGCGACGCGGTTGACGGGGAGGTTCTTTCCCCAGAGTTCGACGACGCTTCCGACGCGCGCGCTCGGCACGTCCGTAACGTCGATCGTGAGCATGTCCATCGAGACGGCCCCGGCGATCGGCGCCGTGCGGCCTTCAACCCACACGGGCGCGCCGTCGGGCATCGTGCGCGGATAGCCGTCGGCGTACCCGCAGGCGACGACCGCAATGCGCGAGGGACGCTTGGCGATCCAGCGCGAGCCGTAGCCCACGGCTTCGCCCGGCGCGATGTCCTGAAGCGCAATGATCTTGGCGGAGAGCGTCATGGCCGGACGGATGTCGAGTTCTTCGGAAGAAATGTGCGAGTCCGGGCTCACCCCATAGAGCGCGACGCCCGCGCGCACGGCGCAGCCCGACACTTCGGGGTGCCAGAGAATGCCCGCGGAATTGGCCATGCAGGCGGGCGCCCCTTCCTGCGCGAGACGTCCCATGCGGGTGATCTGACGGCCCACCGACGCGGGACCGTCGGCGAGATACGAAGGCTCGGCGTTCGCAAAGTGCGTCACCACCCCTTCGACGCGCACGCCCGGAATCGCCGCGAGCTGATCGTGCACGACGCCCACTTCCGAGGGAAGAAAGCCCAAGCGGTTCATGCCGGAATTCACCTTGATGTGCACGCCCACGTCGCGAAGCGGACGGCTCTTCAAAACGTCGATCTGCCAGAGCGAATGCACGACCGTCTCGACGCCGAGCTCCTGCAGGGGTTCGATGTCGTCCTCGTCGAAGAAGCCTTCGAGAAGAAGAATGCGCTTTTGCCACCCGTATTCCCGCGCGCGGCGCGCGTCCGTGAGGTCGATCGTCGCGAGCCCGTCCGCGTCGGCGAAGGCCTTCACCGCGTTCTCAAGACCGTGCCCGTATGCATTGGCCTTGACGACGGCCCAGAGCATGCGGTCTCCCGCGGAAGCGCGCATGCGCGCAAGATTGTGACGAAGGGCGGCCAGATCAATTTCGGCGTAAATCGGACGCGGCACGAAACACCTCTCGAAAAAAGGATGGACGAAAACGTCCATTATAGGAGCCTCGAAATTCCGACGAATTCGCTCGGTTACGCTTTTGCACCATTTCACCTGGCCCCCCAAAAGGGAAAGCCGTCCGGAGGCGGCTTTCCGGGGACTCAGTCGAATTCGAAGGAGTAGAGCATGTCGAGCGCCTGATCGACCCCGGTCGCCGCCTCCACGTAGAGTTTCGGAATCACGCGGTAGCGAAGCGTCAGAGTGGCGAGCGAATCGAAGATCCCTACGCCGTACTTCACCTTGAGGCCGGGGAGCACGTAGCCGCTCAAAACGAGCTGGGAGTTGTCCCCGGCCGCGGGCGCTTTCGTGCGACTTCTTACACTCTTTCGCTAGGGTCCGCCCCGTGGAACGCGCTACACTTAGTGGTTTCATCAATACGGACTTCCCGAGTTTCATGAATCGAGGTTTCTACACGATCATGGCGGCGCAGTTTCTGTCGTCTCTCGCCGACAATGCGCTTCTCATCGCCGCCATCGCGCTTTTGACCGATCTGCAGGCTCCGGACTGGATGACGCCGCTTCTGAAGCTCTTCTTCGTGGTGAGCTACGTGTGTCTCGCGGCCTGGGTGGGCATATTCGCGGACTCCATGCCCAAGGGCCGCGTGATGTTCATCTCCAACAGCCTCAAGGCCCTCGGTTGCCTTCTGATGCTCTTTGGAAGCCATCCCCTTCTCGCCTACGCGATCGTGGGCGTGGGCGCGGCGGCCTATTCGCCCGCGAAGTACGGCATTCTCACGGAACTCCTCCCCGCCGAAAAGCTTGTCGTCGCCAACGGCTGGATCGAAGGCCTCACGGTCGCCTCGATCATTCTCGGCGTCACGTTGGGCGGCGTTCTCATCCGCCCGGACGTGGCCGGAGGCCTTCTCGAAATCTTCCACCTCGAAGCGGTGGGGCTCGAGCGCTTTGCGCAGGCGGCCATCTTCGCGATCGTCTTCATCTACACCTTCGCCGCGATCGTCAACCTCGCCATTCCCGACACGGGCGCGCGCTATCCCAAGCAGGACTTCCGCCCGATCGAATCGCTCAAGCACTTCTGGCAGAGCAACCTCCTTCTCTGGCGCGATCCGCTCGGCCAGATCTCGCTTTCGGTCACGACGCTTTTCTGGGGCGCGGGCGCCACGCTGCAGTTCCTCGTTCTCAAGTGGTGCGAGCACGCCCTCGGCATGAATCTTTCGGAAGGCGCCATCATGCAGGCGGTCGTGAGCCTCGGCGTGGCGCTCGGGGCCGTCCTCGCCGCGGCCAAGGTGCCTTTGAAGCGCTCGCTCTCCGTCCTCCCGATGGGGATCTTCATGGGCGTTCTCGTGACGTGCACGGCCTACTTCACGCGCGACATCGCGCCGGCCGGGGGACTCTCGCTGCCGGGCTTTGAAATCTCCTGGGCCGCCCTCATCGCGGGCCTCGTCATGATGTCGGTGGGCCTTTCCGCAGGCTTCTTCCTCGTTCCCATGAACGCGCTTCTGCAGCACCGCGGCCACGTCCTCATGAGCGCGGGCCGCTCGATCGCCGTGCAGAACTTCAACGAGAACCTCTCGATTCTCGCCATGCTCGGCGTCTACGCGATCCTCATCAAGCTCGACCTCTCGGTCCCGGCCACGATGGTGATCTTCGGACTCTTCGTAGGGGGCTCCATGGCGCTCGTGATTCTCAAGCACCGCCTCAATCAGAAGAAGGAGGACAGCCTCCATCTGATCGGCGAAGCGAAGCGCCACTGATCGACACCGCAGAACAAAACGTCGCCCGAGATCCGCGAGGATCCCGGGCGATGTCGTTTCAGGCCGCCCCCGAAGGGAGATTTCTCGTCAGGCGACGAGGCGCTTGACACCCGGCCCTTCGATGCGGCTCACGCCCCGACCGCGTTCGGGCGTGACGACGATCTGCGTCTCGACGCGCTCCTTCACGGCCGCGACGTGACTGATCACGCCGATGAGGCGTCCCGTCGTGCGGCGAAGGTCGTCCAAGACGCCGAGCGCCGTGTGAAGCGTCGCTTCGTCGAGCGTCCCGAAGCCTTCGTCCAAAAAGAGCGTCTCGACCCGCAGACGGCTTCCCGAAAGGTTCGAGAGTCCGAGCGCGAGCGCGAGGCTCACGATGAAGCTTTCGCCCCCCGAAAGGTTCGTCGACGAGCGGACCGTGTCGGCCATGTCGTGGTCGATCACCGCGATCTCGAGCGCGGGTTCTCCCACGGCGGCGAGTCCGTAGCGGCTCTTCATCATGCGGAGCACCCGGTTGGCCGCTTCGATCAAGACGCGGAAGGTGATCCCCTGCGCGATCGTGCGAAGACGCTGTCCCTTGGCGTCGCCGATGAGTTCGTTCAGGGCGAGCCAGCGCTTTCGCTCCTCTTCCCGGAGTTGCCACTCCGATCGGAGTTCCTTGGCGCGTTCGCGCCGCGCGTCGTCGGCGCGGATCACTTCGAGACTGCGGCCGCGTCGCTCTTCGACTTCCCGCTCTTTTTCCCGAAGCGCGTCCAGCGAAGTGAGCGCTCCGTCGCGCGAAAGCGACGCGGCGTCCGCCCGACCGCTCATTTCGTGGAGCGCCAGTCTTTCCTTTGCCGTCTCCTCTGAGAGATGTGCGATCCGAAGACTCCGCTCCCGGACCTTGAGAAGCAGAGCGTTCAACTTTCTCTCGTCCTCTTCCGAAAGAAGTGCGGCGCGCAGATCCTTCGACGAGGCAAAGCCCGACTTTTCCTTTTGCCGGCGCCACTCGTCCTCGGCCGACAGGAGACGATCCCGTTGTGCAATCAGTTCTTGTTCCGCCTTGGCGAGACGGGTTTCGAGCGATTCCAAAGTCTTTTCGCACGCGCGCACGCGTTCGGCCGCGCTTGCGGCCGCCGCCTTTCGGGCGCTTCGCTCCGTCTCGAGGCGTTGAAGTTCCGCTTCGGGCGGCGCCTTTTCCCAGGACGCGCGCCAACGGGCGAAGTCCTCGTCGAAAAGTCGCCGGCCGTTCTCCAAGCCTTCGGAAAGCTGCGTTGCAAGCGCCTGCGTCGTTTGGGCGCGCTCGGCGAATTCCGCGAGGAATCCCGCGGCGCTTTCCTCGGCCGAGCGCAGATCGTCGCGCTCGCGAATCTTCTTCTCGTGGACCGTGCCCCGCTCTACGAGTTGAGCGAGCGTCCCCTCGGGATCCTGCGTGCCGAGAATCGTCTTCCAGGGAGTCGCAAGCGTCTCGACGCCCTTGCGGGCGGCCCCGGCGGCGAGGCGCTTCGCCGCGTCGAGCGAACGCACTTCTTCAAATCCCTTTTGCGCTTCCGCCAAAAGGGTTTGATCCGAAGCTAGCGCTTCCTTCTCTTTGGTCCAGCGCACTTCCGCCGCACCCGCTTCGTCGCGGGCCGCGACCTCGGTTTTCCGAAGCGATTCGAGCGTCCGAACGTTCCCGAGGAGCGTTTCGCGCTCCCGGGCGAGCCGTTCGAGCGCCGCGAGACCTTCCGCGCGCACGCACTCGGAGAGCCGTGGCCAATCCGCGTCGATCGACGTACGACGCCCGTCGTGCAGGTCTTCGAGCGCCTTTCTTTGCGGTGAATTTTCAACGGCCGCGATGAGGGGCGCATCCTCTTCCAGATCCAGGAGGCGCCTCGCGGCGCCGATGCGCTCCGTCAAGAGCCGCATGCGAACGATCGGATCTTTCCCTTCGCCGAGTTCGGCCGCGGCAAGCGCTTCTCTCGCCTTCAGGAGCCGCTCGCGGGCGGCAATGCGTTTGTTTTCCGCGTCTTCCAGACGGCGCTCCGCGGACTTTGCCTTGCCTTCAAGGAGCGTGCATCGATCCGAGGCCAGGCGCAGGCGCTCGGCGGCATCTTGGGCCTCCGCTTCACTGCGGCGCCACAAGTCGATCGCGCCGCGCAGGCCTTCGGCCGCTTCGCGCCAAGTTTCCAGGGCCGCGCTTTGCGAGAGTTCCGCCTCGAGTTTGCCGAGTTTTTCCCGCCGCGCGGCCGACTTCTTTTGGGCGGCCGCAAGGTTTTTCTTCGCGGCTTCGGCGTCGCTCACCGCCGTGCGGGCGTGCTTTTCCGATGCTTCAAGCGAAGCGCGCCGCGTCTCAAAGCGGGTCTTTTCCTCGCGCCAGGCTTCGACCGTAGGGCGGAAGGCTTCGAGCCGCGCCTCGGCCGCCTCGGATTCCGCATTCGCTTGAGGAAGCGCGAGACGCTCCGCTTCGAGCCTCTTTTTCGCGGCGTCTCGATCGTTTTGCGTGGCGAGGCGCTCCTTTTCCAGGCGTTCCGCTTCAGTACGAAGCACATCGCGCCGCTCGAGCGACGAGAGCGCCTTCACGGCGCGATCCGCCGCGTCCTGCCGACGCTCGGCCGCCTCCACCGAAGTGCGTTCCCTTTCCTCTTCTCCCTTCAGGGCGAGAAGCTCCGCTTCGCGTCCTTCCAACCGCAGACGGGCTTCGTGCCAAGCCGTAACGGCGCGCAGACGCGTTTCTTCCTTTCGGATCGTTTCGACGAGCGAGGCGTAGTCGCGAAGCACCGCCTCTTCTTTGGCGCGGTCTTCGTCCGAAAGAAGTTCCAGGAGCTCGAGCTGCTTCTGAACGTCCGCAGCCGCGCGGTCGGCTTCGCTCCAGCGGCGGTAGACGGCGCTTCCGATGCGGGCGTAGATTTCGGAGCCCGTGACGCGCTCGAGAATTTCCGCGCGCTCCTGAGGCTTGGCCGTAAGAAAACGTCCGAAGGCGCCCTGAGCCAAGAGCACCGTGCGCGTGAAGGCGGAAAAGCCCATTCCGAGAAGTTCCGAAATCTTCTGCTCCCACTCCCGCACCTTCTCGGCAACGATTTCCCCCTTGAGATCGTCAGGCGAGGAAAGGCGCACAAGTTCCACAGACTTCCCGTTCGACTTCACGAGCCGCATACGGCAGCGGCTCAGCCAATAGACGCCGTCCACCTCAAAGACGACGCTCGCCTCGCATTCCTTTTCGCCGCGCGTGATGAGAACGCTCTTTTTCTCGTCTTCGTTCGCGGCCACGACGGCGCCCTCGGTGCGGGGCGTCACGCCGAAGAGCGCGAAGCTCACCGCGTCGAGAATCGAAGTCTTGCCGCTTCCCGTCGGTCCCACGATCGCAAAGAGGCCGCCCCGGGCGTAGGAGGGCGTCGTAAAGTCGATTTCGTAGGCGCCCCGAAGCGAATTGATGTTTTTGAAGCGCAGTTTGAGAATCTTCATGGCCGTCTCTCCCGGATCAATCGTTGCCGCCGCTCATCGCGTCGCGCGCGACCTCGGCGAAAAGCGCCCGCAGGCGTTCGCTCTCCTCTTCGCCGCGCGCGGCTTCGCGAAGCACCTCGTCAAAAACGGCCTCGGGCGTGAGCATTTCGAGCGTCAGTCCCTCTTCCGAACGGAAGACGTCGACCGTCGGGCTCGCGAGTCGGAAACTCACGAAACGCAACCCAAGAGCCGCGCACTTGTCGACAAGGGGTTCGAGGAGGTCGCGCGTGGGCTTCAGGTCCGTGAGTTCCATGCCGACATAGCATTCGGGCAGTTCCGAGGCGACCTTTTCGAGTGCCGCCGGCAATTCCGACGAATGGCCGCGCAAAATGCGGACCGCGCGCTTTTGCGGTACGTCGTGAAGGATTTCCTCGACGCCCGACTCGGTAAAGTTCACCTCCACGATCTGATGCAAGTAGTCCTGGTGCTTCACGTCCAAAGAGATCGGTATGCCGCTGTAGCGCGCCGGCACGGCGCCCTCGAGTTTTCCAGCCCGATGGAGGTGTCCGAGCGCCACGTAGTCCCAGTCCGATCCGAGACGAGAAAGGTCCGCCATGCGGATCGATCCCACCTGGGGATCGGAGAGCACCTTCTCGCGCCGCTCCTTCGGGATGCTGTCGCGAAGATAGAGGTGGCCCATCGCGATCTTCGGCACGTTCTCGGCCCCTTCCCTCGCCATCGCTTCGAGGAGCTTTTCATGCGCGAGCGCATAGCGCGCCTCGATCCCCGTTTCGTAGAGGGCGAGTTCGTCGAGCGTATCTCCGAGGGCGAGCCCCTTTCGCACTTCGCCTTCCTTGAGGAAAGGCACGGCGGCAATGGCGGCGAGAGGACGTCCGTCGCGGTCGCGCACGACGATCGACTGTTCTTCGGGCGTCGGCCCCGCGACGATCGTGCGCACGCTTCGGAGCACTTCGGCCGAAGCGGAGAGAAAGGACTGCGAATCGTGGTTGCCCGCCGTCACGACGACGGCCTGCAAGGGCGTCGACGCGGCGCGCTCGAGAAAACCGTAGTAGAGCCGCTGCGCGGCGATCGGCGGCATCGAGACGTCGAAGACGTCCCCCGCGATGAGGAGGATGTCGGGACGGCGCTCCGTGATTTTCGCGAGAAGCCAGTCGAGAAAGAAGACGAAGTCCTCGGTGCGATCCCAGTCGCCGAGCATCTTGCCGAGGTGCCAGTCGGAAGTGTGGAAAATGCGCATGAACCGTCGGTCGTGAAAAGAGAGAAACGCTTTCGATTGTACGACGGCGAGCGCAAAGGGCGAGGGCGGAGGAAAGCGGATTTTCCGGCCGCGGGGAAAATCTTTCAATTTCCCCCGAAAGTCTGTGCGGGAATGCAAAACGGGCGCAACGCTCCTTCTTCGGAGCACTGCGCCCGCCGGAATGTCGAATGGTCGTCCTCAGGGCTCGTCGGGCCGGCAGCGGGGATCGAGCCTGAGCGTGTAACCCGAAGGAATCATGCGGCGGCTTTCCGGAACGGGAAGATCGGGGCGGGCAAAGCGGGACGCGCAGTATCCGGCCTCGCGACCGAAGACGACCGCGGCGGCGATCCCCATGCCCGAAACGCGCTCGAGTCCGTTGAGGCCCGACATCACGTCGCCCGCGGCGTAGAGCCCCGGAATGGGCTTCCCCTCTTCGTTTTGCACGTGCGCGTGTTCGTCGGCGACGAGTCCGCCCGAGGTGCCGTGCACGGCGGACCGGACGGGAAAGGCGTACAGCGGTACGGCGCTAAGGTCGCTTTCCATCGTGCGTCGCCCGAAGGCGTCCTTTCCCTTCAAGAGACCCTCGCGGTAGGTGCGAAGCGTCTCCTTGAAGGTCTCGGGATCGACGCGCATGCGTCGGGCGAGTTCCTCCTCCGTCGCGCCCGTCACGGCCGCAAGTTGATACGAGCTCTCCTGCAGAAGGCTTTCCTGTTCGACGATCTTTTCGTCCGCGATGAGCCAGGCGACGTGTCCGGGCTGCTTTTCGGTTTCGGCCACGACCGCGCGGCGCTTGTCGAGTTCGTTGACGAAACGCTTCCCCTGCTGATTGACGAGGATCGCGCCGCGGCTGCGCACCGACGAGGGAATGATGTCGCCCGTCGTCGCGATCGTGGTCGGATGAAATTCGAGGAGTTCGAGGTCGCGCACGGCGGCGCCCGCCATGTGTCCGAGGATGAGGCCGTCGCCGGTGCAGCCCGGGGCGTTCGTCGTGAAGTTGAGCGCCGTGTACTGACGGCTTTCCTTGCCGGCGTGCATGCGGACCATGTCGGGATTGGCCGCGTAGCTCCCCGTGGCGATCACGACCGCGGGCGAGCGGATGATGAAGGTGCCGCCGCGCATGTCGGTGACGCGCACGCCCGCGACGGCGCCCTTTTCCATGAGGATTTCCGAAGCGGGCGCAAGCGTTTCGATGGGAATGCGACGGTCTTCGGCGCTGCGCAGGAGGGCCTTGACAACTTCCACGCCCACGGTCGTTCCCTTCGTGTCGGTACGGAATCCCGCCCATTCGCCCCCTTCGCGCACAGGAACCGGACGCGCCAGCGACGCGCCCATCGAAGTGAGCCACTCGTAGGCGTCGTCCGTCATCAAAAGGAGCTTTTCAATGAGCTCGGGGTCGTTTCGTCCGCCGCCGCTCCGAACGATTTCCTTGTAGAGCGACTCGACGGAGAGTTCCTTTCCCGCGACCGCCTCGGCGCGCTTTCCGATCGCCGTCACGTAGTCGGCCGCAAAGACGGAACTTCCCCCCACCACGGGCATCTTCTCGAGCACCATGACCTTCGCGCCCGTTTCGGCCGCGGCGACCGCGGCCGAAAGGCCGGCCGCTCCCGAACCGAGCACGACCACGTCACTGTGATACACCGTCTCGCCCGCGCGCGCGACAAGCGTCGCGGCCGCGCAGAGCACGCCGAAAAGAATCACCCGCAACCCGGAAAAGATACGCATAGGAAAGCTGTTGTTATTTTGATGTCGCCGAATCCATTGTCCCCTGGGAAACACAGGGACGCCTCAAATCTGTAAGAGTTCTTTCTCTGAAAATTTGCCTATTTCCTAGAGGAAAACCCTGAGCGAAGGATAGCAAATCTTTTCGTTTTTCGCCTATGCCGAGAAAACGATTTCCAATCGGCCAGCCTCGATCAGGCGCGCGTCGAGAGCACCCGGTCCGCCCACACGAGGCCGATGATCGTCTTTACGTCAGTGATGCGGCCGTCCAAGGCCATCGCCGTCGCTTCGCGCCGCGGAACGCGCACGAGTTCGAGAAACTCGCCGTCGTCGAGCGCCTGTTCGCCCGCCTCGGGCCCCTCGGCGAGGAACATGACGATCCCTTCGTTCGAGTAGCCGATCGCGTTGTGGAGCGTCCCGAGCTCCGTCCAGCGGCGCGCCGAAAAGCCCGTTTCCTCATGAAGCTCGCGCTTGGCGCAGACGAGCGGCGCCTCCTTCGGATCGAGCTTTCCCGCGGGAAGCTCCCAGAAGCTTCGTCCCATGGGATGGCGCCACTGTCTCTCGAGAAGCACCGTGTCGTCCTCAAAAAGGAGCACGATCCCCGCGGCGCCGGGGTGCCGCAGAAATTCGCGCGAACGGCGCGCGCCGTCGGGCAAGGTCACTTCGTTGCGGATCACGCGCAGAAAGCCGCCCCGCCAGGCTTCTTCTTCGGAAATTGTCGTCTCCTTCAGGGGATCGTCGGCACGCGCCGAATCGGGAAGCGTCTTCAAAACGGGAATGTCGGTCATCTCGGTTGTCCTTTCCGTCATTTAGCCGCAAACGCCGCGGCCGTTGTCCTACAATCTTGGCACTTTATCTTAGGGGAACCGAATGAGCAAAACCATCCTCACGATCGACGAATACCGCAGTCTCGAGACGCGCGCGGGCAACATGCTCGGCCACGACGCCCTCATGTTGCGCGCCGGCACGGCCGCGGCCGACTTCATCGCCGAACGCATTCCCGCGGGCGGGCGCGTGACGCTCCTCGTGGGCCCGGGCAACAACGGTGGCGACGCGCTCGTCGCCGCCCTCGAACTCAAGAAGCGCGGGTTCGCAACGACCGTCGTCCTGCCCGGCGGCCGCCAGCCCAAGTCCGAACTCGCCAAGCGCTTCTTTGCCGAATGGTGCGAAGCGGGCGGCGCCGTGACCGACGATCCCTACCTCACGGAAAAGGCCGACTGCGTCGTCGACGGCCTCTTCGGCATGGGCCAGACCAAGCCCGTCGCGGGCGACGACCTCGACGCCGTCCTCTGGTTCAACGAACGCCGCGGCCTCAAGGTGTCGCTTGACGTTCCCACGGGGCTCAATCCCTACACGGGCCGCTGGATCGGTCCGCGTCCGGGCTGCCGCGCCGACGCGACGCTCACCTTCCTCGCCACCAAGGCGGGCTTCTACATGGAGGAAGGCGTCGACGCCGCCGGCGAAATTCATCTCTTCGAACTCGACGTCTCGATTCCTCTTTCGACCCTCTCCGTCGTGGAAGAGGACGAATTCCCGCACGTGCTCCATCGCCGCGCCCAGAACGTCCACAAGGGCGACTTCGGCCGCCTCGTCGTCACGGGCGGCGCCCGCGGCACCTTCGGCGCCGCGATCCTCGCCGCGCGCGCGGCCCTTACCATGGGTGCGGGGCTCGCCACGGTGGACGCCCTCGCAGAAGACATTCCGGCCTTCGATCCGCTCGAACCCGCCCTGATGTTCGCCGTCGAAAAGCCCGACTATTCGAAGTTCGACGTGACCGTCCTCGGTCCGGGCCTCGGCCGCTCCGAAGCCGCCCGCGCCCGCGTGAAGGAAGCGCTCGAAACGGCGCACGCTCTGGTGCTCGACGCCGACGCGCTCAACATCATCGCCGAGGATCTTCCTCTGCAGGATCTTCTTCTCTCCCGCCGGGAACCGACGGTTCTCACGCCGCACGCCATGGAGGCCGCTCGCCTTCTGCGCCGCGACGTCAAGGACGTGACCGTCGACCGCGTGGCGGCCGCCCGCGAACTCGCCGTGCAGACGGGCGCGATCGTCGTTCTGAAGGGTCCGGGCACCGTCACGACGCTTCGCAGTTCGCGCGCCTGGATCAATCCGACGGGTTCGGCCATGCTCGCCACGGCGGGCACGGGCGACGTCCTCGCCGGCATGATCGGCGCCATGTTCGCGCAGAAGTTCGACATGGTCGAAGCGACGCTCTCGGCCGTGTGGCTCCACGGCCGCGCGGTTGAAGGCATCGAAGCGGGCGTCACGGCCTCTTCGGTCGCCCGCCTCGCCGCGGATCTTCTCGACAGAATGCGTCAATCGTAACTGTTCGTAGGGAGCGCATCCGATGATTTGCATCCGGGGCTGCGCTCAAAAAACCTTCGGGGAGACGAAAATTCCGTTCGATCCGGGCTTGTGAGCCTCCCAACGTTTTGTTACGGGGAAGGAAATTTCGACATACCTCCTCCCGAGACCTTTGTTAGAGTAGCCTTCAACAGGAAGGACAAACACCGGACTGTTGGACTCCAGCTTAGGTTGAGTTATTGAGGGTTTGAGAGGCCGTGGGCATACGCTCACGGCCCTTTTTTTGGTTCCGCATGCGCCGCTCGGCATCTTCGTCGAGTCACACTGCGCCATGCCTGCACATCGAATTTTTCCAGATCGTAACCGTTCGTTTGCGACCGACGGCCCCGAGCGTGAGACAAATCCGTCCCGCGTCGGCTTTCCCTGTGCGCAGAAAGTTTCCCGGCTCCTACACTTTGTTACGGGCTACGGCATTTCGAAATATCCTCCGCCGAAGGCTTTGATAAAGTAGCGTCAACAGGAAGGACGAACACCGGACTGTTGAGACTCCAGCTTAGGTTGAGTTATTGAGGGTTTGGAAGGCCGTGGGCGACATCGCTCACGGCCTTTTTTTTTGATCGAGGACCCGTGTACGGATACGATCGGAGATTCCTTCGGAGCGCCTCCCGGCAGCCTCTGTAACGAAGCATGAAAATCCTCCCCTGCCGAGCAAAAAATGCGGGAACAAATCTCTTTTCCCGGCTTGCCCTCCCTGCACCGCTTTTCCAGGATTCCGAGTCCCCACACAAAAGAAAAAGTCCTGAGACAGAACGGATTTCCCCGTCAACACTTTGTTACGTGCTTCGGATTTTCGACATATCTTGAAGAAGGCCCTTTGGTAGAGTTACCCCGTCGAGAGGAACGACAGCGTCCTTTCGCGACTCTGCCAAGGTTGAGTATTTTGAGGGTTTGGAGTGGCCGCGAACTTCGGTTCGCGGCCTTTTTTTTCATGAAAGAGTTTGACTTTCATCATGTAGGGTGAAGGCGTCGCCTTCATCCCCATCTTGTGACTCTTTACGACTTTTTTGGGGGCCGTCCCCTCGTCTTTGACGTCGGGGGACCGCGTTGGTCGCGTCGAGCGCCAACGAACGCGAGCTGCCACGTCCGAGCTACTCAGCCCGGTCGCTCGGCTCCGCCTCGCGAAGTCTTCGGCCCGATGCTTGGTGATCGGAGAACCTCGGTACGGGATCACGCGAGGCTCTAGAGAAGAATCGCGTATTTGCAGGAAATCTGCCCGGGCGTCTATGATTTCCTCACCGACTCGGCTCTGCCGCTCCGATTCGTTCGACTTTTCATCTCCTTCATGCCACGTTCCTCTTATTCGCCGCCGCATTCGAGCCCCCGTCCTAGAATTCACCCATGCGCTCCTCCGGACCCAATATCCGATAACCGCTCCGCGGCGCCCCGCCGTCCCGCTCAGCCCTCGTCCTCGACGCCGACGTCTTCACCGAACGGCGCGGGCGCAACCTCGGCCTCCTCGGCCGGCACTCCTGCGCCGTTTGCCAAGATCGCGGGTTTGGTGGAGCGCGTCACCTTCCACAACGGACAAAACGGCTTCTGCGTCCTGCGGCTCAAAGTGAAGGGCGAACGCGACCTCGTTACGCTCGTCGGCCACACGCCCTCCGTCACGCCCGGCGAATACGCCACGGCTTCCGGTCAGTGGATCGTCGATCGGGAATACGGGCGGCAGTTCAAGGCAGAATGGCTTCGCATTCATCAACCGACGACCGCCACGGGTATTGAAAAGTACCTGGGCTCGGGGATGGTGAAGGGAATCGGGCCTTTCTTCGCCAAAAAGCTCGTGCAGGCCTTCGGGACGGAGGTCTTCTCCGTTATCGAGAACGAACCCAATCGCCTGAGGGAAATCGAGGGGATCGGGCGCAAGCGCCTCGAACGTATCACGGCCGGCTGGGCCAGCCAAAAGGTGATTCGGGAAATCATGGTCTTTCTTCACGGTCACGGCGTCTCGACATCAAAGTCCGTGCGCATCTACAAGACTTACGGCAACGACGCCGTCCGGGTCGTTCAGGAGAATCCGTATCGCCTTGCGCAGGACATCCGCGGGATCGGTTTCAAGTCGGCCGATACCATTGCGAAGAACGTCGGGATCGACCGGCATTCCCCGCTTCGTGCCCGCGCCGGGATTTCCTATACGCTCCTCGAAGCATCGGGGAACGCCGGGCACTGCTGTCTTCCACGCTCGGAACTCGTTCAAAAGGCGGTGGAACTTCTCGACATTCCGGAAGACGTGATTCAACCGGCGATCGACTTCGAACTCGAATCGCAACGAGTCGTCGAAGACGTGTTCCCGGAACCGGGGAGCGTCTATCCGATCGGTCTCTATCTCGCGGAAGAGGGCGTCGCCAAGGAAGTGCGCCGTCTCGGGCGCGGACGCTTGCCATGGCCCGCGGTCGATTCCGAGAAGGCCGTACCCTGGGTCGAAACGAAGCTCGGCATTCGATTGGCCGACAGTCAGCGCGCCGCGGTTTCGACGGCACTGCAGTCGAAGTTCAGCATCATCACCGGGGGACCCGGCGTAGGCAAAACAACGCTCGTGAAGTCGCTTCTCACGATCCTGGAAGCCAAGCACGTACGGATTCAGCTTTGCGCCCCAACGGGGCGCGCGGCGAAGCGTCTTTCCGAATCTTCGGGACGGGAAGCCAAGACCATCCATCGCCTCCTTGAAATCAATCCGGAAAACGGGGAATTCAAACGCAACCAGGAAAATCCTCTGGAGTGCGATCTGTTGGTCGTCGACGAGAGCTCCATGATCGACATCCAGTTGGCGAACCACCTGCTCACGGCCGTACCGTCCACCGCCTCCGTCCTGATCGTAGGCGACGTCGACCAACTTCCGTCCGTGGGACCGGGCGCGTTCCTATCCGACCTCATTGAGTCCCACACCGTTCCCGTCATTCGCCTCACGGAAGTCTTCCGACAGGCGGCTTCATCCTGGATCATCAAGGCGGCGCACCGCATCAACGCGGGGCAGATGCCGCAGTTTCCGACGAAGGACGATCACGGCGACTGCTACTTCGTCAAGGTCGAGGAGACGGAAGAGGTGGCGGAGCGAATCGTGGATCTGGTGAAGCGCCGTCTTCCGAAGGCCTATGGAGTTGATCCGATTCGCAACATTCAGGTTCTCTGCCCCATGAACCGAAGCGGCTCGGGGGCGCGCGCCCTGAACCTCCTTCTGCAGGAGGCCCTGAACCCGCCAACCGACCAGTCGGTGGAGCGATTCGGCTACAAATTCGGGATCGGCGACAAAGTGATGCAGATCGAAAACAACTACGACCGCGAGGTCTACAACGGCGACATCGGTTTCGTGGTTCGAAAGAACGAGGAGGATGAGACGCTCACGATCGACTTCGACGGACGGGAAGTTGCCTACGACTACGCGGACCTCGACGAACTCGTCCTCTGCTACGCGACGACTATCCACAAATCTCAGGGAAGCGAGTACCCGATCGTCGTGATTCCGCTTTCGATGCAACATTTCGTGATGCTGAAGCGCAACCTCGTCTACACGGGCGTAACCCGCGGAAAGAAGCTCGTCGTGATCGTGGGACAGCCCCGGGCCCTGGGCCTTGCCGTACGCTCGAACGACGCCCTGAAGAGAAAGACGGGGCTCCGCGCCCGATTGATCCGGCAGTGGTCGAAGGGTTGAGTGCGTTCGAGTTTGGAAGAGCGACACCCGGGACGATGCCGACTATCGCTCTGAGAATTCTGCCGAATGCAAGGGTTTCCGGTGAAATGAAGCGCCGCCGTCCCCCTTGTGCCAAGATGTTTCGAATACACGATACGATAAAGGGCCTGCAACCTCGACCTCATCTTGAGTTTGCAGGCTTAGGGAACATGAGCCCAGCGCGTTTGATTTTGCAGATAATCTCAAACGCTTTGCGAATAATTTCGCTCACTGTCCCCAGGAAGTGCCTGAAATTTTTCCTGCATTGTCTTTTTGACGCAATGAATCAAGTATTCACATGCCTTCGACGGGGAAAAATCTTTCCGCATGATCAGCGTGAAATTCAGATGTGGCAGTTTCACGGAGTCCACAACAGGCAATTTACGGAATCCGTTGAGTGACACGACAATTTCTGGGACGATCAATATGGCATCGGATGCCCTGACAAGTTCGACCGCAGACATGGCATCGCCAGCGGTCAAATATTTCTCCGAGAGCGGTATTCCTACCTGAGGCATGCAATGTGCAAATCGATCACGCGCCTCCTCGAAGCTTTCGGCAATAATCGCCCATTCATACCTAGCGATAGCTTGACCGTCAACAATCTCCTGTCCTAGTAATGGATGTCCTTCTCGAACGGCATATACCTGTTCGCAACAACAAACAGGTTCCCACATGAATTGATCGGACGGCCATTCTTCTCCGACTGCACAAACAGCAAAGTCTATTCGATGTTCTCTCAGTGCCTGCAGAGAAATCATTAAGCCACCATCCATCAGGCCAATGGATGTCGCTGGAAAGCGCTTCCGAAACCAGGGGAGAAATACTCCAAGACATGACAGCATGACTGCGGAATTACAGGCAAAGCGAATCGATCCGGCCATCAATCCGCGCCTGACGGCAAGTCCCTCTTTGGTTTCTCGTACCTCATCAAGAAGAACTTTTGCCCGTCCGTATAAATATTCTCCATGTGGCGTCAAATGAATGCCTTGTGCGCTTCGTACCAACAGCGGCAGGCCACAATTTTCTTCGAGTGCATGGACGCTTTTGGATACAGCCGCCTGCGTGAGATTGAGCGCAGCGGCCGCCGATCGGAATCCGCCTGTTCGAACTACCGTCGCAAAAACTTGCAGTTGTTGAAGTTTCATATTGAACCTCTTGAAAACGACCGCAGAAGAGTCAGTGATAACCAACAGTTATCATGATAGCAATTTCTCGTTTGTTTCCAACTTCTATCGGACCGATCATGTTTCGCAGAGACGTAAAGGCTCAAATCTCTGGAAATTCAAGGAAGAAGGAGACTCAATATGAAAAACTACGAGGCGCTCGCAACCGAACTCGGACATGAGATCACCAAGCGCGAGGCCGGTGCTTTCGAGGTCAACGCGGCTCTGGCTGCACATCCGGAAATTCACGGTGAAGAACTCCAGTCCATGACCGCGCACGTTAATTTCCTAAAGACGAATGGCATCCAGGCGGAGACTGATTTCTGTGGCATTCCGCACGCATACTTCGCTCATGTTCTCGGTCAGGCTGATGCCAAGCATCGTGTTGCCATTCTTGCTGAATACGACGCGTTACCGGAAATTGGCCACGGTTGCGGTCACTGTGCGAGCGGATCCATTTCTCTCCTGGCAGCCGCGGCTCTGAAAGGCATGGAAAACGAGCTTGGCGACATTGCCGTCGACATTATCGGAACGCCCGACGAAGAATACACGGGTCAGAAAACTGCCATGGTAGAGCGCGGCGTATTCGACAAATACGACTTTGCCGTCATGATCCATATGGAAAGCGGTGTTTCCTACTCGAACTATAAATTCATGGCACTCGAAGCGCTTCGCGTACGCTTCAAAGGACAGAGTGCGCACGCAGCCGCCTCTCCGTGGCATGGCCGTAACGCACTCGATGCCGCAACGCTCTGCATGGCGGCGTGTGGTCTGGCACGGCAGCAACTCTCCAGAGATGCCGTTATCTCCTATTACCTCGTCAAGGGAGGAAACGCTAGCAACTCCATTCCGGACTTCACCGAACTGGAATTTTGTCTGCGTGCTGCGAAAGTACCAGGTCTTAAGCTCGTCAAAGAAGCGGTTTTGAGAGCGGTTAAGGGCGCAGCAATCGCTACGAATACAACCTTTGAATACAACAGCATCGGATATCCGTTCAGCGATCTCGTTCAAGTTGAAACGGCGACCAGGCTCATTGAAGACGCCATGACGGAAGCGAATGTCCCGCATCAACGATTCCCCGTTCAAAGCGCAAGCAGCGATATCGGGGCGGTTTCGTACCGCTGTCCGGCCTTTCAACCTGCTCTTGCTGTTTCGGACCATTGCTTTGCTCTGCATACGCAAGAAATGGCTGACTGCATGGTGAAACCGGAAATCAACGGAACGATCCGAACTGGTGCAGAAATCATCGCCCGAACGATTCTGAAGCTTGCCGTTGATCCTTCCCGCTTCGATGCAATTCGAAGCGAATGGAAAGCGGCGCTTCAAGAAGCTTGACCCATCGGTCTCAGACCCCTCGCCTTTCCGGAACGGCAACGATTCAGTTTTCTCAACATGAAAAACTCGTTGCCGATCCAACGATCCAAGGAAACCGTCATGAAACTTAAGAACATCCTCACCCTCATCGTGCTCGGCATGTGCGGAGGAACAATCTTTTTGCTTCCGTATCTGAAGTACGTCTTCTACAACCAAATGATCGCAGCAACCGGCCTGAACGGACAGGATCTGGGCTTTTTGGTTGCCATGTACGCCTTCATCAACCTCTTCGTGTTGCTGCCCGGGGGCATTCTCGCCGACCGTCTTTCCTCAAAATGGTGCATTTTCTGGTCGCTCATCAGCACTTCAGCCCTAACCGTTGTTTACGCCTTCACGTTCCAGTCCTACGTGGCTTCGCTGGTTATTTGGGGCCTGCTAGCCGTTTCGACCATCTTCGTGGCCTGGGCCGCGATCATGAAAACCGTTCGTGCCGTCGGTGCGGCGGCCGTAGGCACCGCATACTCCATCTATTACGCGGCCAATGGTCTCACGGGTGCCGGTGGCGCATGGGTTGTCCTGACGGTCTATGAAGCGCTTGCCGAAGGTTCCGGTCCGAACCTCGATGCATTCTTTTGGTCAGTCATCAGCGTTGCTGCGATGACCACGATTGTTCCCTTCATCCTCCTTTGGTTCCTGCGTGATTTCCGTGAACACGCCGAAGATGGGGAAAAGAAGTCGCTGCCGACGCTTAAAGACTCGATCGCCGTTCTAAAGATGCCGAAAATCTGGCTCGTCTCGATCGTCTTGTTCTCGACTTATACCTTGTACCTGGGCATGACGTTCTTTACGCCCTATCTTTCTCAGGCTTTCGGCATCAGCGACCAAACGTCCGGGATGCTGACGACAATCCGCAGCTTCGTCTTCATGTCGCTGACGCCGCTGACCGGCATTTTTGCTGACAAGATCGCCAAATCGACGCTCAAATGGTTCCTTATCGCAACGCCGTTCGTCATTGTTCCGCTCCTCGCCATCAACTGGATCGGCAATGCGGAAGGCATGGGAACGATCGTCATCATTCTCACGATGGTTGCCGCGTTCTTTGTGTGCTCGCTTTACGCCTCAATGTTCTCAATCGTCTCCGAGGTTCAAGTTCCGATCTCCATCGCCGGCACGGCCATCGGACTGGTTTCGATCTTTTCTTACACGCCTGATATCGTTATGCAACCGCTCTTCGGTCACTTTGTCGACCAGAACAATTACGGCGGAATTTTCCTGACGCTCGCAGCGATGGCTGCACTCGCCGCCGCCACCTGCGCCCTCCTTCTCGTCATGAACCGCAAAACGCCTGAGGCCTAAAAATGAAAAAGCTCTCTCTTCTCACCGCTACGCTTCTTTCCATGTGGACCGCATCCACGGTTAATGCAGCCGACGTTCGAGTCTATGGGTTGATGGATGAAAGCATCGCCTATGTCAATACAAACGGCCAGTCCTCGCAGCTCCGCTTGGATTCGGGTTCCTTGTATGCCTCCCGCTTCGGTCTCAAAGGATCAGAAACGCTTTCCGGCACAACCAGCATTTTCTTCAAGCTGGAAGCAGGCATTGATGCTTCGACGGGCGAAAACATTCAGGGCGGAAGCGGCGGTTCCAATCTCTTCGGTCGTGAATCCGTTCTCGGCATTTCAACGGAATATGGGACTTTTGCTTTCGGTCGCATGGGTACGCTGACCTCGGGCACGGGATCGTACGAACTCGTGAGCTTCTACGACTCAATGGGCACCGGTTTCCTTGATGCGGGCTACTACAGCACAATCGTTGGCACCATTCGCGCCAGCAATGCCGTTACCTATGTTTCTCCGAATTTGGGCGGATTGACTGTTTCAGCTCAATATTCGCTTTCGCTCGATAAGCCGGAAGCCGCACCAATGAGTCAAAACAACCGATATGCGGCATTGGGTGCATCTTATTCGAACGGACCGTTGAGCTTCGCAATCGTCGGCGAAACAGAGCTCAAGGCATCTAGCCAAGAAAGTCAGGATTACCGCAGCGTTTTAGCTGGCGTGAAATACGACTTCGGCACGTTTGCACTGTACGGTGCTGCGCAATGGGGTGAAAACTACGTCGGCTCAACCTATGCGGACGGTTATTTCGGTCAATACAGCGACGGTTCCTGGACGGACGTCGACAAAAGCACAGCCGGCGCTCTTGGCATCTCTATCCCAATGTACGGCGGAACCTTCATGACGAGCGTTCAATACATGCACGGCAAGACGCTCTCGCGTGGAGACGGTAGCCGAACGGTCGGCGGCGTTGCCTACCTGTACCCGCTATCTAAAAACACCAATCTTTACGGCGCTTATGCCTACTCGAATGCTGGCGGTGCACTCAGCAGCTCTTCTTTGACGCGTAGTACGGTTCTTATCGGCATGAACTACATCTTCCTTTAGGGCACTTCCGTAAATTCAACCCATTGACTTCAAAGGGGTAACGGAGCGAAAAGA
>OOAH01000628.1_pt1 | contig 40140 bp, 33 predicted proteins | sample 1671801 | NCBI WGS metagenome assembly OOAH01 (sample SAMN06348194, study PRJEB24527) | human gut metagenome | biome: human gut; feature: ankylosing spondylitis patient; material: feces | host: Homo sapiens | place: China | collected 2015-10 | reverse complement strand
CGGTTCTATTGTTTAACTTTTAATTTTTCGATAAAAATTTACCGAAGTATTATTTATATAGAGATTAACGGATACTACTGCCTTCAAGGAGTTCAAATTACAGACACTATTAAGGAACTATCCAACGAACCGCAGTAATGTTCATAAATCTTACCGGAGTACATTGGAAAATTTTATAGGTAGATATGATAAAGGAATATACCATATCCTTTTGTAGAGTTCAATCCTTAGTATTTATAATAGAACTGCTGACACTACGATATTTGTATTATCCTTAATTATCATCTATCCAAAGGAATAACCAAAGTATAAAGGAAATACTATACTATCTATTTATAGAGGCTTCAAGGCCGAAGGGCTTAAGGGCTATTGTAGAAAGATAGAGAAATACCACTTAATCCAAAAACAATTAAAGAATTATGACACCTACACGACGACACCACACCCCGGCTTAATCAGCTGATGCCCTCCCGACAGCGGAGGTAGGTCACCATAAGATGACGGAGAAAGCTGTACCCCATACCAAGCATAGACGATGCCGGCAATTCGCTCTGCCGATAGAAGCCCGGTCTATCCGTGTCAAGAGATACGCTGACGGCCACCGCTATGCCCTTACCCAAACATCAACCCTTAAACAAAAACTATATGGCCAAAGTATATGAGCCCCAAATTGACCCGGAGGAATTTATTCGAACCTTCCGTGAAGACCCTTCCGGTCTTTCATCACTAAAAAGAAAGTCCACCGAAAAGAAATCCGAGGATACGCCTTCGGAGGACAAGACACAACCAACGGTGAACAAAGCAGAAACGCCAAAGACCGCTCCGGCGAACAAGACCACACCGGCTGCATCGACTGATGTCGAAAGAGAGTATCGGCAGAAATATATAGCGAACCTTGCATATCTGCGCCCTAAACTGCGTTTTCTGATGGTTGAAATCAATCCCGACTTCATTCAGAAAATCAAGCGTATCATCTCCTACGAGATAAATTCGTCGTGTTCAATCAAATCGTATGTCAACAACGTGCTGGCAGAACACTTTGATCGATACGAGGAGATAATCAAGAAAAGACTTTGAAAGCCCTCAAATCCGAACTTGCCGCCCTCGACCGCAAGATCACCGCCGCCCTTGCCCCAAAACACGACAATGTTGCCGACGGCGAGGCAATCAAACCGACCGCCCCACAACATCAATCAACCAACATCACGCCACCCCAATCCTCAAAGGAACAGGAAGATAAATCTTCTCTCGTCGCCGAACCATTGACAACATTTATTTCACGAAGCAGTTATTCATATCCGCGAATGTAAGATTATCCCCGATTCTTCGGATTGAATTATCGGGGATAATAATATTTACCCCCCATTTGAACTACACATCGCTATTTATACCTATGCCGAAATTCAGTAGGAGTCATCCCCATGTTACGTTTGAAATACTGTCCAAAGGTGGCTTGGTCTGGGAATTGCAATTTGTCTGCAATCTGTTGATTTGTCATCCCGGTTGTCAACAATAATTTTTTAGCCTTTCCGACAATAACATAATCAATGACTTCTTTAGGCTTTTGCCGCATACTTTTATAGCATATCTTATGCAGATAACGGGGAGTAATATTCATTTTGTCAGCATAATATTGGATATTTCTATGACATTCATTATCGCCATTGCATAACTCATAGAAACGGCATATAAGTTCGGTTGCCCTGTCTTTGCATGATGCGGCATGGCTCTTTGTTATACTGCGATATGTTTGTTCGTGCACAATCAAAAGATAGTTTACCACAGAATTTGTAAGCAGTGTATTACGGTGTGCATGGTCAATTTCTTTATAAAGATAACATAGTTGGCGAAATATCATATCAAGTATTTCAATAGACTCCGGATTGTAGAGATCCGGGGTTGTTTGGGCGATAGCGTCTATCACTTCGCCTGTGAGCATTGGATAAATACTATTGAAGAAGTCAAAAGAAAAACGTAGCGCGATTAAACGTAAGTCCTCGCTGCACCACATAACTTTTGTCAAGACCCCGCCCTCTATCATAAAATGCTGACCCTGCGTTATAACTTGTTCCGAATAATTGATTATGATTGTCACGGAGCCGTTCTCACATTTGCAGAACAAAGTATCTGTGCCAAAATGAATTTTAGCTGAAACGTCCTGATGACCTATTGTTTCCATTTTGAAATCGGCGTTTGTTTCTATCCTTGAATTTTCCATCTTGATTGATTTTTGCGCAAAGATAATGAATAGTTCCTAAAATACATAATTTTGTTCATTATTACCTTGCAATCGGAACAGCAATAAGCGGTAACTTTGCAGCCGTAAATCATAACATAGAAATGGCAAGAAATATGGATAAAGTAATTCTGAACAATGGGGTGGAAATGCCCGGACTTGGATTCGGGGTGTTCCAGATATTCGACCCAAAACAATGTGAGCAATGTGTCATCGACGCGTTGCACATCGGATATAGGCTTATTGATACCGCAGCCGCTTACGCCAATGAAGAAGCCGTTGGCAAAGCAATAAAAAACAGTGGAGTGCCGAGGGAGGAAGTATTCATTACAACGAAACTCTGGACTCAGGACTGTTATAGCAAGGAGGCTACAAAGGCCGCTTTTGAGAAGTCGTTGAAAAAAATGCAACTCGACTATATCGACCTGTATATGATACACCAGCCTTTTGGCGATGTTTACACGGCATGGAGGGCAATGACCGAACTTTATAAAGAAGGGAAAGTAAGGGCCATCGGTGTATGTAATTTCCAGCCTGATAGACTTGTTGATTTTATATTCAACAACGAAATCACCCCGGCTGTGAATCAGATCGAAATCCAGCCGTTCTTTCAGCGTGACACCGACCTGCGCATAATGAAAGAATATGATATACAGCCGGAAGCATGGGGACCTTTTGCAGAAGGTCGTAACGGTATCTTCCAAAATGAAACATTGCGTGGCATAGGGCTGGAATATGGTAAATCAATCGCACAGGTTATTCTGCGTTGGCAATATCAGCGTGGTGTGGTTGCTATTCCAAAATCAGTGAATCCATCGAGGATAAAAGAGAATTACAACATCTTTGATTTTGAATTAAGCGAAGATGACATGAATATTATCGCGGGATTGGACACACACAAGAGTGCGTTCTTCCCACAAAATGATCCTGATGTAGTCAAAGGGCTTCTCGCTTATGAACTTGATGAAGAAAAGGGCCTGCGAGAGAACCCTGCTAAAATAGCATTTCCTCGCTAAATAATTTGAAACAATAGCATATTTTTTGTCCTCCACGTAACAACATGGGGGACAAAATATCAATATAGCATATAACATTTATGAGAAAATTACCAGCAATCGCAGTGATTTTGGGGGTAGTAACCCTGTCCGGTTGTTCTAATCAAAAAAATGATGACATAGCACAAGAATATCCAGTTATTCAAGTCACATCTGGTCCAATGGCTGTTTCGGAGAAATATTCCGCTTCAATTCGTGGTCGGCAGGATGTTGATATTTTACCTCAAATTGAGGGGAAAATCACAAAAATTCATGTGACCGAAGGCCAGCGAGTAAACAAAGGCCAAATTTTGTTTACACTCGACCAAGTGCCTTATCAAGCAGCTCTGCGCACCGCAGTCGCAAATGTCCACGCGGCAGAGGCTCATGTTGCAACCGCACGGCTTGATGTCAGAAGCAAGGAGGAACTTTTCAAAGAGAATGTTATTTCTGAATACGATCTGTCAATGGCGAAAAATACTCTTGCAGCTGCCATGTCAACTCTCGAACAGGCTAATGCCGCAAAGGTAAATGCACAAAACAGCCTTTCTTATACTGAAATCAAGAGTCCGTCAGAAGGAACGGTGGGGGTGCTTCCTTATAAAATCGGAGCGTTGGTCGGTCCTTCCATACAACAACCGCTTACAACTGTTTCGGACATCAGTGTTATGTATGTCTATTTCTCCATGACCGAAAACCAGTTGCGTTCAAAGGTCCGGGAATATGGCAGTCTTGACAAGGCAATCGCAGAAATGCCTGAAATATCATTAATTCTCAATGACGGAACAATTTATAACCATACAGGGCGCATTGAAACGGTCAGCGGAATTATTAATGAGCAAACGGGAACACTGCAATTGCGTAGTGTTTTCTCTAATCCGGACAAGCTATTGTGGAGTGGGGGTATAGGAAATGTCGTGATTTCACACGTTGCTGACAACGCGATAACAATCCCTCAGACAGCTACCGTTGAAATCCAAGATAAAATATTGGTATATAAATTGAAAGATGGTATAGCAAATGCCTCGTTTATAAAAGTGAATCCAATAAATGACGGTAAAACCTATGTGGTGACAGAGGGGCTATCCATAGGAGATACTATCGTTAGCGAGGGAGTTGGTCTTATTCAGGATGGTCAGCAAATAAAAATAAAACAGTAGTAGGATATGAATTTGAAATATTTTATTGACCGTCCTGTATTGTCCATTGTAATATCAGTGGCAATAGTGCTGATGGGCATCATTGGCATCACAGTATTGCCGGTGGAACAATATCCCGATATTGCACCCCCGACGATATATGTTTATACAAATTATTCCGGCGCCAACGCCGAAACTGTGCAAAAGTCCGTTATTGTTCCACTTGAAGAGTCGATAAACGGTGTCGAGGATATGAATTATATGACATCAATCGCTTCCAACAGTGGTGATGCACAAATTACCATTTATTTCAAGCAAGGCACAAATGCGGATATGGCGGCAGTAAACGTGCAAAACCGAGTAGCCACGGCTTTGGCACAATTACCGGCAGAGGTGACGCGAATAGGTGTGACTACCGAAAAACAGCAGAACGCCGAGCTGATGACATTCGCATTATATTCACCGGACAACCGCTATGACCGTCAGTTTCTCAACAACTATATGAAAATAAATATCGAACCACGCCTTAAACGAATTTCGGGTGTCGGTCGAATGCAGTTGTTGGGATCGAATTACAGTATGCGGTTATGGCTAAAACCGGATAAGATGGCACAATATGGTCTTATCCCTTCTGATATATCCGCTGTTATGGCGGCCCAGAACATAGAGGCCGCTACGGGAGCATTCGGTGAAAACAATGACAATATAAATCAATACACGATGAAATATCGTGGACGGTTCTCCACACCTGAAGAATTTGAAAATCTGGTGGTCAAGTCACTTCCGGGGGGAGATGTATTGAAACTTAAAGAAGTTGCCAATATTGAGTTGGGGGATGAGTCCTATAACTACTCCACTACACTTGACGGACGTGACGGGGCTGTGGCTATCATAAACCAAAAGCCGGGTTCAAATGCTGCTGAAACAATCGGCGAGATAAAGGAGGTCTTGACTTCGCTTGAACGTAATCTACCTCCCGGTGCGGAGTTCGTCATCATGACCGATACCAGTAAATTTCTCTATGCTTCTATCTGGTCGGTTATCCGTACACTGTTTGAGGCAATACTATTGGTCGTGATAGTCGTGTATGTCTTTCTGCAAGACATTAAGTCAACCCTTATCCCAACAATCTCTATTTTTGTTTCAATAGTAGGTACATTTGCAATTATGTCATTGATTGGGTTCTCAATCAACCTATTAACACTTTTTGCACTTGTACTCGCTATCGGTACGGTAGTGGACGATGCGATTGTGGTGGTCGAAGCCGTACAAGCTAAATTTGATGAGGGCTACCAATCGTCATATAAGGCGGCCTATGATGCCATGAGCAATGTTTCATCGGCCATTCTTACATCTACCCTTATTTTCATGGCGGTATTCATACCTGTCACAATGATGGGTGGAACATCCGGCGCGTTCTATACACAGTTCGGTGTCACAATGGCGATTGCCGTAGGTATTTCGGCAATAAACGCCTTTACCCTTTCGCCGGCATTATGCGCGCTGATGCTTCGCCCATATATTGATGAGAACGGCAAGCAGAGGGATAACTTTGCGGCACGTTTTAGAAAAGCCTTCAATGCCGTTTTTGATGCGCTTTCTGCAAAATATATGCGCAGTGTCAATTTCTTCATAAAGCGCAAGTGGCTGGTGTGGTCTTCGATTGCCGCAACTTTGGCCTTGTTTGTTTTTCTCGTTGGTGTCACTAAGACAGGCCTTATTCCTCAGGAAGATACCGGTACAGCTATGGTGAGTATGAACAGCAAACCCGGCACATCTCTTTCTCACAATCGAAAAATAATGGAACGAGTAGATAGTGCCTTACAAGTCATTCCGGGGGTAGATCACGTTGGTAGCGTGGCCGGATTTTCATTTACGGGCGCTGGTCCATCAATGGGAATGATGTTCATCTCCTTCAAAGACTGGAATGAACGAGGGGAAGGAGAAACAGCCGATGACATCGTTGAGGCTGTTTATGGGATAGCTCAAGACAACCCCGATGCCACAATTTTTGCAATGACACCGCCAATGATACCGGGTTATGGAATGGGTAACGGTTTTGACCTTTATGTTCAAGATCTTGCATCCGGTAATCTTAATGAATTCAAGCGTATCACCGATGATTTCGTTGCGGAATTATCAAAACGCCCTGAAATTGAGTCTGTCTATTCGGCTTTCAATACCAATTATCCACAGTATTGGGTTGATATAGATGCAGCAAAAAGCCAACAGGCCGGTATTACACCTGCTGAAATTCTTGAAACACTATCGGGATATTACGGAGGTGGATACATCTCAAACTTCAATCGTTTCTCAAAACTTTATAGAGTAATGATGCAAGCCCATCCGGAATCTCGTATAAGTCCTGAATCTCTCAATCATATATATGTGCGGGTACCGAATGGGGAAATGACTCCATTGAGCCAATTTGTCACGTTAACCAAAACGGAAGGCCCGCAGGATCTTGCCCGGTTCAATCTATATAATGCCATCACTATCAGCGGGACACCGGCTCAAGGGTTCAGCTCAGGGCAGGCACTGAAAGCAGTGAAGGAAACAGCCGAGAAGTATCTACCGCAAAATTACAGCTATGAGTTCGGTGGAGTTTCACGTGAAGAGGCAACCACTACCAATAATGTTGCGATAATATTCTGCATTTGTTTGGTGCTGATTTATCTGATACTTTGCGCCCTATATGAAAGTTTCTTCATTCCTCTGGCAATCATCCTGTCAGTCCCTTGCGGACTCATGGGGAGCTTCCTTTTCGCATGGATATTCGATTTGGAAAACAATATCTATATGCAGACGGGGCTGATTATGATTATCGGGCTTTTAGCAAAGACAGCTATTCTACTTACTGAATATGCAGGAAAAAAGCGAGCCGAAGGTATGTCTTTGGTCGAAGCGGCTCTTGCAGCCGCGAAAGTACGCCTTCGTCCTATTCTGATGACGGTTTTGTCAATGGTATTCGGACTTATTCCCTTGATGCTCGCTACCGGAGTAGGGGCAAATGGCAGCCGTTCACTTGCCACCGGAGTTATTGGCGGCATGCTTGTAGGTACACTTGCCCTACTGTTCTTTACCCCCACTCTATTTATTGTGTTTCAGCATATTCAGGAATATATATTCAAACGAAAACCAAAATGAGAACAATCGTTATAGCGCTGATTGCAACTGGATTGCTTACGGGTTGCTCCGTATATAAAAAATATGACCGTCCTGACATCAAGACTGATGGACTATATATGTCCCTGAATGGTAATTCGGATACCATATCAATTGCCTCAATACCGTGGCGCGATATGTTCACCGATCCGAAACTGCAAGATTTGATTGAAACGGGTCTTGACCGGAATACAGACCTGAACATAGCGCGATTGCGTGTCGAAGCGGCGGAAGCTGCGCTTATGACGTCGAAACTCTCATACCTGCCTTCTCTGGGGCTTAATGCCGAGGGCGGTGTGAGCAGATATGACGGATCCACGGCAAAGACATATAATGTCGGGGCATCGGCAAGCTGGGAACTTGACATATTCGGCAAACTCACGGCGGAGAAACGTGGTGCGGTAGCCGCATTACAGGGCAGCCGGGATTACCGTCAGGCGGTGCAGACACAGTTGGTGGCAACCATCGCTGACAGCTACTATACTCTCGCCATGCTTGACTCGCAATTGGCCGTGAATGAACGGACTCTTGAAAACTGGCGCTCCACAGTGCGGACTCTTGAAGCATTGAAAAAAGCGGGTAAATCCAACGAGGCCGGGGTGTTGCAGGCACGGGCCAATGTGATGCAGCTTGAAGCATCGCAACTGGCTATACGCAAGAGCCTGTCAGAAACCGAAAACGCTCTGTCGGCCATACTCGCCATGCCATCACATACGATTGAAAGAGGCAGACTTTCGGAAGCTGTTTTCCCCGACACGGTATCAATTGGCGTGCCGTTGCAGTTATTGTCAAACCGCCCCGACGTGAGGCAGGCGGAAATGGAACTTGCTCAGGCATTTTACGCCACAAACGTGGCAAGGGCAGCTTTCTATCCAAGCATTACTCTGTCAGGAACACTCGGCTGGACAAATAACGGCGGAGGAATAGTTACAAATCCCGGCCAATGGCTGATAAACGCCATCGGCTCATTGACACAGCCATTGTTCAACCGTGGCGCAAACATCGCCAATCTGAAGATAGCCAAGACCCAGCAGGAGGAAGCCATGCTGTTGTTCAGGCAATCGTTGCTCGATGCAGGAAAAGAGGTCAACGACGCTCTGACCGCGTGGCAGACGGCAAAAACTCAGATTGAGATAAATAGCCGTCAAGTCGAAACCCTGCGTGATGCTGTAAGAAAAACGGAATTACTTATGCGCCATTCCAGCACATCTTATCTGGAAGTGCTGACGGCTCAACAATCGCTCCTAAATGCCGAAATGTCGCAGTTACAGAATGAATATGCCCGCATACAAAGCATAATAACACTATACCATGCTCTCGGAGGTGGAACATGAATTGAGCTATACAGTAGCACAAAAAGGCGGGGTAACCTGCCTTTTTGTGTCTAAAATCGTACTTCAAGCATTTAAATCCCAATATGTTTAATTAAATCAAAAATCATGAACAAAGTCTTGATTGTAGATGCGTCATCTTCCGATGGTCGAATTATGGCTGGCTTACTCACGAAAGCCGGTTATGACCCGATAACGGCGGAAGACTTGGACGCAGCAAAGGAGGCGGTGGCAAAACTGCCACCCGGAGCTGTCGTTGTCGCGGCGATGAAATTCACCCGTGGCACGGCACAGGAGTTAATCAACTGGCAAAGGCAGGAAGGATTGAACTTCCCGACGATTGCCGTAGTGGACAACATCAACACCATTGACATTATAGACATAATGCGTGGCAATGGCGCGGTTGATGTAATACAGCGACCCGCGATTGACCGTCAGTTGGTGGAAACGGTGTGCAAGTATGCCAAGCCGGAGAACATCGTGCTTCAGCTTGACAATACATTGATACCGAGAGGCAGTAAGCAATTCAAGGACATTGAGAAATCAATCGCCGAGATTGCCGCTACCAATGCCAACTGTATCATCTTCGGTGAATGTGGTACGGGCAAAGAGCAGATTGCAAGGCAAATCTATCTGCAAAGTTCACGTACTCAAAAACCTCTTATCATGCTGGAGGCTGGCGGAGCGGCACTTGTCGGCAAACACGATCAGGATTCTGAACGCAGTGAGATTTACGACCGGATTGAGGGATATTTCCGTGAGGCGAAGGGAGGCACGATTATCGTGAAGAATATCCAGTTGCTTACCTTTGAGAAACAATCGGTGCTGTTGCACATCCTCGAACAAGAACATCCCGACGTGAGGATAATCTGCACATCCAACGCTTCGCTACTGAAGATGGTAGCCGAGGAAACATTCCGTGACAATCTGTTTTTTATGCTCCGTCAGACAAGTATCAGCGTTCCGCCTCTGCGTGAAACGACCGAGGACATATCTGACATAGCGAATTATCTGCTATCCAAGTATGCCCGCAAAAAACAGCAGTCGAAGAAACGTCTTGATGCTTCGGCAATCAAGGCACTCAAACTTCATCCGTGGCCCGGCAATATCCGTGAGTTGAAAGATGTTGTTCTTTTTTCCGCCTTCCATGCCGTCGGCGATGCCATATCGGATAGCGATCTCAAATTTGATGACGCAAAGCCTGATATTGTGGAGGACTTGACACACCGCAATCCAAAGGCTGAAAAGGAACGCATACTCAAAGCCTTCAACCGTGCCGGAACATGGGGCGGAGCAGCAAAATTGCTCGGAATATCCGAAAGAGCCTTGTATCAGCTCCGTAAAAAGCACGGTATCAGCCCTGACCGTAAAACCGGGGGTTGATTACCTCGGAAAAAATGCGTATCTTTGCAGCGTAAAATAGCAAAGATTAGCGATTGGAGAGCCAATCGTATCAATAATATAGGATAACATAAGTTATCGCATAAGTTCCATTGTAAATCTGCAAATTTAACAAGGAAGGAAACTTAGCGAGAGGCTTGTGCTATGCTTATCGCATAGCGTATAGTTACTCAAGCTTTTCTTCCAAGGCATTGCAGAGCCGACAATGGTAAGCGTAGGTTTCTATACGCTATATTTTTGCCTTAATCTAATATTTCAAATCGGTTAAAATCGGAACAATTATTCTTTCTCTCGGAACAATAATTCCAACGCCATTCCATAAGAATAGAGCCTTGATGAAACTTTATTTTTCATCAAATCAACAATTTACACATATCAACCGCTAAACTGCGGTCAATTTGTAAATCCATACGGTTATAATATCGCACGGATTAAATTCCGGCAACTCACTTCAACAATTACAACCGAAAATGGCACGACAAATAATCATAATTGACGACAACGTATCTGATTCAGATGAGATGAAACGCCTCTTGCAGGGCTTCGGAGCTGACATATTCCAATCTCTGCGTATCGGCTCTGCCAAAGAATATCTGACACAATTCAAAATGGGCGATATTGTAATCTGCGATTTCAAATTAGCTGACGGTAATGTAATTGAGCTGATAGAATGGCTCGACCAAAAGAATATAGGATGCAGTGTGTTCGTTATCACCGATGTTGAAACAGTTGCGGATGCCGTTGCCTCGTTCCGTGCCGGAGCAAAGGACTACATCAACAAGCGACTTATCCGAGAACTGCTTATACCGAAAATCAAGACCTTAATCGGCAAAGATGATGATACCGACTTTCCGCTGCTGTTCTCACGCAAAAGTGACGGATGTATAAGGGCTTACAGTGCAGCCCATGTCGTAGCTCCAACCAATCTTAATGTAATGATAATCGGTGAAAGCGGTGTTGGGAAAGAGCCGTTGGCGCATGAAATATACGAAGTGAGCCAGCGATGCGATAAACCATACGTGAGGGTAGATTGCGGTACGCTCCATTATCTCGCACAAAACCAGAACTCCAAACAATCGCTGACACTGTTAGACGCCGTAGCAGCGCAATTCCGCAAAGCGCAGGGCGGCACGGTGATTCTCGACAATATCCAGCAACTTTCGCCGGATATGCAGTCTATAATTCTCCATGTCATAGCCAACTGTAAGCAATCCCCGCGAATAATCGCAACCGCCTCTCCCGATATTACGGAAATGGTGATTGAGGGAGGCTTTCTATCGGCGTTGTTCTACAAAATCAAGGAGTTTACAATCTCCTTGCCGCCACTCCGGGAATGTCAGGATGACATCATGCTGCTTGCCGATTTCTATCTCCGGCATTACAACCAAGAGTTTCGTAAACAAGTAAGACGGTTTGACGCTTCGGCACAACGTGAGATGCGCGCCCATTCATGGACTGGCAACATTCGGGAACTGAAACACGTTGTCCGTGTCGCTGTACTTAAATCACGCGGAGAGATCATCACCCCGAAAGAACTGGATTTTGATACGCCTTCTACCGGCGCACACGTTCAATTCAAACTTAAAACGGGCGACGAGAAAAACAAAATCACAGCCGCCATTGCCCATGCCGATGGCAACCTCACCAAAGCCGCCAATCTTCTCGGTATATCCCTTCACACCCTTCGGGAGAAAAGGAAGAAGCACGGATTGATATAACGTACCACTTCAAAGGTGGTATATTTAACCGTTGGTGGTACGTTACACCGCCTGATATCATGCTAAGATAACCAATAGTGTGCTTGTATTGGATAAAATATTGCTTATTTTATCCAATACAATGATTTTATTGAATAAAATTCCTATATTTGCGGTCTAAAACAGATTGCGATGAAAACAACGATACTCAATCAGCGAGCGGAACGTGATGAACTTATGTCACGCCCTTACCAACAACGACATACCAAGTATGACGCTGAAGAACTGCTGCAAAATCCGCTTATCAAACTTATAACCGGGCCTCGTCGTGTGGGCAAATCGGTCTTTGCTCTGCTTATGTTGCAAGGCAGGAATTTCGCTTATCTCAATTTCGATGACAGCCGGCTGCTTGAAAAGTGGGATGAGGATTTGGTGATGTCGGCACTTGATGATGTCTATTCCGGCTATGATTTCATGCTGCTTGATGAAGTCCAGAACCTTCCCGATTGGGATTTGTGGGTCAGCAAACTCTATCGTCGTGGGAAGAACTTGATAATCACAGGCAGCAACGCCAAGATGTTGAGCCGCGAGATGGCAACCGTATTGACAGGGCGTTATCTACAAATCGAAATGTTGCCGTTCAGCCTTGAAGAAACAATGAGCTGGAAAAATGTCAATCCGATGCTTGAGGAACATTCCGCACAGGCGATAATGCTGGCTGACGATTATATGCGCAACGGCGGATACCCTGAAACTATCCCGACCCGGAGTATTACCAAGAGTTATCTTTCAACCTTGTTTGATTCAATCCTGCTGAAAGATGTTGCCAAACGCCATAAAGTACGAAACACGACCGATTTATACGACCTTGCCACATATCTGCTGTCAAATTTCTGCAACCCGATTTCAGCCAACGACCTTGCGGTAGAACTTGGGCTTTCAAGCGTGACTACGACAAAGAAATATTGCGACTATCTAAACGAACCATACCTTTTCTTCTATTTGCCCCGCTTCAACAACAAGCTGAAATTGATGAACAAAGCACCGAAAAAGGTATATGTAGTTGACAACGGGTTTGTGCAAAGCACGGCTTTCAACCTTAGCGAAAATCTCGGAAGATTGTTGGAAAATCAAGTGTTTGTAGAGCTGCTGCGCCGTGGCTATACTCCCGGTCAAACGCTGTTCTACTACCGTACACGCAACGACAAGGAGATAGACTTCGTTACCCGTAAAGGTACAAAGGTTGAGCAACTAATCCAAGTGTGTTATGACATGACATCCGAGAAAACCCGCAAACGTGAACTTGATGCCCTTGTCGAAGCCGCCGAAGAACTCCACTGCGACAACCTACTTGTCATCACCAATTCATCTGACGGAAAATTTAAATGGGAAGATATGAAATACGAATTTGCAATACATGTGACTTCTATAATTAATCTGTCCTGAAATAAAATACAAAAATCACATTAATTGTATCTCTTACTAAGAATATCTAATCCTAGCCTTAGGTGTGACGATATTCCATTTCATCTTTCCAACAATATATCAGATCTGCAAGAAGTCTATAATGATTTCTTTGTTTATTTAATAAAAGATCAGAGATCTCTTTATTGGCAAACAATTTTATTGCTTTATAAAATTCTTCTAATGATTTAAGTTGGCTCATTCTTATTGCTTTAATAAAGAAATCAACTATTTGGTTTCGGTAATATTCAATGTCCCTCTCATCAAGACCTTCAAGATATTCAATATCATTCAACTGTCTTTCGGCCTCTACTTCAGTATAATCTGTTGGCATATCCCCAAATCCAATATGATTACCATTATGAGCCTTTAAAAATTCGCTCGAACGACATGATAAGAAAATACAATCTGCATTATTATACCTGATTAAATCATTTGAAGTTAAAATTTTTTCTTTCACAGATCCGTATATACAATGACTGGCTCCATGACCTAGAAAAATAATCATATTATTGGAAGATGATTTTTCTATTTCGAATTTTATATCATTTATATCTTGCTCTGACGTAGAAATCCGATACCCATTAAATCCATCAAATTGAGATAAAATTTCGTATATAGGCATTAGGAAATCTGTCGTTGGGTCTATTGGATAAAGACATACAATTGTTTTATTCCTCATAATTATTTATCTTTATCATATGAGCAATTACTTGCTCGTATAATTGTTCTTGGAATTCACGTCCTTGGGGAGTATGGGATTCTATTTCATCAGCAATGCTACCCAATGTTCTGCCAGCAAAAAATGGATAGCATGATTTAAATTCTAAGTTTGAATATTCCCGAAGTTTCTGAGGTAAAAGGGAAGATATGTATATTTGATTATCTTTCAGAATCTTTATAATTGAAGGTGGATATCCCTCTCTTTCAACATAATCAACAATATTATATTTTATAAGTTTCTTAATGCTTTTAACGAGTTCGTCTGACGTTTTTTGAGTGTGATCTCCCAATAAATGTTTAATTACTGATCCTAATTTTCCCGAATAAAGTATAACTGGCACTTTGGGACGTATTTGATATATTAGTTCAACCACATTAATGCCACAAACATTATCATCTGATAAGTCAAAATCTGTAGCAACAACATCAATATGCTTATTCCGAAATATCTCTGTGAGCCTAATCCTTAGCTTCTCAAGAACAATATTTTGGTCATTATCAAGAAGATCTGTGTCAGTAGTGTTAACGAAAATGGCATCTACATGAATCCCTTCACGTTTGAGAGGCTTTGCAACCACAGACTCAAATACTCGTTTCTGGTTGACATCATCAATTATAATACAAAGTTTGTTGCTCATCTGAATATAAGTCTAAATGTTGCGCCACTGTCAAAATGCAATCCATTACCCCTAAAAATAATATCTCCTTTAAGGGTTTGGTGCATAGTTTCTTTAATCGTACTTAATCCGATGCCAGACCCTCCAGATCTATTGGTTATTCCTAATTCAAAAATAGAATTACCAGAAACTATATCTGAATCTACACCGACACCGTTGTCCGAGAAATCAACTATTAGCATATCGTGATCTTTAGCAAAATCAATATGTACTTTTGTTGCTTTTGCCTTAGTAGAATTGTTAACTAAATTGTCAAGTATAACTGATAAGTCTAATAATGGGATTTTCTTTATGATTATTCCGTCAAATAACGTATTGAACGAAATATCTTCCAATGTTGATTTATAATTGGGAAGATATTCTTTAATATACTGTACAACGTCTACTTTTGCATGTTCTTTTAATATGTTTATATCAGCTTTTGTGAGCAGTTTACTTAATATATTTATTCTTTCAACATGAAAAAAAATATAATCCAGTTCTCCTCGTATCGAGCTTAGTTCTTGATATTGTTCTATCTCACTTTTAATATTTTGAGCGGATGCAGATAATTCATTAGAAGATATTTTTATTGTGTGCAAAATATCTTCAGCTTCTTTAGATATGTTACGAGTAGCGGTAAGATATCGATTTTTTTGTTTTTCAATATCTCGTTCTCTCTCAACTATCTTTTTTTCTTCCTCTATTTTTTTTCTTCTTTCTTCTTCTTCAATACGCCGATGTTCTGCTTCTCTTTGTTTTAATTCAGCTTCTCGACGTGCTATTTCAGCTTCTTTTGCCTGAATTTGCGCTATTCGTTTCTGTTCTTCTTCTTCTTTTCGTTTACGTTCGGCATCCAATCTGGCAATTTCAGCCAAACGTGCCATTTCTTCCGCTTCTATGCGTTTACGTTCCGCTTCTAATGCTTTAGCTTGAGCAATCTCATTTTCTTTTTGCAATTCATCTATTTTACGTCTTGCTTCATCGATATTGAATAATAACACTCCATCGTTTGTGTCTATAGCAATTCGCTCCAAATCAGCAATAAATTGCGGTTTTAAGTTTTCTGTAACGTGAGGAATGGTTAGTATATCAGCTAAACTTTTATTATAGTATAGTACATTAACATTCTTGTCTTTTGTCAATGTTTTTATTAATTGAATGAAATCGATTTTACTCCCGATGCTGTGTGTGAAAACGTAATCAGGAGTTTCGTCAAGTTTGTCTGCTTCTAATAATTTCTTTCGCTCTGTATTTCCTTCGATTTCATTTTGAAAATACTCCTTTCGCAAAAAGGCCTCTCCCCACAGAACCCCACTAACGTATCTTTCTAATCGACGATGTGCGATTTTAAACAACTCAAAAAGCTGTTTTGAAACATTGGTTTCAATAAGTCCACCATCTCGACTTGAGACTTCTTTCAAATCATTGACATTATCTGTAATGATATCAACTCGACCAAATAAATCTCGAGTCCCTAAGAAACGACGATTTCCTTGTTGTGCTCTATAATCCAAGCTCCAACTATCATCACTAGGCTGTCCAAAGGGCATAATTCTGAACCCATTTCTAAATAAGAATATGGAGCCATAATTAACAGGTTCAACACCCATTAATTTGGTGAAATTTAACTTGGCAGATCTATTAAGATAATACAATGATATCCTAACATCTTTTAGATCCGCGAAAGCATAATTATTTTCAGAAATACGGTATATTTCAACTCCTCGATCTACTATTTTCGTGTAAATAGTATTGTGATTAAGTTGAACTTCTATTAATGTGGTTTTAATATTAAAAATACTTGAGATACTATTTCTTAAGAGTCCATTAACAATATCTCGGTCATATTTATTATTTGCAATTTCTTCAGAATCTTTATCCTTTTCTCTATCACAAATAATCTCGATTTGAAAATCATTAGTTTCGGATAAAGGATTGATTAATTTTTCCAAAGACCGCTTTAATTCCAAAATTTTTTTTCTGGTCCATTTGTCATTCGTAGGAAGTCCCGTTATTTCTAAAATTGTTCCAGAATTAGAATTATTAGGGAAGTGTATATTTGCGTCAATGTATTTATATTCAATTTCAATTTCTGCAAATTCTGTTCTTTGATTCCGTTCAAATTCACTCCAATCTACAAAAATTTGTGTTATTTTAGACGATGTTTCATCTTTCGTTGATAAAACTAATCGCTGTCCTAACCTATCACAAGAAAAGCGTCCAATACCTTTTGCTCCTGCATAATGTCGTTTTATTCGGTCTCGATAAGACGCATTCTTCACATGCTCATCTTCACTCCCGTCTTTTTTAGCAGAAAACCCAAGAAAAAGCCATTTGTTACGAACATCATCAAAGGTCATACCTTTGCCATTATCCGCAATAATAATCCGATCTTCTTCAAATGTAATTTCTACTTTTGTTGCATATGCATCATAAGAGTTTTTGACAAGTTCGAAGATGGCTATATTATCATTTATGATAAGGTCTTTGCCTATTAAATCTTTTAATGCTGAACTTATTTTAAATCTCATCTGGTCCATACTGCAACATTTTTCTGATTACTCGACCTGCTAATTCTGCGAATAACGGTGGAACGGCATTTCCAATTTGGGTATATCGTGGCACTTCTTTTTTGCGCATTTTTCCACCTGTCGTATATTTCATTTTGAATTCGTACCAGTCTGGAAAAGATTGGATTCTAGCATATTCTCGTACTGTTAAAATCCGAGGCTCTTTATAATGAATATAATCATCAGGATGACTCGTTAATGTGGGGGTAATAGTTTTCTCATCCAATACAGTCAAACCCCTTTTACGAATATTCCATAATTCTCGCTCTTGATTTGTAATCCTTTTCCCTTTAGTCGGGTATTGAGAAATCAATTTTGTAAATAATGCTATTGAATCGGTATTATGATGAGCAAAACTATGACTGTCTGGGATAATTGATGAATCAATCCCTAAACGCATTAATTTTTGATAATTAGACATTACATCACCATATAATCCTGAGCAAAAGCCATGTCTATCTGGGGTCAGAACTTCACCATTTTCTTTCAATAAATCAGAAATTGCATCAGATAAATTAGTATATGATGTTAGACCCTTTTCGCTAAGGAAAGAGTCCGCATATTCCGTTAATAGTTGCTGAAACCACTTAGGATTGCCATTTTTTATACCAATTAAAATAAATCGTTTACGTCGTTGGGGAACTCCATATTTTGAAAAATCAATAATTTGAGGCTCGACATTATACCCTAAAGACTGTAAAGCGTTAATTACAATTTCAGAATAAGGTATTGCATCTTTGTTGTTTTTCTTATTAAATGCAAAAGTAAACCCCTTGACATTCTCAAATAAAACAACTTTTGGTTGTACTAATTTTATAAATTGTACATATGAAAAAACCAATTGATTTCTAACATCATTTTCAACACGTTTACCAGCCATTGAGAACCCCTGACATGGAGGTCCTCCGACAACAAGGTCAATATTTCCCTGTAACTCTGCTAACTGAGTTGAATGTTTTAAAAGGATTTCGTTTATATCATGATTAGAAATTGGTAACCATTTAGGCCAGTCAAAATGATTTCTATTGTCAATTAAATTATATTTTAATGTGGCAAAAGCAAACGGACTTTTTTCGATTGCAAACACACCACGCCAACCGGAGAGGTGCAATCCTAACGATAGACCTCCACAGCCAGCAAACAAATCTATGTACTTAAATTGTTGTTGCATTTTTATACATTTGTCCACGCAAATGTACTAATAAATTATGAATTAAACAAATTGAGTTTTTGTGGGAAAATCTTCAACCTTTTCTCAACCTTTTCTCAACCAGCAGTATTATTTAACACAATATTGCGCTAGAGCACTAAAAGAATTTTGTACCTTTGTACTAACCCAATGGAATAATGGGGAAGGACATTGAAATAGTGCCGTGTGCAATTCGTGAACAACGGAAATAGAGGCATTGCAATATTCTGAATACTACTTAGTTACAACGATATTCCACAGCCCCAGGCGGATCACCGAGAAGTTGGACAAAACCATACAAATAAAAAACTCCTATAATGCTATTATAGGAGTTTTTTATTTGTAAATTCTTTATACTCTTTTAGTGTATACCCAAAATATGCCATATACCTATCAACTATACAGTAAATATCTAGAAATAATTCGATATACACCGACGAAACGGAATTTTATTGTAAGAAGCGAATCTATCACGATTGATTTTAGGATTCGTTACTCATTACACTTATAGCCTTAAATAAAAATAGGCCCTGTAATACAGGGCCTATTTTACCTTCCTTATATTTATCGAATAAAATTTGTCATAATCCGAGGCTCCCTGTCGGGAATAACATGCTTACCCTCCTTTATATTTTTCAATAACCATGCCATATTATTACCTAATATTCTCATGGTCTGCAACCCCTCACCATCTTGTTCTGCTTCTCCCGGCAATCTACCATGAACGCTATTCCAGTATTGCGAAGAAACGACAGGCATATTGCTTATTGTAAAGTACTTATTCAGTCTATCGAACGTGGCACTTGCCCCACCTCGCCGGCAAACAGCAACCGCAGCGGCCGGTTTATACTGTAACAAAGACGCAGACGAATAGAACAACCGGTCAAGCAGAGCACAAAGAGAACCATTCGGGCCGGCATAATAGGTCGGCGACCCAACAACAATCGCATCTGCTGTTTCGAGCTTCTCTCTCACTGTATTGTACAACTCATCATTGAACACACATCTACCTAATTCCGCACATTTATTGCAGGCAATACAACCCTGCACAGCTTTCGTCCCGATAAAAACGATCTCTGTCTCAATATCATTTTCATTCAAAGCAGATGCTACCTCGGATAACGCTATATGCGTATTTCCATTTCTCCTCGGACTTCCGTTAACCAATAATACTTTCATAAGGCTTTCGCTATTATAATAAAATCTTACCTCTCGCAAGGAAATGCCTAACTCTCCTTTATCTATTTTACTCAAAAAATGTGCCAATTCTTCAAACTAAAACACTTGCACAACGAGGATAAATCAATTACCTTTTATTGTTCTATTTTAAGAGAGGCAATCGTCCTAACATATCTTTAATCCGTATCGCTACACGTGGCATCGGCTCAGCGACAGTCAGTCCAACAATCTCTTTTTCCGCAGCAATATCATTAATGACTCGAACGACATCTTCCATTTTCATTCCATTGGGCGATGTTCCTACCGCAGCAATTATTTCGGCCGGATCCATTACGTCCATATCAAAATGGACTACGACTTTCGACGCACAGCAAGCATTCAACCACTCTTTCACAGCCTCGCTATTCCGAGCAACCTCCAAAGGAGTAAAATGTTTTATCCCATATTGTTGTTGACGAACTTTTATCTCCTCCCGTTCCCAATCACGCAACCCGACAAAAAGGATTTCAGACGGAGCAAATTTAGACGGTAATTCCGCTATAATCTTTTTATCACCATATCCCATACAAGCAGTGACCGCCATTGCATGATACCCCGTATAGACATCGCCGGGCAACGTAATATCTGGATGAGCGTCGATCCAAACCATCACAACATCGTCCTTATATCTCTCTTTCAAATAAGTAAACGGAGGTACGCTAACCGAGCAGTCACCCCCCAACGTCACAATTTTATCGGGAGAAGCAACACGCAGCATTTCCAAAGCCGCTTTTGTCTGCTGTACGATAACATCTCTATCGAGTACACCATCGGAGACCTTCCTCTCAATTTTATCCGTCGAGACCGGTACGGTTAAAACCTCATTATTCCCACTCGGTGCAAGGAAATTTAAAAGCTGGGAACCCAATACATACCCACGAGAAGCCTCTTCCGAATCTTTTATTTCTGATATCCACCGTGCTATATCTCCACCCTGCCATTGAGGGTAAACCAACCGAATCGTCTTTCTCTCATTTCCCATAAGCTCAACTATTTATTAATGATCTCAAACCAATATATTTCTCTAATAAATAATGCATACTACTTTTCAACTACAACAATCTTTTCTTCTCACCGGCTTTAAATACGACTTCTTTCGAAACTCCATTGAAGCAAATCTCAGTTCGTCCTCCTTTAAGTGAAGAGACAATTAATGATACAACTTCTCTATTTTTCCATTCCATATCGACGACAAACCCGCCACGAGCACAAATACCTTGTACTCTACCATCGGCCCATGACTCCGGCAATGCCGGAAGAAGAACGATCTTATTGGTCGAAGATTGCATGAGCATTTCTATAACACCCGAACACCCGCCAAAGTTACCATCTATTTGAAAAGGCGAATGGGCATCCAACAAATTCGGGTAAGTTCCACCCCCACGCCGCGCATCTTCTCCTTTATAGTTATCGGGACTGACATACCGAAGAAGCCTACGATACATATGATAGGCTTTTTCTCCGTCTCGTAACCGAGCCAAAAGGTTTACACGCCACCCGGTACTCCAACCGGTCGTTTCATCTCCTTTAATTTGGAGTGTACGGGCACAAGCTGCCGCCAATTCGGGAGTTTCCTCAACCGACAAATGATGCCCCGGATACAACCCGAAAAGATGAGATTGATGCCGATGATATGGGTCTTGATCTTGCCAGTCGTAATACCACTCTTGCAAATTACCGTCCGTCCCGATTTGATACGGATACAACCGAGAAAGAGTCTTTTTAATTCTTTTCCTGAAAGACTTATCCACCCCGAGCACCTTCGAGGCTTCGGCGGCATCAATAAGGCATTCGCGTATCATCGCCAAATCGGAAGTGTTTCCATAGGAAGTAGCCCCCACATACCCATCAGGCGTAATGTACTTATTTTCGGGAGAGGTTCCGGGAGAGGTCACAAGTTTCCCATCTTTCTCGACTAACCAATCCATGCAAAACTCTGCTGCCCCCTTTAACACGGGATAAAATTTACACAAAAATTCCTTGTCCAATGTAAAAAGATAATGCTCCCAAATGTGAGTAGACAACCATGTCCCCCCCATCGTCCAACAAGCCCATGAAGGGTCTCCCTCATTCAGACCAACAGGACACGTCATCGCCCAAATATCCGAATTATGCCCCAAGCACCAACCTCGCTCTACACCATAATAATCCTTTGCGGTTTTTCGTCCTGTCTTACTGAGATTAGCAATAAACTCTATCAGCGGATATTGCATCTCTATCAGATTAGCCGTACCGGAAGCCCAATAATTTTCTTCGAGATTAATATTGACTGTATAGTTACTGCTCCAAGGCGGAAGCACACTTTCGTTCCACAGGCCCTGCAAATTGGCCGGGACTCCCGAAGTACGAGAGCTAGATATGAGCAAATAGCGTCCAAATTGAAAATAAAGTTCCTCTAAATCTGGATTTTGTTGCTTACAATCGGTATAAAAAAGTAACTGTTTGTCTGTCGGCAGTGCCGCAATATCGGCATCTGTATTTCCTAAATCGAGTTTTACACGGTCGAAATAATATTTATAGTCTCTAATATGTGCCTTTCGCAAAGCATCATAGGTTTTGCCGACAGCACACTTCATACGTTTTTCTACATGACTGCGATAATTACGCCCCTCTTTAACCGGATCCTTGTCAAAACCATTAAAACTCGTAACATTCGCTATCAAAATGAGCACTTCTGTGCTCCCGTCAATCTCGATACGACTATCCGAATATCGATCCTTTACACTCCCATCGACACTCAAAACCCTCACAAGAGTCTTAAAGTGAATGCCTCTTTCCGGATCATAGCGATGCTTATCTTCCGCCTTATAATAAACCGGAAACGAATGATAAGCCGCATAACCTTCAACAGATATTTCATTATCGGCCACCTGCGAGCTATGAGGTAACGGAGAATCGAACGAAAGCAACGCATGAATTCCTTCCTTATTTTCAGATTTCAAACGAATGACAATCACCGAATCGGGAGCCGATGCAAAATAATCGCTCGTAAAAAATTTTCCGTCCTTCAAGTATTGCGTTCGTGCCGTAGCATTACCAATATCGAGCCATCGGTGGTAATCTGAAATGCCAGCTGTATCATCAAGATATTCTATCGTCAATGTTCCAAGTGGCTGATAATTTTCGCTGTAATGTCCTTGTACCTTGTATTGAGCCTTATCTGCCCCTTGATAATCCTCATTATCCAGTAAAGCTCTAATTTCGGGAATAGTATTAAAAGCATCGGGAGAAGAATTTTCACTTTCGGGTTCTCCTGTCCAAAGTGTTATATCGTTAAATGAAATCTTATCTTTTTTTACACCACCATATAAAGTCGCTCCCATCGTCCCATTCCCTATAACGAGAGCCTCTTCGAAATACTCTGCCGGACGATCATAATGCAATTTCATATTCCCGGCAAAAGTAACCGGGGGGATAAAAAACATACACAAAATAATCCAAAAACCTTTCTTCATCACCATAACTTTATATTGAATAACTTATTTCTAAATTTCTCTCCCTAATTTTTATCCTATAATTTTTTATCCCGTAATCGGTACTCTATCGAATCTCCGTATAAAGTTTGAAGTCCGACCAATTCCTGTTTCAATTTCTCGATTATACTTTCATATCCCGGCTTATCGAAAAGATTGTTCATTTCCGTGGGATCAGTTTGCAAATCGTATAGTTCCCATTGATCGATATCGTCATAGAAATGTATCAATTTATAACGTTCAGTACGAACGCCATAGTGGCGTTTCACCATGTGTTCTGCCGGATATTCATAAAAATGATAATAAAGAGAAGATCGCCAGTCTTGTGGATGCTCGCCCCTCAATAACGGCATCAATGAAATACCTTGTATATCATCAGGAATCTCCACACCGGCCAATTCGAGGAATGTCGGGGCATAATCTATATTCTGCACCAATTCGGGAATATCGCCTCGCTTTTGAAAACCTTTCGGCAAACGCATAACAAGCGGCGTTCGCATAGACTCTTCATACATAAACCGTTTATCAAACCAGCCATGTTCTCCCATATAAAATCCTTGATCGGAAGTATAGACAACCAACGTATTATCCAATAACCCGGCCTTTTCCAAATAGTCTAAAACTCGTCCGACATTATCGTCCAACGATTTCACGACTTTTGCATAATCACGCATAAACCGTTGATATTTCCATTCAACCAGCTCCTTCCCCTGTGGATTCTCCCGAAAAAATACATCAGTTATAGAATCATATACCGCATCATAGGCTACCCGATCTTCGGGAGTAAGCCGTTTTATCTTACGTCCATAGGCTTTCTTCAAACGTGACTTCATTCCCTCACGATACATTTTCGTATCATAAATAATATCCATGTCTTTTGCAATACTCATCGTTTGCGCAGCAGCAGCCGGCCGCCCCTCGTAATCATCATAAAAATTATCGGGCATTGAAAACTCTTTATCTTCATATAACGTGAGATATTTCAATTCAGGCAGCCAGTCGCGGTGAATAGCCTTATGATGAATAAACAAACAAAAGGGCTGCTCCTTATCACGACCTTTCTCCAACCAATCTATACTTTTATCGGTAATAATATTAGTTAAGTAACCCTTTTCTCGAACCGTATCATTATTCATCGTTATAAAATCGGGATTATAGTAATCGCCCTGACCGGGAAGAATTTCCCAATAGTCGAATCCCGTAGGCATACTCTCTAAATGCCATTTCCCCACGATAGCGGTTTGGTAACCCGCAGTCTGCAAAAGTTTAGGCAGCGTCTGCTGCGAACCATCGAATACACAAGTCGTATTATCGGTGAACCCATTCGCATGACTGTGTTTACCCGTAAGCATGCACGCCCTACTCGGCCCACTTAATGAATTCGCTACAAAACTATTCGTGAACCGAACTCCGTCCCGAGCAATTCTATCCAAGTTGGGAGTTTCGATATAGCGAGTATCATAACAACTCATCATTTGTCCGGTATGGTCATCTGTCATAATATAAACAATATTATAACGAGTAGGAACTTTATTTTCTTTCTTACATGACGAAAAAGAAAAAACAACAGTAGTCGCTGCTACTCCCGTTAAATAGGGAGAAAAAGATTGGAATAATGTTTTCATAGAATCATTTAAATATTAAAAGGTCCTGTATTTATTATATTAAACAACTATTTCTTATTTCCGTGAAAATACTGAAACAACTCTCCATAATCCAACATTTTGTTTCTGCTTTCATTGGTACTTTCTTTGCGACAAATACAAAACGAACTTTATATAGACTGTTATATTTGACTTATATATATAATTTTGTCAAAGATAATATTTTTTCTCAAAAAGATATAAATCGAAAGTAAACGAAAGTTATTTAACCATTTCGATTTATTTATGACCTTGATTTCTATACTAATCACAAAAAACAACACCCTAAAAGTTCGAACTTTTAGGGTGAGTCATTCATTATAATGAAATTATTTCTTACCTAATATCCTCCGCCTAACGCATGATAAAGATTAATAACTCCCTGTATCTCTTCAAAACGATCGGATACGGCCGATAACTCGGCATCCAAAAGGGTCTGGCGTGCGGTAAGTACTTCTAAATAGTTCTGTGAACTATGACGCATCAGCAGCTCGGAACTCCTGACTGCCGATTGAAGCGAGATAATTTGCTGTCGATCCAAATCCAATCGTCGGCGTGCAACTTGCCATTGTAACAAAGCATCATTTACTTCTGTCCCTGCATTAAGGAGTGTCTGGCGGAAAGTGAGTAAAGCCTCCTCTTGTCGAGCTTTTGCAACTTTCAAATTAGCTATATTCTGTCCTCTGTTGAAAAGCGGTTGTACCAATGACCCCACCGCAGAAAACAACCATTCCCCCGGATTAGAAATAATAGCTCCGGCTGCATTCGTCCACCCCGCCGAACCACTTAGCGTAATGGCAGGATAAAAAGCCGAATAAGCCCGATTTGGTTTTCCTCGATATAGAAATGAATAGTATCAACGGACTGGATATCGCTCACGCTCTACCCCGAGAGTGTTGCTTTATATTCACCACTGCACACGCTCAATACGCACTCAACGGATTCGACCTCGATGCCGTAGATTTCCTACACAAGCCGTTTGCTTACGAAAGATTTAAAAAAGCTGTCGAGAAAGCCATTCGCAGAATAGAAACAGAAAAAGTCCCCGAGAATATCGTTATCAAACAAGAATATGCCAACGTAACAATTCCCATTAATGACATTCTATATATCGAAGCGATGGAAAACTATACTAAAATTTTCCGGGAAAACGGGGGATACATACTGTCCCGAACGAACATGAAAACGATTCAAGAAATTTTGCCCGAAGAAAATTTTCTCCGCATTCACCGTTCATATATCGTACCTATCGAAAAAATCGAAATGTTTTCCAAGAAAAAAATAAAACTTATCGGGAAAGAAATATTTCTCCCCATAGGAAGACTTTACGCTAATCACATATATGACACACTTATCTCTCGAAATTCCGGGCATATTTTTCCAAACCCATAAGAATATAAGATAAAATACGGAACGAGGAAACGGAAACTACTATGGAATAAGCGAATAAAATCTGATATGCACCTATTAAACGCTCATTATCTTTTTTATAACAAAAGCATACATTTTACAGGTATTTTATTTTTTGTATAGAATCATTATCTTTGTATGGAAACTAATTATTTATACCCAATGAAAAATACATGCGTTTTTCTCACTATTTGTGCTCTATTCGCAGGTTGTCAGTCGAACAAAAAACAATATTACGAAAAACATCTCGTTTTTCCCGAAGGCTCGACAATCGAACAAAAAGTCGAAATGGCAGCACACCTGACACCTACACCTCAACAACTAGCATGGCAACAGTTGGAACTGACCGCATTTCTACACTTCGGTATAAACACCTTTACCAATCGGGAATGGGGAGATGGGAAGGAAGATCCCAAACTTTTTAACCCCACTCAGTTAGATGCCGAACAATGGGTAAAAACGCTGAAAGATGCCGGATTTAAAATGGCGATTCTCACAGCCAAACATCACGACGGTTTTTGTTTATGGCCCACTGCTACAACCAGCCACTCGGTCGCTTCATCACCTTGGAAAGAAGGAAAAGGCGATGTAGTCAAAGAGATGAAAGAGGCTTGCGACAAATATGGTCTCAAATTCGGTGTTTACCTATCTCCGTGGGACAGAAATGCATCTTGCTACGGAAACTCGCCCGAATACAATGAATTTTTCATCGAACAACTTACTGAGTTGCTCTCAAATTACGGAGAGATACACGAAGTTTGGTTCGACGGTGCTTGCGGTGAAGGTCCTAATGGTAAAAAACAAGAATATGACTGGGATCAATTCTATAAAACCATACAAAAGTTACAACCCAACGCTGTCATGGCTATCATGGGAGACGACGTAAGATGGGTAGGAAACGAAAAAGGATATGGGCGGGAAACCGAATGGAGCGCAACAGCTCTTGTTCCCGGTATATATTCCCGTTCAGACAGTATTAACACCGTATTAGGATTAAAAAACAAATCGGAAGACCTCGGCAGTCGAGCCCTTTTAGAACAAGCGACCGAATTATTTTGGTATCCGTCGGAAGTCGATGTATCGATTCGTCCGGGCTGGTTCTATCATCGGGAAGAAGACGATAAGGTAAAATCGCTTTCTACATTGGTGGACATCTATTTCAAATCGGTAGGATACAATTCTGTTTTACTGCTTAATATTCCTCCCGACACAAGGGGGTTGATTCATGAAAACGACGCCAAACGGCTTCAAGAACTGGCTCAATACATAAGCCATACATTTGCAACCGATTATGGAAAAACTTCTCACGAAAAAATTACCGGGAAAGAGGGCGATTCCTTCGAGATAAATATAACGGCTACGACTCCCGTGAATACACTCTTACTGCAAGAGGATATACAGAACGGACAACGAATTGAAGCATTTACCGTAGAGGCTTCGATAAACGGAGTATGGAAAAAAATCTCCGAAGGCACAACAATAGGATATAAACGTCTGGTGAGATTCGACGATGTTATCGCCGACAAATTAAGAGTGACTATTAATCGGACAAGAGCCGATTTCTCCATATTACGAACCGGAATATTCTATGCAAACCCTATTATAGAAAAATCAGAAGAAGCACAAAATTCGGTTTTCACTCCCCAAGAGTGTCTCATCGGAGATAAAAAAGCAGTAGAAGCTATTGACAAAAAAATCGAGACTGCTATTTACAGCGACGGTCTTTCTCCTATCCTCATCGATCTCGGAGAAATACGAAGCATAAAAGGGTTCTGTTACACACCGGTACAAGAAGGGAATACCGATGGGACTATTTTCCACTATAATTTGTATCAAAGTAACGACGGAAAAGAATGGAAAGGCATTATACTTAACGGTGAATTCAGCAACATAAAGAACAATCCTATTCCTCAATTCGTCACATTCGGGAAAGTCTTGGAAACAAGATACTTGAAATTAGAACCCATCGAAGAGATAAACGGAAACCAAAAGACCTCTATCGCTGAGTTTAGTGTGGTAATACCGTAAAAACAACCGATCATATATAGAAAACCGCCCGATTTTATATTATCGGGCGGTTTTTATATTACATGAAAATACTCCAAAGCTCGTTTTATACCATCGTCATCGACAGTAGTTGTCACATAATCGGCTACCTTTTTTAGCGAATCTCCGGCATTACCCATAGCGACACCAATACCCGCGACTTTCAACATATTGGTATCGTTTCCTCCATCGCCAAACGCCATTACTTCGCTTATGGAAAAACCACAATATTTTGCAACCGATTTCACCCCCTCTCCTTTATCTACTCCCTTAGCGGTTACATCGGCAAAAGCAGGATACCACCGACTGGACTCACAAGAAGATAAACAAGGCATAATCTCTGCCTCTTCCTCGGCTGTAATAATCGGTGTCATCTGTATAATGCGTTGTTGCAAAAGAGCACTCAAAGAGATATTACCGGAGATATCGTTCAAATCGAGAAACCGATGGAAAAATTCTTCGATTTCCCGAGTCGTGTTATAGACCAGAGCTGCCGATTCTCCCACCAATATACACGGGAATTTCCGCTCATCGGAAAATTTCATCATTGCACAAACATCTTCTTTGGGAATTGTATGGCAAGCGATTACCTTATCTCCGACCAATATATAAGCACCATTCGTAGTAATATATCCATCAATAAGGCTTTTGATATCATCGAGATTATTGATATAAGTCAAAGGTCGTCCCGTAGAGATAAAGATTTTCAATCCTTTCTTTTTAGCTTTCTCCAACGATTCTACCGTAGAACGAGGAATACGATGAGTATGAAAACTCACAAGTGTACCGTCAATATCGAAAAACAGGGCTTTAATCATTCTTTCTTTTTTATAATGCAAAGATAGTCGAAACAAATTTACATCATACCAACTTCCTACCATTTATCACCATGAAAAAATCCGCCTAACCCATAGGCGGATTTTCCCAAAAACAACATCAAATAACTTATATAACGAAGTAATCACTCCTCACGACTATAAATGGAATCTTTTATATCATTGATGTCCACAAATTTATTCACTATGGCATAGATTGTCAATCCAGCCGGACTATGTATTTGCAATTTCCCTGCGATGTTTCTCCTATGGGTTATGACCGTATGGGCAGACAAACACAATTTTTCAGCGATCTGCTTGTTGGTCATTCCTTTCACAACGCCTATAATAATCTCTTTTTCTCTCTCGGTGAGCGGTTCTTGTCGTTCTTCTTTCTCAGAAGAAGTCTGCACCATCGATTCAAACGTTTCCTTAATCTGCTCTGCCGAATCGTACACCGAGATGACTCCATCATACATTTTTAAAACCGAAGCATCTGCCAAAGAATGCTGTAAAGCAATGCATTTCAATGAGATACCTTCAAGGCTCTTCTTAAATTGTATAATAGACGATATACCTGCCAATCCCGGATCTATAATCAATATATCTGGCCTACGCCACGACAATAATGCTGGGAGCTGCTGCATATCGGCAACTTCGGCCGCTTCGATATTGAGAGTCGACAGTTTTTTCAACACAGTCAATAATCCCTTACGGATAATCAATGAAGGTTCTGCTATGACGACTTTTAATACAGGCTTCATTTTTTTCTTTCTATATTATATTCCAGCTTTTGAATGACCGGAATAAAAAGATAATCCTCTATATAATTATGCGAAGCTAAATCCTGTTCGCATGTAAATATATCGAACAACACGCTATTCAGCTCATTACTACTCGATGCCGGATAATATTTTATCAATATATTTTTCAGTTCGGTCAATTTCGCTTCAACCTGATCGTGTCGTTTTCGAAATATCGCAATACTGTACATATCGGGCTTTACACCTGCCAATAAAGAGTTTACATAAGGAAAAACAGTACTCTCTTCATACCGCATGTGTTTCTGAACCTCGGCTACATACTCGTCGAAAAACCGAAGAATTGCAATAGAAATATCTTTCTCTCCTCCATCTATCGCATTCAGTAGATTACAACGAATAGCCGGTAATCTGAAATTCAGAAAATAGTCATGAGAATTATGTAAATACTCCAATAAAGCCCCGGCAGATATAACATTTTTATAGTCATCGACATCACCCTCGTCTAACAATAAATTAACTACGGCCAAAAATGTTTCGGTATGTACGCCATTTTCCCGACAAACCTCCCCGATACTTTTATCGCCGAAACCCAACGCGATGCCGAAACGGCTCATGACTAACAACACAGGGTAATTGTCACAAACCAAATCGCTCATTCGGTTATTCTGATTATATGCTCCGAGTTTATACATCTTTTTTTCTTTTACTTTTTTGTATCATTGAAATACAAATATAACCAAAGGTGAGCGCAAAGGCAAACGGAAACCTCATTTCCGATTTGACTCTGCCGAACCGCATCCTATATTCTACAAATATAGCGAAATATCATTGTTTCGACATGACAAAGGAACAGCATTCCCAAGAGTTATACAATCCCCTTTTTAGGTGAAATAAGTACTTTGCCATACCTAATTGTTGTTACTGTATATCATTATGCCATAAATATAAACATCTAGCCCCCTAAATTTGTCCACCCAAATAAAATCGAACTATGGTAAAAATTCTTTTAGACAACGGGCACGGATACGATACACCGGGAAAGAGGTCTCCTATATGGCCCGACGGTAGTCAACTATTCGAATGGGAGTTTAACCGCGACATCGTATCCCGAATAGAAATTCTATTGAAAAAGGCCGGTATCTCTTGTGTCCGACTAGTACCCGAAAAAGAAGATATTTCTTTATCGGAACGCTGCAAACGGGCCAATACGATCGCCAAACAAAGTGATTGTTTACTTATCTCTATCCATGCGAATGCTGGTGGAGGAAGCGGTGGAGAAATGTTTACCTATTCAGGTAGTCACAAAAGCAAATCATACGCCGAAATATTTCAAGACCTTTGGAAAAATCATTTTCCCGAACTTCGTTTTCGAGGTTGTAAAGAAGAGAATTTCGGTATATTAAGAGAATCTGTTTGCCCCGCACTTCTCACCGAAAACCTTTTTATGGATAACTACGCAGATTGCAAAATACTTCTATCGGAATGCGGACGAGAAAAAATAGCCCGTTGGCACGCAGAATCTATTCAAACAATTTTGAGGCGATTTTATCAACTCGGGTAAACTTTTTATTGCTTCGACATGTTATAGGGAAAAACCAATATATAACGATATGAAAAAATTTGTTTTTACATTATTCGCCGTGGCAGCTCTTATCGCTTGCCAGTCAAACAATAAACAAAATCAGATGACCGGCGAAGGCGAAGCCGTAGAAATCGTAGGAACCGATTCGACCGGACTGGTAGATGTATTCGCTTATGAAGGTACAGTACCGACAGCTTCTGGGAAAAAAGACAGTATGGACTACTTGGTAATCATTACCCAAAAGATAGACAGTGTCAATGGCGTATACCAAATGACAACAACCTATATAACAGCCGATGGGAAAAGCGGGAAAAAAATAAACAGTAAAGGGAAAAAGCTATCACATAAAGGGACTAAAAAAGATAAAGCAGCCAAAGTTTACAAGCTAGTCCCCGACAGCGGATCGAATCAAACCGTCAATTTGTGGGTAGAAAGCGATACAACGGTCGTTATTCTTGACGACCAAATGAATACCCCTGCTAAACCAGAGCATTACAGATTAAAAACCGTTAAGAATAAAAAGTAAAATACGATGTTTTAGGCTTATAGAGAAGAAGGAATGAAGTTTATTATTTGTAAAACTTTATTCCTTCTTCTCTATAAATCAAAAAACTGAATCGCCGCTAAATCTTTGTCTAACCACTTCATACATCATGACGCCTGCTGCCACAGAAACATTGAGCGAACCGATGTTCCCAACCTGAGGGATAGCAACCATCTCGTCGCACAAACGTAAATTATCGGCATCGACCCCTGTATCCTCAGCGCCCATAACCACTGCTACGGGGACCGTATAATCCACCCGTGTGTAATTCATAACAGCCTTCTCAGAAGCGGCGACCACTTTAATCCCGCTATCTTTCAAATAACGAATAGCACTATGTATCGAGCGCTCTCGACAAACAGGGACATGCAACAAAGCTCCCGCCGAAGTTTTTACCGCATCGGCATTCACACTGACACTTCCCCGTTCGGGTAACACAATGGCATCTACGCCGGTACATTCACACGTTCGAGCAATCGCTCCAAAATTACGTACATCGGTAATTCCATCGAGAAGAACAATGAATGGAACCTTCCCCTCCTCGAACAAAGAAGGGATTATATCTCCCAACCGCTGATACGACACCGCCGAGATAAAAGCGATCACTCCTTGATGATTTTTGCGGGTAATCCGGTTCAATCGTTCGACCGGTACACGCTGGACGAAAAATCCACGACCTTTTATCAAATCGAAAAGTTCTTTCGCCAAATCGCCTTGAAGGTCTTTCTTTATCAGAATCTTATCTATTTCCTTTCCGGCTTCCACTGCTTCTATTACAGCTCGGATGCCAAAAATCATTTCATTTTTTTCCATCTTTCAAGTCATTACGTTTCAATAATTCACAAGCATTATCCAAAGCCGCAGCTGTCAAAGAGGAACCACTCAGCATACGAGCGATTTCCTCGATCCTCTCTTTTTCCGATAACTTAATCAAATGAGTGGCTGTCGATGTTTCCGTATCACTTTTATAAACCCGATAATGCGTTTGTCCCAGAGAAGCGACCTGCGGCAGATGAGTGATACTGATCACCTGCATGCACTCGGCCATCTCTCTCATAATTCCGGCCATCTTATCGGCAATCTCTCCCGACACACCCGTATCGACCTCGTCAAAGACAATCGAGGGTAATGCCATAGCATGAGCAATGAGAGCTTTTAACGAAAGCATCAATCTCGATATTTCTCCACCAGAAGCGACCTCGGATACCGATTGTAACGGTTGATTTTTATTGGCAGAAAACAAAAAACGAATAATATCACCTCCATTTTCGTCATATTGCTGACGAGGAGAAATTTCTATTTCGAACCGCAGATTCGGCATCCCCAAAGGTTTCACCCTTTCAGTTAACGTTCGGGATATTTGATCGGCAGCTTTTCTCCGTTCTGCCGAAAGTTTGCCGACAAGCTCACTCACCCTTCGCTCCCGCACCTCGATTTTTCTCCTTAGCTCCGACAGTTCCTCATCGAAATTTTCAATACGGGTCAACTTATCGGCAAAAGAATCTCTCAGAGCCAACAATTCAACGGCCGTACTCACCCTATGCTTCTGCTGCAAAGAGTAGTAAATATCCAGACGATTTTCAACCCAAGACAATCGGTCGGGATCTACACTCAGGCTATCTTGGGAATGATCGACCGACGAAGCAATATCTTTCAAATCGATATAATCCGATTCAATCCGTCCCACCAACTCATCGATTTCGGGGTATAACCGGGAGAGAGATTTCATTTTGGACAATGCTGCATTCAGGAGAGGAACAACACCAGTCTCTTCTTCATGCAAATATCCCTGAATAACCGCCAACTCGCCCTTTATTTCCTCGGCATGTTGCAACGTTTGCTGCTCTACCTCCAATTCTTCTTGCTCTCCTTCTTTCAATTGTGCCGCCTCTAACTGGAACAACTGATACCGCAAGTAATCTTCTTCTTCCCTACCCAATCGATTTTCATCTTGTAATCGAGCATATTCTCTCAATAATTCATGCCACGAACGATACTCCCGTTGATAATCGGACAATAAACTAAAATTTCCGGCCATCGTATCGACGACACGTAACTGAAAATGAGAATCGGCCAACAAAAGATTCTGATGCTGAGAATGTATATCGATAAGCTGTTCTCCTAATGATTTCAACTGAGTCACAGAAACCGGCGTATCATTGATAAAAGCCCTCGACTTGCCCGACGGAAGAATCTCTCTTCTCAAAATACACTCCTTAGCATCATAGTCCAGTTCGTTCTCTTCAAAAAAAGATTGCAGATGATACGACGATATATCGAAAAGACCTTCTATTACCGACTTTTCATCGGTACGTTTCAATGATTTCAAATCAGCACGCTGCCCCAATATCAACGACAATGCACCTAATATGATAGATTTACCGGCCCCCGTTTCACCTGTTATCACCGAAAAACCCGAGTTAAATTCAATATTGAGTTCATCGATAAGCGTATAATTGCGAATACTCAATTTCTTGATCATAGTAACTACACTTTATCTTTCTGTCTGACGTATTTTCTCGAGTATCGTATTCTCAGTAGGATAGATACCGCTCAACGTTTCATATACCGATTCTTTTTCCGAAACCGGAGCTTTTGAATACACATTTACCAATTCATCGAGTTTCGCATCTTTAAATAAAGGAATGAGTACCGACATCGGTGCAGCTTCGTATACTTTCTGTAATTGCTGTATAGCATCGGTTATTTTTGCCCGTCCTTTATCTACACTCAAAGCCATTTCGTCCAAACCGCCTCGATGATAGTCATACCATAACTGTCGAAATCCGGCAGTGCCCTGCTCGATAAACGCCGATAATAAAGCATGGCGATTACGGGTATCTTCAAAAGCCTTCCACCCGGCTTCCATAGAAGATTGTCCAAGATTCACCACTTGATGCGCCAATTCGTAGAATGGAGTTCCCCCCATAGGCGAGAAACTGTCGAAATCGACTCCGAGAATCATGTAAACATAAAAATTGATAACAGCCGTGAGATTACTCTCTATACTTGTCTCGGAAAATACAAGCGGTTCGTATTGCTGATAATTGAACTCTACTTTGGTATCTTTGAAATTGATGAGTGTCGTCGTATAGGAACTGTTATATACCGGACGCCGCGATTGCACTTGCAACTCGCAGACAAACCGATTATCGGTATATTCCTTAACGGTAAAAAGCATGGAGCAATCTATCCGTTCGACCGGCGAAATTTGAGCCGTAGACCATTTTCTATCGTTAATATACTCGGTTATAGCTTCCTTTAAAGTCGTAAACACCTCTTTATTCGTGCCCTGTATCTGGTCACTATTCACCTCTACACGACAATTTAACTCCTGTGCAGCTGACAGGGAAGGAAGGAGGAGAAGTAAAAAATACAAGACATTTCTTTTCATATCATCTCTCTTATTCAAGACACTCAATTGAAGGAGTTTCTACCGTCTAACGATTCAACGATCCTCCGACAAATAACGGCCGATAATATCCACAATATCGGCAGCGACCTCGATCTTGGGCTTACACGGAATCTCCACCGGTTCTCCCTGTTTGACGATAACAGTTACCTTATTCGTATCACACTGGAATCCCGCACCCGCATCCCGCAACGAATTCAAAACGATAAAATCGAGATTCTTTTTCTCCATCTTCAAACGGGCATTCATTTCCTCGTCATTGGTTTCGAGAGCAAAACCTACCAAGCACTGTCCGGGTCTTTTTCTTCGTCCCAACTCTGCCGCTATATCGGGATTCGGTCGAAGCCGAAGAATCCGGTCTTCCCCTGTTCGTTTCAATTTCACATCGCTTACCGTTTCGGGAGCATAATCGGCGACGGCCGCACACATGATCGCTATATCCGATCGGTCGTACTCGGATAGCACAGCCCGATACATTTCTTCGGCGGACTCGACATCGATACGGTCGATCGATGAATGATTCGTTTTCAGATTCACCGGGCCAGCAACCAACATAACTTCGGCTCCCGCCTCGGCACAGGCTTCGGCAAGGGCAAATCCCATTTTCCCGGACGAGTAGTTACCGATAAAACGAACCGGATCGATTTTCTCGTAAGTAGGTCCCGCTGTAATCAAGACTTTTTTCCCGGAAAGCGGCTTAGAAGTTTCAAAAAAACGATCGAGTATTTCGACTATCTTCTCGGGTTCTTCCATACGTCCTTTGCCGGTAAGATGACTGGCTAACTCACCGGTAGCCGGTTCTATGATATGATTTCCATACGACCTCAACATATCCAAATTACGCTGTGTCGAAGCATGGGCATACATATCCAAATCCATTGCCGGAGCCACAAAAACAGGAGCTTTACAAGACAGATAAGTCGTAACGAGCATATTATCGGCTATCCCGTTAGCCATCTTCCCTATTGTCGCAGCCGTGGCCGGCGCAATGAGCAAAGCATCTGCCCAAAGCCCCAAATCGACGTGGCTATGCCATTCGCCAGTGTTGGCCGTAAAAAACTCACTAACCACAGGCTTGCCGCTCAGCGAAGACAAGGTAACCGGCGTAATGAATTCTTTCCCCGAGGGAGTCATTACCACTTGTACTTCGGCTCCCCGCTTTATCAGCAGGCGCAGTAAATAGGCCGCTTTATACGCAGCTATACTACCCGTAATACCCAATATGATATGTTTTCCTTTCAACATCGTTGAAACTCTATTTTTTACGCAATTTAGAAACGCCGGCGTGCGCGAGTATATATTTCAGTTATAACGTTTTTCGTATTCAACGGGAAATCACCCTGCATCATCCAACTGTAATAACTCGGTTCTAATTGGAAAACTTCCTCGACGGAACGCCCTTTGTATTTCCCGAAATTAAATACAGCCACATCGTACTCATTAAGAATAATACGCCCTGCGAAATCTACATTTTTATTTTGAGTCGAAAACGATACCCACGAGTCTATATCGTTCGTGAGATACTTTCCCTCGTACTCTTCTTTCATCTCCTCCGTATAACGGTCGAGCTGAGCCTTAAACACCTCATAAGTCGCCCGCGTATCGGCCAAAGCCGAATGGGCATCGACCAACGGCGCTCCACAATAGAATTTGTAAGCGGCTTTTAACGTGCGAGGCTCCATGATATGATAAATAGTTTGTACATCGACAAACTTTCTTTTCGATATATCGAGATTGACCCCGGCTCTCAACAACTCTTCTATAAGTAGAGGAACATCAAAACGATTGGAGTTAAATCCGGCAATATCGGCTCCTTCGAATACCTTCGCAATATTCCGCGCCACATCTTTGAACAACGGCTTATCGGCCACCATTTCGTCCGTAATATGGTGAACGGCCGTCGAAGCCGGAGGAATGGGCATTCCCGGATTGATATAAATATCTTTTTCTTCTGTTTTTCCGTTCGGAAACACCTTTACATAAGCCAACTCTATAATTCGGTCGGTCGTTATATTCGTTCCGGTCGTTTCCAAGTCGAAAAAGACAAGCGGATTCTTTAAGTTCAAATTCATTTTCTGTTATTCAATCGCTTAGGCTTTATTAAAAATCGCTGAGCATCATCGGCATTAACAGCATCAACAAATCTTCATTTTCTTTATTTTCCAGCGGCAGGATCACCCCGGCGCGAGTCGGATCCGAAAGTTCTACGAGTACCTCGGTTGCCGATATATTATTCAAGATTTCTATCAAAAACGAAGCTTTAAATCCAATAGTCAAATCGTCGCCGGTATAATTGCATGCCACTTTTTCCTCTGCCGAAATCGAGTAGTCCTTATTCTCGGTAGATACGACCAACTCCCCGTTTTTCAGTTGTAATTTAGCCAATCCCAAAGCAGCATCGGCAAATACGGATACACGACGCAAGACATTGACAAACAAAGCGCGGTCGATAATTAAACGATTGGGATTATTCGTCGGAATAACCGAGTTGTAATTGGGATAATTACCCTCGATAAGCCGGCAATTCAAAACAAAATCCGAAAGTTTGAAACATGCATTTTTCGAATCAAAAGCCAACTCTACCTTTCCACTCTCTTTCGGGAGTATAGCCTTCAACAAATTGGCCGGCTTTTTCGGTAGTATAAACGCTGCCCGTACACCGGGGGCAATGCCCTGATTTTTGAACCGAACCAGTTTGTGTGTATCAGAAGCGACGAAAGAAACGCTATCTTCAAAAATATCCATGAATATACCATTCATAATCGGCCGAAGTTCGTCCTCGGCAGTAGCGAACAACGTGCAACCTATACCGTTAAGTAATTGTTGAGCTTCGACAGAAAACGATACCGCAGAAGAATCCATCGGCATTTTAGTAGGATACTCGTCACCATTCACCCCGATAAAGTTATAGCGTCCGTTCTGGAAGTAGAGGAATATTTCCAAATTATTGTCATCGATCTCAAACGTCAATGGTTGATCGGGCAACTCTTTCAACGGTTCGAGCAATATTTTCGCATTGACAGCGAAAACACCCTCTCCCTCGGCTTCCATTACATCGATAGCCGTAGTCATAGTCGTCTCCTGATCCGATGCTGTCATAGACAATCGAGTTCCTTCGAGACGAAATAAGAAGTTGTCGAGAATAGCCATCGAGTTTTTCGAGTTAATTACTCGGCTAATAGTTTGCAAATGCGATAGCAACAACGTGCTGGATACGATAAATTTCATAAATATATCTTTTTATTTATTTGTTTCACTACATTCTCTCGATAGCTCTTTCACTGACTATCAAGCCCGAACAAAGCAACCTACTCGGTACTTTGTTCTTATATCTTTAACGAACAAATGTAATGAAAATTTTTTTCTCTACCGACTAATTCGACAGAATAAATAAAGAAGTTATCAACAGACAATAACGACGAGATTGCCCCCTCCCGGTTTTTCCTCGAAACTTATTCATTTCTCGAATATTATTTTTATATTTGGCTTTACGCTCACTTATTCGTTATATTTGTAGAATATAAGATGAATCAAAAGAATATAAGTATTATTTGTATAGCCTTATGCCTAATTCTGATAGGAGGCTATATCCTCCGGCAAAATTACCTGCTCGAAAAAGCATATAAAACTGCCGGTATATATGATTATATTCCCGCAGAAGAAAGTAAAATAATTCTTGAAATAGAGCAAGTATCGCAAATCGACTCCATTACATCTCGTTTACCCATTTTACGACGAGTATCCCCTATCCTATCGTTATGGCAAGAAATACTTTCTTCGGCCCGATTACCCGAAACCAGCGCTATAACCATCTCTTTTTCGGAAACAGGGGAGGCTGCGATCTGGTACTGCATGCCCCGACAGAAACAAAAAAATCTAAAAAAGATACTACCCCGGCTAATATCGAATAATTACCGCCCCGTTTGCGAAACCAAAGGTTCGATTACTGTCAACCACTACGCTCTGCACAACGGTTCTTTTTTGCATGTGCTTTTTGCTCCGGGCGTCACTGCTATCTCTTTCGAATCTTCTTTATTCCGGGAAGCCCAACAAACCGTAGACAAATTAAGCCGACGAGAACAATTCACACACACACGCCAAACTCTCGATTCCCAAGCTGCGGCAAGACTTTTGCGGCAAATACCAGAAAATTCGCACCGCAACTCAGGTAGATGGCAAGGGGAAAATATCTATTTGTTCGAAAAGAAAGCCGACGAGAAAGTAGCAACCTTCTCCAATGACTCAACCGCAACAGCAGCTACAACCACATCACTCTCTGAAACTACAAAATAACGGAATGAATCGACCGAGCCGAATTTTTCTTATCCCCCTCACAACTCTTGTCTGTACCAAGATATTGATTTTATCTTTATTTTATGAACAGTACCCTCACTAATTTCAACGGGGCCCGGATAAAAAAAACAAAAGAGGCCGGCAATCTACGAGATAACCGACCTCTTATAGTGTCCGAGATGAGATTCGAACTCACACGAGCCAACGCCCACTACCCCCTCAAAGTAGCGTGTCTACCAATTCCACCACCCGGACAGTATTACAGTATCTATTAGAAGGTGCCCAGAACAGGACTCGAACCTGCATGCCTCTCGACACACGCACCTGAAACG
>OOAH01000623.1_pt1 | contig 40289 bp, 31 predicted proteins | sample 1671801 | NCBI WGS metagenome assembly OOAH01 (sample SAMN06348194, study PRJEB24527) | human gut metagenome | biome: human gut; feature: ankylosing spondylitis patient; material: feces | host: Homo sapiens | place: China | collected 2015-10 | reverse complement strand
GATACGGGAGTGACCTCAATGAGCGTCGGAATGCGCTCGCGCACTTCTCCGACATGCGAGATGATGCCGATCATCTTGCCTTCGCTTTGAAGTGCTGCCAGAGCGTTCATGGCATCTTCGAGCGTGTCGGGATCCAGTGAGCCGAAACCTTCGTCCAGAAAAAGCGACTCGACGCGCACATTGCGGCTGGCCATGGCCGACAGGCCGAGCGCAAGAGAAAGACTCACCAAAAAGGATTCGCCGCCCGAAAGGTTGTCGGCGCTTCTTTCCACGCCGCCCTGGAAAGTATCGATTACGTTGAGCTTCAAGGGTTCCGCCGCGTCTTTCTTCAGAATGTATCGCTGCGAAATTTGAGCCAGTGCCCGGTTGGCGTGATGCAGCAATGTCTCAAAGGTCATCGATTGCACGAAGGTGCGGTAGCGTTTGCCGTCGGCCGAACCGATGAGTTCGTTGAGCTGGGACCAGACCGAAAGCTTCTTTGTCTGTGCTTCGATTTCAGCGAACTTTTGTTTCAGCCTATTGCGCTGAGCGTCGTCGTTGGAAAGTGCTGCCGCAAGACTTCCCTTTTGGACATTTAGGGCGTCAAGAGCATTGCGATCGCTTTTGATTTCCTCCGAGAGCGGCGCCGACTGCAGACTGTCGTCTGCTTTTTGGAGCAATTCGGCGTGTCTGGCCTTGGATTCCTTTATGCCCGCGGCCAATGCCTTGGCTTCGGAGTCGAGCTCGGCGTATCGCCGGGTACGGCGTTCGAGCTCTTCGTCGTCAATAAGCGCAGCTGCCCAGGTTGCCTCGTCGGCAAACTGATGAGCGGCGAGAGCTGCAGCCCAGTCTGTTTGTGCGCTTTGAAGCTGTTCGGTGTCTGCAACGGCTTGTTCTTGAGCGGCCTTCAGGCTTCCTTCGAGTCTGTTCTTCACCTCGCTGAGACGATCGAGCTCTGCTTTGGCCGCCGCGGTTGCCTCCATTGCAGTGTTGCGTCGAGTTTTCAGCTCGTTTTCTACGGTTTCCGGCGACTTATCCTCGAGCAGCGACCAGCGTTCGGCTTTGAGTTTGCCAAGTTGAGTTTGAATGACACTGAGTTCTGCGGCAAGTTCTGCGATCCGATTGCTTGAGGCGTGCTGCAGACGTTTTTGTTCGTCGACCGTAGCCTGTTGAATCGTCAACTCCTCCTTGAGGGCGGAAAGACGACCGAGCTTGTCTCGAAATTCGGCGACTGCTTGATTGAGTTGAGATTGCCAAGGTTGGATGGCCTTGCTTTCGGTAGGAACCTCGACAATGCCTTGGCAGGCGCCAGTCAATTCGGTTCGCATTCGGTCGAGGCGAACAGTTGCCGTGTTGAGTTCTTCTTCGGCTGTTTGCTCGGCCGTATGTGCGGCTGCAAGTGCAGTCTCGCAGGCTTGAATTGCTCGAGCTTGCTCCTGCCGTTCGGCTTGAGCCTTGGAAAGCCGATCGGCGGCCTGCGATCGGGCATCTCCGAGTTCTGCAAACTTGGCAATGCGCTCGGTCAAAGCGTCCGCTTGAGTCTTAGCAAAGACACGCTGAGCATCTACCGAGGCCGGCGTAGGTTCGTCGATTGCAAGCTTTGTCGAGAACACCAGGATTTCATCCGAGAGCTGCGCAAGTTTTTTTTCGAGATCGCCGATAACGCTTTCGCAGGCTTGACGCTTGCCTTCAAGCTGTGCGATTTCCTGCAAAACCTTCTCCAGGTCGGCTTGTGCGTCTTTGAGTTGGCGTTTGGCTCGATCGGTTTGCTGCGAGGTTTCCGACAGGATTGCGGGAGCTTGTTCGGCGTACGGATGGTGCAGGGCGCCGCACAACGGACACGGTGTGCCGTCGGAAAGTTTGCTGCGTTCGTCGCTTAGGCGCTCGATCAGCGAGCGCAGCGCATCGGCGTTTTCCAGTGCTTCGATTGTCTGCTTTAGGGAAGCGACAAGTTCGGTATTGGTTTCCTTTAACGCTCTTTTATCCGAGAGAGTTGTGTCCAGGATTCGAATTTCGTTGTTTTTAAGGGATAAAAGCGAAGATTTTTCTTCTTTTGACGCCAATCGTTCGGTTAGCGATAAGAGCAACGCCAGGCGTTCGTCGGCTTCGCGTTTTTCTTCGTTGAGCGTTTGAAGCGTTTGTTCCGCAAACGATTCATTTAGGGCTGCGGTGATCGCATCGAGTTCTTTTTGAGCGGCGGCAATTGCCGAGTCGGCAGGAACGATTGCTTGAAGAGCGTCTCGATGAGCAGCTTCGGCTTTTTTAAGATTTTCGCGGCTTTTTTTCAATAGCGTCAGGCGCTCGATTTGATTGTTCGAAGCCTCCGTGTAGCTTGCAATCGCGGCCGTGATTTCGACATGCTTCTCATAGAGGCGTGCATCGGGCGTCTCGCATGCTGTCTCGCGCTCAAGCTTTGTTTTCTCGATTAAGGCTTGGTCGAATGCATTTTGAGTCGATTTTTCCTTTGTGCGACTCTCGGTCAGAGCGCCTTCTTCCGTCTGCTTTGCCGTTTCTTTTTCCTTTTGATGCCGTACTTCCGAGGCAATAGAGGCGTCAAGCTCACGTACCTTATTGAGCCGGGGAAGCAGCTCTTCAAATGCCCGGGCGAGCGATTCGGAAACGGAGGACGCCTCCCGGTGCTTCTTTTGGGCTTGAGCTGCATCGTCTGCAGCCGTTTTGGCGTCGCGACCGAGCCGCAAGATGCGTTCATTGCTTTCTTGGACGCGTTGGCGCGCTTGGGCAAGGGAACCGTACTGCGGCTTGATTTTGGCGGCTCGCAACGCAATGTCGGTTGCCTGTCGTTCGGGTTTTAGCTGCTCGACGGTTGCCTCAATGTCCGCAAGACGCTCTCGAGCCTTTTGCAGTGCGTCTGCGACTTGATCGCGCTCCTGCACGGTTCTGAGCAAAGATTCCTTTGTCTCAAGTGAAGACGTTGACGCTTTGATTTGCTGCTCGACATTGTTTAACTGCTCCAGCGTCTGAGCTCGAATCTCGTCGGGCAGCACGCCTACCGCTTTGGCCTGTTCCTGCAGTGCTCTGAGAGCCTCGTTTTCAGCCCTGTGCCGTTCATGCACCGCCTTGGAAATGTCGGAATAGATTTCCGTGCCGGTGATGGCTTCGAGCGCGTTGGCGCGCTCGTCCTCCTTAGCTTTGAGAAAGACCGAGAAATTGCCTTGTGCAAGAAGCGCCGACCGGGTGAATTGATCGAACGTGAGTCCGGTGATTTCGGCAATGAGCGCGTCGAAGTTTTTCTTGTATTTGGCTTCGAGAATGTCCCACTGTCCCGTCGCTTCGTTGTAGCGGCTCAGTTCGATGCTCGAGCCTTGAAGTCGGCCGCAAGCGTTGTTGCGGGCGCGGTGCTGCGAATAAAGGGCTCGGTAGCGCCGACCTTTGGCGAGAAATGTCACTTCGCTTTCCATCAAGCCCGTGCCTCGCGTCATCGCTTCGTTGGAGCTTGCCGACAGGGAGCCCAAGCGGGGCGTGCTGCCGTAAAGCGCAATGCAGACGGCGTCCAGAAGGGAAGATTTGCCGGCTCCCGTGGGGCCGCAGATCGCAAAGAGACCGCCTGCAGTGTAGGCGGAATTCTCAAAGTTGATCGACCAGTTTCCTTTGAGCGAATTGATGTTTTGCACGCGAATCTTGAGGATTCTCATTTTTCGCCTCCGTTGGCGCGTACGATCTCGAGAATTTCACCGTAGGCATCTGTGAGTTGCTTTTTTAGGTCGCTGTCGTAGACGGTTCCAGCCGATTCCTGCTTTTGCAGGCAGAGTTCGAACATTTTTTCCGGCGTGACGGCGTCGACTTCGGAGACGATGTCATCTAAAGACAACTGAGACCGAGCAAGTGTTTGGCTGACGACTCGCACCAGCGTCACGCATGTTCCTTGCGTCAGATCTCTGCAGGCCGCAGCCAAGTCCGGAGCAAAGGTGCCTTCGGTGTGCAGAATTTCACAGAGAACGGGAGTCCCGGCGGCAATGAGCTCGGCGAGAGAGCGATTGATGGCTTCTTTATTGCCTGTAATCTGCACGAGCGTATCGAATGTCGGAACTTCAAGCGTGCGCACGGTGCAGCTGCGGCCCCTCGACTCAACGATGCAGACGCTTTTTTTGCCGTTGCGTTCGGAGAAATCCAGCGCCAGGGGACTGCCGCTGTATCGGCGCGTGTCATTGCCGGCTAAGCGTTGGGCTTTGTGCAGATGTCCGAGCGCGAGATAATCGATTGCTGCAGGAAACGCAGAGGCCGGAATCAAGCCGAGCGATCCGATGTAGAGATTTCGTTCTTCGGTCGACGGATCGCAGTCGGCGGCAAAGAGATGCCCCATGGCGATCAGAGGGATGTCGGCTTGTCCGCGCAGTGTTTCGGCGGCGAGTACAGCGCGTCGGTAGTGCTCGGCAGTGGCAGAGCGAATCTTCTCTTCTTTGTCCTGCTGCGATTCGTTTTCAACGCTGTTTCTGAGGTCTCGCTCTCGCAGATAGGGTACGGCAGCGACCACCGCAAGGAGCTTTCCTTCGGGATTTTTAAGAAGCACCGCCTCGTCGGCGGGATCGGTCGTTGCTTCGCCGACGACCGTAATGTTCAGTGCTTCGAGCAGCGTATCGGGCGCATTCAGCAGTGTGGGCGAATCGTGGTTGCCGCCCGTTACGACAACATGCCGGCAGGCGGTAGCCGTTGCAACCGAGGCAAGAAACCGATAGTACGCACGCTGCATGCGATGCGACGGCGTGGCGTTGTCAAAGACGTCGCCCGAGAGGATCAGGCAGTCGACAGATTCACTTCGAATTGTATCAATTAGCCAGCTTAATAATTTCTCGTAAGTTTCATCGCGGGATACGCCGTAAAGGGCGCGGCCGAGATGCAGGTCTGAGGTGTGAAGAAAACGCATATTGCCGCTAAGGACGAGTAAACAACGTCCCACTATAGCCGTTGTTTACGTTTGCTGCGCACTTTTGGCCTACCGCAGACCTCGCCACCAGGGACCGGTTTCTGCGGCGGGATTGTCAAGCGCAATTGCGGTGCCGATGATCGGCGTTGCCAACGTCGTTTTCAGCTCGACGGCATTGGCAAGCGCCGCCTCAAGCGGAGCTTGCCAAGTGTGGCGGCTAAGATCGTACTTGGCATTGTGACAAGGCATGACGCAGAGCGGCCGCAGTTCTGCGACAGCCGACTTCCAGGCGCAGGGAAGCAGATGAATGCCTGCCCAGTCGACGTTGTACTGACCGTCCTCAACGATGGCCAGATCGATGCGAGGAAATTCCGAGGCAATTTGACGGAAATGTCGTCCGTACCCGCCGTCGCCCGTGAGATAGATGTGCAGGCCTTCAAATTCAAGCATGAAGCCGCACCAAAGCGTGAGATTGCGCTCGAATGTGCGCCCGGAAAAATGCTGAGCCGGCAGACAGGTGATGCGGCCGGAGGATGACAAGCGCTCCGACTGCCCCCAATCGAGTTCCGTGATGATCGAGCCGTCCCAACCCCAGTATTCGAGGTGCGCGCCGACTCCCAGAGGGCAAATCACGCGGCTTGTACGGGTCTTGAGTTCCCGCAGCGTGAGCATATCCAGATGATCGTAATGATCGTGCGTCAACAGCAGCAGATCAAGCGCCGGAATATCCTGAGGTTGATACAAATCGGCCCCGGCAAACGGCTTGAAGAAGCTGCTCATCGGAGAGCAGGCGTGCAGCGAAGGATCCACGGCAATCGACAGTCCTGCGAGCCGCATGAAAAAACCGGAATGCCCGAACCAAACCATGCGGCCTTCGGGCAGTTTCGAGAGATCGGTTTTTACGGACGGAATGCGGTCGATCGGGCGACGTCCCTCTTTGCTTTCAGTGAGAAACTTCATCATTCCCGAGGTGCGGTTCCGATCGATCGGATCGAATACGGGATCGAGATTCTGAAACGCTCCGTTGCGAAAGTTCGGAGAAGCCTGAATGCGATCGAGTCTTGTGCCCGCAGGCTTGGTGCCTAAGGCGAGATAGGCCTGAGAACTTTCGCGTGCGGCTGCGCACAAGGGGCCTGCGGCGGCAGCAGCAAGGAAAGCGGCGGAAGTCAGAAAGGTGCGTCGCTGCATGGATCGAAAACTTGAAGGAAGTGATCGTACTTTAGCCTTGAATCGATCCCAGGATGACGCCAAGCTCGTTATTTTGCGCAAATCAGGCAAAAAAGCGTGTCCGAAGATGAAAAATCCCGACCTGCCGCGGGAGCAGATCGGGATTGAGAACGCTTTTATGCGGCCGAACGATTAGTAGTTGTAGCCTTCCTTGAGCCAGCGAGCGACGTCAAGGGCACAGTACGTAAGAATGCCGTCGGCGCCGGCGCGCTTGCAGCAGATCATCGATTCCATCGTGATCTTCTTTTCGTCGATGCAGCCTGCGGCGGCAGCGCATTTGATCATCGCGTATTCGCCGGAGACGTGATAGACGAAGGTCGGAGCCTTGAACTCATCCTTGACGCGGCGAACCACGTCAAGGTAGGGCATGCCGGGCTTGACCATGACCATATCCGCGCCTTCGTTGAGATCGTAGCCGACTTCCCAGAGCGCTTCGTCGCTGTTGGCCGGATCCTGCTGATAGACGGCCTTGGTGGACTTGCCGAGGTTGCTTGCCGAGCCCACGGCATCGCGGAAGGGGCCGTAGAAGGCGCTTGCATACTTAGCCGAGTAGGCCATGATGCGGGTGTGGATGAAGCCTTCGTCTTCGAGCATCTGACGGATGACGCCGATGCGGCCGTCCATCATGTCGGAGGGAGCAACGACGTCGGCGCCGGCTTGGGCCTGAGCACGAGCCTGGCAGACGAGCATTTCGATCGTTTCATCGTTGAGGATGTAGCCCGTTTCGTCAATGAGGCCGTCCTGACCGTGCGTGGTGTAAGGGTCAAGCGCCACGTCGCACATCACGCCGAGCTGCGGATAGGCGGCCTTGATGGCCTTCACGGCGCGAGGGATCAGACCGTCGGGGTTGCCGGCTTCGGCACCGTCGGGGGTCTTCAGGTCGTCTTCGATGTGCGGGAACAGTGCGATCATCGGAATTCCGAGTTCGACCATTTCGCCGCAAACCTTAAGCAGTTCATCGATCGAGAGACGGTTGACGCCGGGCATCGTCGGAACGGGAGTCACCTTGTGTTCGCCTTCCTGCACGAACACGGGCAGGATCAGATCGTTGACGGTGAGCACGTTCTCGCGCATCAGACGGCGGGAAAAATCATCATGGCGCATGCGGCGCATGCGAACGGAAGGATAAGCACCGAGTGTTTGCATTGTGATATTAGCCACAAAGAAGTTTTAAAAATCGCGGAAGAATACCGTAAAGTCGCCGCAATTGCGAGAGGGCGTCATGCGGACAGCCGATTTTCGGGATCGATCCACGACAAAAGCCGTTGCTGCAGCTCTTCGACGCCTTCTTTTTTAAGGCCCGAGAAAAGCTGCACGTCGACGTGTTCGCCCAATTTTTTAGCGCGCTCGCGAGCCTGCGCGAGCACCGTATTGCGCTCGGCGCGCTTGATCTGGTCGCACTTGTTGATGAGCCAAAGCTGACGGACGTGGCTGCGAGCGGCAAAAAAGTCGATGAGCCATTCGTCGGCCGGCATGAAGGGGCGGCGTGCATCCATGACGATCACGACGCCGGTAAGCGACGGTCGGTCAGCAAGGTACCCGCCGATCAGACGGCTCCAGGTTTCACGGATTTCGGGGGCTGCTTTGGCGTAGCCGTAACCCGGAAGGTCCACGAGATGCGCGATCTGTTCGCGTTCCTTGCTGTCGGGAATCTTGCGCGAGAGCGTAAAAAAGTTGATGAGCTGCGTGCGGCCGGGCGTTTTGGAGGCAAACGCGAGGCGCCCTTGTCGGGTGAGCACATTGATCGTGGTGCTTTTGCCGGCATTGGAGCGACCGGCAAAAGCGATTTCGGGAAGACCCGCGCCGGGCAGTTGGCTCACGGCAGCGGCCGAAGTCAGAAATCGTGCGGAGTCAAAAAGCGACATGGATCCAACCAAAAATCTGAAATTGCGGGAATGTTAGCCAAAAAAACTGAGATCGTCGTTAAGTGTCAGAGCTTTGGAATGTCGGCGTTGTCGATTGTGTCGATAAAGCCACCGCCCAGGCACACTTCTCCCTGATAGAGCACGGCCGACTGGCCGGGAGTTGCCGCCCACTGCGGTACGGGGAAAGTCAGATCAACCGTATCGGGACCGACAGCGGCGATTTCACAGGCGCCGTCCGGCGCGCGGTAGCGCGTTTTGACCGTGACGGGGGCTACCGGTTCGAATCCAGTACCGGCAATCCAACTGGTGCGCACGGCGCGCAGCGTATGCGTGTTGAGCCACGGATGTTCATGGCCCTGCACGATCCACAGCGTGTTGGTTGCGAGATCTTTGCGGGCTACAAACCAGGGCTCGCCCGTGCCTTCGCGACTTCCGCCCACGCCGATGCCTTTGCGCTGACCGAGTGTGTAGAAGCTAAGGCCGACGTGCTCTCCTACGATTTTGCCGGTATCGGTGCGGATGGGGCCGGGGTGCGTCGGCAGGTAGCGCGACAGAAATTCGCGGAAAGGACGCTCTCCGATAAAGCAGATGCCGGTGGAGTCTTTCTTTGCTGCGACCGAGAGGTCGAGCATTCGGGCGATTTCGCGCACTTTGGTCTTTTCGAGCTCCCCGACAGGGAAAATCGCTTTTTCAAGCTGCTTTTGATTGAGACGGTGCAGAAAGTAGCTTTGATCTTTAGAGCCGTCGAGGCCGCGAAGCAGCTGCACGCCGTTTTCCGTTTGCCGAACGCGTGCGTAGTGGCCGGTGGCAATCTTCTCTGCGCCGAGTTCCATGGCGTAGTCGAGGAAAGCGTTGAATTTGATTTCCGAATTGCAGAGTACGTCCGGATTGGGGGTTCGACCGGCTTGATACTCACGCAGAAATTCCGAAAAAACGCGCTCTTTGTACTCTTTGGCGAAATTAACCGCCTCAAGATCGATGCCGATTTTTTCGGCGGCACTGGCTGCATCCAGAAAATCCTGACGGCTCGAGCAGTATTCGCTGTCGTCGTCTTCCCAGTTTTTCATGAAGACGCCGGTGACGTCATAGCCCTGCTCCTTGAGAAGCCAGGCGCTGACCGCACTGTCGACGCCGCCGCTCATGCCGAGCACCACCTTGACTGCCATCTTGAAAGTCCTTGCTAAAAAGTACGGGAAGAAAACAAAAGACGCGGCACATACCGCCGCATCGGGCGCTTGAACGCCGATGCGGCAGTAAAGTGCCGCGACGCGCACTTAGGCGCCGAAATCAAGCGGCGCCTTAGAGTCATCAAGTTGAATTTTACTGAACGGTTTCGACAAGCGGCTGCACGTCGGCCTGAGTGGCATGACAGAGCATGCATTCGTGACGCGCGGCGGCCGTTACGAGCTTGCCGTCGACCTTGGTCCAGTGCGTGGCGGGCATTGATGTCGGCACGCCCTTCACTTTGGCGGCGCCGATTTTATCCTGATTGCCGTGGCACATGATGCACGGATTGTTGTCGCGCGTGATCTTGAAGTTGCCCACACCGTGCGGGATCATCGCGGGCATCCCCATCTGAGTTTCGCGATAGAGTCCGGCGTTTTCGCCGAATGCCTTGGGCGTCGGCGTTTCAAAAGGACTCGTCTTTTCAAGGCTCATGGAATTGATGTCGATGGGTTCCTGCACGGCGCAGGCGGTGATCGCCGCAGCGGCGGCAAGGGACACAACGGTCGTCAAAAACAGTTTTTTCATGAAAGTCTCCAAAATCCTGGCTTACTTTTCAATCGATTCGGTTGCAGACGGCTTGGCTTGAAAACGCACGGCAAAACGAATGGCATTTTCAGGACACACGGCGGCACAACGACCGCAGTTGGTGCATTCGCCCGAGGCAATGAAGCCTTTGGCTGCCGCCTGTTTGAAATTGATGACATGGGCTTCGGGACACACGCGCAGGCAGTCGCCGCATTTGGTGCAGCGATCACTGTCGAAAAGCGGCTTGATAAGACCGACTTTGCCGACAACGGACCAGAATGCTCCGAGCGGACAGAAATGACCGCACCAACCGCGCTCCATCAGCAGTAAATCGAACGCAAAGACACCGACAACGGCACTCACCAGGCCGGCACCGATGCCCCAGACGATTTCCCGCCACAGGAAGGCTTGCGGACTGATCCACTCGAAGGCGGCCGTGCCCGAGACTGCCGAAGCTGCAAGCGCAGCAACGGCAAGCGCATAACGCGTGTTGCGCGACACTCTCAGACTCGATGCCGGAACATTGAGTTTGCGTCGCAGATCGTAGGCTGCGTCCGTAACGATGTTCATCGGGCAGCCCCACGCGCAGAAGGCGCGGCCGCCGGCCACGATGTAGATCGCCAACACGATGAGCGCACCGACGATCATCGTCAGTTCGGGTTTGTGCCCGGCGCAGAGCTTTTGCAACAGAGCAAAAGGATCCGACATCGGAACGACACCTGCGATCAGGGAGCTTGTGAGCGTACCGTTTAAAAGCGGTTCGCCCAGAAGCGTCCAGCCCAAACGGGCCGTGCCGATGAAAAGCGCCAGAACGGCAAGCTGCACTATGCGGCGTGCAATGCCGAGCGCGAGCATTCTTGCTTTGATTTTCTGCGGCGAGACCGCCGCCGTCGGGATGCTTTGACTCATAGCGTCGGGTCGTCCATTGAGTTGAGAAAATCAAGGCCGCCGGGTTCGGCGGGATTCTGCGGCGCGGGCTTTTTGTCGGCAGGATTGCCCGGATGGTGCGGCTGATCTTCGAGCCAGCCGAGGCGATAGTGTTCGCCGATCCGACCGAGGAAGGTCTTCGGATCGATGATGTTGATCGCCGGCACTTGTGTCGGGCAGCCGTAGACGCACAAGCCGCAGCCCGTGCAATGATCGGGATTGATCACCGGCACGAAAACGGCGTGCTTGCTCAGTTCGCGCGGATGGGGCTTGAGGCTGAGCGCTTCGTTTCGAAGCGGACAATCGCGATAGCAGACTTCGCAGCGCAAGCCTTGCCAGCTCAGACACGCATTTGGATCAATGGCTGCAATGCCCATGCGAGCCTTGCGGATATTGTCGATCTTGCGGTCGAGTGCACCCGACGGACAAACCTTTGCACAAGGGATGTCCTCGCACATATAGCAAGGAATTTTCCTCGGCTCGAAATAAGGTGTGCCGTAAGGCGCCTTGTCGCCCAGCTTGGCGAGCTTCAAGGTATCGTAGGGACAGGCCTTAACGCAGAGACCGCAGCGGATGCACTTGTCGTAGAACTTGGCATCGGCGCCCGGGGGCAAAGGTTCGAAGCCTTTGGATTTGGCGGTGCGCACGAAAGCCGTGAGACCTGCGCCTGCGGCGGCCGCTACGCCGGCACCCTCCAGGAGAATGCCGATGGCTTGACGTCTGGTCGCTTTTATCGTCATTGTCGAATCGAAATGTAGGCGTGTTCGATGGTTTTCAGCGGGCCGAGGCTTCGAACGGCCTCGGCCGCTGAAAAATCAAGCGCGTGTGTTCGTCTCCGGCTTTAGGCCTTCGTGACGCGAACCGCGGACTTCTTGAAGTCGGGTTCGGCCGAAATCGGATCGGTGGCGTCAATGCAAAGCTTGTTCACCTGAGCCGACTCGTCGAAGAACGCCATCCAGACCGTGCCCTTGGGCATCTTCATGCGGCCCTGTGTTTCCACAAGCGCCTTGATGCTGCCGCGGCGGCTGGTGATCTGCGCCACGTCGTTGCGCTTGAGACCGCGCTTTTGAGCGTCGACCGGATGCATGTAAAGCACAGCCGAAGGAGCGGCGCGGTGCAGTTCGGGCACGCGGCGCGTCATCGAGCCGGTGTGCCAGTGCTCGAGAATGCGTCCCGTGCCCAGCATCAGGTCGTAATTGGCGTCGGGCTTTTCCACCGGTTCGGCAAACGGACGGAAGAAGATCTTCGCGCGACCGGGCAACGGCTTGGGAGTCTTGTCGGTGATGCCGTCGAGGTTGCCCTGCGGAATCGCCTTCATGAGCTTGCCGTAGAACTCGAAGTCGCCGTTTTTCACGTACGGATCGTACTTGGCGTTGAAGCGGTACGTTGTGGGTTTGCCGTTGACAACGGGCCAGGTCAGACCGCGTACCTTCGGATCCATGTAGGTGTCGAAGTCGGCCAGATCGTGTCCGTCGCCCAGCGTGAACTGGCGATACTCGGTAAAGAGGGCTTTTTCCGGGAACCAGTTGAGCTTAAGGGCCTCGGCCGTGCAGCACTGAGTGCCCGGATACTTCGGATCGGGCCACGGGCACTGCTTGGTTTCGGGCATGCCGGCAAAGAGCACGTCAAAGAGCGAGGCATTCGGATCAATGCCCATTTCTTTGGCCTTGCCCAACACGTCGGGCAGGGTCTTCTTGCCGCCGGCCACCTTCTTTTCGCCCCAGCATTCGGCGATCTTGAAGCGCTTGGCAAATTCCATCATCGTGGCGACGTCGCTCATAGCTTCGCCAACGGGCGGAACCATCTGCGCCCAGCCTTGCGTGCGGCGTTCGGCATTGCCGTACAGACCCCACTTCTCGAAGATCATGGCGGTCGGCAGGATCAGGTCGGCAACCTTTGCCGAAAGCGTCGGATAGACGTCGGCGACGACGACGAAGTTTTCGGGCTTGCGGGCAGCTTTAAGCCAGTGGTTGCTGTTCGGGGCCGACTGGAAGACGTTGACCACCTGCGTCCACAAGAAGTTGACGGAGCCGTCTTCAAGACCGCGCAGCAACCCCATGATGGGCTTGCCCAGCACGGGATTGAGAGTTCCTTCCGGAATGCGCCAAAGCTTTTCGGTCTTCTTGTGGTGGGCGGGATTGCCCACGAGCATGTCGGAAGGCAGACGGTGCGAGAATGCGCCCACTTCACGGGCAGAGCCGCAGGCCGAGGGCTGACCGGTGAGCGAGAAGGCGCCGTTGCCGGGACGGCCCTGCTTGGCCGTGAGCAGATGCAGAGCGTAGATCTGTTCGTTCACCCAAACGCCGCGCACGTGCTGATTGACGCCCATGCACCAGAAGGAGAGGATGTCGCGCTTTGCGTCGCAGTAGATGTCGGCCAGAGCCGTGAGCTTCTTCTTGAAGCTTTCGAGCGATTCGTCGGGGTCGCCCTTGGCGAGCTTGGCGACGAAGTCGAGCGTGTAGGGTTCCAAGCCGCGCTTGTATTCGTCAAACGTGATGTGCCAGTGGCCGCCTGCGGCAGCAACCTGCTTTTGTTCGACTTCGATGCCAGCCTTGCGGCGCTGACCGATAGCCTCGGCTTCGGAAAGGATGATTTTCTTCTGCTTGGCCTGAATATCCTTTTCAGCTTCAAACGCGAATTTATCGGTCGGACGCATGCCGTAGCCGATGTCGACAGTGCCGGTAGCGAAAATGCAGTGATCCTTGACGAACTTTTCGTCATAGGCCTTGCGGCGGACGATTTCGCGTGCAAGGTAGTTGAGGATGGCCAGATCGGTGTTGGGCTTGAAGATGATCTCGATGTCGGCCATGCCCGAGGAAAGGTTCGAATGCGTCGTGACGTTCACGATGCGCGTTGCCTTATGCGTGAGCTTGCGGTCGGTTACGCGGCTCCAGAGCACCGGGTGCGCTTCGGCCATGTTGTTGCCCCAAAGCACCATCGCATTGCACTTTTCGATGTCGTCGTAGACGTTCATCGGTTCGTCGACGCCGAACGTTTGGTAAAAGCCCACAACGGCCGAGGCCATGCACAAACGTGCATTCGGGTCGATGTTGTTGGATCGGAACCCTGCCTTCAGAAGCTTGGAAGCGGTATAGGCTTCCGGAATCGTGTACTGGCCGGAACCGATGATGGCAACGCCTTCGGGGCCTTTTTCCTGATAGACACGGCGGAACTGGCGTTCCATTTCGTCGAAGGCCTGTTCCCAGCTGACGGCCACAAAAGGCCCGTTCTTATCGAACTTGCCGTTTTTCATGCGCATCAGGGGACGCGTCAAACGGTCCTGACCGTAGAGAATCTTGGCGTTGAAGTAGCCTTTGATGCAGTTGAGGCCGCGGTTGACCGGAGCGTCGGGGTCACCCTTGGTTGCTACGATGCGTCCGTTGAGCGTGCCGACCTGCAGACCGCAGCCGGTGCCGCAGAAGCGGCAGACGCCTTTATGCCACTGAATACCGGCGTCGGCTGCCTGGGCGGCTTGAGCGGCCGCCTGCGTGACGGGCAAACCAACCGACATGGCGGCGGTTGCTGCTACGCCGGTCTTCAAAAGCTCTCTTCTTGAGATGGGAATGACTTTGTGTTCAGTCATGGTTTCTCTCCTGGGCAGTTGCCGCACTCGTTTTTATATGTTTCGCAAACGCGTGTACGGCTGTGAAAAGAAAAGGGAAGCGGACCGTCGAACAGTTGAGACTGGACGGTTCGAAAGAAATCAGCTGTTTTCGGCGTCCGACTCAACTCGGTGAACAACGAGGCTGACGTCGGCTACGCCGGGCAATTCCCGAATGGCGCGGAACCGATCTGTCTCAGCCTCCACGGAAGCCTCTTCAAGCACGACCAGATAACGGCCCGAAGCGGCATCGCTTTGGTGCACTTCCACGGGCAGGGTCTTGAGACTTTGACCGACATCATCGAACGAACCGGGTTTGCTTGTGACAACAAGTCCGGAATAAAACATGGGGCTTCTCTCCTAACGATCGCTTATTCTTTTTGTGTGGTTTGCGACCTACTCACAATTTGCTTATTTTAGGGAACTTAAATGGTTTGCAATTGAGAGAATTTTGCGTCAAATCAAGGCTGTGACGCGATATTGGCCTGCTTTGCCGCTAGGCCAATCAATTCCAAAAATGAATAGCGCTTAAAGAATTCAGGCATAAAAAAACGGAGTCCGAAGACTCCGTTTTTTTACTCTAGGCAGGTTCGGGATCGATGCCCGAACCTGCTTATCCCCTGTCCCAAAACTCTACAGGTAGATATTCTTTTTTTATTAGATGTAGCCGTAGACCATGCCGAGGCACCAGCCGACGATCACGGCGGTGATCACACCAATCAGACCCGGAAGGATGAAGGAGTGGTTGATCACGAACTTGCCGATGTGGGTCGTGCCAGAACGGTCGAACGTCAGGGCGGCAAGGTCAGACGGGTAGGTCGGCAGGATGTAGTAGCCGTAGGCGGCGGAGGACATAGCCACGATCACACCCGGAGGCGTGCCGATACCGATGGCAACCGGAACCACGATGGCCACAGCAGCAGCCTGAGAGTTCACGAGCTTGGAAACCAACAGCAGAACGATACCGAAGGTCCACGGAGCGGACTGCATCCAGCCGGTCAGAGCGGCCTTCAGGTCGGGCAGGTGGTTCGAGAACATCGTGTCGGACATCCAGGCCACGCCGTACACGGAAACGATGGCAACCATACCGGCGTTGAACACGTTGGTCTTGTTGATGGCCTTAGCGCCGCAGAACATAACCATCAGGATGCCGGCCAGGAGCATGAACATCTGGATGACGAGAGTCATCGAGAGGCGCTTCTTGCCAACCATCGGGCGGAGTTCGGGAACGGAACCGAGAATGGCCACGACAGCCACGGTGCACAGGAAGATCCAGAGGCTGGCCCACTGCTGCTTGGTGAACTTAACACCGATCAGAGTGGTGGTTTCGCCGTAGACGTACTTGCGCTGTTCCGGATCGGCAATCAGAGCCTGGAACTTTTCGTCCTTGTCGAGGTCCTTGCCGCGGAACACGGAGAACGTGCCGACCATGAACAGACCGACGATAGCGGCCGGGATCACGATGGCGAACAGCTGCGGGAAGCTGAAGGGCTGACCGCCGACCAACTGACCGTCAAGCAGAGCCACCATCGACACGGCAGCCACAGCAGCCGGCGAGCAGATCACACCCATCTGAGCGGCGATCGTGGAAGCAGCCATCGGGCGTTCCGGACGGATGTTGTTCTTGATGGCCACGTCATAAATAATGGGCAGCATCGTGTAGACAACGTGACCGGTACCGCAGAGAACCGTCAGGAACCAGCAGAGGTACGGAGCCAGATAGCAAACGAAACGCGGATGATTACGAAGAATCTTTTCAGCGATCGACAGCAGGCAGTCAAGACCGCCGGCTGCCTGAAGGGTAGCGCCCGCGCAGACCACGGCCATAATGGTCAGGATCACGTCAACCGGGGGCTTACCGGGTTTGAGGCCGAAGCCGAAGATGAAGATGATGAGGCCGATACCGCCCATCAAACCGAGGGTCATACCACCGCGCGGAGCGGCGTAGAACAAGCAGGCGAGCAGCACAAACAGCTGCACCCAGAAGTCAAATCCAATCATTGTTTGTCTCCTAGATATTTTGGGACCGTGCAATTATCCTCTTTGTAGGTAGACCGTAGGCGTAAATGTTTAACAACTTTTGATCTTTGTCTAATTGTTAAGAAAAGTTTATGCGGGCAAGACGGTTTTTCGTCAAAAAAACGTGAAAAAACCCAGACCAATGCGGGTTTGCGAGATATCCGTCAACGGGGATATTTGTAACAAGTCTTAGGTAAACAGAAAAACGCGGAAAGACGGTTTCCTTTTTCATTTTCTGCAGGTTGCAATTTGGTCTAGCTCGAAAGGAGTAAACGTTAGACCGATCCACGCTCGACGGTGTAGGGCCAGTCCAGAATGCCTCCGAAATTGGCAAGCCGTCGGTAGCCTTGTGCGGCAAGCAGTTTGGCAGCGGTGACGCTGCGTACGCCGCTTCGGCAATAGATAAGGTAGGGAGTGTTTTTGTCGGCCATCGACTCGGGCAGATCGTTGTCCTGAATTTCATCAAGCGGCACGTTGACTGCACCGGGGATGTGTCCGGCGACGAATTCATCGGGGCGGCGCACATCGACGACGACGGCACTGGGATCGGAATCCATACGGAGTTTGGCTTCTTCGGGAGATATGTTTTCGTAGTCCATGGAACTGAATCGGAACAAAGGTTATCGAGGGAGCGGCGATTGTAATTGACAAAAAATCCCCGCCGAAGCCGAGAAACCGACTCGACGGGGACTGTCTGCGGCACCGAACGCTACAAGCGGACGGTGTGCCGCGATGAGGCGATCAAAGAATTACTTCTTGCAGCATTCGCACTTGATCTCGTTGCGCGGCTTGAGCTGCTTGAAGAAGTCGTTGCCCTTGTCGTCGACGAGGATGAATGCCGGGAAGTCGACGACTTCGATCTTGTAGACGGCTTCCATGCCGAGTTCGGGCCATTCGACGCACTCGATGCTCTTGATGGAGCTGGCGGACAGGACAGCAGCCACGCCGCCGATCGTGCCCAGATAGAAGCCGCCGTGCTTCTTGCAGGCGTCGGTCACGGCCTGAGTGCGGTTGCCCTTGGCGATCATCACGAGCGAGCCGCCGTTTTCCTGGAAGAGGTCAACGTACGGATCCATACGCTGAGCGGTGGTCGGGCCCATGGAACCGCAGGCGTAGCCTTCCGGCGTCTTGGCGGGACCTGCGTAGAGGATCGGATGATCCTTGACGTACTGCGGCAGACCCTTGCCGGCTTCGATGAGTTCCTTCATGCGGGCGTGCGCGATGTCGCGGGCCACGATGATGGTGCCGGAGAGGTTGACGCGGGTCGAAACGGGATACTTCGACAGATCCTTGCAGACTTCGGACATCGGACGGTTCAGATCGATGTTGATCTGGCCGCCTTCGCCCGGACGGCGGAGCTCTTCGGGGATCAATTCACCCGGGTTGGTGTCGAGCTTTTCAATCCAGACGCCGTCCTTGTTGATCTTGGCCTTGATGTTGCGGTCTGCCGAGCAGCTCACGCCCATGCCGACCGGGCAGCTGGCGCCGTGGCGCGGCAGGCGAATGACACGGATGTCGTGGGCCATGTACTTGCCGCCGAACTGTGCGCCGAGGCCGATGTTGCAGGCTTCCTCAAAGAGCTTCTGTTCGAGCTCGAGATCGCGGAAGGCGCGGCCCGTTTCGTCGCCGGTTGTCGGCAGTTCGTCGTAGTAGTGCGTGCTGGCGAGCTTGACGGTGAGCATCGTGCGTTCGGCCGTCGTGCCGCCGATTACGAAGGCGATGTGGTACGGCGGGCAGGCAGCCGTGCCGAGCGTCTTCATCTTGTTGACGAGGTAGGGAACGAGCGTAGCCGGATTCAGAATGGCCTTCGTTTCCTGGAAGAGGTAGGACTTGTTGGCGGAACCGCCGCCCTTGACGACGCACAGGAACTTGTATTCACCGCCTTCGGCCGCTTCGATATCGATCTGAGCGGGCAGGTTGCAGCGGGTGTTCTTTTCTTCGTACATGGAAAGCGGAGCGTTCTGAGAATAGCGCAGAGCATCTTCCGTGTAGGTTTCGTAGACGCCGCGGGACAGCGCTTCTTCATCGCAGAAGCCGGTCCAGACGTTCTGGCCTTTTTCGCCGTGGATGATGGCCGTGCCGGTGTCCTGGCAAAGCGGCAGGATGCCCTTAGCGGAAGCTTCGGCATTGCGCAGGAAGGTCAGAGCAACGTACTTGTCGTTTTCCGAGGCCTCCGGATCCTTGAGGATCTTGGCGACTTGTTCGTTATGAGCGCGGCGCAGCAGGAAGTTGGCGTCGTGGAAGCACTGCTTGGACAGCATCGTGAGTGCTTCGGGCTGAACCTTGACGATCTTATGGCCCTCGAATTCACCTTCGGACACGTAATCCTTGGTGAGCAGATAGTACTCAGTCTTGTCTTCACCGAGCTGGAACATCGGTGCGTACTTGAATTCAGGGTTTTGAGCCATTTTCGAATTCCTCTCCTGATTTTTTGAAACGATAAGCAAGCAGAGCCCATCGGCAGGGGAGCCGATGCGCACTTTCTAGCAAAAAAATTCTACTCCTAGAGTGTTACGCCTTTGGAAGGGCAAACACGTAAAGAAGTGAAGAGTTTCCCTACATACATCAAAGGAATGCAAGAGAAACCGCTCATGTCTCGAAAGATGAAACGAGTTTATCTTTTACTTAATTGGTAGTATCAGTGGGCACTCGACATGCTCTGCCGCATAACCATAGAATTTCAAGAACTTAATCAGAGATTGCTATGCAAAAGCTTTTTTCCCTTTTTCTCGCCGCGACACTGGCTGCAACGACAGCACCGCTCTGGGCGCAGGGCAATACGACAATCGAATCGTTTTCCAAGGCCAAGAAGATTCTGGAGCAAGATGTCTACTACGACCATCGAGTGACGTTTTATTGCCTGGCGGAGTTCGATAGCAAAAAGAATGTGACGTTGCCCGAGGGCTTTACGACGCAAAAGCACCAAAAGAGAGCCGCTTGGGTGGAGTGGGAACATGTGGTGCCCGCCGAAAATTTCGGGCGAGCGTTTGTCGAATGGCGTGAGGGAGATCCCCGTTGCGTCAGAAGCAGCGGCAAATCTTTCAAGGGGCGAGCCTGTGCGGAAAAAGTCAATCGGGAATTCCGTTTGATGCAGGCCGACCTTTACAACCTTTACCCGGCCATCGGTGCGGTCAATGCCGCACGCTCGAATTATCGCTATACGATGCTTCCCGAAGCCGCTTCAAGTTTTGGCTCCTGCCCGATGAAGATCAGCGGCAGAGCCGTGGAGCCGCCCGAATATACGCGAGGGGCCATCGCGCGTACGATGCTCTACATGCTGGACGCTTATCCCCTCTACAAAATGTCGAGCGCTCAGCAAAAACTCATGACGGCCTGGAATACCATGTATCCCGTGGACCGTTGGGAGTGTCTCAGAGCCGAGCGCATCGAAAAGATTCAGGGCAACGAAAATCCGTTTGTGAAGGAGGCCTGCCGAAAGGCCGATCTTCCGTAATCGACTCAGTACAGCTAGCTGTTGTCAGCCAAGAATCTGCATCTTGACGTCGGCCGGTTTGCCGAAGTAGGGCCACGTGGTCACCAGGAAGTCGGCTCCGGCCTGTGCGTATTCGCGGGCATTTGAGGCGTTGACGCCGCCTGCCGCGGAAATGATCAACTGAGGGAATTCACGCTTGACGGATGACACGAATTCGGCAAAGGCTTCTACGGTGAACTTCTCGCACTGAATAATGTCGGCGCCTGCCGCAGCGAAGGCGAGCCCTTCGTCGGCATTGGCGGCTTCTACGGCAATTTTGCGCTCGGGATCGGCTAGCTTGGCCGCCGAAAGGCTTTGTTCGAAATTCGGAACGAAGACGCGGTGTTGATCGAAAACGAGCACGGATTCCGAAAGTCCCATGCGGTGCGCAACGGCGCCGCCCGCAAGCGCCGCATAAAGCGAGAGCGTTTTGGCGCCGGGAAAGTGCTTTCGTGTGACGGCAACGCGGCAGTGTGGGTTTCCGGCTTTGGCTTCCTCGACCATCTGGTGAGCGCGTGAGGCGATTCCCGAAGCATATTCGAGGATATTCTGCGCGGTTTTGTAGACGGCATGAATGGCGCCTGCTTTGCCTTTTGCCTGCAGAATGACGGTTTCTGCGGAAACGGTGTCGCCTTCTTCGGCAAAGCGCTCTACGGTAAGGCCGACACGCGCAAAAAGTCGTTCGGCGAGCCGCACGCCCGCAATCGTCGTATCCGCTTTAGGAAAGCAGCGCACGATGCCGCGTTCGTTTTCAATGCCGAGAAGCGACACAGTGGCGTCGCCGTACGGAATGTCGTCGGTCAGGATCTGATCCAAAAGGGTGTCGGAAACGAAAAACATGATTAATTCTCCGTTGGGCAAGGCCTCACACCGCCTTTTCCCAATAAATGACGTCAAGCCAGCGGCCGAATTTGGTGCCGGCTTCGGTGATGGTGCCGACAAGGCGAAAGCCGAGCTTTTCATGCAGTGCAATGCTGGCTTTGTTATCGGCCGTCACAAGTGAATAGACGCGGTGCGTACGCGGATCCTCGGTAGCCATTCGAAGAATGGTCTCAGTCAACAGTCGCCCTAATCCCTTGCCTCGAGCGTCCTTGTGTACATAAACCGAAAGTTCGGTGCTTGTGTCATAGGCCGCCTTGGCGTTGAAGGTCGAAAGTGATGCGTAACCGAGCACGCGGCCTTCGCATTCGGCCACGATCAGCGGATGGTTACCTTGGTTGTGAGCAAAAAACCAGGGTCGGCGTTCCTCCAGCGTCAAAGGCTTGGTGTCGAACGTTGCAGTGCCGTGTTCGATTTCTTCGTTGTAAATCTCAAGCAGCTCGGGGAGGTCCGCTTCACGAGCAGGACGAATAAACGCCTGATCCATATCCATTGTTTTTGCTCAAAAAAGCGCAGTTCAAAAATGCCATAACGAAAAGTAGCGCAATTGGCAGCGTTTTTGTTGTTTGCAAGGTCAATTTGCAGTGATTTTTTCAAGGTCGACGCCACTCAAATGGATGAATCTGCACTCTTGACGCAGTGGAGGAATTCCTGCAGGTTGTGCACGCGTAGTTTGTGGTAGATGTTGTTGCGATGCCCGTGGACAGTGCGTTGAGAGAGATCCAAACGTTCGGCGATTTCCTTATTCGTAATGCCCAAAAGAAGAAGTTGGGTGATTTCTTTTTCCCGCGGACTCAAATCATGCAGGATATCCGAAACCTGACGCGGGGATAGACGGCCGGAGGCCTTGGCAAAACTGATGCGCACTGCCGGTTCGATGGCTTTAACCAGGGCGATCGTGTCAACGGGTTTCTGCAGAAAATCCAACGCTCCGGCCTTGAGTGTGGCAACGGCAGTATCAACATCGGCGTGTCCGGTGATGAAGATGATGGGTAAATGCATGCGCTGTTTTTTCATCAGAGTTTGCAGCTGTACGCCGCTCATGTCGGGCATGCGGATATCAAGCAGCAGGCACCCGGGAATGCTCGGCGAGTCCTGCGTGAGAAATTCTCTGGCAGAAGAATAAGCGCGCACCTGCCAACCTTTGCATTCCAGCATGAAGCTGAGTGCGTCGCGAATGTCTGCATCATCGTCGACAATGCGAATGATGGTTTCTTCCTTAAGGTTGATTTCTTTTGCCATTGAATTTCCTCTGTTGCCGTTGCTTATTGGTAGGGACGATTTGTCTAGTTCTTGCGGGGTTCGGCAGATCGCAGAGTAAGCACGACCACAAGCCCGCCTTCTGGACGAACCTTGAATTGCGTTTGGCCTCCGGAGGCCTCCGCTAGGGCGCAAGCGATGGTAACGCCCAGCCCCAATCCGGTTGCCTTGGATGTCAGCAGCGGAGTTTGAATGCGGCGGATGTCTTCGTTCGTGAGCAATCTGCCTGAATTTTCAATACGGATAAGGACGCTTTCTTTGTTGCAACGCAAAGCCTCAAGGGTGACTAAGGGATAAGAGTCTTCGTGGCTGGCTTCCAGTGCGTTTTTCAGGAGGTTTGAAATCATCAACTCGAATTCGAGCCGGTCCGCTCTGACGAATAAATTCGGCTTGCAGGTGACGGTCAACTCCGTTTTTTTCAAAAGATCGGCATTGAGTGTGGCGGTCACTCGCTTGATGGTGGCAGATACGTCCACGGCATCGCAGCGAGAGGTGTTGCCGTGGTTGTACGAGCGAACCTTGTCAACGATGTTGCGTGTGCGTGAAAGGGCGCTTTCGATTCCCAGTCGGCTGATCTCGAGCAAGCGCGAGTTCAGAGGTTTGGTATTGAGAATGTCCTTCTGACTTTCGCAGTAGTACTGAATGACCGACAGGGGCTGCGCGAGTTCGTGCGCAATCATGCTGGACAATTGCCCTACAACCGTAACCTTGTGCAGACTCTCCATTTGCTCGGACAATGTCTGAATTTCCGTCTGAGCTTTTTGCTGAGCTTGCACCGAAGCGGTCAACTCACGCGTTCGCTTCTTAACCAAAACGGATGTGCGCCAGGCGTGTAATGCCAGCCCGAGCAGAAACAAAACGACCGTAGCGGGGATTTGCCAGTGCGCTATCAGCCAACGCGTCGGCGTCATTTCGCGCAGATAGGCATAGTTTTCGATCTTGAGCAGACGGTAGACATTGTCGACAGCGCGCAAGTCTGTCGCAACGCCCCAACGATGGTCTCCCGAAAGCTGCGGACGAGAGAGCAAAGTGCGCGCGATTATGTGTGCAATGTTCGGGGATGCGCCCTGCGTGACGGCGAGCATGATTCCGGGATAGGTGTCGGTTGAGTGCTTGCACTGAACGCCGCCGAATCTGGGGTTCAGAACACGATAGCGAGTCTGAATGTCGGCACTTTGTTCTTCCAGCCAGCACGCTTTGATCATAACGGCATCCACTTTTTTGTCATCGAGCAGTGCCGCTACTTCGTCATTGTTCGTTTTTTCCGTAAAGACGATTTTTTTGAAAAAGTCTTCAGGATCTTCTCCGAGCTTTGCGATTTCCGCCAGACCGATGCGGTACGTCATAAAGGCTGTTTTGAAGGTGGAGCCGATGACGTGATCTTTCAGGTCGTAAAGTTCGTTGAAGCGGCTGTCTCCGGCCCTGACCAGAAAGGTCAGAGCCGTGGCATTGTTGGGGTCGGGTTGCTGCGGTGAAATCAGGGTTCCGACAGCCATTACACCGTATCTCCTCATGCGCCAGTAGTAGCCGGAACTGGCGAGAAATGCGTCCACGGATCCTGCTTTGATGCGTTCGGTGAGCTCGGCTGAAGTCAGAGTTTCGAACTCGATGGGATGGGGCTTGAAGGCAGTGCGCAGCAAAGCTGCCGTTTCGTGCACGGCTTTCAAGGTAGACGGCATCTCCGGCAAAACGATGGCTGCCAGACGGATAGGGCGGTTGGGCAAAGCTACAAGAGAAGCTGCAGTAACAACGTCCGGTTTTTGCGCGGGAGGAGTTGTTTGTGCGGATGAGACGGTTGCTGCCGCAACCAACAGAAGTGCCGAAGCCAGCGTCAAGAAATAGTTTTTCAAATTTTGAGCAGTCGGGATCGGCATCGGAGGAGACTCTCGGCAAAAGGCGAAAGGATAAAGAACTAATTTCTAAATCGCTCGACCAAAACGGCATCTCCTCGACTCAGTCGTTGCCCCGAAAGGCGAACAAAGCCGGCGGCGGATTCAAAGACGCGCATCTGCCCGGTGCCTTTGAGCAAAGGACAGGCGATGAGACCGTCGGCTTCATGACGCAGACTCACGCAAAGTTCACCGACAATCCCTTCGTCAATATCTTCAGCCATTGAAGCTCTGACAGTTTCAGCGGCTGTTTCGGGCAAATGAAAAACCGCTCGAACGCTTTCGAGCAAAACACACTGCACGATCATCATGACGGCAAGAGGATTGCCGGGAAGCCCGACTAAACCCGAATGAGGAAGCCTTGCTGTCACAAAGGGGGAATCGGCTTGGCTGTCGCTTCCGACAAAGCGTCCGCCCGCCGAGGCAACTGCTTGTCGGGTGTAGTCGCGGCTTCCCTTGCCGGTGCCGCCGACGGTGATGATGACGTCGCAGACGGCATCCAGTTCGCGCAATGTGCGGGTGAGCACAGAGGCATCGTCGGGAACGACGAAAGTTCGGATATCGGTAACGCCGATGCGTGCCATCAGGGCGGCGATGTAGGACGCGTTGCTGCAGCGACGAAAACCCGAATCCAGAAGCTCGGCTCGTTCGATCATTTCACTGCCGGTGGCTACCACAGCGACACGGGGTGAAGCCCAACCCGACACCCGTTCGACTCCAGCTTCGAATAAAAGCGCCATTTCTCGGGCGCCGACGCGAGTGCCGGCAGGAAGAATCACTTCCGAACATTTCCAGTCGCATCCCTGCAGCTCAATATTTGTTCCCGATTCAACAGACTGTTGGGCAGATAAAAAATCTTGGTTGCTGCGGCAGGCTATGACGGCATCGGCTCCTGTCGGAACCGGGCCGCCCGTATTGACCCAGACTGCTTGACCGGGAAGTAGAGAGCCCTTTTTAGAACCGTTTTCAGCGCACCAGCATGCGACCTGACGCTTAATGCCGTTGTCGACAGAACGCACGGCCCAACCGTCTCTGAGAGCACTTGTGTAGTTCGGAATGTCGCAGATGCAGCGTACGGGTTCGGCAGTCACCATGCCAAGTGCTTTCTCGGTTGGCACCGAACAGCAAATGGCTTGCATCCAGTCTTTGGGAACGGAGACGGATTTGAGAACGAAGTAGCGCATCGCAAGGCAAAACGATTCAGTCGAAAGTCAAATGACGAGCGCAGCAAAACCCCGTTGCCGCGACGGTGGTTGGATTATGCCGTGTTGCCGATTGGGTGAAATGCCTATTTCGCTGTTACTTACATGAATAATGAATTGAAATCAAAGGGTTACGCAATTTTGTCTTTTTCGGTTTTATTGACGTTTGTCGACTTACTCGAGTAATTCGCTCGGAAAAATTTCGAGGAGCAAACGTTCGGCCTTCCGGTTTTCGGAAGCTAAGTCTGTTTGCTTGAAAGCCGCGGTTTACACCCAAACAGGCGGCCGCCTTTGTCCGGAGATGAATGACCCAGTTCGATCCGACACAGGCGCAAAGAATAAGAATCGAAAATGGAGAAAATCATGGGTCTTAAGGAACTTCTCAAAAGCCTTGAGCTTCCTCAGGACATCACGCGCCGCGGTTTCTTGAAAGCAACTAGCATGGCCGCTGTCTTGACGATGGTGAACGAAGCCAGAGCCAAACAGGGGGTGCGTCCCTACATTGTGCTTGAGACGGCCAAGGGCGTTTTGATCGCCGATCCCAATCTTTGCGTGGCATGTCATCGCTGTGAGCTTGCCTGCACGGAATTCAACGAAGGCAAGGCTTCTCCGAGGCTTGCCCGAATCAAAATCACCCGCAATGTCTTTTTCGGGCCCGAAGGAACACAGAGCCTGCCGACGGCTCAGGGTGTCTGGGGCAACGGCGTTGTGGTGCAGGAAACCTGCCGTCAGTGCGCCCATCCGGTGCCTTGCGCAAACGCCTGTCCGCAAGGCGCTATTCGCGTCGATCCGAAGACGGGGGCCCGCAAGGTTGATGCGAAGCTTTGCATCGGCTGTCACCTCTGTGAGAAGGCCTGCCCTTGGGGAATGATGAGCTTCGACGAGGAAGAAAAGAAGGCAAGCAAGTGCTTCCTTTGCGACGGCGATCCGAAGTGTGTCAAGGCGTGTCCGGCCGCTGCCATTCGCTACATCCCGTGGATCGATCGCACGGAGGATCGTCCGCGTCGCACGACACACGGCTACTACGCTCAGGAAAACAACGCGCAGTGTTCGATCTGCCACCGTTAATCAGACAAAAGGTTTCTTGTTATGACGAAAAAACTTTGCGGTTACACGGGCAAGGGTCTTCGAATCAATCTCTCCACGAAGGAAGTGAAAGTTGAAGATACCTTCCCGCGTTTTAAGGACGATATCGGCGGCACCGCCATCGGCTATAAGGTTTTTTGGGAAGAGGTTGACCCGAAGACATCGTGTTATGACCCTGAAAACAAGCTTGTGATTGCACCGGGACCGCTCTCGGGTACGGGCGCTATTTGTTCTGGACGCACAGCCATTACGACGCTTTGGCCCACTGCTTATCCGCAGTCGCTCATTGCGAGTGCCCACGTTGGCGGTGAATTGGCTCATAAGCTTAAGTTTGCCGGCTGGGACTTTGTGATTATTGAGGGCGAATGCGCCAAGCCCACCTATCTGTACATCAACAACGACAAGGTGGAATTCCGAGATGCATCGACCGCTTGGGGTCAGGGAACATACCGTTCCGCATCTATTCTTGCTCAGGAAACCCGGGCCGACGCAAGCATCGGTGTCATCGGCCCTGCCGGTGAAAACGGCGTGCCGATGTCCAACATGATGGTGGATCGTTCGCACAGCGCCGGCGGCGTCGGTTCGATCATGGGCAAAAAGAAGCTCAAGGGGCTTGTCGTCTGGGGTGATGGCGCCATTCATATTGCCGCCACTCCCAAGCAGTGGGAGGAACTTGTCGACTCGCACCGCAAGATTCTGGGTGCACACACGCAGTCGATTGTTCCGCGCAATCCCTCGCCGCTGCACGAGTACTACACCCCGGCAAGCCGTTGGTCCGCTTTCCCCGGCGCTGTCTGGGGTGCAGCCAATCCGCCTGTGACGATTACCGAAAAGGCGATGGATCCGCATGATCTCAATCACATTGGGTATCGCACATGCTCTTCCGAGTTCTACCTCGGCAAGGACATGTGGTACCACACGGTGCGCAGTACCGGCTGCTATGCATGCCCCATCCGCTGCTACTCGGTGATTCGCGACGATCACACGGCCACGAAATACGGCATCCAGAAGATCACGGAACAGACCTGCATGGCGTTGTACGGTCGTTGGTGGTTCCCGAAGTTGGTTGCGGACAAGAAGACCGATATTGCCCGTGAAGCCAATCTAGTCGGCACGCAAACGCTTGACGATCTCGGGATCTGGTGCAACTACGGCCAGCTGCACCGCGACTTCCGAGTGATGTATCAGAAGGGTCTGTGGCAGAAAGTTCTGCCTAAGGAAGAGTACGACAGCATCGACTGGAACAAGATCGAAAATCCCGATCCCACGATTCTTCAGGACATTCTGCCGCGAATTGCTTACCGCAAGGGCGAATTCGGCCGTTGGCTCGGCGAGACGACGCCCGTTTGGCTCAAGCACTTCGGCATGACCGAAGAAGAATGGCAAAAGGAAGGCAAGGCGCTCTACTGGGCAGTCGGACATACCAAGCACCATTCCAATGAGAACGACGGCCAGATCGGCGTCGTGCTCAACTGCATGTACAACCGCGACCCGATGTGCCATGCCCACATCAATTTCTCGACTTCGGGTCTGCCGCTTGCCTTGCAAAAGAAGATTGCCGCCAAGTTCTGGGGCGATGAGACCGCCGTTGACGGCATTAAGGACTATCGGCCGACGACGCGCGCCAAGATGGTTCGTTTGCGCTGGTGCATTGCGCGCAAGGAGCTGCACGACATGCTCGGCATCTGCTCTTGGACGGCGCCTTGGGAACTTTCTCCGCTGCGTGAGAAGGGCTACATCGGCGACATCGAAATGGAAAGCAAGGTTTTCTCGGCTGTCACCGGCATTCAGATGACGCAGGAAGAGCTTGACAAGGCCGGCTTGCGCGCCTTCCTGATGCAGCGTCTCTACACGATGCGCCAGATGAAGACGCGGGACATGCGCCGCGAGCATGATCGTTATCCGGAATGGATCTTCCAGGATGCCAAGGGTCGCAAGCCCTTCACGAAGGGAACGATCGTCATGGATCGAGCCGACATCGAAAAGAGCTTTGATCTGTTCTTCGATGTGATGGATTTTGATCAGAAAACCGGTGCTCCGACGGAACGCTGCATCAAGTCCTATGGTCTGGACTGGATGCTTCCCGCACTCAAGAAAGAAGGTTTGTACTGATCAACCGAGACACTGAAATAAGAGCCTCCTGAAATGAAAGACAACGAATACGTCTTGGGCCACGCGGCTGCCGAACCCATTTTGCAGATGCAGGCAGACATGCTTGCGCTTATCGACATCGTGACAGAGTCCTCCCGCAAGGTTGAACTGATCGATCGAGATGCGCTTTATGAAGCCTTCTGCAAAGCAGCGCCCAAAGCGGCACTGCCGACGGCCAAGGAAGTCGCCGACGACGCTCAGGCGAAGTTTGACAAAGTGCTTCATGGCCCTGAAAACGAGTTTCCGATGCATTTCCGTTCCAAAAAGGAACTGAAGTCCGATGCCGGCAAAGTGCCGACGATGACCGCGCAGCGGGAAGCGTTTTCTCGGCGTGAACTCATTGCAACGCTGCTTTCCGGACGCGTAACCGAAGCCCTTGCGGCAGCTGAAGCTCAGGAAAAAGCCCAGGTTGAGGAACAGGGTGAGGCACGCGAAATCACGCCCGAATACTTCGACAAGGTTCTGAGCGAAGTTTTGGCCGGGGACTACGGCATCGGACGCATCGAAAGCTGGGACAACAAGGAGTTTTTCCACTTCCGTCCGCTTTTGTCGTCTTCCTATGCCCGGATGCTTTCCACGAAAAACAATCCGATCGAGTCGGTGGTGGATATGGTGAGGGAGACCTCGCGCATTTATCCGGCTTTGACGCCGATCGAGGTTTTTCAGGCTCCGCCCTTTGATATGCAGCCGGATGATATCCAGCAGGTTCTTAAACAGATTTCGGAAGATCCCGAGAAAAAAGATATTCGATTCACGACCGACAGCGTCGGAAGCGTGTTGCTTTACTCAAACCGCTACATTGAGGACGACTATGCCGAAGCTTTGGCCGATGTCGCCCTCGAAGCAGCGATGAACCCGTAACCGTCCAGCTCTCCTTTTCAGGAGAAAGGAGAGCGGTTGTGAATTGCAAAAAAAAGGAAACAGTAATGACTACGTTCAAAAAACTGCTCCGTCCGATTGGTGCTCTGAGCGTCTTTGCTTTGGGTTCGGCTTTGAGCCTGAGCGTTGCGGCCGCAACGCCTGCGCCCGAGTTCGATATTCAGGGTAAACCTGACTTTGTGAAGTCTCTCGGAGAAGCTGCCACCGCAAAGGTGCAGCGCAGCAGGGAAACCAAACGTCTCCTTACCGAGGTCTACAACGACAAAGTTGAGCAGCACGCTATGAGCAAGCATTTTGAAAAGGGCTTGACCTGCGTGACCTGTCACGATCAGCAGCGTCAGGGCGGGCCGGACTGGATGGCCAAGGTGACCAATCCTCCGATGAAGAAGACCTGCCAGGATTGCCATACGGTTCAGGCCGATATGCAGAGCCACACGCGTTCGCACGATAAGGTCGACTGCATCGGCTGCCACATGCCCAACATTCCGGTTGTGAGTAAGTTTGAGGAGGCGCTTAAAGGCACTGATCGCTTCGCGGCGGTGCGCCGAGCCCACCTCTACAAGATCAACACGGATGCCCAAGCATCGATGGTCACCAAGGATCCTGAAAAAGGATGGGTCTACAGCCGCAACAAAGAAGGTTACGGCTTTGTGGACTTGCAGTGGAGCTGTGGACGTCCGGCGCCCGCCGACTGGACCGTCTGCGAGGGACGCGGCTGCCACAGCCCGGCAACATCCGAGCTCGACAAAGGACTGATTTATCAGTCGCAGCAGGAAATTGCCTATGAGGTGCAGAAAGTCCAGCGTCCCGTGAAGGAAGCCTACGACCGCGTTGTCAAGGGAGTCGATCGTCTCACGAAGCTGTTGGAAATCACCAAGCTTTCCCCTGCAGAACAGACAGATGCTCGCCTGCTCTTGGACAAGGCTGCCGAAATCGCCGATTTCATCAAGAAGGACGGCAGTTGGGGTGCTCACGCTTCGCACTACACCAAGGACCGTCTTGCAGCAGCTGAAAGCTATCTTGCGAAGGCACAGGTTCTGATCGACAACGGCGGATACCGCCACGCCGCCAAGTAACCCAACGGTAGCTTGGACAACGGGGGTGCAACGGGACGATCGGCCGTCATCGGTGGTCGCCCCTCCCCCGTTCTCTGACTCAAGATCAGGAGAAAAACTGTGACCAAACCGACAATTAATCGAAGACAGTTGCTCGGGACGGCGGCCGTGGGAGCCATGGCCGTTCCTTTGGCCGGATGTACTGGCGTGTCGCGCAAAGACAGTCAGCCGCACTATGTGATGGTGTTCGACCAGAATAAATGCGTCGGCTGCGGCGAATGCAAAATTGCATGTAACGAAGCCAACAAGCTTCCCAAAGGCAGAACCCGCGTTTTGATGCAGCTCAACGGGGTGCGTCCCGACGGCAGCAACAAAAAGGATCGCCACTACACGCGTGTTTCCTGCCAACAATGCGAAGAGGCTCCGTGCGTGCGCGTTTGCCCGACGGGGGCTGCCCATCGCGACAAAGAGACCGGAATTGTGACGGTTGATGCGGACTTGTGCATCGGCTGCAAATACTGCATCGTGGCTTGTCCTTACAACGTGCGCTACATCCGAGAAGATACGGGTGCAGCCGATCACTGCAATTTCTGTCTGGATTCGCGCCTGTCCAAAGGCGACGCCCCGGCGTGTGTTTCGGCCTGCCGCTTCGATGCTCTGGTCTTCGGCAACATCAACGATCCGCACGCATATGTCACCAAGTTGCTTGACTTTAAGGACTCGGTGCGGGTTCGCCCGCAATTGGGAACCAAGCCGAGCGTTCGTTACATTCCGCTGAAGAAGGAGCCGTAAATGGAACAGCTTATTGATTTCACGATCGGCTTTTCAGAAAACGTGGCTTGGCCCTGGCCGATTGCGGTTTATCTTTTTTTGGCGGGGATTTCGGGCGGAGCGTTTGCTGCGGCCGCACTCGTGCGCATTTTTAGAAAACAGACGCAGATCACACCGTTGTTTCAGGCGGCAAGTCTGATCGCATTGGTGACCATTCTGCTCGGCATGGTTTGTCTGGTGTTCGATCTGACCAAACCGTTGGATTTTTGGAAGATCCTGATCTTCTACAACCCGACTTCCGTGATGAGTGTCGGCGTAATGGCGCTTCTGGTGTTTATCCCGGTTATGTTTTTGGTCACGCTGGTGAGCTTTTACGAGTTTGAGTGTGTCAGGACTTTGGTGGATCGCGTACCGTGCGCCTCAACGCTGGTGAGTCTGTTGCGGCGGGCACTGCCGGCGCTTACCTGGATCGGGCTGATATTTGCCTTGACGGTCTGTGCTTACACGGGTTTTCTGATTAGTGCCCTCGTGCGCTTTCCGCTTATCAACACGGCCGTTCTGCCGGCGCTCTTTGTGGCATCGGGCTTGTCCGCCGGTATTGCGTGCAGCCAGTTGGGCGCAGTGCTATTGGGGGATTCGCACGACAGCCGCGATGTGCATATTCTGCATTCGGCCGAATGGCCCGTGATGGCGGCAGAAGCGCTTTGCATCTTCATGATCGCGTTTGCTTTGATGACGGGAGTGGAATCTGCTCAAATGGCTTCACGAGCGTTTGTGGACGGATTCTGGGCAAGTGAATTCTGGTTGGGTGTAGTAGGTGTGGGCTTTGTCTGCCCGTTGCTGCTTGCCTTGTTCAAGAAATCGTTTGCGACTGTTGTTGCCTCCGCTGCGTGCAGCGTGGTCGGCATGATGTGCTTGCGGTTCTTTATTCTGTACGCAGGTCAGCTCAATGCCATCGGCAGATGATCGGTTTTCAGGATAAGACTTGACTCAGGCCCAAGCCATCGTGGCGAGGGCCTGAGTTTTAGGTTGAAGCAACCGAACGGAAAAGAGGAAAGATGTCTGTAATTGCGGAATCGGATGTTCCTGTCGGAGCGCGGGTGGTTGATGTACAGGGACTTGACGGAACTTTCAGGTCCGATCATGTAATTGAAGAAGTCCCCGTTGCACTCGTATACAACGGCATTTCGCATGCTGTGATGATGGCGACGCCGCTGCATCTTGAGGATTTCGCATTGGGTTTTTCTTTGACCGAAGGAATCGTCGGCGATCCTTCTGAAATCTACGACATCGAGGTAAGGCCGGCTTGCGGAAGCGGTTTGGAAGTGAGTCTGACGATTTCCTCCGAGTCGTTCTGGAAGCTTAAGGAACGCCGTCGTACATTGGCCGGACGCACCGGCTGCGGTATTTGCGGTACAGAAACCTTGGACGGGGTAGCCCGCCCAATCAAACCGCTGACGTTCTCCCAGAAGTTCAACTTGAAATATTACGGCAAAGGCCTGAAGGGGATTGCCGAGACGGAACAACTCAGAAGTCTCACAGGCGGAACGCACGCAGCTGTATGGCTTCGACATGACGGAACGGTAGCTTTCGGGCGCGAAGATGTCGGAAGACATGTTGCTCTCGATAAGCTTTTGGGGTGCCGTGCACGAACCAATGAAACCGACGGCGCACTTTTTATCAGTTCACGTGCCTCGTTTGAAATGGTGCAGAAAGCGGCGGCCTGCGGCGTAGAGATTCTTTTTGCCGTCTCGGCACCGACAGCATTGGCAATCGATGTCGCTCGTCGAAGCAATTTGACGCTGGCGGCATTCTGCAGAAATGGACGCGGCAACATCTATACGCACCCGCAGCGTATTACCGGGTCGTAAGGATTGGTCTTCGAAGTTGGAGAAACGTGCGGCTGGTTCAAATCGGCTTTTCTGCCGCTACGCCGCAGTGCGAACGACCGAGTGCCTCGCGTAAAATTCGCAACAAAAGGAAGTTTTGCTTTCCGAATCGCGGGCAGACCCTGTCTTCGGACGGGGGTTTGTGCGCTTTTGTTTTTCTTGAATTTTCGTTTTTGGTGCTCTTATGACTGATTCCAACGCCGTGCGTCCGCGCGTTATGGTCGATATGTCGGCTACGCTTATTCACCACGGCCATGTCCGGCTTCTCAAGAAAGCGGCCGAATACGGCGACGTTGTTGTTGCTCTGACAAGCGACGAAGAAGTCAAGAAAACAAAGGGATATGTTCCCGAGCTCAATTTTGACGAGCGCAAGGAGATTCTCGAAAGCATCCGGTACGTGAAGGAAGTCGTTTCCTGTCCTTGGCTCATCACGGAAGAGTTCATGGACAGTCAGAACTGTCAATTTTTGGTGCACGGAGCCGACAACGTTAACCACGTACGACCCGAACGACTCATCATTTTTCCCCCGCACAGAAGGGATCAGCAGCTCGACACTGCGCGAGCGTGTGCTTGACTGCCTGATTCAGATGAATCTTGACAGCAAACCCGGACAGACGGGCGACAAAGTCGCTCGATTCATGATCGAACTCATCAAGAAAGAGTTCCGCCTCGAATAAAAGTTCCGATGCAGCGCAGACAATGTCTGGGAGGTCTTCTTGCGGCCTCGCTTGTTTCTGCTTCGCGCGTGCGCGCGAGAGAGGCCTCCTGCCGCCTCACGATCTACACGGCTGTGGAGCCGGAGTGGCTTGCCGTCTATCGAGACGCTTTCGCCGTCGTGCGGCCTGACATTGAGATTACGTATGTGCGTGCATCAGCGGGGCCGATCTGCGCACGGCTGCTTGCCGAAAGAGATCACGTGCGCGCCGATGCTGTGCTCGGTGTATCGGCGATTGCGATGGAAAATCTGAGGCTCAAGGGCATTCTTGAACCTTATCGTCCGCACGATGCCGAGAAGCTCAATGCGCGCATGGTCGAGCGAAACTGGCATTGGTTCGGCATCAACGCTTGGGGCGGTTCGGTGTGCGTCAATACGGCATTGCTTGAAAAAAGGGGATTGCCGGTGCCCCGCCGCTGGTCGGATCTGCTGCAGTCTCCCTTCAGAGGACAGATCGTTATGCCGAATCCGAAGGCTTCAAGCACGGGGCTCATGTACTTGCACGGCTTTGTACAGGGGTTCGGGGAGGCCGACGGCTGGAACGTGATTGAGCGGTTGAACCGCAATGTGCTTTTTTATGCCGCAAGCGGTGCGCGTCCCGCTGCGATGACCGCTCAAGGGGAGATCCCTGTGGGATTGAGTGCGGCGGCGTTTCTTAAGCCCTTTCAAAAGTACAAAACGCCGGTTGCAGTCGTGGAGCCGGAAGAAGGCATTGCCTGGGACGCGGAAGCGTGTGCCCTGCCGCGCGGCTGCCCTCATCCGCAAGAGGCTAGAGTGTTTCTCGACTTCTGTGCCGGTCCGGCGGTCGGTCGGATTGCCGCCGATTTCAGCGGCATTGCCGCACACGAAGGGTTCAGCACAGAGCAGGGCAAGCGTATTGCCGAGCGCTTCCTTCCGATGGATTTTGCGCGAGCGGCGGCCGACAAGGAAAAGATTCTTGCGCGCTGGCATGAGATGGCAACGCGTTGAAGCGCACCGGGAAAGAGGCAAAACATGAGCGAATGCAAAGCGGCAAGCCTTGAGCTCAAGGCCATCACCAAGAATTACGGAGCTCAGAGGGCGCTGCACGAAACAACGCTTTCGATTCCGGCAGGGCGCTTTACGTCCATCCTGGGGCCGTCGGGCTGCGGCAAGAGCACGACGCTTATGCTCATTGCCGGTCTGGAGCGGCCGACCTCGGGCTGCGTGCTTGTTGACGGGGCCGATGTCACCGACACGCCCGTTGAAAAGCGCGGCATCGGCATTGTGTTTCAAAACTACGCGCTTTTTCCTAATCTGAGCGTGGAGGAGAACATCCTCTACGGATTGCGGGCGCGCGGAGCCGATGAAGCAGTTCGACGGAACCGGTTGCGCGAAATGCTCGAACTTACGCATTTGGAAAGTCTCGCGCACCGCTTCCCGGCCCAACTTTCGGGGGGACAACAGCAGCGCGTAGCCATTGCCAGAGCATTGGCTCCGAACCCGCGACTGCTGCTGCTCGATGAGCCGCTTTCCGCACTTGACGCTTGGTCGCGTTCGGCTATCGGCGAGCAGCTCAAAGCCATTCAGCAGGCTTCGGGCGTAACGACCGTGATGGTGACGCACGATCGGCAAGAAGCGTTGTCGCTTTCCGACTTTGTGGTTGTGATGAATGCCGGGCGAGTGGAGCAGGCCGACGAACCGACTCGCATATACGATAACCCAGCCAGCGAATTCGTTGCGACTTTCGTGGGCGGCATGAACATCGTGCGCATGCCGCTTATTCGCGACGGGGAGGCAACGGGGTTGCGCTACGCCGACGTAAAGCTGCATCGTGCCACCGAAGCGGCGCTCGTACGTCCCTACACATTTGTGGGACAGGTACAGTCGGTGCAGTTTATGGGTGATTCGGTGCGCGTCAAGGTTTTGCTCAACGACTTTCAGACCGTTATCACGGCCGATGCGCTTCGCATCACCACCGATCCGTCCGTTTTCAGGCCTCAAGGCCTGATTGCGGTTGAGCTGCCGCAGGCGGCATGGCGTACCTGGAGCGACTGATGGCCGCAGGTTTGCGCAATAAGGGTTTGTCTGCGACGGTTTTGCTCGGAGGACTGGCTGCGCTCTTGGCGCTCGGCCTTGTTTGGCCGCTTGCCGACCTTGCGGGGCTGGTGGTTTCCGAGGGAGTCGATGCGGCTTCTTTCCTTACCCCCTACAACCTGCGTTCGATCGTCAATACCGTCGTGATGGGGGCTGCCGTTGCCTTTGCAGCAACCGTTCTCGGCTTTATCGTTTCCTACGCAATTACGGCAACGCGGGTGCCCGGCCGAGGCGCTCTGAAGGTCCTTTTTCTGGCTCCGCTTTTTGCTCCGTCCATCATGCCGGCAATCGGCCTTATCTATCTGGCCGGCAGCAACGGATTGCTTGTCAATCTGGACTTGTATGGCCCGCTCGGGGTCTTTTTGGCCGGACTTGTCTTTGCATTGCCGCATACGGTGATGCAGACTCGGCTTAATTTGGCCACGCTCGACGCGAGACTTCTTTCGGCAGCTCGCAGTCTCGGCGCGGGTGCGGTCAGACGCTTTATGACGGTGACGCTTGTGCATGCGCGGCCGGGCTTGGCCAATGCTTTCATGATTGCCTTCATCCTCACGATTACCGACTTCGGCGTGCCGAAAATGCTCGCGGGGAACTTTCCGATGCTGGCCACCGAAATCTATTCTCTTGCGGTGGGATCTCAAGATTTTGCGGCCGCAGCTCTCTTGAGCATCGGTTTGCTGATTCCGGCTTTGGCGGCGCTCGCTGCCGCACGTCGTTTTACACAGACTCAAGATCGTGCTTTGCCTGAATTGCGCGAGCCCGATTCCTCTCCCTTGCGCGACATTTTGGTCGGCTCTGCGGCCTGGGGCGTGGTGGGATTGGAAGTGTTGGTGATCGGTGTGGTGGTCTACGGTTCGTTTGTGACGTTCTGGCCTTACGAGATGGAGCTCACGCTTGCCAACTATGCCTTTCGCAATTCAACGTATGGGCTGAGCCCTTGGCTGCACTCGCTTGCGATCGGTTTAGCCGTAGCTGTCGCAGGAACGGTTTTTGCATGGATCGGTGCATATTTGACGGTGCGCGCAACGAATTTGCCGTCGAGTCTGCGTACGGTCTACGACAAATTCGCTTCGCTTCCGGTCTGCATTCCCGGAACCGTTCTGGGTCTTGCCTGGGCCATGACCTTTTCCGGCATGGAATTTTTCGCAGGAGCTCTGGGCAGCCTGCTCTTGGTGATTTTCAATACGCTTATCCATCTTTGGAGCGTCCCGCACATCACGGCCAAGGCTGGACTCAAAGCTTTGAATTCGAAGTTCGAAACGGTGGGCGAAACACTCGGCGCTTCGCGCTTGACGACGATCCGACGAGTCATCGTGCCGCTCAGTCGAGCCGAGTTCTCCGACATCTTTTCCTATTTGTTTGCTTCGGCGATCACGACGATTTCTGCGGTGGTTTTTCTCTATACGCCTTCGAGCATCGTGGCGGCTGTGGCAGCCATTGACATGATCGACAGCGGCTTCATCAGTGAGGGAGCCGCCATGTCGTGCCTGATTTTTGTGTGTGCGTTGGCGGTTCGCATGGCGGCGCTTGCCGTTGCCGGTCGGCCGCACGCCCTTTCCCGACAATAACTATGCGACGTACGCTACCCATTACGATCGTCATTCTGAGTGCACTGCTTGAGCCGCAAACGGCGCATGCGTACTTGGATCCGGGCACCGGCAGCATGCTGCTTTCGGTGTTTGTGGGTCTTATTTCCGGCGCTTATTTCGTGATCCGCAAGCTGCCTTCCACGCTGCGAAGCCTCTTTTTTCGACTGACCGGAAAAACGGATGCGCTCAAGCACAATACACTGACTTTTTATGCCGAAAGCGCGGCCTACTGGTCAACCTTCAGGCCGATTCTCATCGCTCTCGAAGAAATGGGCGTGCACTCGTCGTACCTTACGAGCGACGAAAACGATCCGGTGTTTTCTGCGGGTCTCAAGTGCGTGCACCCCCGCTTCATCGGAAAGTCCAATACGGCTTACACGGCGCTCGGCTTTCTCGAAACCAAGGTGTTCGTGCTCACGACGCCGGGCATCGACGTGCTTCAAATCCGCCGTTCTCCGGGCGTCGGCCGCTACGTCCACGTGGTGCATGCCGTAGGCGACATTCACACCTATAAGCTTTTCAGCTTCGACTACTACGACGCCGTGTACTGCTCGGGGCCCGGTCAGGAGAAGAGCCTTAGAGCGCTCGAGCAGCTGCGCGGAACCCGACCGAAGGAACTGGCGCTTTTGGGCTGCCCCTATCTCGACGGACTTGTCGAGCGGGCAAAGACGGCAGGCGAGCCCGAAGAGGGAACCGTGATTGTGGCGCCGACCTGGGGGCGCAACGGACTGTTGACGCGCACCGGCGCCATGATTCCGAAGATGCTTGCGCAGGCGGGCTACCGCGTGATTCTGCGTCCGCACCCGCAAAGCTTCGTGTCGGAACCTGAATTAATGGAAAACCTTGCCCGAGAACTTGCCGAGTTCGAGAACATCGAGTGGGACCGCAAGCCCGACGGCTTTGCGTCGCTTTCGCGTGCGCAGCTGATGGTCAGCGATATTTCGGGCGTAATTTTCGACTTTGCCTTCGTCTTTTTGCGTCCTGTCGTAAGCGTCGGTGCGGGGCCCTTGAAGGATGGGTTCGAAGCCTGGGAGATTCCGCACGAAGCTTGGGAAATGAGTGCGCTCGATACGCTCGGAAAGCGCGTGTTGCCCGGTGAGGAAGCCTCGGTGATCGAGGCGGTTCGATCGCTCCTTGTCGCCAAAGACACCGCGCGCGAAAAGATACTGGTGCTGCGCGAAGCCAACGTCCTCAATTTCGGTTCGGCCGGCAAGCCCATTGCACAGGCGCTTGTCGCGGAAGTCGAACGTCAGGGCGGCAAGGCCGCAGAAAGTCGCAGCAAGGAGGCGTAAGAAATGCTGGATTTCATTTACACGCTTCTGATTGCGCCGCTCGAATATTGGATGCATGCGGCGCTCGTCTGGGGGTATTCGCACACGCAGGCCTGGGGACCGGCGATCGTGGTGATGAGCATGGCGGTGAACTTTGTGATTCTGCCGATCTACATCAAGGCAGAAAGCTGGCAGGAGGGCGAAAGGGCCCTTCGAAAGAGCTTTGAAGCCAAGGAGGCCATGATCAAGCGCACCTTCAAAGGGCAGGAGCGCTTTGCCATGATCACGACGATGCATCGGCAGGCGGGATATTCACCCTTTTTGACGCTGCGCTCGTCGCTGGGCTTTTTCCTGCAGATCCCGTTCTTTTTTGCTGCCTACCATTTTCTGTCGCACTTCGAGCCGCTTGCCGGTGTTTCCTTTATCGGCATCGGCGACTTGTCCAAGCCCGACGCGCTGATCGATCTGGGGGCGTTCAGCATCAACGTGCTACCGATCGTGATGACGGTGATCAATCTGGCCAGTGCGCTCGTGTATACGCACAACATGACGCGCAAGGACAAGATGCAGCTCTACGGGATGGCGGCGATCTTTTTGGTGCTGCTCTACGATGCCGCAAGCGGCCTGGTGCTTTACTGGACCTGCAACAACATCTTTTCGCTCGGCAAGAACATTGTCTACAGCCTCATTGATCGGGCTCGTCCGGCCGCTGCGGCAGTTGTGCTGCGGATGCGTGCACTTTTGCCGAAACCGAGGCAGGAAGTGTTTCCGGGCGGCGTGATCTATGCGGTGCCGCTTGCGCTCTGGGGACTTGGAACAATCATTGCGCTTTTGTCGAGCAATCAGGCGCTTTTTGTTGCCGAAAGCTTTAAAACCGATTTGTCTCTTGTCGCCGACTTTGCCTATCTTGCCGCTCTTTTGACGGCTTTGGTTTTGGCAATCAAGCTGAGGTTGTGGCGAAATCATTGGGTTTTGGTGCTGTTGATTGCGTTGGCCGCCTACTACGAGCTGCGTGTTTGGGGCAAATGGTATTTCTTCGGCGCCAATCGCAGAAGCTTCGCGCTGAGCGCCGGCTTTGCCTTCTTGATTCCGGTGTTGGGCGTGCTGCATGCGGGTGTCGACCTGCGGCGTTTCCTCTACAGCGTGGCGCACAGCGCCCGGTCAACGAAGCCGGCCGAGACGCTTCTTGCTCCGGCGGGAATTTGGCTTACGCTTCTTTTGGCGGCTTACCTTCCGGTGCAGGCCTATTGCACGGCCGTTGAAATCTTTTCTTCGCCCGAGGTGATTCTGGCCAAATCGTTGATGTGGTGCGCGGTCATCGGCGTTGCGATTTGGATTTTCGCGTTCTGGGCGACCTGCGTGCGCTCGCGCAATTTTGCCGGGTATTTTCTGGGTGCTTTGACGCTTCTGCTGACTGTTTATGCTTTCTTGCTGCCGCTCAATACCGGCACGATCGACGCGTTTCAGATCAGCAATCCGGCGCCGCTTTTCAGTTCCGTCAACCTATTGGTGGACGTGGCGGTGATCGCGGCGGTCTTCGGCGTCTATGCGTGGTTGATCAGAAGCGGTCGGACGCTTTGGGTAAAGACTGTCTTTGTGTTGTGCATCGTCGGATCTCTAGTCAACGGCACTTATCTGTTGTGGCAGACACGAGGTCAATGGCAGGCCGATCCGACTCAGAAGGAAACCGCCGTCGACGAACTTCCCGACTACAACGACCGGTTGTTCGGTTTTAGCCAAACCGGAGAAAACATCGTTGTAGTGATGCTCGACGCTTTCACCGGGACTCACATGCCGAGGATTTTGGAAAGCAATCCGGAGCTCAAGGCCGATCTCGACGGCTTTGTGTGGTATCCGGATACGCTTGCGGCGGG
>OOAH01000595.1_pt1 | contig 41357 bp, 39 predicted proteins | sample 1671801 | NCBI WGS metagenome assembly OOAH01 (sample SAMN06348194, study PRJEB24527) | human gut metagenome | biome: human gut; feature: ankylosing spondylitis patient; material: feces | host: Homo sapiens | place: China | collected 2015-10 | reverse complement strand
CAGCCGCCGGAGCGGTGCTTAAGCCGTTAGGCGGGAATTGTGCGGTGTTGCCCTAGAGGTGTCAGCATCGTCGGCGCATGTCCGCCGATGCTGACGGTTTTCAAATTTTGCACCTACTACCTTGGAGACTTACCCATGAAATTTCTGCATCTGGCCGATCTGCACCTGGGCAAACGGGTCAACGGGTTCGACCTTCTGGAAGATCAGCGCTACATCCTGGAACAAATTTTAGCGCTGTGTGACAGCAATAAGGTGGACGCCGTGGTGCTGGCGGGCGATATTTACGACGCCCCCGTGCCCCCCGCCGCCGCCTGCACCCTGCTGGACTGGTTCCTGACCCAGCTGGCCGCCCGGCGCATCGCCGTGCTGGCCGTGTCCGGCAACCATGACAGCGCCGAGCGGCTGGACTACGCCGCCGGGCTGCTGGCCAACCAGAACGTATACATCGCCGGGCAGTTCCGGGGCGCACCGCGGCAAATCGTCCTCAATGACCGCTTCGGCCCCGTGGAGTTCACGCTGCTGCCCTTCGTGCGCGCCGCCACCGTGCGCCATTACATGCCCGAGGCCGACCTGCCCGATTACGACAGCGCCGTCGCCGCCGCCCTGTCCGCCTGTGCGCCCAGCGCCGAGCGCCGTGTGCTGGTGGCCCATCAGATGGTAGTGGCCGGGCTTTGCCCGCCCCAGCTTTCCGGCAGCGAGACCGCGCCCCTCACCGTGGGCACCGTGGATTCCGTCGATACTGCGCACTTTGCCGGGTTCAGCTATACCGCGTTGGGCCACATCCACCGCGCCCAGCGGGTGGGCAGCGACACCGTGCGCTACGCCGGTGCGCCGCTGTGCTACCATCTGGACGAGTGCGGCATGGAGAAATCCGCCACGCTGGTCCGCCTGGGCCGCCGGGGCGTGGACGGCATCGACACGCTGCCCCTGCACCCCCGCCGCGCCATGCGGCATATCGTCGGCCCGCTGGCCAAACTGGTGGAGCATCCCGCCGACACCGGCGATTACATCTGGGCCACCCTGACCGACCCCACGCCCCAGCCCGACGCCATGGCCATGCTGCGCGCCGCCTACCCCAACGCCATGCGGCTGGACTACCGCCCCCAGGGGACCGAGATTTTGCCCGCCGACACTGCGCAATCGGTGCGGGGCAAGCCCTTTGCCTCGCTGTTTGAGGACTTTTTCACCCAGATGAACGGCCGCCCGCTGACCGTGGAGGAAGCCCGTGCCGTGAAAGCCCTGCGAGAGGAGGCCTCCAAATGAAACCCCTGCACCTGACCCTGAACGCCTTTGGCCCCTACGCCGGGCGCACCGACCTGGACCTGTCGGTCTTTGGCGGCAGCGGCCTGTTTCTGATCGGCGGCGACACCGGCGCGGGCAAGACCGCCCTGTTTGACGCCATCACCTTTGCCCTGTACGGCGAGACCACCGGCGAGAACCGCAAAACCACGATGCTGCGCAGTGATTTTGCTGTGCCCGAAGCCGAAACCTACGTGGAGCTGACCTTTACCCACCGGGGCCGCAGCTACACCGTGCGCCGCTGGCCGGACCAGCAGCGGGCCGCCAAGCGTGGCAGCGGCTTTGTGAAAAGCCCCGCCAAGGCGGAACTCATCCGTGAGCCAGACGAGCCGGTGAGCGGTGCCTCCGCCGTGACCGCCGCCATCACCAAGCTGCTGGGCATTGACGCCAGGCAGTTTGCCCAGGTGTCCATGCTGGCGCAGAACGACTTTACCAGGCTGCTCAATGCGCCATCCGCCGACCGCGCCGCCATTCTACGCCAGATTTTTGACACTGCCGACCACCAGCGTTTAGGCCAGGCCGCCGTGCAGCATGCCCGCGAAGCCGAGGATGCCTGCCGCCGCCTGGATGACACCCTGCTTATGCAGATCGGCAGCCTGATGGGCAGCGGCGCCGACGAGGACACCGCCAGCCAGCTGGAAAAATTGCAGGCCGACCGCGACCCCTACGCCGCCGGTGCGGCCGCCGATCTGGGCAAGAGCCTGCTGGAATTTGACGAGGCCAACGAGAAGCGCCAGCAGAACATCGTGAACGACCTGGACGAGAAGATTGCCCGGGGCGACGCCGGTGTAAAAATTGCCGAGGAACGCGCTGCCCGCCGCCAGAAGCTGGCCGGGCTGATCGAAGAAGAAAAGCGCGCCGCCGAGGTGGAGCGCCAGATCAACGCCATGCTGGCCGAGCTGCAGACCCGCAGCGACGCGCTGAAAAAGACCATCGCCGACACCGAGGCCACCCGCGCCGCCCTGGGCCAGAGCGACGCCGAGCAGCTGAAGATCGAGCACCGTATCGAGCTGGCCGAGGGTCTGACCGCCACCTGCGCCACCCTGCTGCAGGATCTGGACAAAGCCAAAGCTGCCAAGGCCGACGCCGAAGAAAAGCAGCATGCCTACGCCGAAGCCCAGGCTGCTTTGGATGAGTTGGAGACCGCCCACATCGCCATGCAGCGCCAGCTGAACGCCAACCGCGCGGGCCTGCTGGCCCAAGAGCTGGTGGACGGCCAGCCCTGCCCGGTGTGCGGTGCAGTGCATCACCCGCACCCCGCCGCCCTGCCCCAGGACCACGTAACCGAAAAAGCGCTGGAGGACCACGAAAAGACCCTGACCGCCCAGCGCCGCAAAACCGCCGACGCCAGCCGCGCCGCCGGTGACGCTGCCGCCCATGCGGCGGAGCTGCGGGCCACCCTGCTGCGGGAGGCCGATGCCTTTTTTTCCCGCCGGGGCGCCCGGTATGAGGGCAAGCCCGCCGCCGAACTGACCCCCGACGAACTGCGGGACACCCTGCTGGCCCAGCAGAAGAGCCTGGCCGACGGCCTGGCCGGATTGCAGGCCGACCACAAAAAGTTCAAGCAGCAGGCCGACAAGGCCCGCGCCCTGGCGGACCAGCTGGACAACCTGAACCGCCAGCTGGCGGGCCTGGAAAAGCAGGCCTTTGCCGCCACCCGCAAGAGCGCCAACGCCAAGGCGGGCCACGCCGCTGCCGCCGCCCGCGTGCAGCAGATGCAGGAGACGATGCCCAAGCGGGAGGACCCCGACACCCTGCCCAAGCTGCAGGCCGCGCTCTCCCGCCTGCGGGCGGACCGTGCCACCGCCATGGCTGCCCGGGACGCCGCCGTGCACCGCCTGCACACCAACCGCGCCGCGCTGGCCGGGCTGGACAAGACGATGCGTCAGAGCGCTGCCGCCCGGGACAAGCGCGCCATGTGGGACAACCTTTCCAAAACCATCAACGGCAATCTGGCCGGCAAGGTCAAGCTGCCTTTTGAACAGTACGTACAGGCGTTCTATTTTGACGGTGTTGTCGAGGCCGCCAACCTGCGCTTTACCCGCATGACCGACGGCCAGTACCGCCTGCTGCGCCGCAAAAGCGAGGCCGTGGGCGGCAAGACCGCCCTGGACCTGGACGTGTTCGACGCTTACACTGGCAAGACCCGCCCCGTGGGCAGCCTGTCCGGCGGCGAAAGCTTTATGGCCGCCCTCTGCCTGGCGCTGGGCATCAGCGATACCATCCAGCAGAACGCGGGCGGCGTGACCATTGAAACGCTGTTTATCGACGAGGGCTTCGGCTCGCTGGACGCCGACGCGCTGGAGAAAGCCGTGGATACGCTGGCCGGGCTGGCGGGCGGTGACAAGCTGATCGGTGTCATCTCCCATGTGGAAGCCTTACAGGACCGCCTGACCCGCCAGGTGCGCGTGACCAAGACCCGCGCCGGCAGCAAGGCCGAGATCGTGGTGGAGTGAGATGGCAGATTCGATTTTACAGCACCAGCTGGAAAAGCTGGCGGCGGACCGCTACCCCCTGCACATGCCGGGGCATAAGCGCCACCTGGCCCCCGCCCCCGGCCTGAGCTGCTATGCCTGGGACATGACCGAGATCGACGGGGCCGACGACCTGCACGAGGCCGACGGCATTTTAGCCGACGCCATGGCCCGCACAGCCGCGCTGTACGGTGCCTGCCGGTGCTGGTATCTGGTGGGCGGCAGCACCGTGGGCCTGCTGGCGGGTATCCGCGCGCTGGCCCCCTTCGGCAGCGAGGTCATCGCGGCCCGCAACTGCCACAAGGCCGTGTACCATGCCATCGAGCTGGGGCGCCTGACTGCCCACTATCTGCCCCCGCCGGTGGATACCGCCTTTGGCGTGTACGGCAGTGTGCCGCCCGCCGCGGTGGAAGCGGCGCTGACCGCCCATCCGCAGGCAAAATGCGTAATTTTGACCAGCCCGACTTACGAGGGCGTTTTGAGCGATATTGCGTCCATTGCCGCCATTTGTCACGCCCACAATGTGCCGCTTTTGGTGGACGAAGCCCACGGGGCACACTACCTGCCCTTTGCCGCCCGGTACGGCTGGCAGGGCGGCGCGGTAGCCGCCGGAGCAGATTTGGTGGTGCAGAGCGCCCACAAAACCCTGCCCAGTCTGACCCAGACGGCCTTTTTGCAGCTGAACGGCGGCCTGGCCGACCCCGACGAGGTGGAGCGGCAGCTGGATGTGTTTGAGACAAGCTCCCCCAGCTACCCGCTGCTGGTCAGCCTGGACGGCTGCACCGACTGGCTGGCCGCCGACGGCCCCGCCGCCTTTGCCCGCTGGCGGGACCGGCTGGAGCGGTTTTCTGCCGCCGTGGCCGATCTGCACAATATAAAAGTCATGTGCTTTGGGCAGGATGCGCTGGCTGACCACCCGGATTTTTTTGCCCATGACAGCGGCAAAATTTTGCTGCAGATCGGGGCCGAGGGCGCGGCGTTTTTGCGGGCCGGCGGCTTTGAGCCGGAGATGGTCTGCGGCCCGAACGTGCTGGCCATGACCAGCCCCTGCGACAACACCCACGCGCTGGACCGCCTGGCCGAGGTGCTGCACCACTGGGATGATTCTCCATCCCGGATCGCCCCTGCGCCCCCCGCGCACCTGCTGCCCGCCCCGGGAAACGCCACGTGTACAATTGCCGAAGCCCTGCTGCGGCCTGCGCGGCAAATTCCAATGACGATGGCTGATGCCTGCGGGGAGACGGCGGCGGAGTATATCTGGGCCTACCCCCCGGGTGTGCCGCTGGTAGCCCCGGGCGAGACGATTACCCCGGAGTTTTTGGCGTCCTGCCGCGAGTTGGAGGCTGCCGGGACGAGGTTACACCACAGCAGATGCAAAGATGCAACGTGCATTGCTGTTCTGTAGGGGTCGATGCGAGCATCCGCCCCTACAATGCTACTGTAACCATCCACCATTTTACCCTTGACAATCCATCCATTCCCGTGTACAATAAATATAATTCTAAAATGTATAAAGGGGTGACTGTTTTATGAAGCACATCCAGACTCTCGAGACCCGCGACATGGCTAAGAGCCTGCTGAACGGCGGCTGCGGCGAATGCCAGACTTCCTGCCAGAGCGCTTGCAAGACCAGCTGCGGCATTGCCAACCAGCCTTGCGAGAAGACCGACAAGTAATTGTATTGCTGGCTTTGATGCCGGGGTGCCAGATATGGCAGCCCGGCATTTTCTATGTACAGTGCGGCCGAAAAACGATGCACGGTGCAGGCATTTTATAGTACCCCTTTTCCCGTACTTTTCCCTCACCTCCCCCATCCCTTATTCTCGACCGCTTTTCTATACACTCTCGCTATTCGATTGAAAAATCTTTTGGTTACTTTTCTTATAAGAAAAGTAACATAACTTAAAGGAGCAGACAATGATTCATCAGTATAAACTCAGCGGCTACAACATTGTTTTGGACGTGTACAGCGGCAGCGTGCACGCCGTAGACGATGTTGCCTACGATGCCATCGCCCTGATCGACCAGGGGTTGACCCGCGAAGCCGCCACCGCCCAGCTGGAGCAGAAATACCGTGACCGCGCCGACGTCACCCCCGCCGACATCAGCGATTGCTTTGACGACATTGAGGAGCTGACCGCCGCCGGGCAGCTGTTTGCCCCCGACGCCTACGCCGACCATGCGTTCGACTTCAAGAACCGCTCCAACGTCGTCAAGGCGCTGTGCCTGCATGTGGCCCACACCTGCAACCTGAACTGCAGTTATTGCTTCGCCGCCCAGGGCAAGTTCCACGGCGAGGCTGGCCTGATGAGCTTTGAGACCGGCAAACGTGCGCTGGATTTCCTGATCGAGCACAGCGGCACCCGCCGCAACCTGGAAGTCGACTTCTTCGGCGGCGAACCGCTGATGAACTTTGAGGTGTGCAAGCAGCTGGTCGCCTATGCCCGCAGCATCGAGAAAGAGCACAACAAAAACTTCCGCTTCACCATGACCACCAACGGCATCGGCATCACCGATGAGGTCATCGACTGGTGCAACAAGGAATGTCACAACGTGGTGCTGTCTCTGGACGGCCGCAAGGAAGTCAACGACCGGTTCCGCGTGGACCTGGCCGGCAACGGCAGCTACGACCGCATCGTGCCCAAGTTCCAAAAACTGGTCAAGGCACGCGGCGGCCAGGGCTACTATATGCGCGGCACCTTTACGCATCACAACGTTGATTTTACCAAGGACCTGTTCCACATGGCCGACGACCTCGGCTTTACCGAGCTGTCCATGGAGCCGGTCGTAGCCGCGCCGGATTCCCCCGAGGCCCTGACCGAGGAGGATCTGCCCAAGCTGTTTGACCAGTACGAACTGCTGGCCAACGACATGCTGCGCCGCCAGAAGGCCGGCAAGCCCATCACGTTCTACCATTATATCCTGGACCTGAAGCACGGCCCCTGCATCTACAAGCGCATTTCCGGCTGCGGTTCCGGCACCGAGTACATGGCCGTGACCCCCTGGGGCGACCTGTACCCCTGCCACCAGTTCGTGGGCGACCCCAACTACAAACTGGGCAACGTGTGGGACGGCGTGACCAACACCGCACTGCGGGATGAGTTCAAGCTGTGCAACGTGTATGCCCGCCCGGATTGCAAGGATTGCTGGGCCCGCCTGTACTGCGCAGGCGGCTGCGCGGCCAACGCCCTGCACGCCACCGGCGACATCCACGGCACCTATGAGTACGGATGCAAGGTGTTCCGCAAGCGCATGGAGTGCGCCCTGATGATGCAGGTCGCCCAGCGCCTGGACCCCGAACTTGCCAAGAACGCCGTGAAATTTGAGAGCGACTGTGACGGCTGCGGTGAGGGAAATGACGGGGCCTGCGAGAAGTAATGTCGCTTTCTTGAAAGAAAGCGACGCAAAGAACTTTAAATAAAATCACACATACGTGTGATTTTGGAAAAAGCATTTATATATCCTGCCTTTAATGGCTACCCTTGAGGGGAGCCTTTCGGTATAGAACACCTCTACAAGTATATTTTCAACAATCTAACCGATTCTTGAGGTATCACTATGAAATACGATTTTACCACTGTGTACGACCGCCGCGGGATGGATGCGCTGGCGGTGGATGCCCTGGGCCAGCCGGGCGGCTTTGCGCCGGGCAAGCCTAAGGACGGCTTTTCCGTCATCCCCATGTGGGTCGCGGACATGAACTTTGCCTGCGACTTCATCGCCCGGCTTTTCCCGGGTGTGCAGGTTGCCAAACCTGAGGGCACCTACATGCTGTTTTTGGACTGCACCGACTGGTGCGCTGCCCATGAAAAAACGCTGGAGGACGTGCTGCACGCCGGCTGGGATGTGGGCGTGGCCTGGCAGGACGGCCGGATGTTCCACCACCCCTGCGCCATCCGTATGAATCTGGCTCTGCCCCGCGCCCTGGTGGAGGAAGCTTTCAACCGCCTGAGCGCCTACGTATTTGTGTGAGACTATGGAAAATCGTGAACGTCTTGGCAGCCGCTTAGGCTTTATCATGCTGTCGGCCGGGTGTGCCATCGGCTGCGGCAATGTATGGAAGTTCCCCTGGATGTGCGGGCGCAACGGCGGCGGCAGCTTTATGCTGCTGTACATCCTCTGCCTGCTGGTGCTGGGCCTGCCCGTTATGGTGATGGAGTTTTCCGTGGGCCGCGCCGCCCAGGCCAGCCCCATCTATATGTACCAGCGGCTGGAAAAGCCCGGCCACAAGTGGGGCGTGTTCGGCGTGTTCAGCCTCATCGGCAACATTGCGCTGATGGCCTTTTACACGGTGGTCACGGGGTGGATCTTCTACTATTTTGTAAAATTCCTCACCGGCAGCAACGCCGATTTCGGCTTTGCCCAGATGATTGCCGACCCAAAGGTCAACGTAACCTATCTTTTTATCACAGTGCTGGTGGCATTTTTGATTTTAAGCTGCAACTTGCAGGGCGGGCTGGAGCAGGTGACCAAGGGCATGATGATCGCCCTGCTGGTGCTGATGCTGGTGCTGGCGGTCCACAGCCTGACCTTTGCCGGTGCGGCCGAAGGGCTGCGCTTTTACCTGGTGCCGGACTTTTCTGCTATCGACGGCTCGGTGGTGGTAGCCGCCATGAACCAGGCGTTTTTCTCGCTGTCCGTCGGCATGGGCGGCATGGCCATCTTCGGCAGTTACATCGGCAAAGACCACAGCCTGGTGGGCGAATCGCTGCATGTCATCTTTCTTGACACCTTTGTAGCAGTGCTGGCAGGCATCATCATCTTCCCGGCCTGCTTCACCTACGATCTGGAAGTCACTGCCGGGCCAAGCCTGCTGTTTGACACGATGGCCAGTGTTTTTACCCACATACCGGGCGGGCGCTGGTGGGGCGCACTGTTCTTTCTGTTTATGGTATTTGCGGCGCTTTCCACTGTGCTGGGCGTCTGTGAGAATATTTTAGCCATGATCCGGGAGCTGACCGGCTGGTCCCGCCCCAAAGGCTGCGCCATCTGCGGCGTGGGTATTTTTGCCCTGGCGCTGACGACGGCCCTGGGCTACAGCGTGCTGCACTTCCAGCCTTTCGCCCCCGGCACCGCCTGGCTGGACTTTTGGGATTTTGTTGTATCCAACAATGTGCTGCCGCTGGGCAGCCTGGTACTGGCATTGTTCTGCTGCAACCGTTTTGGTTGGGGATGGGACAATTTTGTTGCCGAAGCCAACACCGGCAAGGGCCTGAAAGTGCGCCCCTGGATGAAGCCCATCTTCCGCTATTTTGTACCTGCGGCGATCCTGTTCATCTATCTGTATGGGATGTTCACCTTTACCTGGCGGTAAAAGCAGGGCAAATTGGCGCCGAATTTGCGGGGTCAGAATTGTGGTTTACCGCACCTGTACAGAACACAATTCAGCACATTTTGAAATTCAAATCGCATTTTCCAGTTACTGTATAACAAATCAGGCTATAACAAAATTCAAAAACAGCGAACCTGCGCGTTTTATGTTTCTTCTGTTGTTGAGAGAACACATTTAGCACAGTTTTCGCTGTTTTTTGTTTTTTATGGGCATATCTCCCACTAGATGTGGTAGTTATGGCACAAAAAAGTAAGGCTGAACAAAAGCATATAAACGAAAAGGACGCGCCTTTTTACGGGCGCGTCCTTGCGTGTTTTTTAAGGCAATACCGCACAATTCTAAGTGCCGATACGGCGAGCGAGGTGCGGCAGCTGCTAAGCCAAAAGCGCAGATAATACTTTTTGTATTATCGAGCATTTTGGCAACGCAGATGCCGTGCCGCAGTCGCCGAAGCGGTGCTTAAGCCGTAAGGCGGGAATTGTGCGGTGTTGCCTTAAGTGCTGCCTGGGTTATTTGGCGGTCTTGTAGCCGTCGGGGTTGTGGCTCTGCCAGTTCCAGCTGTGGGCGCACATCTCCTCGATGCCGTACTGGGCCTCCCAGCCCAGCTCACGCTTGGCCTTGCTGGGATCACACCAGCACTCGGCAATGTCGCCGGGGCGGCGCGGGTCGATGACGTAGGGGAGCTCCTTGCCGCAGGCCTTGCTGAAGGCATGGATGACGTCCAGTACACTGTAGCCGTGGCCGGTGCCCAGGTTGCAGATGAACAGGCCGGGCTTTTCCTCCAGCTTCTTGATGGCAGCCACATGGCCGCGGGCCAGGTCGACAACGTGGATGTAGTCACGCACGCCGGTGCCGTCCGGGGTGGGATAATCGTTGCCAAAGACGTGGACCTTCTCCAGCTTGCCGACCGCCACCTTGGCAATGTAGGGCACCAGGTTGTTGGGGATGCCGTTGGGGTCCTCGCCGATGAGGCCCGACGGATGGGCGCCGATGGGGTTAAAGTAACGCAGCAGCGCAACATTCAGTTCAGGGTCAGCCTTGCAGCAGTCGGTCAGGATGCGCTCGGTAAAGACCTTAGTGGTGCCGTAGGGGTTGGTGGTGCCGCCCACGGGGAAATCCTCGCGGATGGGCACGCTGGCGGGGTCGCCGTAGACAGTGGCGGAGGAGGAGAAGATGATGTTATGGCAGTTGTGGCGGCGCATAACATCCAGAATATTCAGCGTGCAGGCCAGGTTGTTGGAATAGTATTCGATGGGCTTGGAGACGCTCTCGCCCACTGCCTTGTAAGCGGCAAACTGGATGACGCAGTCGATGTCCTCGTTCTCGGCGAAGATCTTTTCGACGGCGGCCTTGTCGGTCATGTCGGCCTCGACAAAGCGGAAGTCCTTGCCAGCGATCTTTTTCACGCGGGCCAGGGCCTCGGGGCAGGAGTTGTAGTAGTTATCGGCCACGACGATATCATACCCGGCGGCCAGAAGTTCCACGCAGGTGTGGCTGCCGATGTAACCGGCGCCACCGCTTACCAAAATTGCCATAACGATCGTCTCCTTATCACTTATGTTAGTGGGCAGTTCCGCATAATCGTAGCACCGCTCCGGCGGCTGCGGCGCACCATCTGCGGCGCAAAAATGCTCGGTAATACACAAAGTATTACCTGCGCTTTTTGCTTAGCAGCTGGCACGCCTCGCTCGCCGTATCGGCACTCCGAATTATGCGTCGCTGCCCATCTTGTTGCTTTTATGCGGGGCATGTTCCCCGCTTGTTACCCCTATTTTACTTTTTTGGCGGTGTTTCTGCAATAGAGGTTTTCGATTCGTCTTTGTCTTTTTGTTGCCTGTTTAGGCGGCGGGCCGGCAAACCCTGCTGCAGGCGGCGGTAGGCGCTGGGGGTGTTGCCGGTGGCCTCCTTGAATTTTTGGCTGAAGTAGGCCCCGCTGCGGTAGCCCATGCGCTCGGCCACCTCGCCGGGGGTATCGCCCCGGGCCAGCAGCTGAGCGGCGTAGTCCAGCCGCATGGCGGAGAATTCCTCCATAGCCGTATGCCGCAGCCGGGTGCGGAAGGCCGCCTGCAATTGCGGCCTGGTGCAGCCGATGGCCTCGCACACCTCGTCCACCCGCAGCTCCCGCTCCAGGTTTTTGGCAAAGTAGGTGCGGGCAGCGTCCACCAGGGCGGTCTGGCGGCGCTCCCGCCGCAGGCGCACGCCGGGCTTGCGGGCACGCTTGTACCGCCGGGCCAGCAAGATCAGCAGGTTTTCCAAATGGATGGCCAGCTGCTGCTGGGCTCCGTAGGGCTGTTCCTCTTTGGGGACCGTGGCCTGGCTCAGGGTGTCGGGTGGCTCAAAATATTCCGTTACAGCGTCCATCAGCCAGTTTAAATCATGCTGTTCCTGGGGTTCGGCATGGAAAACGGCTCCGCGAAAGCGGTCCATCCCGGCCTGGGTACACAAAAAATCCAGGCGCAGCACATCGGGCGGCACCTCGCCCACCGGGCGCATGCCAAAGGTCTCTGCCGGCTGGTGGAACAAAAGCCCGCCGGCCCGCAGCAGCACGCGGCGGTCGTCGCAGCGTTCCTCAATGGTGCCGCTGCGCACGTAGACCAGCTGCCAGGCGTCGGTCCGGGCGGCGGGGATCACATCCTCGGGGCGGCGTTCTGCCGCCCAACCGGCGGTCACGCCGTCCACCCGCAGCGGAAAATCCTCGTTCGGCAAGGTGTGCGCCCCCTTTCGCTGCTTACACCGCCACGGCGCCGGGCCATGCCTGGGCGCTGTCGGGTTCATCCCCGACTTCGCCCCCACCGTCAGCATCGTTCCCGGTATCGGGTGTGCTGCCGCTGTCGGCCGGGTAGCGGAACACTCCCGGCGTTATGTTGGCCAACTTGGGGAACTGCTCCAGTTCGGGGCAGGTGTCGGTCAGGCCCAGGCAGTAGGCGGTCAGCGGGCTGATGGCCTTATGCACGCTGTCAAAGCTGCTGGTACCGTCGTCATTGTAGGTGCTGTTCATGATCTCGTCGGGGTAAGTCTCCTCGACGTAGGCAATAAGCGCATCGTCCACAAAGTCATCGCTGCTGCCCTCGTACAGGTCCGGCGCGCCGAATAAATGCAAAATTTCGTGGGCATAGGTCGCCGGGGATTCGCTCTCGCCCTCCCCCGCATAGACATCGTACCGGTAGAGGCAGCTGTACTCGTGGTAAAAATTGCTGCCGTCGTCGGCGTAGTGGACCATCGTAAAGGACGCCCCGCTGACCGGCAGGAAATAGAGAAACGCCACCCGGTCGGTGCCGTAGGTCTTTTGCAGCGCGGCGGTGTCCAACGTGGCGCTGACGGCGTCCAGCTCGGTCAGCAGCGCGTCGCTCTCCTCGGTGCTCCGCCCGCCGCGGATGGCCGATTTGGGCGTGTAGGTGCGGCACAGCGGGCTGTTGACGGTGCCGTCGTCATAGTACAATTGCAACGTCCGGCCGTAGGTTTCGGCCTGTTCGTTCAGCCATTGCACGGCGGTGGCCAGGTATTGGCGTGTCTCGGCCTTGGCATCCTCGGTCCAGACACGCCCGCCGGCGGCATCGTTTAAGTAAACGCTGACCAGCACGGTCGGCTCAGTCAGCAGCCCGGCGCTGCCGTACACCATCTGGCGGCGGCTCAAGCCGGAATCCGGCTGGGGCATGGCCGTGGGGGCCGGGGTCGGCGCGGGCATCTGCTGGGTCTGTGGGATGTTGGTCGTGATCTGCCACCGCACATAGGGCACACAGCCCGTCAGCAGCAGCACGGCCAGCAGCAGTGCAGCAAGTTTTGTACGCATCACAGCTCCAGTACGGGCTTGCCGTCCTTAGCCGTCAGCGTGACGGCGGCGGGCTGGCTGCCCAGGCGGCCGTCCACCAGTGCCTCGGAGATGGGGTCCTCCACTGCCTTGCGGATGGTGCGGCGCAGCTCGCGGGCGCCATAGCGGGTGGTGCTCTCGGCCACGATGGCGGCCAGCGCCTCAGGCGTGGTGTTCAGCGTGATGCTGTGGGCGGCCAGGCCGGGCTTGTATTCATCCAGCATCAGCTGGGCGATGCGCTCCAGGTCGGACTCGGACAGCGGGCGGAAGGTGATGACCTCATCCACGCGGCCCAGGAACTCGGGGCGCAGGAACTCCTGCAAAGCCTTCATGCACTTGTCGGCGCTGGCGGTCTCAGTGCGCTTGCCAAAGCCGGTAGCACCGCTCTGATCGGTGGAGCCAGCGTTGGAGGTCATGCAGATGACGGTGTTGGAGAAATCCACCACGCGGCCCTGGGCGTCGTTGATCTTGCCCTCGTCCAAAATCTGCAGCAGGATATTCATGACGTCAGGATGTGCTTTTTCAATTTCATCAAACAGCACAACGCTGTAGGGGTGGCGGCGGACCTTCTCGGTCAGCTGGCCAGCCTCATCGTATCCCACATAGCCCGGGGGCGAACCGATGAGGCGGGACACCGCGTACTTCTCCATATACTCGCTCATGTCGATGGAGATGAGCGGGTCGACGGTATCGAACAGCTGGTTGGCCAGCTGCTTGACCAGCTCGGTCTTGCCGACACCGGTAGGGCCGACGAAGATGAAGCTGGCGGGGCGGTGGCGGCCGGACAGGTCAGCCCGGGCGCGCTTGATGGCGCCGGCCACGGCGTGTACGGCCTGATCCTGGCCGATGATATGCTCTTTCAGGGCTTCTTCCAGGCCCTGCAGACGGCCGTACTCGGTCTCTTTAATTTTGACGGCGGGGATACCGGTCCACAGCTCGATGACCTGGGCCACATCGTCCATCGTGACCTCAATTTCGGCCACCTTCAGCTGCAAGGCGGGCAGTTTTTGGCGCTGCTGGGCCAGCTCCGTCTTAACCGAAGCCAGGGCCTCGTAGTCGATGGCGGCATCCTGGCCGTTCTCCGGCTCGGGGTTCTCCAGCTCATGTTCGCGGCTTTCCAGCTCGGCTACACTGCGCTGGGTCTCCACCAACTCGGTAATTTCGGGGTGGCGCAGGTTGCAGCAGGCGCAGGCCTCGTCCAGCAGGTCGATGGCCTTATCGGGCAGGAAGCGGTCGGTGATGTACCGCTCCGACAGTTTGACCACGTTGGTGACCACGGGGTCCGGCACGCGGACGCAGTGGTGCTTCTCGTAGTAGATGCGGATGCCTTTCAGCACCTCGATGGTATCGGAGATGGAAGGTTCCTCGACTTTAACGGGTTGGAAACGGCGCTCCAGCGCAGTATCTTTCTCGATATACTTGCGGTACTCGGCAAAAGTGGTCGCACCGATGACCTGCACCTGCCCGCGGGAGAGGGCGGGCTTCATGATGTTGGCAGCGTTCATGGCGCCGTCAGAATCGCCCGCGCCCACAATGGAATGAATTTCATCGATGAACAGGATGATGTTGCCGGCGGCCTTGACCTCGCTGATAAGGCCCTTGACCCGTTGCTCGAACTGACCACGGAACTGGGTGCCCGCAATGAGGGCAGTCATATCCAGCAGGAAGATCTCCTTGTCCCGCAGGCGGGCGGGCACCTGGCCCTCGGCAATGCGCTGGGCGATGCCCTCGGCGATGGCAGTCTTGCCGACACCGGCCTCACCGATCAGGCAGGGGTTGTTCTTCTGGCGGCGGCACAAGATCTGGATGGTGCGGTAAATTTCGCGGTCGCGGCCGATGATGCGGTCCACCTTGCCGTCCCGGGCCTTCTGGGTCAGGTTCTCACAGTAGGTATCCAGGAACTTGCGCTTGGGGGCTTTGTCCTTTTTACCGTTTTTGCCTTTGGCCTTGTCGTCGCCGCTCTGGCGGGCTGCACCAAATCCAAACGGGAACACCGGCGAACCGCCGGGCACAAAATCGTCCTGACTGTCGCCCTCCTCGGGGGCGTCCTCACCTGCTGCGGTGGGCAGCATACCGGACTCGGCAGCCTCCTGCAGGAAGCTGCTCATGCGTTCTTCCATGTTCTCCAGATCCTGATCGGACATGCCGAACTGTTTCATCAGATCATCCACGGGTTGGATGTGCATCTCGCGGGCGCAGGTCAGGCAGTAGCCCTCCTGCACCGGCTTGCCGTTGTCCATCCGCTGGATGAACACCACGGCCGTGCGTTTTTTGCAGCGTACACAAACCATAATTTCTTCACCTCTATAGAAAACGCCCGGTATAGGCGCATAGTCTTGCAAATATTATGAAACGAAATGGGCTGTTTTGCAAGTTTTCGGGCGGAATGTTCAGAATTTATTCATTACATGCCCATCAAACAAAGGGGTTGATGCTGCCGAAAATGCCGTAGCCCACGCTTTGGCTGAGTATGTAGCCGTTCAGCCAGGAGAGCTTGCCCCCGGTAACGCCCACCAAAAACCACAGCGCCAGCGCCAGCAGCCAGCAATCCACCGCGCCGTTGGCCAGGCCCAGCACCAGACCCAGCAGGCGGTTGACGCTGCCCAGCAGCGGCACGCCGTTGAACCAGCGCAGCGCGCCCACCAGCAGGCGGAACACCCACCGCACCAGTACGCAGAGCACCACAAACAGCAGCACCTGCACAAAGGGCAGGATCAACGGCTGCAAAGCCTCGGCGATCTTGGCAGGCACGTCGCTGCCCGCATCGTTCAGCAGGTTCAGCAGGCTTTGCTGCATGGATTCCGGCAAAAAGCTGATGCCCTGCAAAGCCTCGGCAATGTTGCCGTTGGATTCACGCAGGGCCAGCTCTACCCGGTTGGCCACCGAAGCGCTTAAAAACTTTTCGTAGATCTGCGGGGCGGCGGTCTGGCTGGCCCAGACGGCGATGCCGACGCCAAACACAGCACCGATCAGCTCAGCCAAACTGGCCAGGAAGCCCTTATGCCAGCTGCACACAGCCACCACGGCAAACACGATGAGAAAGAGAAGGTCATAAACCAGAGAAATATTTTGCTGCATAGGAGATTTCGGGTCCTTTCGTATCAGGAATCATTTGTGTTATTGGCGTTATCCGGCGGGGTCAGCACCTCGGCGCGGCTGCCGGTAAACACCAGCAGTTCCGAGGCTTTGAGCACCTGGATGGGCCGGGCGGAGAAGTTATCCTGCACCCAGTTCTGCACGCCGTCAAAGCCGTAGCACTCAACAGCGTTGGGACACAGCAGGTAGACCGACGTGTCCGTGGCCTTGATGCCGTAGGCCTGGCGGGCGGGGATCTCGGCCAGAGGGGTCAGGTCGTTGTCCAGCGTGACCAGGCTGTTGCCGCCGCGGATGTTTAGCAGCAGGGCGGTCTGGCGCTGGCCGGGCGCAGCACTTTGCAGCGTAGCGCCGCCGAAATCATAGCGGGCGGTCTCGGTGGCCGTGCGGGGGTCCAGCACCGCGATGTAGGTATCGAACACTGCCACCACCCGGCTCTCGCTTTGCCAATCCAGCGAGAGGAGCATGCTGCCCTGGCTGGCGGTGTAGGCCGGACCTTCGGAGTTGGAGGAGGTGCTCATAAAATACACCTTGCACCCCAGCTGGCCCTGCCGCGCCGCCAGCGTACCGGCGGCGAACTGGCGGTTATCCGGCGAGAAAGCTACGACAATGGGGGTCCCCTCGTTCTGGGTCATCTCCCAGCTGTAGGTCTGGCGGAAAGAGGGGTCAAAAATTTGCAGCTGCGCGGCATACCGGCCCGACTCGGTGACAACGGCCAGCGTGTTATTGTTGGACATGGCACAGAGCAGGATGCTGTTATCAAAGGTTTTGGTGTACAGCGCCTTGGTGCGGCTGGAGACCTGCAGGTCGCTGCCTGCGCGGTTGTACACCACAAAGTGGGTGCCGCCCACGGCCATAACGGGCCGGGCATATCCGGGCTGAAAGCTGCGTACCTTAGCCCCGTAGGCCGAGTAGACGACCACGTCTTCGCTGTCCAGCTCCACAAAGCCGCCCGCCAGTTCGGCAATTTGGATTGGCTCACTGATGCCGGTATTGACCGGCCAGCCGCCGTCGCTGCGGTTGAAGTAGAGGGACAGGCTGTCCGCCGCATCGCCCAGCAGAGCGATAGACGCCGACATGGCACCGGTAAACACAAAGACGGCCGCTGCAATGCACAGGATCAGCACCGCCAGAACGGTATAGTGGCGGCGCTGACGCTGCTGGATCAGCGGCGTGAAGGACTTCACGTTGTCGGGTTGTTTTTCCGGCGTTGGGGGCGGGGTGGTACCGCGGCTGCGGCGCACCGGCTGGGGGGTGCGCAGGCCGATGTCCCCGCTGGTACCGGGGATGGGATAGGTGGAGGTATGCCCCCGCTCCCGCGCCAGCATCCGCTGGCGGCGCGCCTGGCGTTCCTTATCCGCTTTGCTCATGAGTGGGGGTCACCTTCTTTCGCTTATAATTTGGTCAGTTCCGGGTACGCCACATCCTCCAAAAACAGGCCTTTGGCGGGCAGGGTCTGCCCAGCCCGGCGGCGGTCGCGGCTGGCCAGCAGGGCGGGGATACTCTCCGGCGTGCGCTTGTGCAGGCCTGCTTCCACCAGTGTCCCGGCCAGAATACGCACCATGTTATACAGGTACCCATCCGCCGTGACGGTGATGGTCACCCTGTCCCCTGCCCGCTCCACAGTGCAGCGGGTAATGGTCCGCACTGTGTCACCATGGGCGGCCACGCTGGAGCCTGACGCACACAGCGCCAAAAAGTCGTGCGTGCCGACGAACCGTTCCGCCGCCGCCTGCATGGCGGCTACGTCCAGTTCCGGGCCGATCCGGCAGCAGGTATCAAAGGTAAAGGGGTCATCCACCCGGGCATTTAAAATATAGTAGCGGTAGGTCTTGGCGTGGGCGGCGTAGCGGGCGTGGAAGTTCTCGGCCACGGGCAAAATTTCCAGTGCGCGGATGTCCGGCGGCAGGTGGGCGTTGAACGCCTGCACCATCTTTTCCGCCGGGACCTTGCCAGTATAGCAGAAACTAAGCGCGAAACGCCGCGCATGAACGCCGGCATCGGTGCGGGAGCAGCCCTTTATATCGGGGCGGCAGCCCAGCACCCGCTGCATGGCGTCCTGCACAGCGGCGCAGACGGTCGGCGCATTGGGCTGCACCTGAAACCCGCCGTAATTCGTGCCTTTATAGGCGATCCATAAAAGGTAGGTCATACATTTACAAAACACATAGTAGGGGCAGGCATTGCTCGCCCGCAAAGTTTTTGACCGGATAAACGGCCACGGGCGAACCATATCCGCCCCTACAGGGGCTCTTCAAAAATTATTACGCCAACCCCGGCACAAAGAAGCGGGTGGCGCAGATCACCAGCAGCGCTGCCGTGATGATAACGGCGCAGCGGGTATCCTCGGCTGTGAACTTCAGCTGCTTTAACCGGGTGCGGCCCTCGCCGCCGTGGTAGCAGCGGCACTCCATGGCCATGGCCAGCTCGTCCGCGCGGCGGAAGGCCGAGATGAACAGCGGGATCAGCACTGGCACCAGCGCCTTGATGCGCTGGGTGAAAGTGCCATTGTCGATCATGGCACCGCGGGCTTTCTGGGCGTTCATGATCTTCTCGGTCTCTTCGATCAAAGTCGGGATGAACCGCAGCGCAATGGTCATCATCATGGCCAGCTCATGCACCGGGAAATGAATTTTCGCCAGCGGGCGCAGCAGATTCTCAATCGCGTCCGTCAGCACGATGGGGCTGGTAGTGTAGGTCAAAAGGCTCGTACCTGCGATCAATGCACAGACGCGCACCGTCAGCAGGATGGCATAACGGATGCCCTCCCCGTAAATTTTCAACACCCAGATGTGGACAAGCGGCTCGCCCTCGCCGGTGACAAAAAACAGGTTGAGCACCGCCGTGAACAGCACGATGGGCACAATAGGCTTTAGGCTCTTTAAAATCAGCTTGCCGGGGATTTTGGCCACCTTGTACAGCGCCGCCAGCAGGGCAATAGACAGCGCCAGGCCCAGGGGGTTGGGCGCCACAAACAGCACCACGATGTAGGCGATGGTGGCCACCAGCTTTAAGCGCGGGTCGCAGCGGTGCAGCACCGAGTTGCCCGGGAAATGCTGGCCGATGGTAATATCACGCAGCATTTACTGCACCCCCTTTGCCTGCCTGGCCGCCAGCGCCTTCTGGATGGTCTTGACAGCGTAGGGTATCGTGTAAACATCGGTGGGGATGTCCAGCCCCATCTGGCGCAGCTTGAGGAAAATCTGCGTGACCTGCGGCACCGAAAGCCCCAGCTCCAGCAGCTCCTGCGCGTGGCCGAACACTTTTTCCACCGTGTCGTACATAGCCAGCTTGGCGTGGCTCATTACCAGCACGCGGTTGGCGTACTTGGCAATGTCCTCCATCGAGTGGCTGACCAGCAGTACCGTGATGCCGGTCTTTTCGTGGTAGTCGCGGATCTGGCTTAAAATCGTGTCGCGGCCCTCGGGGTCCAGACCGGCGGCGGGTTCATCCAGCACCAGCACGCGGGGGTGCATGGCCATAACGCCCGCAATCGCCACGCGGCGCTTCTGCCCGCCGGAAAGCTCAAACGGGCTTTTCTGCAGCAGCTCGTCGGAAAGGCCGACGAAAGCAGCGGCCTCCTTCACGCGGCGGTCGATCTCGGCTTCGTCCAGCCCCATGTTGCGTGGGCCGTAGGCGATGTCCTTGGCGCAGGTCTCCTCAAACAGCTGGTACTCCGGGTACTGCATGACCAGGCCCACCTGGAAGCGGAACGCCCGCAGGTCGGCCCCCTGCTCCCACATGTCCTTGCCGTCGATGAGGATGCGGCCGGAGGTGGGGCGGTTCAGGCCGTTGAAATGGCTGATAAGCGTAGATTTGCCGCTGCCCGTAGAGCCGATGATGCCGACAAAGTCGCCTTCTTCCACACGGAAGCTCACATCGTCCAGCGCGGTCGTTTCATCCGGCATGCCGGGATTGTAGACGTATTTCAGATGTTCTACACGAATGATCTCTGACACTGTTTATTCCTTTCCCGCAGAATACCGCCCGCGATGGGTGCCGTTTCTGCCTATGATGGGATTTTTCCTTGCGTAGCTTACTGCAGCAGTTTATACAGTTCCTCGGCGCAGCGGTCGGGGGTGATGACATTTCCCGGCATGGGGATGCCAAGCTTCACCAGTTCGTCCCGCAGTTCTGCCGCCTGGGGTACATCCAGGTGGTAGCTGTGCAGCCGTTGGGTCTGGCTGAACACCTCTTCCGGCGTGCCTTCCATCACGATGCGGCCCCGGCTCATGACCAGCACACGGTCAGCCTGGGCGGCTTCCTCCATATAATGGGTGATGGAGACGATGGAGATGCCCGCCTCTCGCAGCTGGTGAATCGTGCGCATGACCTGGCTGCGGCCGTGGGGGTCCAGCATGGCGGTAGCTTCGTCCAGCACCAGGCAGTCCGGCCGCATGGCGATCACGCCGGCAATGGCCACACGCTGCTTCTGCCCGCCGGACAGCTTGTAGGGGGCCGCCTCACGCTTTTCATAGATGCCTGCCAGTTTCATAGCTTCATCAATGCGGGTGCGGATCTCCTCGGCCGGGACGCCCAGGTTTTCCGGCGCAAAGGCCACATCTTCTTCCACAATGGTCGCCACGATCTGGTTGTCCGGGTTCTGGAACACCATGCCCACCTTCTGGCGGATGTCATAGAGGTGATCCTCGCCCCGGGTATCCATGTTTTCCACCAGCACAGTGCCGGTCTCCGGCAGCAGGATGGCGTTGAAATGCTTGGCCAGTGTGCTTTTTCCGCAGCCGTTGGCACCCAGCACGGCTACAAACTCACCGCGGCGGACGTTCAGGCTCACGCCGTCCACAGCGTAGGTAGGTTGTTCGGGGTCATAGCGGAACTTGACGTCCTGTACGCGGATCATCGGTTCTTCCTTTGGCATAGTTTACTTCTCCCAAATAGCGGTGGCGCCGCAGGGCACCACACCGCCGGTAGCCGAGACCGGCAGGCCGATCTCATCGCAGTGGGTGTGCCCGCCCGCAGTGGGGCAAAGCGTCGTTTTAACGATGTATTCCATCACCGCAGGGCTGAGACCCTCGGTGTAGGAGTTGATGGCAAAGAACAGCGGATCGTCGCTGAGGACCTGCTCGGTCAGGGTGATGAGGTCGTAGACGTTGTCCTCCAGCTTCCAGATCTCACCGCCGGGGCCGCGGCCATAGCTGGGCGGGTCCATGATGACGGCGTCGTACTTGCTGCCGCGGCGGATCTCCCGCTGCACGAACTTGACACAGTCGTCCACGATCCAGCGGCAGGGGCGGTCGGCTAGATCACTGGCGGCGGAGTTTTCCCGCGCCCAAGCCACCATGCCTTTGCTGGCATCCACATGGGTGACGCTGGCCCCTGCGGCCAGGCAGGCCAGCGTGGCGCCGCCGGTGTAGCCAAAGAGGTTCAGGACCCGGATGGGACGGCCGGCAGCCTTAATTTTTTCCTGGTACCAGGCCCAGTTGACGGCCTGCTCCGGGAAAACGCCGGTGTGCTTAAAGCCGGTGGGGCTGACGATGAGGGTCAGCTCGCCCCAGTGGATCTGCCATTTCTGGGGCAGCCGCTTGTGGTAGTTCCACTGCCCGCCGCCCTTGGCCGAGCGGTAGTACACGGCATCGGCCCTGGCCCACAGGGGGCTGGTCTCGTCGTTTTTCCAGATGACCTGCGGGTCGGGGCGGATCAGCAAAGTCTGCCCCCACCGCTCCAGGCGGTTGTGGTTGGTGGCGTCCAACAGTTCATAATCCCGCCAGCTGTCGGCAGGGCGCATAGGCAATTCTCCTTTTATTCTATACGGTACAACGTCTTATTTATTCAAAATACGCTGTTTGATCATGTCGGCGATGCGGTCGGCGCTGGACTTGATGGCCTCCTGGTCCTCGCCCTCGACCATAACGCGGATCTTCGGCTCGGTGCCGGAAACGCGGACGAGGACGCGGCCCATGCCCATCAGGTTCTGCTGCTGGCTCTCGATGAAGCCGGCGATATACTCATCCTCTTTGTAGGCTTCTTTCTGGGCCTTGTCGGCAGTCAGGTTGATGAGCACCTGGGGGAACTTGGTGTACACGGCGTTCAGGTCGCTCATCTTGGCGCCGTTCTCGGCCTTCTTGCGGGCCAGCACCTTCAGCAGCTTGCCGGCGGTCAGTTCGCCGTCGCCGGTGGTGGAGTGATGCAGGAAGATCACGTGACCGCTCTGCTCGCCGCCGATGGCATAGCCGCGGGCGCGCATCTCTTCCAGCACGTAGCGGTCGCCCACGGCAGTGCGGGCGGTCTCAATGCCTAAAGACTGCATGTATTTCATGAAGCCCAGGTTGGACATGACGGTGACGACGACGGTGTTTCCATCCAGGCGGCCGCGCTCCTTCATATCGGTGCCGACCAGTGCGATGATCTTGTCGCCGTCGATCTCGGCGCCGTTTTCGTCGCAGGCCAGGCAGCGGTCCGCGTCACCGTCAAAGGCGATGCCGCAATCGTAGCCGCCCTGCTTGACGGCCGCTTCCAGCGTTTCCAGATGGGTGGAGCCGCAGCCGTCGTTGACGGAAACGCCGTCCTGCTGGGTGCCGATGAAGCCGCACTCGCAGCCAAGGCGCGGGAACAATTCCTGCGCGACCCTGGCGGAGGCGCCGTTGGCGCAGTCGAACAGCACTTTCAGACCGGTGAGGTCGGCGTCGATATGCTCCTGCAGGAAGTCGACGTAATCCTTTACGCCGGTGCGGCACATCTTGATGCGGCCGATGTCCGCGCCCTCGGCCAGACGAATGTCCGTGCAGTTGTTGAAGACGTGGGCTTCGATCTGGTTCTCGACCTCATCGGGCAGTTTGTAGCCGTCGCCCTTGAAGATCTTGATGCCGTTGAACTCCATCGGGTTGTGGGAGGCGGAGATCATGATGCCGGCGTCGGCATGGTATTTGCGGACCAGGTAGGCCACGCCGGGGGTGGGGATAACGCCCAGCAGCTCTACGTCAGCGCCGACACTGCACAGGCCGGCGGCCAGGGTGGATTCCAGCATATCGCCGGACACACGGGTATCTTTGCCGATCAGGATTTTGGGGCGGTGGCCGTCCAGGCTGGTAAGCACGGCAGCGGTACCGCGGCCGATCTGAAGCGCCAGTTCGCAGGTGAGGTCCTTGCCCGCCACACCGCGGACACCATCAGTACCAAACAATTTACCCATTCTCGTCAGATCCTTTCCTATTGGTTGATTCGGTTGATTTATCATTCTATGCCGCTTGTCGGCATGGGGTCAGTGATTTTTCGCCCGAAGCACGTCAGAACATGCTCTGCTGTCCGTCATCCTCATCAAAACGGCGCGGTACAGCCATGTGCAGATGCTCATAGGCCAAGCGGGTCACGCAGCGGCCGCGGGGGGTGCGGGTCAGCATGCCCATCTGCATCAGGTACGGCTCACAGATATCTTCCAGCGTGACGCTCTCCTCGCCCAATGCAGCGGCCAGCGTTTCGAGACCGACCGGGCCGCCGTTGTACATCTCGATGATGGCGCGCAGCAGGCTGCGATCGAGTTCGTCCAGCCCCAGCTCGTCGATGTCCATCCACTTGCGGGCCGCAATGGCGGTTTCTTCGTCGATGGTGCCCTCGCTCTCCACCATGGCAAAGTCGCGGGCGCGTTTCAGCAGGCGGTTGGCGATACGCGGCGTGCCGCGGGCGCAGCGGGCCAGTTCCAGCGCACCTTCGTCGGTGATGGGCACGCCCAAAATACCCGCACTGCGGGTGATGATGCGCCCCAACTCCTGGGGGCTGTACAGCTCCAGCTTGAGCAGGATGCCGAAGCGATCACGCAGGGGGCCTGTCAGCTGACCGGCGCGGGTAGTCGCGCCCACCAGCGTGAACTTGGGCAGGTTGATGCGGATGCTTTGGGCACTCGGCCCTTTGCCGATCATGATGTCCAGCGCGAAATCTTCCAGCGCCGGGTAAAGTACTTCCTCCACCTGGCGGGACAGACGGTGGATCTCATCGATAAAGAGGATGTCGCCCTCCTGCAAATTGGTCAGCAGCGCTGCCAGGTCGCCGGGCTTCTCGATGGCCGGGCCGGAGGTGATGCGGATCTGCACGCCCATCTCCTGCGCCACAATGCCTGCCAGCGTGGTTTTGCCCAGGCCGGGCGGGCCGTAGAGCAGGATGTGGTCCATCGGCTCGCCGCGCTGCTGCGCCGCCCGCAGATAGACTTTCAGGTTGCCTTTGGCTTTTTCCTGGCCGACGTAGTCATCCAGCGTTTTGGGACGCAGGCTGATCTCCTCGGCATCGGCGGGCATGGCGTCCGGGCTGACAAGGCGGGCGGGGTCTACCATATATTCCTGATTCATTGTTTACCCCTTTCAGCGTGCGCGGGACAGGCTGCGCAGCGCCACCTTGATAATATCCTGTACGGGCAGTGTCTCGTCTACGCGGGCCACCGCGGCGGCGGCATCGCTGGGGGTGTAGCCCAGGCTGACCAGCGCCGCCACAGCCTGCGCCGGGGCCGAGCTGGGCGCGGGCGTACCCATATCGCCGGAGAAGCCGTTGCCATTGGCCAGGCCCTTGCCCACTTTGTCTTTCAGTTCCAGGGCAATGCGCTGGGCCAGCTTTGGGCCAACGCCGCTGGCCTTGGTAAACGCCTTGTAGTCGCCGCTGGAGGCCGCCAGCGCGACCTTTTCCGGGGACATAATGGACAAGATGGACATCCCCGCTTTGGGGCCGACGCCGGTAACAGCCGTCAGCATCTTGAAGCAGTCGCGCTGTTCCTCGTTGGCAAAGCCATAGAGGGAAACATCGTTCTCGGTCACGTTCATGATAGTATAGACCGTGCCCTCCTGCCCCGGGGCAGGCAGGGCCTCGCCGGTGGTAGCCGGGACCTGCACATAGTACCCCACACCCGCGCAGCTGATGACGACAGAATCCAGGGATTTTTTCAAAATTTTGCCAGTCAGACAATAGATCATGGTTGGCTTCCTTTTTTATAGTAATAATAACTTTAGGGCAATACCGCATAATTCTAAGTGCCGATACGGCGAGCGAGGTACGGCAGCTGCCGGAGCGGTGCTTAAGCCGTCAGGCGGGAATTGTGCGGTGTTGCCTTAGCTAAATGGTCGGTGTTTTTTTGCAGGGACTATGCCCTGCCGCCCACTTTACGGTTTGCTATAGTAAAAGTTTCTTTGCCTACTTTCTTTTCAAAGAAAGTAGGTTATCGTACCGGCGTACCCATCAGGCGGCTGCGGCTGCAATGGCAATGGGCGATGGCCATACCCAGGGCGTCGGCGGTGTCGTCGGGCTTGGGTATGGTCTCCAGGTGCAGCATCATGCGGGTCATTTCCTGGATCTGCTTTTTTACGGCCTTGCCGTAGCCGGTGATGGCCTGCTTGACCTGCATGGGCGTGTATTCATAGATCGGCACACCGCACTGGGCCGCCGCCAGCAGGATGACCCCGCGTGCCTCGGCCACGCCGATGACGGTGGTCTGGTTGTGCTGGTAGTAAAGCTTCTCGATGGAGAGAGCTTCGGGCTTGTAGCGTTTGCAGATGTCCAGCACGCCCTCGTAGATCTCGACCAGGCGCTGCTCAAAGGGGGTGTCTTTCTCGGTAACGACCGCCCCGTAGCCCACCGGCGCGAACCGGTTGCCCACATATTCCACAACGCCCCAGCCTACAATTGCGTAGCCGGGATCGATACCAAGGACCCGCAAGTCTCTACACCTCCCCACTTTAACTGGTATAGTATACCACAAAAAGGTGTGTGCGTCCACAGCGGCGGGGCGGTTTTTGGCCGCTTGAGGGGACGTTTTCGACTTTTTTCAGAAAAATTTCAAATTTCTTGAAAAAAGTGCTTGACTTTTCTCTTTGTGTCTGGTATTATAGCATACGTTGCCGGGAGACACGGCGCCGACAATAAAATATGGACGGTTAGCTCAGCTGGTAGAGCATCTGCTTGACGTGCAGGAGGTCACAGGTTCGAGTCCTGTACCGTCCACCAAGTTTTTAGACGTTAGGACGATAGTTTTAACGTCTTTTTTGTTGTCCCGACCACACTTTTGAACACACTTTGCTATGCGTTGTTCAGTAGTTTCAAAAAGGTTCCATTCACTGCTTCCGCTGTTGCTTCCGCCTCGCCGGTCAGGGTGTGGCCGTATACCCCGAATGTGTCCATGTCTTGGCTGTGGCCTACTAGGCCTTTGACCTCCCCGGCGGGCAGGGTCTTAACCACAGATACAAACGTGTGGCGCAGCTCGTACAGGCTGCACGGGGTCAGCCCGTTGGCCTTGCAATAGGCTTTCCAGCGGCTGTAATAGGTCTTTTCTCTCATGATGCAAAACACACTGCCCGCGTCGCCAGTGATTTTGCGCTGTTCATCCAGCACCCGCCGGGCCATAGTGGACAGGACGAACGACCGCACGGCGTTCTCATTCTTTCCGCGTGTTACCTCGCCGCGCACGTTGATGGCGCGTTGAACCTGGACGGTGTTGCCGTGGATGTCGTTCCATTGCAGGCCTACCAGCTCGCCAGGGCGCAGGCCTGTAAGCACCTGGAAGCGGTAGGCATTGATGTAGTCATCCTGGACAGTCTTGCCCTTGTATAGCGTAGTGCCCACATTGAACAGAGTCAACAGGTCGGCAGGTTGTAGAATCTTCTTGCCTTTGAGGCGGGCCCCGGCGGGGATGTGTAGGCCCTCGGGGTTGAATGTGGACAGCTTGGAAGCCCGGCAGAACTTGCACAGGGCGCGCATATCTGCGCAGATGCAGGCCAGTGTCTTTTTAGACAGCCCTGCCGCGTGGGCCTTGTTTACAACGTTCTGCAAGTCCTGTTCCGTCAGGTTTGACAGCTTCTTGCGCCCGATATTCGGGCCTATCCATTGCCGCCAACGGGATGCAATGTTCTGACAGTTGCCCTCGCCTGTAGTCTGCTGCTGTGTGGCATACCACAGGGCATAGGCTACCTCTACTCGCATAGAGGTAGGCGCGACGCCAGTCTCTAGCCACTTGTCGGCCTTGGCGTTGGCCTCGCGCTGGCCCGTGCGGCCAGGCTTGGAGCTGTAGAAGCTCTTGCGCTGGCCGTCCTTTTGCACATTGATCTGCCAGCGGGTGCCCATCCACTTGGCGCTGTTGGTTCGGGTCGTCATTGTGGTATACCTCCCTTGCGGCGGGCGCGGTCTTTGCGCTTCCCGCTGATTTCTCCCGCAAGAAATGCGGCGGTCATCATCTCCACCAATGCAAAACGGCTGGCAGGGTCAAACGGCTGCGCGTGGTAGGTGGCCGTCAGCTGGTCGATGAAGTCGTAAGTCTTGGGGTCCAGGGGCACGGTGTTTAGGGCTTGCAAGGCCTCCGGCAGCGTTGCCCATGGTGCGTGATAGTTCATTGTTGTATAACCTCCGTTCTGTGTCCTGCCATCGTCAGCACCGGGGAGGACGCCCCCGGTGTACCCTCCACAGGTGGGGAGGGTTTCGGCTGGTTGGTATCGTTCCACAAGATGCCTGTAGTTTGGGCGTTGCCGCGCCCTGGGTGCTGCAGCACCCGTTGGCCTGCCATCATCAGCGCCAGGCGGCCAGCCCTGGCGGACGCCCTCGCGGGCGTTTCGGCTGTTAGTCGTAAATGTGCTCTTTGACTTCCACAAGCATTTTATAGTCGCTGTGATATTCGCGCAGCAGTCTGTCAGCTTGCTGCGCTGCTTTGACTAGGTTGTACTGTGTGACAATGCAGGTGTGGCGCTCACCGTTCTGCATTTCGTAGGTGACATCGTATTCATAGACGCCCATAGCTCTGCGCCCTCCTGTGTGGTGTAGTTGTTTCGATGGCTTTATTATACATGCTATCATGAACCTTGTCAACATGCTAGCATGTATATTGGAAGAATGCACAAACATGCAAGCATGAATTTGTATATTTTATTCATGCTTGCATGAACTCTAAAAGTGTGCTATACTGTGACTATCACACATAAGGAGGTGCGCACGATGTCCACAGATGCAAAACGGGCCGGGAATGCGCGATACTTGGCAAAGCTTAAAACAATCACAGTAAGAATGCAGCCCGAAACAGCAGAGACACTCCAGAGGGCCGCAACATCTGCCGGGGAGAGTGTCAACGCCTATATTGTGGGCGCAGTGGCCCAGCGCATGGAGCGGGACGCCAGCAGACACGCCACAGAAACGCAGGGAGGCATACAGTGTAATTGAATTTTGGTATTGTCCTATCTTTGATAAAGAGATAGACGAGGGGCTTTGTTGGGATATTTCCAACATTGGCAACGACTCTCTATGTTTGTCTGCCGATGAACGCCCGCCTTGTGGTTGGGAAGAAGCCTATAAAATCTGCAAGGCCTGCCAACACTATGCAGAATGTGCAAATTTGATATGACAAACGCCCCACAGTAGCCCGCCGGGCTGTGTGGGGCGTTACTGTGTCTATGCGGTCGTTTGCAGCTCACGGCATACGGTGCGCAGCTAGTCGCCGCCGAGCCGTTGCAGCGCAGCTATGCGGGCCCTATGCCCTGTGGTTCAGCGCTTTGTCCAGCAGCGCATCAAGATCATCTGCCACGATGTGGAAGTATCGGCAGCCCTGGCGGGCACAGTCCTCCACGGTGGTGGTGATGAGCTCCCCCGCCGGGGTGCGGCAGCACACTTGCAGAGGTGCCCGGCGGGCTTTCTCGACCTGGGTCAGCAGTTTGTCCAGCTCCATCTTGCAACCCTCACAGCGTGGCCCAGGGGGCTACCTCGCGCGCGATCATGTTCCAGTAGGCATCCCCCCGGGCGGGGCTGGTAGGTTCTGCTTCCAACACGCCAGAGCACTGCCGGATGAACTTGTTAAACAGCGCCGTGCGATCACTGGCAGAGCGGTAATATTTCTTTGCATAGGGAGCCATGCCGCCGTGCTTGTCGCCGTACTCCATGGCCTTGCGCAGCAATGTAGGGTTGTTCTTGTTGCGCTCGCATAGGGCGCTGAACTCTTCCACACTCATGGGGAAGTTTTCGGCCAGCAGCCGATAGTCGCCGCCCTGGAGCGCGTTGCCGTCCGGGGTGTCCGCTGCTGTAGCAGAGCTGGCAAAGCGTCTTGCCAGTGCGTCAAGCTGGCCCTGTGCGTTCTGGCGCAGTTTGATGGCCTCGCTATTGGCGGATAGGGTCAGCTCGCGGGCATAGCCCTCTGTGATGTGGCCCTGGCGCAGCTCCTGTGCAGTCTCGCGGCGCAGCTGTTCGGACGGGGCCAGTGCTGCAAAATAGCCGGTGACGATGCGGCGGGCTTCCTGGATGTAGTCGTTCATGGGGTTAACCTCCTGTTATGCTCTAGTGGATTGTCTTGCCCCGCTATGTGGCCGCTTTAGGCCTTTGCGGGGTTGTGGTTTGACTTTGGCGGGTGCAGGCCTCTTGACCTGTCCCGGCGGGCCTGGGCGGCTCATGGCTCACCGTACTGCTTTACGTGCGGGTTGATGTTCCAGCGGCGGCGGATATACTCACGGGCTTCCTGTTCCGTCTTGAATTTCAGCGGAAACGACATGCCCGGCCCCTCTACATACCAGCCCACAATAGTGCCCCCTGGGCGGGCCTGGTAGGTCAGCCGGATGGTGTCATTTCTAAGGCTTTCGGCCACAGTGACCTGGTAGCCGCCCATCGTGTGGCGGTGCAGCTGCTCCAGCATGTATTTACTGCTCATTTTTCTTGCGTCCTTTCTTTGGCGGTTGTGGTAGGTCGTCAATTAGCAGGATCCCTTGACCGTGCACGCGCATATAGCTGTACACATCGTGCAGTGTCAGCAGGTCATCCCCCTGTGGCAGACGGTAGCGCGGCCCGGCGTCGGTCTGCGCCTCGGTCACGATTAGCAGCCTATCCGCCGGGGCACCACGCTCCAAAGCTTCCAGCCGGGCCAGCGCGTTTTTCACAGCATCCCCTCCAGTCGGTCAAGCCGTTTGTTGATGTCGGTCAGCTCTGCAAATTTCAGGCCATAGTCCAGCAGAGCGCGGGCAGCGGCCACGCGGGCGGGGTCGGCTGCCGCATCGTCCCGCACGATGGCCTGCAGGGCGTCCACAGTGTCAGCGTACCCGGCGGATATCCTGTGGGCAGCATCGGCCAGGGCTTCCCGTCGGCCGCGCTCTAGGGCGTCCGCGAACTCGGGCAGCTTTTCATACCCCTGTAGGGTCTTGGTGGATAGCCCACAGATGCGGGCGGCGTCGGTGCGGCTCTTGCATGTCAGCAGGGCCGCTAGTGCTTTGGTTTGGTTCGGGGTCAATCTGGTTCTTCACCTCCTAAAATTTCCATATTTTGCCACATTCTGGCCCGCTTCCGTGCTGCTGCCAGGGCGGCAGGCTGGCGCGTCGCTGCCAGGGCGCAGGCATCCTCCAGGTGTTTGGTGATGAAGCCGCCGCGCCAGCGCTTGCAGAGATACGCCAGGGCGTCCGCGTGGTCGTCGAAGTAGTGACCACTGCCCGCGAACTGTACGCAGTAGCTGCCCCGCCGGGCGGGCTCCACAGCATCCGCGTCAATTAGTTGGCGCAGGTCGTTCAAGTCGGCGGGCAGTCGCGCGGGGTTGATCTCACGTTGCAGCTCGACGTCCCCGCGCGGTGTGTGCCACACGGCCACGGGTATAAAAATTCGATTATTTGATGGTGGCATACTTGTGTAGTCCTCCTTGTAGGTGTTGTATGGTCGGTGCATGGTCGGTGCATGGTCGGTGCATGGTCGGCAATATTTCCCACAATAATAGCCTCTGCTTTACTGGGGGTTATAGTCGGTATGGTCGTAATAGTCGGAAAGCCTATAACTGTGGGATTTATAGACAATTGGCTATGGTCGGCGTATGGTCGGCAGATGGTCGGGATTTTTGCTTTTTGTGGGATTCGTCGACCATGCCGACCATGCCGACCATACACTGTTAGAGTGGTTATTTTGCACTTTCCAGAACGTGCAAGCGCTTTTTGTCGCGCTTTACAGTATGGACAACGCCCTGACTTTTCAGCAGCGGCCAGATTTTTCCAAAGTAGCTGCGCAGCCCGGCGGCGGTCTCGGGCAGCGGGGCGTCTGGGTATCGTGTCAGAACTTCGTCCGCCAGTTCCGTGACGGTGCCCTGCCAGGGCCCTTGCTCGGTCAGCGCTTTGATGGTCTTGACCGCCGGACTACTCTGGAAGTTCTGGCGCTCTTGGTCGTCGACCGTGCCCAGCATGACCCAGCGGCAGGCGGTCGAGTTGAAGTGCAGCAAGTAGCGCTCCATCTCTACGTCGCGGCCAGTGATGGACAGCACAGCGTCGGCGTCAAAGCGGTTTTCTTTGCTAAGTAACAGCGTGGCGTCAGCGGTGCCCGTCAGCCCCTGCGAGCCGTTCACGCCCTCGAAAATGTCGCCGGGATTGACACCCTTTTTAGTGTGGTGAACTAGCAGCACACAGATATTGTGCTGGATGGCCCAGGCCTGCAAAGGGCTACAGATGCGGTAGTCCGCGCCGTAGGCATTTTCGTTTTTCCCTTGTGGCGGTTTGACTTTCTGGAATGTATCAATACAAACTAGCTTTGCGTCTGGGTGTTCGGTCAGCCAGCCGTCCAGAAATTCCAGCAGGCCAGCGTTCAGCATGGGGGCGTTGATGGCCAACGTACACCCGGCGGGTGGCGGGGTGAAGCCGTCGCCAATGGTTTTCAAACGCTTTTGCAGGCGGTTCAAGCCATCCTCCAGGGCCAGATACAGCGTTGCGCCCTGGTTAGTCTCATAGCCTAGCCAATCATCACCAGCGGCCACAGACAGGCAGAGATCAAAGGCCAACCAGCTCTTGCCCATCTTTGGCGCAGCTACGAGAAACACCAGCCCGGCGGGCAGCAGCCCAGGCACAGCCCATTGAACGGGCGGCAGCTCCATGCGGTCAAGCTCGGCAGCGGTCACGAAACGCGGCTTTTCGGGGACCAGGCTCTTGAAGCCCTCCATCTTATCCGCCTCTTTCGTTGCCGATGCGGCCCAGGCCTCCCGAATTGTGCGGGGCACATAGTCGGTGCGCTCCTGCCATTTTTGCAGATGCTTGGCATCCTTAGTTGTGACCCATGGCGAGGCGTCAAGAATCCGCTGCAAGTCCCCGGCAGACAGTTTGAGATTCACCGCGCGGCAGGCTGCGCACACTAGCGCATGGTCGGCGGTGCTTTCGTCGCCGCTGTGGTCGGTATTTGTGTATAGCTGCGCAAAATCCAGGTCACGCTGTAAAGCGCTTTGCAATATCGCGTCGAGCTCTTCCGCCGGGCGGTCGTCGATCTCCGGCAGCGTATCCGCCGGGCCGTTGCCCTTTAGCAGGCCTGTTTGTTCAATGATGGCGTCTATGCCTGCCTGGGCACTCGGTGCATCTGCAAGCGGTGTTTGTGGGCCCCACAGCGCTCCCGTCATGGCGATGTATCGCTCTTTGATGTACAGTTCAACTTCCCGTTTGTCGGTCTTGTCGCCGGGGCAGATAGGCCGCTTATTGCCGCACCCGGCGGGCAACGTACCATGCACAAACCCATGCAGGCCCGTGCCACTTTGGGAGAGTTCCCAATACCCCGGCATTGTTTTGTACCAGGTTGCGAACGGCTCCAGCAGACTGCCCGCTGCATCAAGACAGTGGTCGAAGTCCACAGCTACAAGCCCATCGTCCGGGGTGATCTCATAGCCGATGCCCTGCGCGTCGCCTACCAGCTCCACAGCACAGCGCGCGGTCTCAAACGTACCCCAGGTCAGCGGGTTGGCGCTGCTTGCTCCCCGTGCCGGGTTAGCTACCTGGTAGGGGGCTTTTGCCTTATCGGGGTCAACGCCCCAAAGCACCCAGCGCTTGCGGGCTCTCAGCTCTGGCGGGATGTTGTCGTAGTTGATTTCTACCTGTGGGCCTGTACTCATGCCATGCCCCCTGTGGCCCGCTCGGTGGGCATGAAATACTTGAAGTATTCCGCCGGGTCGATGCCCAGCAGACGGCCCAGGCGCTGCATTTCTTCGGCCCTGAACGTCGAACGGCCTTGCAGTCTGGCGTTCATCGTCGACGGTGCCAGCCCTGCAGCACTGGCAAGTTCACTCTGAGTGTATCCCTGCTGATAGGCCAGCGAACGCAAGGGCATAAACTGTAAAGAACGCATAATTTTTACCTCCGTAGTTTATTTTATTGAAACTTGATATTTAAGTTTCAGTATGCTAAAATTATATCATGAAAAAGAGTAACATCTTGATTTTTAGAATATCTTGTATTTTGATGAATTTTTATATATGTAATTCAGTATATTGAACCGCAAAGGGTGTGTTTCACTGTGGAAAAAGTCGCTGTATCATTTTATGAGCGTTTGGGGGACGCCCTCGACGCCGCTGGATTGACCCAAAAGCAGTTGCGTGAACGAATCAACGCTGACAAAAGCGGGCCGCCTGTCTCGGCTGGCAGCGTGTCGAACTGGTGCAACGGTGTTGGTGCGCTCCCTACTTGCGAAAATCTCAAAGCACTTTGCAAGGCGCTGAACGTCACGCCAGACTATTTGCTAGGCTATACAGACGTGCCCAATTATAGCGTTGTGGACGCTGAAATTCTGAAACAGGCAGAAGCCTATGCGCATTTAACCCCACAGGCTCTAAATGCACTGCACTATGATGCCGTAGGGCCTTTTCTGCCTCCATCTGCAACGGATATGGCCGCACTCGATGGTTTTGGCAATATGGGGGAGCATCGTGAGGCGGATGCAATCTCAATGCTTTTGACACAAACCGATTTTCTGCGGGCCCTAAAAACTATAGCCGATCTCCAGCAGATGAAGGAAATCCTTGCCAGCTTAGACACATTGCCAGCGACAGCAGAGACAGAGGTCTCCCATTTTTCTTTAGAGCGTGACTATGAATACCTCCGATTTAAGGTCATTGACGCACTTACACAGAGCCTTGATGCCATCCTGTAATTTGACCACACTTTTGACCACACTTTGCCTTTTTCAAGCGTGTTTTTCTTTCCAATTTTGGGGAAAATCCGCACGAAAAAAGAGCTATAATCCGGCTTGATGTGCGAATTATAGCCCACAAAATCAACGTAGATACGTTCGAGTCCTGTACCGTCCACCAAAAAATACCGTAGATTCATTAGAATCTACGGTATTTTCTTTTTCAAGTACACACTTTAGTACACACTTGCCTATTTTCTCTGCAAGCTATGTACCAAATCATTATACACTTCCGGCCGTGCTTCTTTCAGCGCATCCATAAAGGCACCCCCGCACATGGTGTATCCTTCCATGCGCGGGGGTACCTTGTATTTACTGTTTCTTTTTCCTCCGGCTTACGCCCCAGGCGATGCTGCCCAGGAGCGCCAAAGCGGAGACAAGTTCGAAGCCGCGCCAATAGGCGGGGGCCTGGTAGGCGATCATGATCGTACCGGTGTAGCCCGCCGGGATGTTCAGGGTGATGCGGGCGTTCTCGCCGGTGCCGAGGGGGTATTCTTCGCCGGTAGCTTCGTCCACGGCATGGTAGTGGCCGTAGTTGAAAATAGGCACCGAGATGTCGGCGGCCTCGCCGTTATTTTCCACTTCCAGATAGGCCTTGCCGCCCCGCTTCTCGTAGGAGAGCAGGTGCAGGTCGTCGCTGCCCGGCTTGGGCTGTGCCCAGATGGTCTCGTAGGCGCTGGTACCGTCGATGAGGTACTCGCCCACACCGGTGGAAACATTGGGGTCTTTGCTCAGGAACACATTGTAGGACAGTTCCCCCATGTCCGATGTGATCTGCGTCTGTACCACACCGGCAGTCAGCAGGGCGCAAGCCACCAGAGCCGCCGCTGCACCCTTGGCCAGGCGGGCGTTTTTCTCTTTCAGCAGCTGCACTGCCAGCACACTGGCCAGGCAGAGCAATACTGTCGCCAGCGATAGAAACCGCCAGGGGTACTGGAACATGCCCGCCATTTTGCCCGCGGCGCGGCCCAGCCAGTTTTGTACGCCGTCCCAGGGGAAAGCATGTAAAGACAGAGCAAGCGCCAGCACGGCAAAGCCAAAGGCCCACTGCATGCGGCGCAGAGCAGCCTGTTGCTGCCAGCGTTCCCGACGCAGCAGGCAATACAATATCAGGGCAAGCCCGGCCGTCAGCGGCAGGCCGATGGAAAGCGTCATATCGGTGGAAGTGCCGCCAGCCGTGCCGCCATATCCCGGCCCAAACGGGCTGAACAGCTGCACCAGATAGGTGCCCTGGTTCTGGATCTTGCCGATTAGCGGGCCGTTGACCATCAAATTGATCTCGTGCGTCGAGATCAGGAACGGGAAGAAATACCAGGCGCTCAGCGCCACAGCCAGCAGCGCCGCCTTGACCCAGGCCAGCAGGCGGGCAAGGTGCAGGGTATCCTGCAGGCGCAGCAGGCAGAACACCACCAGCAGCAGCGCGATCAGCTCACAGCTGAGCAGATGGCACTGCACCAGCGCCGCCATGCCAAAGGCCATGGGCGCCCACTGGGCAAAGCGGGGCTTCTCGGTGGTATATATATTATACAGGCCCACCAACACCAATGGCAGGAAAGTGATGGCCGTGTACTCGCCCACCGAGGCGCGGATGTAGGTGCAGACCAGCCGGTAGCAGGACAGTGTGTACAGCGCCGCGCCCAGCAAGCCCAGCTTGCGGCTGGCGGTAATTTTGCCAAAGCTGCAATAGGCAATGATGGCGGTGGACAGTGTCACCGCAAAGATGTACACCTGATAGCAGGTGCGCAGCGGTAGCCAGGCGTTGTACAAAAGAGCCGGCAACGTCAAAAACAGTTCGCAGTAGCACAGGGAATTAGCGTAGCCATAGCCGTTCAGGCTGTCAGTGGTCATGCGCACCGGGAACTGCCCGTAGGACAGCTCCGCCGCCATGGCCGAAATGCGCTGCAAATGGTAGTCCAGGTCATGCCCAAAATACAGGTAGTTGCTGAACAGCGGCAGGCAGGCCGCCACCGTGATGCCCGCCAGGATCAGCGGCACCGCGTACTTGCGGCGGCGCGCCGGGGCATTCGTGTCCCCGCAGGCAAACAGTAGCAGCAGAAAAAAATTCAGCACTGCCGCCAGCAGCACGAAGATGACCAGCTGGGTCAGGCGGTAGATGGGCTGCTCGGTCAGGGTAATGCCGTACAGGTAAAGCTGCCCTTCGCCGTAAGTCAGGGTCGCCGTCAGGTCCTGCATTCTGGCGCCGTAACCCACCCACAGGCGGGTGGTCACCGTTCGGTGGCAGTCGTCCAGCGTTACGGTATCAGCTCTGACAGCCGATGGATTGCCCTTGCTGGAAAAAGACAGCGAGCCCGCACTGTGCAGTGCATTAAAGGTCGGTGTGTCCGGTGTCTCACAGGAGAAATACTGAATCGTCACCTCATACGCGCCGGAGCGCATCGCGCTGCCTGCCGTAGAAAAGCTGATGGCCTTATCCTCCAGCGGGGTGAAGTCCTCACTGTTGTTCCAGATTTGCAGCGTCGTCCCGTCCTCGTTCACAGCGGCGATCTGCGGGTAGTCGTTGCTAAAATCCGCCGGGGTCAGCTGCAGCCTATAGGGTGCGCCGAAAAGCGATGCTGCCAGCGAGACCAGCACAGCAGCCTCCAGCAGGAGCACCACGGCAAACCAGCGGTTCGTGCACAGCAGTTCACGCAGTTTTTTCATACAAAGGGCCTCCTCAGCCGTCCCAGATCATGACTTTGGCGTTCAGGATGGAGGTGTCCTCCACCGTGGCGATGTACTCGCCCTTCTCATTGCGGGGGGTGCGGTCGCAGTCCAGCAGGCAGATCTGGCGGGTTTCCTCGGTGCCGTCGGCCAGGCGCACCTTGTACTTGATGACCGCATTGTCCGGCACCAGCGCACCCTGCACGTAGACCCGCATGCCGTCCATCACCTCGCCGGTGTCGTCGGTCAGGCGACCGCACCAGGCCAGGTCATAGCCGCCGTAGTTACGGTAGGTCTGGTAGGCGTAAAGCGTGCCGTGGCCGGAGGGCAGCTCGATGCCCGGCATCTGGGCGTGGAGTTCCCGCCCGGCAAAACGGCGGAAGAAATTCGTCTCGGCCTGGGTATTGGTGTCCCAGACGTTCTCATTGCAAAGGATCAGGTCGTCGGCCGTGACCTCATCGGCCAGGCCGGCGCGGATGGTATCAGCAAAGAAGTTGTAGGCTTTCAGGTTCTCAGCGTGGTGGGTGCGCAGGCAGCCGCGGGTAAACGCGCCGTTGGCGGCAATACCCGCCGCCAGCACCACTGCCAGCAAAGTGCGCAGCACGGCCGAGGGAACTTTCGGCAGACGGCAGCACAGTTTGGCCGGCGCCGCCACGCCTGCCGCCAGCAGCAGGCCCAGGCCCACCGAACTGGCCGCTGCGGGGATGTAGCCCCACTTCCAGGTGATGGCCTCTGGCTGCTGGTAGCGGGCCGACAGGGCCAGCAGCGCCGCCGGGGCAGCCCACAGCCCCAGGCCCAGCAGGGCCAGGCCGCCCAGGGACTTGCCGCTGACCTTTTCCCTGGGAACGGCAAACAGCAGCGCCGCTACAGTCAGCAGCCCCAGCACAAAGGGCCAGAGCATGTCGCCCTTGCTGATGGTGCCGCAATCCTGCCCCTGCAGCCAGGGACCCAGAAACGGGATGGACGCGGCCATCTGCTGCACGGTCACACGGACCACGTTGGGGATGTCCAGCGAAAGCTCATTGCCGGTGCCGCCGTGGCGGGAGCTGGCGAAATGGAAGCAAAACGCCACCGCCATGCCGCCCAGCACCGGGGCCGAGGCCCGCAGGCCGCCCCGCACACTGCGGGTGTACACCACCCACAGCAGCAGCGCCAGCACGGCGTAGACATAGCCGGTCTCGTAAGTGCCGCAGGCGATAAACGCCAGCACGGCCGCCGCCACGCCCCAGGCGCGATGGTGGGACTCGTGCAGGTAAAACAGGCACAGCCAGCTGGCCGCCGCCCAAAGCAGCGTGCGCTGGGGCACGGCGTAGTAACTGTACATGCCCTCGTTAAAAATAGGAGCCACCGCCAGCGCCAGACCAAAGGCGCCCAGAGCCAGGGCATTGCTGCGGCTGAGCTTTGCCGCCACGCGGCTGACCAGGAAAGCCGCCGCGCCTGTCATGGCAATGATGTACAACCGGTAGCTGGCCAGCGTGCGGTAAAACAGCAGCGCCACCGCGTTGGGGTAGTGGAACGGGAAGAACCGCACCTGCTTTAATAAAAAGAAACTCAGCCGCTCCTTTAGGTCCTGCAAGGCATACTGCCAGAAGGACATGCGGCCCATATCGTACAGCCATCCGTTCAGGGTCAGCTTGTCGTCGCCCTCGGCCGGTACGCTGATGGTCACCCGCAGGTACATAACAGCCGCCGCAAATACGGCCAGATACAGCACCGCCAGCGCCGCCCGCCGGACCGCTGTGTTTTGCTTTTTCATATCGTTCCTCCCCTTGCCGGGTCAATTCTCATAGATAAATGTATTATAGCATAGCCGGGCATTGCGTGCAATCTGCGCGGATATAAAAAGCCCCGCACGCAGGCGGCGGGCCTGTATGCGGGGTTGGTATGCTTTTGTATGTATGGTAAACGCCGCCACACTAGGCTTCGGCCTGCTGCGGCGTGACCGGCGGGCGCAGGTAGGCGGCCGTACCAGTGGGCAGGTAGATTTTCTCCTTGTGCTTGCAAAAAGTATTTTACCATATTTTTTCGCGTTTTTTCAAAGGCAGTTTTCCACAAAAACGCCACGCCGCATGCATGGGCAAAATGCCTATACAAAGCAAAAAGAGGAGCACCGAAGTGCTCCCCGTTGCGAGTTATTGCAGTTTAGTCCAGCTTCATGTCGCCGTCTTTGATCCAGCCCCACTTGCGCAGGACCTCGCAGAAAACAACGCTCAGCACGGCGGGCAGGACGAAGCAGATCAGCACCAGGCCCACCCAATCAAAGGCGGTAACGGCCTTGCCGGCCTCGATCCAGCCGGTGTAGACGCCGATCTGGCCCACCAGGCCGCAGGTGCCCATGCCGCTGGAGACCGCCGGGCCGTTCATTTCCAGGCGGAACAGGCAGGTGGCGATGGGGCCGGTGATAGCCGCCGCCAGCGTCGGGGGGATCCAGATGCGGGGATTGCGCAGGATGTTGGGCATCTGCAGCATGCTGGTGCCCAGGCCCTGGCTGACCAGGCCGCCGACGCCGTTCTCGCGGTAGCTCATAAAGGCGAAGCCGATCATCTGGGCGCAGCAGCCAGCCACAGCCGCACCGCCTGCCAGGCCTGTCAGGCCCAGGGCCGCGCAGATGGCCGCACTGGAGATGGGCAGCGTCAGGGCCACGCCTACCAGCACGGAAACGACAATGCCCATCAGCAGGGGTTGCAGCTCGGTGGCCCACATGATGACGTTGCCCACAGCGCTGGCGACCGCACCGATGCTGGGGGCACAGAAGGCGCTCAGGCCCACACCCACCAAAATGGTGACCGCCGGGGTGACGAGGATGTCGACCTTGGTCTCTTTGCTGACCAGCTTGCCGACCTCGGTGGCGATGATGGCGATGAGGTAGACGGCCAGGGGGCCGCCTGCACCGCCCAGTTCATTGGCCGCGCCGCCGACAGCGATCAGGCTGAACAGCACCAGCTGCGGGGCGTGCAATGCGTAACCGATGGACGCCGCCATGGCCGGGCCAGCGATAGCCGCCGCATAGCCGCCCGCCGTGACCAGGAACGCAAGCCCCAGCTGCTGGCCCAGCGTCTTGATGATGGTGCCGATCAGCAGGCTGGCGAACAAGCCCTGGGCCATGGCGCCCATGGCGTCGATGCCGTAACGATGCGCCGAGATGACAACATCTTTGCGCTTAAAAAATGTACTTACTGCCTCCATAGATACTTTTCCTCTTTCTGCTTGTTAAATTTTTGTACAAGGGTCAAGGGTCAAGGTGATTATAATACAGCCGCCCCACAATTGCAACTCAAAGCGGGAAAAACGTTGACAATGATTGAAAACGCGGGGAAAATGCGATACAATGGCAACAATGACCTAAAAGGAGGTCCCATCATGGTTGAGACTTTTACCGTCCACATCACACCCTATGACCTGGACCGCAACACCTTTATCTATCTGCCGGATAATTGGCAGACCAGCGGCAGGCGCTATCCCGTCATCTACATGTTTGACGGCCACAACCTGTTTTTTGATTCCACCGCCACCTTTGGCACCTGCTGGGGGCTGAAAGACTATCTGGACGCCCACCCCAACGCCATTGTGGTCGCGCCCGAGTGCAACCACGAGGGAAACAAGCGCCTGGAAGAATACTGCCCCTACGACAGCGATTGGTTCGACGGCATCCACGGCACCGGCAAACAGTACATGGATTGGCTGGTGAACGAGCTGAAGCCCGCCATTGACGCCAAGTATCCCACCCTGCCCGACCGCGGGAACACAGCCATCGGAGGCTCCAGCATGGGCGGCCTGATGAGCCTGTACGCGATCACTGCTTATAATAAGGTATTCAGCAAAGCGGCATGCCTGTCGCCGTCGGTACGCATCTGCCTGCCGCAGGTCAAGGCCGAGCTGAAAAAGGCCAAGCTTGCCCCGGACACGCGGGTGTACCTCAGCTGGGGCGAAAAAGAGGGCAAAGGCAAGCACCAGCTGGCCCAGTACACCGCCAACGCCCTGGCCGTTACCCGCGGGTTAAGCGGCAAGGGTGCCGAGGTGTACCCTTATTTGCAGATGAATGGAAAGCATTGTGAAGCTGATTGGCGGAAACAACTGGGACGGTGCTTTAAGTTTTTGTTCGGATGGAAGGAGAGGTAAAGTTTTATTATTTCTGACGAGGCGGCAAACGAAAGCCGCAAACACAAAAAAGGAGGAACCCAAAATGTCAAAAGCCGTAATCTTCTTTGCCCAGGGGTTAGAGGAATGTGAAGCCCTGCTTTGCGTTGATATTCTCCGCCGTGCGGGGGTCGAAGTCACCATCGCCGCTGTGGGCGGGGAGCGCATCGTTACCAGCGCCCGCCAGGTCAACGTCGTGGCCGACGCCCTGGCTGAGGAGCTGGACTACGCCCAGTTCGACGCCTGCATCCTGCCGGGCGGCATCCCCGGCGTGCCCAACCTGAAAGCCGACGTCACCGTGCGTCAGGTCTGCACGGATTTCGCTGCCGCGGGCAAAAAGGTCTGTGCCATCTGCGCCGCGCCCACCGCGCTGGCCGCCTTCGGCGTGCTGCAGGGCAAAAAAGCCACCGTCTACCCCGGCATGGACGCCGACCTGACCGCCGCCGGAGCCGCCTACACCGGCCTGCCGCTGACCATCGACGGCAACATCATCACCGGCGAGGCCCTGGGCGCTGCCATCCCCTTTGCCTTGGCTATCGCCCGTGAGCTGGCCGGTGCTGACGCCGCCGCCCGCGTCAAGAAAGCCATCGTCTACCAATAATTCAACGCCTATACGCAAAAAGTCCCCGGCGCATTTGAAGTGCCCCCAAAAAGTTAGACAATAATTTGAAGCAAAAATTGTTCAAGCAGC
>OOAH01000577.1_pt1 | contig 41895 bp, 29 predicted proteins | sample 1671801 | NCBI WGS metagenome assembly OOAH01 (sample SAMN06348194, study PRJEB24527) | human gut metagenome | biome: human gut; feature: ankylosing spondylitis patient; material: feces | host: Homo sapiens | place: China | collected 2015-10 | reverse complement strand
TATATTTCGTGTCATCGAAATAAAGAATCATATCCTTCATTGGTCGCATGCCTTTATTCAATATAGACTTCCTAGTCAGCATACCACCATATGGGCCACATGGCACGGAAAGACATTCAACACTATCCTTTCCAAAATAGTGTTTTTCATTTATATTAATTTTTTTTGAAAAAATATTTTTAATGTATTTTTTTAATGTAAATGCCATAAATGAATTTTCTTCGCCGAGTAATACCTCTTTACGTCTAGTTCTAATAAATTCCATATAATGAGGCCTATCCTCTCTTAATAAAAAGAATACACTCTTACACTCAGATTCCTGCGATGCAATACTTATTGCACGCTGAACAGCCCCTTCTTCAAGAAGATTATCATCATCAAGGAATAAAACGAATTCATTTTTTGTATTGGATGCCAAATCCATTCCATGGCTAAAAGCGATAGCTGAACCTTCATTTCTATCATTAGTTGATACAGTAAACTGTACTAAATTATATAGCGCAGGCAACTCATTAATTAGTTCCTTACTTTCTACATCGCTGCCATTATCAATAATTATTACATGGTCACATCCTGAACTTACTGTTGACGATACAACCGAACTTAATAAATGCCCTCTATTTGAATACGTTACAATGACAGTAGTATACGGTATCATAAAACACCAATCCTTTTAGAAAATAACAAAACCAAACATAAAAGAAATAATTCACTTAATGTTAAAGCCAATGAGGTACCATGATATGAATATAAATATGAAAGAACAGTCGAACAAACAACATTAAAAATACCTGTTGCAATCACACATAGTGAAAATTGTTTTGAATAACCACATGACGTCATGCCAAGTATCGCACAAACATAATTTAAGCCGCCAAATAAAAATGCTGGAGCCATGATTTTTAGACATGATGCAACTTCTACAGAAGATGTTCTGCCAATAACATGCCCTATGAAGTCAGAAAGATAAAATAATATCAACGATGCGGCAGTATAAGTTACTATGATGTGCCATTTATATTTTTGCGAAGATTTTTTAAAGAAACCTGGATCACCAGTAAACCCTTTTGCAAAAGATGGATACAAAGTATCCCCAATTACGTTCTGAACCATTTGTGCACTTCTAAGGATTCTCTCAGCAATAGAATATGCCCCTACTGCCGCAGTACCTGCAAAGAAACCAAGAATCAATACATTGAAATTCTTATACAAACCTGATGCTATTCTTGCGACAAATATTGAATAACCATCCTTAAGCTGTTTATTAATATCTTTAAAAGAAATTTCCAACTTGAAGTTAAATTTCGTTCTCAGAACTACAATTGCAGTTGCAAAGGATACAAATGCACCTGCAAACAAACATGCTTGCACTTTCCATACATCGTTAGGTGTGTTTACAACAATAAATATCATCCCTGTAAAAATTAGCTTAGGGATACTATTGCAACCAGTTATAAAATGCATTTTTTCAGCAGCTTGAAAATGCCATGAAGGGAACATTGACTGAAAAACAGTAATGCCAAAGGTTAGAAAAAAAACAGACTTATATTCTTCAGGAACTGAATGTATCAAGAATACGACAATTGAAGAAAATAAAAAAAATACCGATATCATTGATTTTATAGCAAAGACTGAACTACTTATTATTGATGCCTTATAATCATCATAACCATTTTTTGCTATATCTCTAGTCGCAGACAGATTAAACCCGTAATCAATAAAAAGTTGTATATAAGCTGTGATTGCGGTAATGGTGGCAATCAAACCAACATTTGATATTCCAATCTTAATTATTAGATACGGCATTAAAATAATAGGCAGAGCATAATTTATAATTTGCATAAAGCCAAGCGAAGCTAAGTTTTTTAATGTTTTTCTCTTATTAAACATATATAAGCCAATAGTTTGATTAAGTTTTTTAAGTGTGAAAGTGACAAAATTTAAATTGAATTTCAATTACAGATCTAATTCGCTGATTTTAATAAACAATTATATTTTTTTTAAATTCTAATTAAGGCTTGTGGACTCAATCAAAAAAAATAAACCACGCAAATAACATTCTATAACCACCAACGCATCAGGACCATAATATATACTATCGATATTGTGTCATTGCAATCAATAATTCATCACTCATTAAATTTGCACACTGCAATAATAAAAACGATTCATGACCATATTAAATAATTAGAATTAGGAACATCATTAACTTAAAATATTCATTACATAATATTCATCATATTAAGAATTTAGCATGTAAATGGAACGTCATGATTTAATATATGGTTATGAGATTTGAAACTATCAAACATTAAATCATAGTGTAAATAAGTTACCTTAATGTACGAAAAGATAAAACCAATATTTCAATTCCACTTGGTAAAATTTCACCAAGAGGTAAGTAACAAACCATTAATTACCTCTTTTTTTATGTTATTTTAAATAAAAATGTCGCATATATTATTCATAATACTCTTTATACCATTCCACGAACTGTTTAACTCCTTTTTTAACAGGAGTCGCGGGCTTGAAATTGATAATTTTATATAGAGCTACCGTTTCAGCACTTGTATTTAAGACGTCACCAGGCTGAATTGGCATCATGTTTTTCTTCGCTTCTAATCCTAATGCCTGCTCCAAAGCATTGATATAATCCATCAGTTCCACTGGTGAGCTGTTACCAATGTTGTAGACCCGATATGGCGCGGAGCTGGTAGCCGGAGATCCTTCCTCGACTGTCCATTCAGGATCAGGCTGAGGGATTACATCCTGGATACGAACAATAGCTTCGACAATATCATCTATATAGGTAAAATCACGCTTCATTTTACCGTAGTTATAAACATCAATGCTTTTACCTTCCAGCATCGCTTTCGTGAATTTGAATAACGCCATGTCCGGACGGCCCCAGGGACCATAGACCGTAAAGAAGCGCAGTCCTGTCGTCGGGATGCTGTACAGATGGGAATAAGTATGTGCCATCAGCTCATTAGCTTTTTTTGTGGCAGCATACAACGAAACGGGGTGGTCGACTGAATCATCTGTTGAGAACGGCATTTTACGGTTTAGACCGTAGACAGAACTGGATGAGGCATATAATAGATGTTGCACTTTATTGTGACGGCAACCTTCCAAAATATTCAGGTAGCCCGTTAAATTGGAGTCTGCATAAGCATATGGATTTTCGAGTGAATAACGTACACCCGCTTGAGCCGCAAGATGGATAACACGTTCAAACTGCTCTGTTTCGAACAGTTTAGCCATACCATCACGGTCAGCGAGATCTAACTTGTAAAAAGTAAAAGAGGGAGATTCTAATTGTTCAAGACGAGATTCTTTTAACTTTACATCATAATAATCATTAATGTTATCAATCCCAACAACTTGATGCCCATCATTCAAAAGCCGTTTGCTGACATGAAACCCGATAAAACCAGCCGCACCAGTGACTAAAAATTTCATATTTAAACTCCTGAGAAATACTCGATTGGTAGCATTGATGTTTTACAAAATTAGTTTATATCACCAGAAAAAAAATCACTAAGCGTAAATAACTAACTGTATAACCATTTCCATAAGTTAATTAACATCAATGAAATCCAATTTCATATAAAATTTGGCTGGAGATAATCTCATCCAGCCAAAGGTTAAAAATCCTAATCATTACCAAACAGATCGCGGGTATAAACCTTGTCCGCGACATCAGCCAGCTCTTCCGCCATACGATTGGAAATGATCACATCTGCCTCTTGTTTGAAGGCATCCAGGTCGCGCACGACGCGTGAGTTGAAGAACTCATCTTCCTGCATCACCGGTTCATAGATAATGACCGGAATACCTTTCGCCTTGATGCGCTTCATAATCCCCTGGATGGAAGAGGCACGGAAGTTGTCCGAACCACTCTTCATGATCAGGCGATATACACCCACCACTTTCGGCTTACGAGCGAGGATGGAATCAGAAATAAAGTCCTTACGGGTACGGTTGGCATCCACAATAGCGGCAATGATATTGTTCGGGACCGATTCGTAGTTCGCCAGCAGCTGCTTGGTATCTTTCGGCAGGCAGTAGCCGCCATAGCCAAAGGACGGGTTGTTATAGTGGTTGCCGATACGCGGATCCAGGCATACCCCTTCGATAATCTGCTTGCTGTTCAGCCCCTGGCTTTCAGCATAGCTGTCGAGCTCGTTGAAATAGGCAACACGCAGCGCCAGATAGGTGTTCGCGAATAGTTTGATCGCTTCCGCTTCAGTGGAGTCGGTAAACAGGGTCGGGATATCCTGCTTGATCGCGCCTTCTTTCAGCAGGTCTGCGAAACGTTCGGCACGCGCAGAGCGCTCACCAATGACAATGCGCGATGGGTGCAGGTTGTCGTACAGCGCACGTCCTTCACGCAGGAACTCAGGAGAGAAAATAACATTGTCAATCCCTAAACGTTCTTTGATATCACGGGTGAAACCAACCGGAATAGTCGATTTAATGATCATCACCGCATTCGGATTAATCTCTGTGACATCGCGAATAACCGCTTCCACCGTAGAGGTGTTGAAGTAGTTGGTTTTCGGATCGTAATCGGTCGGCGTCGCAATGATCACGTAGTCGGCATTACGATAGGCGTCGTGCTTGTCCGTGGTGGCGCGGAAATTTAACGGTTTTTCTGCCAGATATTCCTGAATCTCTTTATCCACAATCGGAGAGATCTTCTGGTTAAGCATATCCACTTTGGCCTGTACGATATCCAGAGCAACCACTTCGTGGTTTTGCGCAATCAGGACACCGTTCGATAAACCAACATAACCTGTACCGGAAATAGTAATTTTCATTCGATTACACTTTAATCAGTTAACTGGGTAATGGCGGATAGCCACGAATTTAAATATTGCTGTGGGCGGTTTTACGCTGAGAAGGAAGGTAAGTCAAGTCGGTCGGTTGACCCGGCTTGTTAACGAATAAACATGACGAGTTCCATCTGGAACCCGCCATTTTAAGAAAAAACAACCTAATTATTTATATACTTCTGCAGTGGCCAGAGTATGTGCCTGCAGATCTTTCTCCGACAGCGAGAGCGCGCAATCGCTCAGCGCCGGCCAGTCAATCCCGATCTCCGGATCGTTCCAGATGATGCTCCGTTCTGACTGCGGCGCGTAGTAGTTCGTCGCCTTGTAGACAAACTGCACCGTGTCGCTCAGCGCCATAAACCCATGGGCGAACCCTTCCGGGATCCACAGCTGACGTTTATTCTCTGCGCTGAGCACCGCTCCTACCCATTTGCCAAAGGTTGGCGATGAACGACGGATATCCACCGCCACGTCAAACACCTCGCCTTCCACACAGCGGACCAGTTTGCCCTGGGCGTGCGGATCCAGCTGATAGTGCAGTCCACGCAATACGCCTTTCTGGGACTGGGAGTGGTTGTCCTGAACAAAATCCACCTGGCGGCCCACCGCCTCATTAAACACCTTGCTGCTGAAGCTCTCAAAGAAGAAGCCTCGCGCATCACCAAACACGCGTGGTTCAAAAATCAGCACGTCAGGAATATCTGTTTTAATAATGTTCATCTTTTGCTACCCGTTTATTTGCCGAGGACTTCTGTTACCACGCGAGCCACACCCTGACGCCAGTCCGGGAGAGTCACCCCAAATGCCTGCTGGAATTTTTCATTCGACAGGCGTGAGTTGAGCGGACGCTTCGCCGGCGTCGGATAGGCCGTCGTCGGAATGCCCTTCACTTCCTGAACCGCCAGCTCTGCACCGTGCGCTCTCGCCACCTCAAACACATAGCGGGCGTAGTCACACCAGCTGGTCTCGCCGCTGGCCACCAGATGATAGGTGCCGGCCAGCGCCGGATTACGCAGCGTTTCACGGATTGCCGTCGCCGTGCAGTCTGCCAGCAGCTCTGCGCCAGTGGGCGCCCCGTGCTGGTCGTCAATGATGGAGAGCGTCTCTTTCTCACCCGCCAGGCGAAGCATGGTTTTGGCAAAGTTGGCGCCGCGGGTGGCATACACCCAGCTGGTACGGAAAATCAGGTGACGCGGGTTACCCTGCTCCAGTGCCAGTTCACCGGCACGTTTGGTTTCACCGTAGACGTTCAGCGGGCCGGTCGCTTCATCTTCCCGGCGATAATGGCTGCCGGCTCCGTCGAACACATAGTCCGTGGAATAATGCACCATCAGGGCACCCAGCTTCGCCGACTCTGCCGCCAGCACCGCCACCCCTTTGTCGTTCAGCAGGTCGGAGAGTTCCCGCTCGCTTTCGGCCTTGTCCACTGCGGTGTGCGCGGCGGCATTCACCACTACGTCCGGGCGGACGGTACGGACGGTCTGCGCGATGCCTTCCAGGTTAGTCAGGTCACCGCACAGCAGTTTATCAAAGTAGTCCACCGCGACCACGTCGCCGAGGGTGGACAGTGAACGCTGCAGCTCCCAGCCCACCTGGCCATTCTTGCCAATCAGTAAAATCTTCATTCTCTGTATCCTGTCGTTGACGGAGAAGGCATTAACGCTCGTTCAGCAGGCGCTTCAGATAAGCACCGTACTCAGTTTTCTTCAGGCGTTCCGCCTGAACTGCCACCCCTTCCGCCGACAGCCACTGATTACGGTAGGCTATCTCTTCCAGGCAGGCGACCTTCATCCCCTGACGCTTCTCAATGGTGTGAATGAACTGAGACGCGTCCATCAGGCTGTCGTGGGTGCCCGTATCCAGCCAGGCGAAACCGCGCCCCAGCAGTTCAACATGCAGATCACCTTGCTCCAGATACATCTGGTTCAGGGTGGTGATCTCCAGCTCGCCGCGTTCAGAAGGCTTCACGTCCTTCGCCATCTCCACCACGTTATTGTCGTAGAAGTAGAGCCCGGTCACCGCCCAGTCCGATTTCGGCTTCAGCGGTTTCTCCTCGATGGACAGCGCCTTAAAGTTCTCATCGAACTCCACCACCCCGAAGCGTTCCGGATCCAGCACCTGATAACCAAACACCGTGGCACCGGAGGTCTTCGCCGCCGCCGCTTCCAGCTTTTTACCGAAGCTCTGGCCAAAGTAGATATTATCTCCCAGCACCAGGGCGCAGGCATCGTTGCCGATAAACTTCTCGCCAATGATAAAGGCCTGCGCCAGACCATCCGGCGACGGCTGGATAGCGTAGCTGAAGTTCACCCCGAACTGCGACCCATCGCCCAGCAGGCGCTGGAAGGAGGGCATATCGTCCGGTGTAGAGATGATCAGGATGTCGCGAATGCCCGCCAGCATCAGGACGGACACCGGGTAGAAAATCATCGGCTTGTCATAGATTGGCAGCAGCTGCTTGGAGACGCCCTGGGTGATCGGATATAAACGCGTGCCGGAGCCGCCGGCCAGAACAATACCTTTCATACATCTTTTCCTTAATTAGTCAGATATCAGTTGTTGAGGCCCAGGCGCTCGCCGGCATAGGAGCCGTCCAGCACGCGCTGCCACCAGGTCTGGTTGTTCAGGTACCAGTGCACGGTTTTCTCAATTCCGCTCTCGAACGTCTCCTGCGGCACCCAGCCCAGATCGCGCTGAATTTTCGCGGCATCAATGGCATAGCGCAGGTCATGTCCCGGACGGTCGGTGACGAAAGTGATCAGGTCAGCAAAGCGGGCGATGTTGCCCGGCTTCTGCGCCACCACCTTGTCGAGAATGGCGCAGATGGTGCGCACCACGTCGATATTTTTACGTTCGTTATGGCCGCCGATATTGTAGGTCTCGCCGCTTTTACCTTCGGTCGCCACTTTGTACAGCGCACGGGCATGATCCTCGACATACAGCCAGTCACGGATCTGCTCCCCGTTGCCATACACCGGCAGGGGTTTACCCGCCAGGGCGTTGAGAATGGTCAGTGGGATCAATTTTTCCGGGAAGTGATACGGACCATAGTTGTTGGAGCAGTTGGTCACCACCACCGGCAGGCCGTAGGTGCGGTTCCAGGCACGAACCAGATGGTCGCTGCCCGCTTTGGAGGCAGAGTACGGGCTGCTCGGGGCGTACGGCGTTTCTTCGGTGAACAGGTCATCGGTGCCGTGCAGGTCGCCGTACACTTCATCGGTGGAGATATGGTGGAAACGGAAAGCCTGTTTCTGCGCTTCCCCAAGCCCGGACCAGTAGTTACGGGCCGCCTCCAGCAGAGTGAAGGTGCCGATCACGTTAGTCTGGATGAAGGCGGCCGGGCCATCAATGGAACGGTCCACATGGCTTTCTGCCGCCAGGTGCATCACGATATCCGGGCGGAACTCGCTGAACTGGGCCGCCACGGCAGCGGCATCGGTGATATCAGTCTGGGAAAACGAGTAGCGTTCGCTCCCGGCCACCGGCGCCAGGGATTCGAGGTTGCCGGCGTAGGTCAGGCAGTCCACCACTCGGACTTCATCCCGGGTATTTTCAATGATATGACGAACTACAGCAGAGCCGATAAAGCCTGCGCCACCGGTGACAAGAATCTTCATATTTTATTTACCTTTGATTACTCATGCAAAAAGAAAATGATTGCATACATCTCTTTATTAAAATGTTTGAGATGTAATTTTATGGGGATAATATCGAAGGAACACTTTAAAAACAAATAGCGAAATTCTTAATTTTCCGCTATTTGTCAGAATAGAACTTGATTATATATGTACTTTAACATTAGACCTCCAATAAATTTCAGGAGGTCTAATAAGATAAATATTAATCTAACCACTCAGTATGGAAAACGCCTTCCTTATCAGTACGCTTATAGGTGTGCGCACCAAAGTAATCACGCTGAGCCTGAATCAGATTAGCTGGTAGAACTGCGGAACGGTAGCTGTCGTAGTAGGCAATTGCGGCAGAGAACGTCGGTACCGGAATACCATTCTGCACGGCATAAGCCACTACATCACGCAGCGCTTGCTGATAGTCATCAGCGATCTGTTTGAAGTACGGCGCCAGCAAGAGGTTAGCAATGTCAGCGTTTTGCGCATAAGCATCGGTGATCTTCTGCAGGAACTGCGCACGAATTATGCAGCCAGCGCGGAAAATCTTAGCGATCTCGCCGTAGTTCAGATCCCAGTTGTATTCATCAGAAGCAGCTCGCAGCTGGGAGAAGCCCTGAGCATAGGAAACGATTTTACCGAGGTACAACGCGCGACGAACTTTTTCGATAAATTCTGCTTTATCACCCGCCGGTTGAGCCTGCGGACCACTCAGCACTTTCGACGCGGCTACACGCTGGTCTTTAAGCGAAGAGATATAACGAGCAAATACAGACTCAGTGATCAGGGATAGAGGTTCGCCGAGATCCAGTGAGCTTTGGCTGGTCCATTTGCCGGTACCTTTGTTTGCCGCTTCATCAAGAATGACATCGACGAGGTATTTACCCTCGTCATCCTTCTTGGTGAAGATATCTTTGGTAATATCGATCAGGTAGCTGCTCAGTTCACCTTCGTTCCATTCGGTGAAGGTTTGCGCTAGCTCTTCGTTGGAAAGAGCCAGACCGCCTTTCAACAGCGCATAAGCTTCAGCAATTAGCTGCATGTCGCCATACTCGATGCCGTTATGAACCATCTTCACATAATGGCCAGCACCGTCAGCACCGATATAGGTCACACATGGCTCACCGTCTTCAGCAACTGCAGCAATCTGCTTCAGAATCGGAGCGACCAGCTCATAGGCTTCTTTCTGCCCACCAGGCATGATGGAAGGCCCTTTCAGAGCGCCCTCTTCACCACCGGAAACACCGGTACCGATAAAGTTGAAACCTTCGGCAGACAGTTCACGGTTACGACGGATGGTGTCCTGGAAGAAGGTGTTGCCGCCATCAATGATGATGTCGCCTTTGTCGAGGTAAGGCTTCAGGGAATCGATGGCACTGTCGGTGCCAGCCCCGGCCTTCACCATCAACAGGATACGGCGTGGTGTTTCAAGGGATTCAACGAACTCTTGTACTGTATAGTAAGGGACCAGCTTCTTGCCTGGGTTTTCGGCAATCACTTCTTCGGTCTTTTCACGGGAGCGGTTGAAAACGGAGACGGTATAACCACGGCTTTCGATGTTCAGCGCAAGGTTACGCCCCATCACGGCCATACCGACTACCCCGATCTGTTGCTTGGACATTACATACTCCTGTCAGGTTATAACTTTTACAACATAAGTTACTGTAACTCTACTTTAACTTATAGTCTGCAAATCGCATAGAAAAAATATTGAAAGATGCTGTTAATTTATAAACTATGGGCGACAACTTTCAATTACATATATTTTTAGCTAAATAAATCAATAGCACACTAGGTTACAACACAAGTTAACTCAGTATGTTTTTTTTAATTCCAAAAATTAAATTAAACAATGATCTTGAGTTCTTAATACGACATCATACATATGGCAACACAATTTATCAAAAATCTTAAGCAGAGGCGTTCATTATATTAGTTTAAGCCAGCCAAATTCACCATTAATAAATCATTTATATTTTGCAATGCCAGGCGTTCAATTTATATTAAGAATATCCTGAACTTATATTATATAATGAACCGCCTTAAGCCATATCTAAGGCATGATGTCATTTACTCATATACCAACCATATTATTTTCACACCTTGACAGTCCAGTTAGATAATTTTTAAAAAAACCGCACATTACAGAATGTGTATTAATAAAACACCTCTTCTTCGTATATATACAAAACCATTAAGGAAAGTGCATTTTAATTTACCTTCCAATATGATGATAGCATCAATACACATAGAGAAATTAAACGCACTTATTATATTTTAAGCTCTAATAGTGATTATTTACAAAGTGAGAGCTTTTTACGATCGAACAAATCACAATTTGGAAAAGACAATAAATGACATCAATATATGATTATTAACCCAACAATAAAATTATTCGGGAACATTTTTAGATTAAATTAAAACCAATTCAAAGAACAGTATTTATAGGAGGTCTTATTTTAAAAGAGTGAATTATGATGAACAACGAAGGCAATGACATGTATCCCACTTTATTTACATACTATAATCTTGCATATGTAATGCATTTTAATAATTATAATTAATAATTAGCATTCTGATGGATTTTATTTTTTCAAAAACAAATAAAGCTTGCATAGGCAATCATAAAAATAAACTCGTTGTCTGTTTGCCTTCATAAAAAGATAGCTCCTTTTCATGAGGGGTAATTTTTTTTCGTTTTTATGCAAATGATATCTAAAGTAATTATTTTTATTTCTTGACGTCTCATCCATGAGCTGGATTGGGACCCCATGTTTCCATGATAAAAAGAATAAGGTTAATTGATCTCTTTTAGCTCCTTGATTAAAATACTCCCACCAATAATTCATAAGACGAATAACATCTTTATGATTATGCTTACGAATGATAATGTTATTCTCACCAAGCCCGTATTCTTTTGGAAAAGAATGAGCACTTAAAAGATTAAGCATATCCCTTCCATTTTCTTCAGTGATTTTCTTCTCAAGAACACACTGTTCAACTTCCTTATAGATACAATTTCTTGAAAAATGTTTGGGAACCGAAATAGGAGAGATCTCAATATATTTTTCTATTAGCGTTACTGGATCTTGAATTATTTTTATATTTGAATCCACATATACACTTGCATCATATTGCGAGAGAAAAAGATGTGGCAGAAACTTATATTCTCGATTTTTTAAAACAGTGTCGTTGACATCTTTAACATTAATGATTTTCCATTTATTTGAAGATATGTTTTCCTGATTAGTAAAACATATAAAATCACATTTATAATCAATGTTTTTGGGTTCAATAAGATCATCATAATCACCAAACAGAGCAGTATAAACAACATATTTATTCATCTATATTAAACTCACCTTATATTGAGGGGAAGATTATTTTATATATTATTCATCTTTCCATATCTGCCATGAAGAAAATCTTTCATACCAAGAAAAATCGACTTAATCTTTATAACTTTATCCTTCTCAAGAAAAACAACCCTGAATAGATCTAACAAAAACGCAGAAAAATCATAAGCAATAAATGCAGGGTAATATTTAAAATATTTCTTCCATACATGTAGACGATTTCTCGTCACATAGTACTTTCTATAGTATGGATAATTCGTTGGCGAAAAGCCAAATTTTTTCTTCCTGTTACCAAGAGCATGTTGAATAACAACTTTCGGGTACACACACACTCTGTAACCAGAAATAAGTAGCCTGAGACAAAATTCGTTATCAACATAATCTATAAAGTATTCATTTAAAAAATAGCCTACCTTATCGAATATAGACGTTCTACATAATGCACCCGATGTTATAATACACATTGCATCTTTTATGCCTTCATTATCAGAAAACACTTCTCTTCTGACCAGAAGTTTATTATGCATGACTGGAAATCTTGAATACCTCCCATCATTAATGTCATAATATACAGGACCAATAATACCAATCATTGGGTCAGTGTTAATAGCCTCTTTCATGTTATCAACATATAAATCAGGAATTGTAGAATCTTGATCAAAAGTTAAATAATAATTAAAACCTTTTGATTTAGCATTAATTGCACCCTGTGTTAAAGAATATGCAATGCCATGATTAATACCATCACCTTGGTATGATAAATTATTTCTTTCAGCAATAGATTTAATATTATTGATAACATCAGGATTTTCTGAATTATCGATTATACAAATATTACGTACCTGTTTTTGAATCGCCAACAATCGGCCTTCAAGTCCATCATCGGGATTATAAGTAACTATAATAGCAAAAACATCAGGATGCATATAAACCTCAATTGGATTTTATTTTGTATTTAATTTATTAAATAATTCAGATATTTCAATTATAAAATAGCATTTCGATGATTAATTTTTATAAATAAAGACATTGATAACTTATGAAAATAACTACGACCAGTAACGCTTATGCATACTTAACATTCTCACTAACTTTAATGGGATGGATGCATAGTTCTGACCTAATTTGTAACCAAAGAATTTCATGCAATTATTAATACAAGCTAATGGAATCCATAAAGGCGCGTTTTTAACCAAAAACTTCATCTCAGATAAAATAAATTTTTTCCCTTCCCCGCCAGCACCACCAATTTTTTCACGTATCCATTTTTCTTGAGCGTGAAAAACACCAATATCAAAATAACGTTTGAACTCTTCCAGTGGCTTGTAATTGTGAGAATGCCGCACTACGGCATCAGCTGCATAGGCCACCTGATAACCTGCAAGGATTGCTTTTGCTGCATAAAACATATCCTCACAGAGGATAGTATTTGAAGGAAATCCTTCTAATTCTTTGAAAGCCGATAGCCTGTATGCAGAAAAAGAGTTGGACATAAATACAGATTTTAAGCCTAAGGCACTGACATTATTCTTGCCACATACATAGCTTTTATTCGGGTAATTAAACGCACGGGCATGTTGGGCTAGGGGATTGGCCGAAAAATGAGGCAATTGTCGACCGTAAGCACATGCCACCTTTTCATTTTTAAATACAGAAATTATATTATCGATGAAGCCATCTTCAGGAATGGCGTCTTGTGTTAAAAAAATTACTATATCAAATTCATTAATGTATTTGTATACCGCTTGATTTCGAGTCCCCCCGTGGTTGAAATCCTTACTCGATATGCATGTAACATCAAAACCAGCTTCCTCAGCAATTAACTTTGTGGAATCGACGCTTCCTGAGTCAATAACATGAACAAACAATTCATCTGTCGAATACTTTTTAATATTTGACACCACTTCACGCCAAATATCACCACCATTGTATGTTGGAATCGCGATATAATATTTCATAATATTCTTTCATCATTTAATAGTCAACGTTAACGCAAGTGTTTAATATGCCCCGTCCTTTCTTAACACAACACTTATTGTTTTAAATAAAATAGCTATATCATTCCACATTGACCAATTTTTGACATACCATGCATCAAGATAAACACGAGTCTCGTAGTCAACGTCGCTACGACCGCTTACCTGCCAAAGGCCAGTCATTCCTGGTTTACTTAAAAGATAATAATCCACTTCTTCATTATAACGAACTAATTCAGCAGTTATAATTGGACGTGGACCGACTAAACTCATTTCACCTTTTAAAACATTAAAAAGTTGTGGAAGCTCATCAAGACTTGTTCGACGAAGAAATGCACCAATTTTTGTAATACGAGGATCATTTTTCAATTTAAAGGTTGATTCCCATTCCCTTCTTGCATCTTCATCTTTCGCGAGTAATTCTTCCAAAACTTCTTTAGAATTAATTATCATTGAACGGAATTTCAAACATTTAAATGATTTTCCACCTTTGCCTATTCGTTCATGTCCATATATAGCAGGTCCACCATCTTGTTTGACCTTACGACTAATATACAATAAAGCGGGAGACAATATAGAAAGAATCACAAGGGAACCAACGATATCAAATAATCGTTTTAGTACACGAGAAGACCATTTCGCCAAATTCTGTTGTACACGAAATATCATTACTTCATGACTAAAAATAAAGGACATATCAGTACTATCTAAAGGCATACCACGCAATGTAGGAATAACAGATACGTAGCGATAACCTTTGATCATAAAATTTCTTAACCATGCATTTCGGATATCACTTTGATGCGACTCCACCGCAACTATAAATTGTGTCTTAACATCAATAGCCGGTAGCCACGACAAATCATTTGGTAAAACATTTATTCCATCAATTTTACCACCAGCTGGAACACCGCCATCACACGTAATGAAACCAACAATATTTAAACCAAGATTCCTCTCACTTGTTATGGCTTTGTAAGCTTCATTCGCATTTGTACTGCTACCTATTATCCAAGTATCTCGTTGCCAAAGATTTAATGTATTTAATATTCGTTTCGTTAGCATCCTTGATATCGGAACTAATATGAGTACTAAAGCCCAAGTTAGCACCCAAATATATCGCGAAAACGACCATGTCGTAAAAGCAACGACTGCTATTTCAATTATTGCAAAAATGACTAAAGTCCTAAGGATTTCTTTTAATTCAAACCAAAATGTTTTACGGTAAAAATAATGTCGTAATCTCATTGAATACCAACAAACACAACAAGCAGCAAGCAACCAATGTAGTGCTATCCAACCTTGTATTTGTTGAGTCTCAACAAATGCATCATGGTTATTTATTGATAAAAATAAAATCCCCATTGCTATATACATGGAAATAACAAAACTAGCAAAGTCAGACAATGCAAGCATTATGCTAACTAAAAAATTCCTACTGAGGAGCGCCATGTGACCTCTCATATAACTCATAATATTTTGCTTTAGTATTTTCATGGAAATAAAGCCGAATCTAAATATTTATCCAAGTCCGGCTTTTATTGAAAACACTTCTTTACTTATTATCTTTGTAAGAATAGCCGTAATAATTATAGCCATAGCCATAATAGCTACTTGCTTTTTTTACTACGCCATTGAGTATACACCCTTTTACTGGGACACCGCTTTGTTCGAAGCGTTTAATACTGATGTCAATTTCTTTAGCCGTATTAAGTTCAAAGCGTGAAACTAATAGCGTAGTTCCAGCGTAATTACCAATAATTGCAGCATCTGTTACTGCTAAAATAGGAGGTGTATCTAATATAACCATATCATAATTTTGATCAGCCCATGACATTAACTCTCCAAATCTTTTATGCATAAGCAATTCCGCCGGATTTGGAGGCACCATGCCTCTCGGTATTACATCAAAACCAAGCATCGATATATGTTTGACTGAAGAGGAAAAATCCTTTTTACCTGATAAAACATCGGATAAGCCATTATCATTAGGAATATTAAATAGCTTATGGGTATAACCTTTCCGCATATCTGTATCAATGAAAAGTACTTTTTTCCCAGTTTGAGCAATTATAGCTGCCAGGTTAGAACTAACAAAGGTCTTACCCGCATTTGGACTTGCCCCTGAAATCATCAGAATATTATTTCTTGATTCTAGCATAGCGAAGTGCAGACTAGTTCTTAATCCTCTTATTGCTTCTATTGCAAGATCAGCAGGATTCTCAATTGCTAAAAAGCCTTGTATATCGTCTTTTCCTTTCCATGAATTCTTTTGAGTTGATTTTTTTGCAAATGTTTCAGATACAGGAATACTCGCATAAACATTGATACCCAACTCTTCCAATTGCTCAGGAGATTCAATACCTCTGCGTAAGAAAACACGTAACAGTACAAGACCGATTGAGATTATTAAACCAATAACTACTCCAATCAATAAAACTAATATTTTCTTGGGCTTTACAGGTTTAGGTTGAGTAACTGCGTTATCAATAATTCTTACATTACCGATGGCACTTGATTTAGCAATACTAAGCTCTTGTTGTCGATTTAAAAGCTGCATATATACAGCTCGACCTGACTCAACATCACGACTTAAACGCAAAATTTCCTGCTGCGTTTCTGGCATGCTTGATACTTTTTTATTTAGTTTGGCCTTTTCATCTTGCAAGGTCTTTCGTTTTTCAAGTAACGCCTTGTAAGTTGGATGTTCTTTTGTATAAAGCTGTGAGATCTCTGATTCTCTAAATGTAAGTTCATTAAGCTGATTATCAACATTAACTATCTGATCAAGTACAGATTTTGCCTCAAGCGATAAATCTACTGAATCGCTCTGTCTCCGATATTGATTTAGTTTACTTTCTGCTATATCTAATTCACTTCGTACTTCCGGTAACTGTTTATTCAGGAAATCAAGACTTTTTGCATCCTGAGCTGCTTGCCTTGCTATATTTTGTGCTAAATAGTTATCAGCGATACTATTAACAATTTTTTCAATTAATACTGGATTATCCCCAGTCAATGATATATTCAGTATTCCCGTATCTTTACCCTGATCGTTTACTGTTAGTTTGTCCTGTAATTCTGAAATTGCTTTTAATCTTGAAACATATTTGATTATAAATTCAGTTCCAGGAGGAGCGTTAATATCATCTATTTTAAGCGAAATACCATTTCTTTCGATTAACTCACCTAGCTTACCTTTAAAAGAATGACCGTCGAAATTGATTAGGAAATCCTTTTCCCCCGTAACAGATAATAACAACTCGGGCGTTTCATTATCGCTTCCCGATACGAACAATCGTGATATAGTAATCTCTGCAGGTTTGGCATCACTTATCCTAGCAAAACCACGACCAAATAAAGGGAAATATTTCTGAGTAATGTTTGCCTGTAAGTTAAGATCATCTACTGTTTTCCCTAGAATCATTCTTGACTGAATTAAGGCTATTTCTGGTGCTGATTGTGGCTGGCTATCAGGAAGCATCTGGCTAAGATTGCTTAATATTGCATTTCCCTGTTTTTGCTCTACTTGTATTAAAGCATCAGCTTGATATATAGGGGTTGCAAATATTGCATAAATTAATGCTATTAATGTACAAAGTGATGTCACCGAAATAATTAATTTGCGATGATCGATAAATTCGCCTAGAAGTCGACCCAGATCAATACCTTCTGAGTCTCGCGATGAAGTTTTATTAATGAGAGATGACATGTATATTTTCCTGAATTAACTTGCTAATTTTTCCGCCCATGCTTTTGAGGCCTGTTCAATAAGAATATACACAGACAAGAAAGCTTCATCACTTTTCCTATAGGGATCTGGTATCTCTCGGTCATTCAACCAATGACCAAATAGCATTGTTTTCCCTCTAGCCTCCGGCGCTATTTTACCTATTTCGCTAAGATGATGTTTTTCCATAACTAGTATCAAATCATATTGGCGACCAAGAGAGGAGGTAAATTGACGTGCATGGTGTTCTTTTAACGATATGCCATGTAATGATGCAACCCTGATAGCACTTTCATCGGCGGAATGATCAATTAATGCACCAGTACCTGCTGAATCAATTTTTTTCCCTGGTAGGAATGTACGTAATAAGCGCTCTCCAATTGGTGAACGGCAAATATTCCCTGTACAAACTACTAGAATCGAGTTAAACATGATCACATATCCTTAACGTATTTAACTGTTTCGGTAATATCATGTACTCCTGTAATTGTCGGTACTAATTGTGATATTACTCTATTCCAACGGACCAGCGGAGCTGTAGTAACGTACACGATATCATAAGGCTGAAGCTGGAATTCCGTACCTAATACCATAGCTGATGCATCTTGGGCATTAAGTTGATAAATATTCGCTATTTTGCCTTTTTTATCACCCTTGAGCTGACGGATAACAAAAACACCTGTTGCATCACTGAAAGTTTGTGACATGCCTTCTGCATTACCCAAAGCTTCTGCCAAGGTCATACCACTGCGATCCATTTTCATCGTGCTTTGTTTACCAACTTCACCCATCACGAAAACTTTAAGATCATCATTACGAGGGACAAACAGAATGTCCCCTGGATACAACAAGCGGTTTTCTGTCAAATCACCTTTCTGCATAAGGGCATATAGCGAGATTTTGGTGTCCTTACCATTATGCGTTAGCACCACATTGCGCCAGTCAGCGTCTTCAGATAAACCACCTGCAGCATTGATTGCATCCATTACAGTTAACGGAATATTTGTAATCGGTTGCTGTCCTGATTTAGCAACTTCGCCAGTCACATAGGCTTTTTGCGAGCGGAATGCAGCAATACTTACGTCAACCTGTGGACTTTCGATATATGTTGTCAAACGGCTGGCTATATCCTGGCGTACCTGGCTAAGCGTTTTGCCCGCTACCTGCACCTTCCCGATATAAGGATAGAAAATAGTACCGTCGGAGTTAACCCAGTTACCGGTGTCACTGGCACTACGGTATTGACCTGCAGGCGTTGTCAATTCAGGATGATCCCATACCGTAACCATCAACACATCGCCAACTCCAATGCGATATTCATAACTTCTGAGTAAATTATCAAGCTGTGGGTTTGGACGAGCCAGTACACTTTCAGGGCGAAGCTGATCGATCAGCCCCGGCGTCATCGGATATACATTAACCAGTTTATCCAGATCGTAGTCGCTATCCGGAAGCTCAACCACGTTCTTCCGCAGACTATTTAATCCCTGACCAGGGATAATTGTACAACCCGATAAAAACCCAATTGCCAACGCTAACGCCGAAAATCTAACAAGTTTTTTCTTCATAATGTCACATCATCAGTAAATCAAAATTTGCCAATTCCTGAGCAGCTGTCATAGCCGTTGCTTCCCTACCGGCTTATGGAGAGACAAAAGCTGACTGCGTCCTGCAGCGCTACCACCCTCTCTCCCCTGTTTTCAGCATTCAGCCTTATAAACTAAACGGTATTTCTATCCCTGCGCTGGCCCCAACGTCATCGCTGTCGCTGTTGTTTGCGTTGGTGTACCACAGTGAAGTATTCAACCGGACCGACTGATAAACATCCCCGCTCCAGCCAAGCTGTACTCCTTTCAAGGTATCAGCATGAGGGAATGCTTTGTTGATCGACTGATTCTCCGGGTTAACTTTGGCGTATACCAGACGTGTACTCCAGCGTTGGTTATCCTCTGTAATAAGCTCGACTTTTCCTGCGATGAGCTGACCATCTCCGCCCATTGCATCGCCCAGCGGATAGCCCTGCTGATAATATCCATCCGTATAGATATGATGATTATAACTGTAATTGGTCCGGCTCATATTGGTGCGCGTATCATGCGCTTCCAGGTACCAGTTCACAGCATCCTTACCCCAGCCGTGGTGGCCTTCCACACCGCCCAGATACATATTGGCCGAAGGCAGATAACCTGACTCATCCTCACCGATCATTTGTCCGTAGAAGCTCACCGGCCAGCCCAAAGTTGGCTCTAGTTTAAATTTAAAGTCAAATCCGGCCAACTGGTTCCCCGGCTCGTTATCCGTTCCGGTATTGTCTTTCCCTGTAAAGCCATCCCAGAAGCTGCTGAAGGATTGCGGCCGCCCTTCCCCGCCCCACTGCATAATGCGCGACGCGCCTAATTCTAAAGACTGGAACGGCGTGAAGGTGAAACGACCACCAATAATTTTGGCATGCGGCACAGCGGTGTACTGATTCATCTGGCTGGCAGAGATCTGGTACTGCCATGGACCCACCCAGCGCAGCCACCAGGTTTCCGGCGCCGCCTGCTCGGCTCGCTGCATCAGGAAGCCGGTCATCGGCCGCATCGCATCCCCGCGGATCAGGCTTCCTTCATAGCCCGGTCCCCACCACTGCGGAACCTGACCAAAGGAGAGCCACTGGTTCCAGAACTTCACCGCGCCGTAGGCGCCGTTGGCGTTGAAACGCGATCCGTTGCTGATCCGCTCCCCCCCTTCGACGTTACCCTGAAGGTGGACATCCCACCATTCGCCGCTGTTGTTAAACGCCAGGCCTAACGAGTTATCTGCCGGCTGCGTCTGACCAAACCCCTGCGGGGTGCCAGGCTGGTCGGTTGAGGTGTAGCCGGTGACCCGGAAATCGGCTTTTAAAGCAGACAGTCGCTGGTTGATACGGGCCAGCACTACTTGCTCAGAAGAATAGGACGGTTTAGCTTTTTTTAGCGCCCGGGCGATCTCGTCCTGGCTCAGCGGCCAGGTCGACAGGCTCAGATGGATGACCCCGCGATCGGAAAGCCAGGCAAGGTCGTTTCGCAGATCGTTATCATTTACTACTAACCCGGCCGCGTAAGCCTGGGCTCCCAGTGAGGAAAGCAAGCCCAGCGTCACGGCAATGCGCGCAATTTTTATCATTGTACAAGATCCATTTTCAGCCCCGCTGTCGTATCTCAATGAGAATGAGGGGAATACTAAGATAGAAAGCGCTCGCGGCACCAGCTGACTTCACTGTGCAACACCGGCGAGGCAAGTACAGTTACCCTAAGCTGCTCGTAATCCTTATCACATCCACCCAGCTCACAATGTAGGCGAATTTTACCGTACAGGCTATCGATGAGACGGGAAAGTTGGTGTAAAGGCGATATCAGCAGCCGCGCCTGACCGCTTTATGAGGATATCTGATGAGCATGATAGATATCTTATGGCGGTAATCACCCAAAGTGCATCGATTTTTATAGCCTTTCAGAGAAGGTATTTTGTGCAGCAGCACGTGGTTTCAGCGACGCTACCGCCCCTGGCTTAACAGCTACCAGCGCACTGACTACCTGAACGGCGTAATTAATCGGCCTGTGGGTGATAAATTGGTCAGGCCTTTATTTTTTGCGGCGTTAAGTCTACGGGATTTCGGTCACAATTGGGAGTCTTGATGCCGAATATCTGCCAATTAATCCCATCCGCTGTTTTATTGGCGGAAAATAAGCGGCTCGCCAATAAAGATTATTTATTGCTCTCAACTATCAAACATCTGCCTGGGGCCGTCAGGCTGACCTAGTCACAGATAACCCTTTGTAAAAAAAGATCTTTTCCATCATGCTTACGTCATTTCAAAATCAGATGATGACGCGACAGTCAACTACAATTTCTAATAGTTTCTCGATGCCGGGTTATTCATCCAACGTGGAACAGGTGCTTTCTGAACGCATTTAAGAAACGTCTGACCACGGCTATATCCACGCAAATTGACAATAACAATGTAGTAGCACTGCATTATTTCATAAATATGAATTATCAATTGACTGGCATATAGTAGATTATTTTCTTATTTGTCTAATTAACCGGCGAAAACTTAATTTCCCCTGTAAAACAAATGGCAATTACCAGGCCTGCTTATGCAGATCGGTACGCGTAAAGGGTTTATCCAGCGGCCCTACTGCGGTGGCAATTTGCCCCAGCAGGGACTGAGTCGGCGCTTTATTGCCGCTATGCAACAGGATAAGCGGGACCATCACCAGGCATGCGACGCCCCCCCAGGAAATACTCACGTTTTCCGAATGGGTGGTACGTTTTTGCAGCAACAGGAACAAAGCGCTACCAGCAGCGCCGAGCAGCAGGCCAGCGATCACTTCCGAGACGGAATGCGCATGGATGACCAACCGTGAATAACCCACCACAGCGGCCAGAATATAGCCGGTGGCGACGGCTGCTTTTTGCAAACCCGTGGAAAAACGAGCGCTAAGCAGCCACAGGAAGATAGGCCAGAAGGCCGCGGAAAGCGCTGAGTGGCCGCTGAAGCCGGTGTAATCCAGCTCGCGAATACCCAGCCCCCAGCCCATAAAGGCCAGTTTGGAGGCGCAGACGATGGCGCCGGTGATGCCGAACAGCAAACTCCACTGCCACGCCAGCAACCGCGACGTTTTACGCAGCATCAGGACAATAAACAGCGCCGCTGCGCTGGGCAGCAAAACGGTGCTATCGCCAAAAAATGAGATGAGTTGCCAGTTCATATACCTGTGATCCTTCGATGATGTCCACTGCCGTGCTCAGGGATTATCCGTAATGTCTGTACCAGCTCGCATGCCAATTCATTTCACATTTTTATGCATGCAAGTGAGATGTTTAAAGCGGAAACATGATCGCAGTCAAGTTTTATTTTTGGCTGACGTTGACCGCTTTCCCTGCGCTTTAAGAATTGTCGCACTAAGTGACTATTCACAAAGCATTATTGCCGCTACTCCGACCATTGCACCACAGAGGCCAGAGACAAACTACCAGAAGTCTCCGAAGCCATACGTTTCTTTACAATCGTTATAACATTCACGTTATGAATAATTTCTGCATAACGTTATGAGCAGCCTGGCAAAATACCCCTGCCCTGCCGCTCACCCTTACGCCGGCGCTCAGGCCAGCAGTTTTTTAATGCTTTCGCGGAATTTGGCGCCTTCTTTCAGGTTACGCATTCCGTAGGTGACGAAGGCCTGCATGTAGCCCATTTTTTTACCGCAGTCATAGCTTTCGCCGGTCATCAGCATCGCGTCAACGGACTGCTTCTTCGCCAGTTCGGCAATGGCATCGGTCAGCTGGATACGGCCCCAGGCGCCTGGCTCGGTACGCTCCAGTTCAGCCCAGATATCTGCCGACAGCACGTAGCGGCCCACTGCCATCAGGTCAGAGTCCAGGGTCTGCGGTTCGTCCGGTTTTTCAATGAACTCGACGATACGCGCCACCTGCCCTTCGGCCACCATTGGCTCTTTGGTCTGGATAACGGAGTATTCGGAGAGATCGCCCGGCATGCGTTTCGCCAGCACCTGACTGCGGCCGGTCTCGTTAAAGCGGGCGACCATGGCGGCGAGGTTATAGCGCAGCGGGTCCGCAGTGCCGCCGTCGAGAATGATATCCGGCAGCACCACCACAAACGGGTTATCCCCGACTACCGGGCGGGCGCAGAGGATGGAGTGGCCCAGACCCAGCGGCTGTGCCTGGCGCACGTTCATGATGGTTACGCCCGGCGGGCAAATGGCCTGGACTTCCGCCAGCAGCTGGCGCTTCACGCGCTGCTCAAGCAGGGCTTCCAGCTCGTAGGAGGTATCAAAGTGGTTTTCCACCGCATTCTTCGAGGAGTGCGTCACCAGGACAATCTCTTTGATCCCGGCGGCGACGATTTCGTCAACAATGTACTGAATCATTGGCTTATCAACGATCGGCAGCATCTCCTTAGGAATTGCCTTTGTGGCCGGCAGCATATGCATGCCTAGTCCTGCGACCGGAATAACCGCTTTCAAATTCGCCATATTCATCTTCACCTGTTTGGTTGCAAAACACGCAGTTTTGCAAAATTGTACATGTCACAAATCCATTGGAACTGATAATACACGGATACTGCCCGGGCATCTGCCCGCCAAATTCTTAAATTCACTGTCACCTAAAAGAATACACACAACTTCCTTTTACCAACAGTTTGAAGTGAGAATAATCTTATTCTCCATCAGGATATTCAGCGGCCCGCTTCCCTGCACAGCGCGATGTCGCCGCAAGGCCCATACATCGCGGCCTTTGGTACGCAGCCCCTGCCAGCTGCAGGCTGCGGCGCCCATGTGTGCGGAAAGAATAGATATAGATAATTAATTTCGCCAGGCAATATATTTCAGCACAAACAGCCAGATATGGCAGGATAATAACCGTAAACCACGGCAGATAACTGCGATCGGCGCTATTCTGCGCTCACTTCATGATGTGAATTATGCCGATTTTGTGAGCGGGCTTCGCACTTCACCCGGGGATGAGGAAGGGTGCCTACCGTGGCGAACGACGGGACTGCCCTCGCTTTTGCGCCGGGCAAAACGCAGCGGGTTATGGTTCTGATATCAGCAAGCTTATTCCAGCGCGTTCCGCCATATTGTTATTTTTCCGCTGATCTTTTCTGGAACATAATTCTTTTCTGTTCTCTTAATTTGCTGGAAATATATCCACCCCTGGCGGAGTGATATCCGCGTCGTTATTGCATTTTAGACTCATCTTATCCATGATCGTGGTAACACATACCGCAGTCGTACAGGTTTTAATACATATGGAATGGATTGCCGATCCGTCAATCTGGGCAGGTCTCGTCACGCTGGTGGTTATCGAACTGGTGTTGGGTATCGATAACCTGGTTTTCATCGCTATCCTCGCCGAAAAGCTGCCGCCCGCCCAGCGCGACCGCGCTCGTATCACCGGTCTGCTGCTGGCGATGGTGATGCGTCTGCTGCTGCTGGCCTCTATCTCCTGGCTGGTGACCCTGACCAAACCGCTGATTGTTTTTCACGACTTCAGCTTCAGCGCCCGCGATTTAATTATGCTGTTCGGCGGCTTATTCCTGCTGTTTAAAGCCACCGTCGAACTCAACGAACGGCTGGAGGGGAAGGACAGTGATAATCCCACCCAGCGCAGAGGGGCGAAATTCTGGGCCGTGGTGGCGCAGATCGTGGTGCTCGATGCCATCTTCTCGCTCGACTCGGTGATCACTGCCGTCGGCATGGTCGACCACCTGGCGGTGATGATGGCCGCGGTGATCATCGCCATCAGCCTGATGCTGATGGCCAGCAAGGCCCTGACGCGCTTCGTTAACAGCCACCCGACCATTGTCATCCTCTGTCTGAGCTTCCTGCTGATGATCGGCTTCAGCCTGATTGCTGAAGGCTTCAGCTTTATTATTCCGAAAGGCTATCTGTACGCGGCAATTGGCTTCTCGGTCATGATTGAAGCCCTTAATCAGCTGGCGCTGTTTAACCGCCGTCGCTTCCTGTCGGCCAATATGACGCTGCGTCAGCGCACCACCGAGGCGGTAATGAACCTGCTGAGCGGCCAGAAGGAAAAAGCTGAACTGGATGCTGACACGGCGTCGCTGGTGGCCGATCAGGACCATCGTCCTTTGTTTAATCCGCAGGAACGGTTGATGATTGAGCGGGTGCTGAACCTTAATCAGCGCAGCGTCAGCAGTATTATGACGTCGCGCCATGATATCGAGCGCATCAACCTCAGCGCGCCCGAGGAAGAGATCCGCAGCCTGGTGGAGAAAAATCAGCACACCCGGCTGGTGGTGACCGGCGGAAAAGATAATGAAGACCTGCTGGGGGTGGTTCATGTTATTGACCTGCTCCAGCAGTCCCTGCGCCAGGAGCCGCTGGATCTACAGGTGCTGGTCCGCCAGCCGTTGGTCTTTCCGGAGGGATTACCGCTCCTCTCCGCGCTTGAGCAGTTCCGTCAGGCCCGCACCCACTTCGCCTTTGTGGTCGATGAGTTTGGTTCCGTCGAGGGGATTGTGACCCTTAGCGACGTGATGGAGACTATCGCCGGTAATCTGCCTAACGAGGTGGAGGAGATCGACGCCCGGCATGATATTCAGCATCATCAGGACGGTTCGTGGACGGTTAACGGCCATATGCCGCTGGAGGATCTGGTGCAGTACGTTCCGCTGCCGCTGGATGATAAACGGGAGTACCACACCGTCGCCGGTCTGCTGATGGAGTATCTGCAGCATGTGCCGCAGGTGGGGGAGACCATTGAGATTGACGGCTATACGCTGCGCACGCTGCAGGTCGACAGCCATCGGGTGCAGAAGGTGCAGATCGTCCCGCCGGTAAAGCAGGATGAGCTGGATTATGAGGTGTAATCGTCAGGCATAAAACGGCCCGGGGTATCCCGGGCGGTGGGATGGATAATCAAACCCATTCCTGATGGCGCTTCGCTTATCAGGCCTACATTAATTGGCGACGCAAGCCGATGATATTGCGCACAACCCAGGCCGGGTCAGGCGCATGCGCCACACGGCATCATCGTGACATTACACGTTGACGACATTCTCACATCGCGGGGAATTGATGCTCTACAGCAACCACACTGCCTGATGGCGCTTCGCTTATCAGGCCTACATGGATAGCGAATCAAGCTGATGATATTGCGCATATCGTAGGCCGGGTCAGGCGCAGCCGCCACCCGGCATCAACATGACATCACCCTCTGACGACAATCTCGCAGCCCGGAAGGCCCGGGCCGCGGGGGTGGAGATTACAGCTTATCGAGCAGCTTTTTGGCGTCTTTGCTCTCTTTGCTGCCTTTATTACGCTCAACCCAGTCGTTGAGGCGCTGCTTCGCTTCATCCTGTAGCTGTTTGCGCAGGATCTGATCAACCTGCAGACTGTAGCTCAGCGACTGCCAGTCGCCGTAGATGCGCAGCGGGATGGCGGTCTGTTTCAGGCGGTCGATAAGTTTGCCCTCCCCTTTCCAGCCGCCGAGCACGCGCACGTTAAAGCGCATATCGCAGTTCTCTTTCTGCAGATCAAGCTGACCTTCGCCGGTCATCGCCATCACGTCGGACTGCCCCTGCAGGCGGTTCAGCGTCACCACCCCGTTATCCAGCGTCAGCTGGCTGCTCACGGAATCCAGGCGGGTGGCATTGTCGTAATTCTCCTGCGCCCGCACGTTGGTGCTGCGCTCCACGGCCTGCTGTACCAGCTGCTGGAAATTCAACCCCTCGGTACGGGTATCGGCCATCTGCAGCTGGGCCTGCCCCTGCCAGTGACGGCGGAAATCATCCGCGTCAATGCGCGTTCCGGAAAACTCGCCGGTCAGCGACAGCTTGCCGGTCAGGTTTAATGAATAGTTAAAGGCTTTGATCAGCGAACCGATCTCCACATTCTGCAGCGCCGGCTGGAACGTCGCCTGCGGCGTGTCGCCACGGGCATCCAGAGTGCCGGGGAGAGAGAGCTGCCCGCCGTCGAGGTTGCCCTGCATTTTGCTGACCGTCAGCAGCCCCTGCTGGTTGCTGATTTCGCTCTGCACCTGGGTGAAGTTCAGGCCGCGCCACTGCAACTGGTCGGCGCTCAGGGCCATCCGGCCGTTAAAGCCGCGCAGGCTCTGGTAATCTTCGCGCTCATCGCTGTCGGCGATCACCGGACGCAGCGGTCGCGTCTGGCTCTGGCCCTGCTGGCTGGCGCTGCTGTCGGTCGCTGGCGAGGAGGGCGCCAGCAGGCTGTCGAGATTCAGGGTGGTCGCGTGGAGATCCAGCGACCAGTCCGGGCGATCCCCCAGCACCACGCTGCCGTTGCCGGTAAGGGTGCTGCCGCTGGCCATCAGATTCAGGTTGTCAAAGCGCAGAGTTTTGCCATCTTCCTGCCAGCTGGCCTGCAGGCTGCCCTGGCCATTAATGCCATCAGGAGGCAGCTCGGCGCCGCGCAGCTGCCAGCTTAGCTGGCTAAAGTCGGCTTTTAAGGAGTGGGGATAGTCGCCGCCCTGCACGGTAGCGGAGAAGCTCAGCGCCAGGTCGCGCTGGTCGCGGTTGATCCGGCCGGAGAAGTCGACGGTGGCCCGGTGATTCTCATCCTGCTCCATTTGCAGGCGGATATCACGCACAGTGACCTGCTCGCCATTCTCATGCTGGAAGAAGAGCACGCTGTCGGCCACCTGCAGCTGGCGCACGTCGTAGGACCACCCGCGGTCCTCCGGGGCCTGCGGCAGGGTGTTGTCATGCGGCACCACCGGCGCAGCGCTATCGCGAACCGCCTCGGTTTTCGGGGTCAGCTGGATCACCGCGCCCTTGAGCATCACCTGCTTCACCTGCAGCTGGTGCGACAGCAGCGGCAGCAGCGCCACGTCGAGGCGCATGTTGTCGGCGCGGATCACCGGCTCTTCGGCGCCCCGGGCGGTCAGCGTCATGCGTCCGCTGAGAATGCTGAGCTGCGGCCAGACATGCCAGCGCAGCGGGCCATCGAGTTCAAGCTGATAACCGCTGCGCTCTGCCACCTCATGCACCATATAGGCGCGAAAATCGTTGGGATTGACCAGCAATACCAACGAGGTAAGCCCGGCGACAATGACCGCCAGCAGGATCATCAGCGTTGTCAGTATTCGTCTCATGGCACCCTCAGCAACACCCCGTTGACGTTATCAATCCTTGTCGATTCGGCTCGCCACCGCGCCCTGCTGGTCGCGATATTTGGCGTCTTCACGGCGGTTATACGGCCGGGCCGCCGGGCCCGATAATGGCTCAAAGCTCAGCGCGCCGATAGGCATTCCCGGGCGCAGCGCCAGCGGCAGTTTGCCGGAGTTGTAGAACTCAAGCACGATGCAGCCGGACCAGCCCGGGTCGATGCGGTGCGCGGTAACGTGCACCATCAGCCCCAGCCGCGCCAGTGAGGAGCGTCCGTCCAGCCAGCCCACCAGATCGGCAGGCAGGGTGACTGACTCATAGGTCACCGCCAGCGCCAGTTCGCCCGGATGCAGGAAAAAGGCCTCCCCTTCCGGCAGGACAATCTCTTCGCTCATCACGCGGTCCAGCGCGGCGCTGACCTCGGCCTTCGGACCGCTTAAATCGATAAACGGCGCCGTGTGGCCGCGGAAGGTGCGGAATTTATTACCCAGCCGTACATCAACCGTCGCGCCATTAATACGCTCAACGGGTGGGCGCGGATTGATGGCGAGTCGCCCTTCATCCAACCAGGCTTCGATATCTCGGTCACACAGACGCATGGGCTTTCTCCTTATAAGGCTGCTTCCCGCACGCTTCGCGGCGGAGAGGGCAACAGGGCTACTCTTTGCACGTTACACAATTCGGCCAGGTTATTCAAAGAACTGACTGATTTTGGCCTTCAGAATATCAATCGCGATGCGGTTTTTGCCGCCGCGCGGCACGATGATGTCGGCATACTGCTTCGACGGTTCAATAAACTGCAGGAACATCGGGCGCACAGTCTTCTGGTACTGGGCCATCACCGAGTCCATGGAGCGGCCGCGCTCGTTAACGTCGCGCTTAATACGGCGCATCAGGCAAATATCGAGCGGGGTGTCGACGAAAATAGAGAAGTTAAGCTCGTTACGCAGGCGCGCGTCGGTCAGCAGCAGGATCCCTTCAAGAATGATCACCTTCTTCGGCTCGACGTGAATGGTGTTCGGCGTGCGGGTATGCTCGACGTAGCTATAGACCGGCAGTTCAATCGGCTGGCCGCTTTTCAGCATCTGCAGGTGCTGGAACAACAGACTGTGGTCCATTGAGCTCGGGTGGTCATAGTTGGTTTTGACGCGCTCTTCCATCGACAGATGACTTTGATCTTTGTAATAGCTGTCTTCCGGAATGACGCCAATATGTTCGTCGCCAACTTGTTCACGCAATTCGCGATAGAGAGTACTGGCAATAAGACTTTTGCCAGAAGCCGATGCGCCGGCGATACCTACAATGACGCACTGATGGGACATATCAGTCATAAATTTTTGCGACCTGATTAACCTGGATAGAGATGGAGGGTGGCGGCGGACCGCCAAACGCGGCAATTATAGGGATTTCAGCGTCCCGATACCAGTGGTATGCGCCCCGGACGGCTATTCCGCCGCCGGGATCCAGTCATCGGTATACCAGATATGCAACAGCGCATACGATCGCATCGGCTGCCAGCGACGGGCATAGCGAGCGATGGCGGCCGGGGTCATTCCCGAAAAGCGCTGTTTAATCAGGTAATCATCCGGCAAAAAGATATCTTTCGCCTGCCAGCCGCGCAGAGCAAAGTAGTTTGCCGTCCAGCGGCCAATCCCGGGCAGGCTCTGCAGTTGACGCAGCCCGGCGTCGATGTCCGCTGGCGCCGTCAGGGGCAGCTCGCCGCTGAGCGCCGCCCGGGCGAGGTGGATCAGCGCCTCCGCACGCCGAAGCGGCATTCCCAGCGCCTTCAGCGCCTGCGGGTCGGCCCGGGACAGCGCCTCTGGCGTCGGGAACAACACATAGCCGGGCGCCTCCGCCAGCGGTTCGCCCCAGCCAGCCGCCACTTTGGCAGTGAGCCGGGCGGCCATCGCCACGCTCACCAGCTGGCCCAGCACCGCCCGCACCGCCTGTTCGAAGGCATCCAGCGCCCCCGGCAGGCGCAGTCCCGGCCGCGCCTCGGCCAGAGAGCCCAACGCCCCGGCGACCTGCCGCGGGTCGCAGGCTAAATCAAACAGCTGGCCAATTCGCGCATAGCAGATCTCCGCCACCGGTTGCAGCCCCGGGGAGAGGGTCACCCGCAGGCCCTGCGCCTCCTCGTCCGGTGCCAGATGAATCAGCCCGCGATGCCCTTCAACGCCAAAGCTGCGACTATAGCCTCCTTCATCAAAGCGCTCGACGCCGGCGACGGCACGCGCCTGCAAAAAACCAACCATCCACGCCCAGTCGTAAGGCGGGGTCCAGGGTAACAGCACCATAAGCTCTCCTTTATATAGCGTTTCAATGATAGTCGCCCTTGACCGTCAGCGCCTTGCTTTTAAATTCCAGTTGTCGGCTTGGCGACGATCCGCTAAAGTCGCCCCCCTTCTTCACCGGCATGGGGATTTTGCAGACGATGTTTATTGGTTTTGACTACGGCACCGCCAACTGTTCGGTGGCCGTGATGCGGGAAAACACCCCTCAGCTGTTGACACTGGAAAACGGCAGCGCGCTGCTGCCCTCAATGCTCTGCGCGCCAACGCGCGAAGCGGTCAGCGAGTGGCTCTATCGCCATCATGACGTCCCCACCCACAGCGATGAAAACCAGGCGCTGCTGCGCCGGGCCATTGCCGCCAACCGCGACGAAGACATCGAGGTGCTGCGCAACAGCGTGCAGTTCGGTCTCGCCTCGCTGCATCAGTATGTTGAAGATCCGGAAGAGGTCTACTTCGTTAAATCGCCAAAATCCTTCCTCGGCGCCAGCGGGCTGAAGCCGCAGCAGGTGGCCCTGTTTGAAGACCTGGTCTGCGCCATGATGCTGCACATCAAACTGCAGGCTGAGAGCCAGCTGCCCGAGCAGATCGACCAGGCGGTGATTGGCCGACCGATTAACTTCCAGGGCCTCGGCGGCAACGACGCGAACGCCCAGGCGCAGGGGATCCTTGAGCGGGCGGCTCTCCGCGCCGGTTTCCGCGATGTGGTCTTCCAGTTTGAACCGGTTGCCGCCGGGCTCGATTTCGAAGCCACCCTCAATGAAGAAAAACGGGTGCTGGTCGTCGATATCGGCGGTGGGACCACCGACTGTTCCTTGCTATTGATGGGCCCGCAGTGGCGGGAGCGCGCCGACCGCCAGCAGAGCCTGCTCGGCCACAGCGGCTGCCGCATCGGCGGCAACGACCTCGACATTGCCCTGGCCTTCAAATGCCTGATGCCCCTCCTCGGTATGGGCGGCGAAACGGAGAAAGGCACCGCGCTGCCGATCCTCCCGTGGTGGAACGCGGTGGCCATCAACGACGTGCCGGCACAGAGCGATTTCTACAGCACCGCCAACGGCCGTCTGCTTAACGATCTGCTGCGCAGCGCCCGGGATGCCGACAAGGTGGCTCTGCTGCTGAAGGTCTGGCGCCAGCGTCTCAGCTATCGTCTGGTGCGCAGCGCCGAAGAGAGCAAAATCGCCCTCTCCAGCGCCGCCAGCGTCGAAACCGCGCTGCCGTTTATTCAGGACGAGCTGGCCACCGCCATCGCCCAGCAGGGTCTGGAAGCGGCGCTGGATCAACCGTTGACCCGCATTATGGAACAGGTGCAGCTCGCGCTCGACAGCAGCCAGACCACCCCGGATGTGATCTATCTTACCGGCGGCAGCGCCCGCTCGCCGCTGATCAAAAAGGCGCTGACCGCCCAGCTGCCGGGTATTCCGCTGGCCGGTGGCGATGATTTTGGCTCGGTAACCGCCGGGCTGGCCCGCTGGGCGCAGGTGGTTTTCCGCTAACCCCAGCCCACCGCCGCCGCGCAGCAGGTCTGTCCTGATCCTGCCGATGCAGATTACGCTGGAATATTCCTGGTCTCCCACGCAAAATGGCCTGTTCGTCCGGACAGGCCTGTCCACTCTTCCCCACTTCCGGGGGCGTATTATCCATACCGTAGCCAGATGTCTGCGGTCTGTATCGTTGGCATGCCGCAAGGGGGCGTGATTGAAAAGGGTGTCTGCGATCTTCGCAGCGGTCCGGCGTTGCCGGCCGCGGTTCCTGGCAGGCTGGCTGCTCAGCTTTGGATTACTCTTGCTGCTGGTCGCCCCACAGGCGCAGGCGGCGACGCGCCAGGTGGGCATTGATATTCCGGTCCAGTGGTACGCGGACGCCAGCGGCCAGATGACCATCGATCGCTTCGCCGCCCTGCCCACAGACCAGCTCGCCACCACCCGGCAGATCCCCTCCTTTGGTTATTCGCGAAAAACCTGGTGGCTGCGCAGCGAGCTGCCGGGAACGTGGTTTGCCGGGGAGCCGCGCTGGCTGCAGCTGGGCCCCTCTTTTGTCGACCATCTGACCATTTACTACCGACCTCTGGGCAGCGATGCCCCCTGGGAACAGCGCACCTTTGGCGACCGCGACGTCGCCCGTGAGAGCGACCTGCACTACCGGGAAAGCGTGCTGATTATCCCCCCGCCGCCAACCGCCGCCGGCTATGAGGTGGTCTTTCGCCTGCACAGCACCAGCACTCTGATCCTGCTGGCCTCGCTCTCTTCGCCGCAGGAATTTGTACAACGGGCGACCGCCGACACCGCTTTCTGGAGCTTCTATTTCGGCCTGGCCGCCGTCGCCAGCGGCGTGGCGCTGTGGCTGGCGCTGGCCCTGCGCCGGCGTCTGCTGTGGGGCATCTGTCTTTTCTCGCTCAATTATCCGCTGGTGGCTGCCCTGCACGGCTTCCCGGAGTGGTTTTTCGGCCACGCGGCGCTGCCGTTCCAGGACTTCATGATCAGCAGCCTCTCCCTGTTCAGCTATGCCACCGCCCTCTGGCTGCACAGCGAGATTTTTGATTTGAAGAAGAATATGCCGCGGCTTCATCAACTACTGATCGCCGCGGTGGTCCTCAACCTGGTGCTGCAGGTCAGTATTCCGCTCGGGTTTTACGGCTTCGCGATGCAGATTGAAGGGGTGATCTTCATCATTATCACCCCGGTGCTGCTGTTCACCTCCTGGTGGCTGTGGCGCAAAAAAGCCATCGACCGTAACACCCTGCTGCTGGGTCTGCTGCCGCCGTTCTACGTCGCCGCCGCGGTGCTGGTGCAGTTGTCTATCCACGGGATAATCCCGTTCCATATGGCGATCTATTCCCTCTGGCAGTATGCGCTGATCGTCCACATCATTACGGTGCTGATCATTGCCATCCTGCGGGTGCGCGCTGAAAACCGCCAGCTGGAGCAGAAGCAGCGCCTGGCGCGTGAGCTGCAGATTGAGCGTGAAGCCAGCTTCCATCAGCGACAGTTTATGGGCATGGTAGCGCACGAATTCCGCACGCCGCTGGCGGTGATCCAGGCGGCGCTGGAAAATCTCCGCCTCTCGGCCGCCTCGGCCAGCCAGGAGGCGCGCTTCGATCGCATCGGGCGCGCCGCCACCCGTCTGGTGCAGCTCACCGATAACTGCCTTGCCGACGCCCGGCTCGCCTCACACGACCTGCACGTCGATCGCCAGCAGACCGCCCTGCTGTCGGTGATCAACATGGCCGCCTCGGTGGTGGCCATCTCCCACGACCATTACCTGAACATCCGCCATCACGGCGCGGTGGAAAGCCCGCAACTGCAGGCCGATGCCGGCCTGCTGTGCATCGCCATCGCCAATCTGCTGGATAACGCGGTGAAGTATTCGCCCCCCGGTGAAATCGCCATCGATATCCGCTCCGAAGCCGGGCATACCGAGCTGCGCATTCGCGACCACGGCCCGGGCCTGCCCGACGGGCAAGCGGAACTGATCTTTGAGCGCTACCGCCGCGGCGAGCACACGTCGCCGGTGCCGGGCGGCACCGGTCTCGGACTGTATGTTGCGCGTCAGATCGTGCAGGCTCATGATGGCAAACTGTGGCTGGCCGAGCATGGCCCGGACGGCTGCACCTTTATTCTCACCCTCCCCACGGTTGCTTAAGAGGAGAACGACGTATGGCTTTACGGCTGGCGATAATTGAAGATAACGCCGATCTGCTGGATGAACTGCTGGCCTGGCTGGGCTATCGCGGCTTCGAGGTGTGGGGCTCGCGCAGCGCCGAAGCCTTCTGGCGACAACTGCACAGCCATCCGGTGGACATCGTGCTGATTGATATCGGCCTGCCCGGGGAAGATGGCTTCAGCGTGCTGAGCTACCTGCATGAGCTGGGGCATTACGGTCTGGTGGTGGTCAGCGCCCGCGGCCAGCAGCAGGATAAACTGCAGGCGCTCAGTCTTGGGGCCGATGCTTACCTGATTAAGCCGGTTAACTTCGCCCACCTTGCGGAGACCCTCACCGCCCTTGGCGCCCGCCTGCAGCAGGATCGACCCGCCGCCCTTCCATCGGAGGCGCCCGGCACCGCGTCATCCGCCGCCACCGGACTGTGGCGTCTGCATGAGGATAAACTGATTTCTCCCGATGCCCGGACGCTGGAGTTAACCCAGCAGGAGTACCGTCTGGTGGAGCTGTTAATGCGCAATCGCAACGAGGTGTGCAGCAAGCTGGACCTCCATGCCTGCCTGTTTTCCCACGACAGCGAGCCTGACCTGCACCGCATCGACGTGGTGATTAGCCGCCTGCGCCATAAGGCGCGCCAGCAAGGGATCCACCTGCCCGTACGAGCGATCTTTGGCAAAGGACTGGCGTTTATTTCCTGATCGAAAGCGCGATCTGGCCGCTGCGCGGGGTGTGAATAACTCGCAAGTGTTAATTTTTCTCATTTTCTGAGAGAAATGAGAGGAATGAGACTGACGACGCGCTTAAGAACTTTCTTATAGTGCTAGCACATCAGGATGATGTCGTATGATTTTCAGTGGACAGGAAAACATATAACAAAACGTAATAGCCGTTCGCGGTAAATTCTGACACCATGCAGCACAAACAAGGTAAAAACGATGGCCATGCAAACGTGGTTAATATTATTGCTATGCATATTTTTCTTCAGCATCTCTGTATACAGTTTTATTTCCTATCTAAAAGACAGGAGACGGCAGAAGTTTACGTTTAACGATAAGCGTTCGACGCGTCGTAAATAATTCACTTTATAATAATTAAAAACGATTACAGGTACGTTTATAAAATCAACACACCGCATACGCCCGGAGGATTTGTCACAGCATGGCGTTATGTTTTGCATAAGGAAATAACGCCATGAGAAACATTAATGTCACCATCAATACCCGCAACACCTTTGTACGTGAATCGCTGGTCGCCATGGTTAATGATCTCTCCCGGGACGATATGCGGGCCCGTTTCTCCTGGCGCAATAACGACCTGTCAGACGAAGATATTATTATATGCGAAGTGATCCCTGGTGAAATCTATCTGTGCAATACCCTGATTAAAAACAGAAAAAAAGGCAGCTCCCTGATTATCCTCCACAGCTACGACCAGCTGCCGGAAGACGATTTCATGATTAATTGCCTGAAAGGAGTCATTTTTGTCTCGCTGAAAACGGCCAGTATTCCACAGCTGCTGGCGATCATTAAAAGCGAACTACAGCATTGTATGGACCCGTCGGCCACTGACGCCACGAGCCGGGAACTGAGCTGCGCCAGCTGCCCGCATCGTGTCCTGTCGCGGTCGCAGACCGCTGTGGTGCACGGTATTCTTGAAGGGCTGGACATGAGTAAAATCGCCGCCCTGCAGCGCGTCAGTCCCCGCACCGCCGCTTACCATAAGAATAAGATTATGGAAAAATACAGCCTGAATAATAATCACGACTTTTTCCAGTTTATGAATCTGTTACGTGAGCGCTGGTAGGCAAATAGCGAACAGAAGAGAATAAGATATTCCCGTAGTGATATTGTCTGGAATCCGAAAATAGCCGCAGGATGCTAAAAAAGCGCCAGCGCTGCCGAACATAACGTTAAACTCTGACGCTTCCTCGGTATAAAGACGTTACCGCGCGTTTTTATATAAGAAAAAAGACTAGTTACGAGGAAAACTGATACTTCGTCACATTACCCCTGACGTGCCTGTCAGGGGTCTTTTTTTTCGTGTGGAATAGCGCCCTCTGTGAAAGGGCGCGGCAGGATCAGGCTTCCGCTTTCTCGGCTTCCCAGTCCGGCTGTGCTTCCTCGTCGGTCAGCAGACCTTCGTTTTTCGACAGCATGGCGGTGGCGATGCCGTTACCCAACACGTTGATGGCGGAGCGCCCCATGTCGAGGAAATGGTCGATACCCATCAGCAGCAGGATCCCGGCAACCGGAATATTGAAGCTGGGGATCGTGGCCGCCAGCACCACCAGCGCCGAGCGCGGCACCCCGGCGATGCCTTTCGAGGCCAGCATCAGGGTCAGCATCATGACCGTAATCTCGCTAAAGCTCAGCGGTACGTTATAGGCCTGGGCGATAAACATCGCGGCGAAGGAGCAGTAGACCATCGAGCCCACGAGGTTGAACGAGTAGCCAATGGGCAGGACGAACGAGACGATATTGCGCGAGCAGCCAAACTTCACCAGCCGCTCAAGAGTCTTCGGATAGGCCGCTTCGGAGCTGCTGGTGGTAAACGCGACCAGCACCGGGTCCTTCAGCATGTTCAGCAGACGGAAGACCTCTTTCTTCAGCACCATATAACCAACGGCAATCAGCACCGCGCTGGTCAACAGCACCGCCAGGTAGTAACCGCCGATGAACGAAGCGTAGTTGAGCAAGATCCCCAGCCCCTGGGAGGCAATCACCGACGAAATGGCGGCGAAGATAGCCAGCGGCGCAACGTACATCACGTAGCCCGTCACCTTCAGCATAATGTGCGACACCACATTGAGGGCCGCCACCAGCGGGGCATTAAACTTCTCGCCCAGCGACGCGCCGGCGATGCCAAAGAACATCGAGAACACCACAATCTGCAGGATCTCGTTGTTGGCCATCGCCTCGGTGATGCTGGTGGGGATGGTATGCGACAGGAATCCTTTCAGGCTCATGCCGCTGACCGCCAGGCCGGTATCCACCGCCTCTTTCGGCACCGCCAGGTTTAACCCGGCGCCCGGGTGCTGGAAGGTGACGATCACCAGCCCGACGAGAATGGATAATACCGAGGAGGTGATGAACCACACCATCGCCTTCCCGCCTACCCGGCCAATGGTCGCCGTCTCGCCGAGACGCATAATGCCGACCGTCAGGGTGCTGAACACCAACGGCGCGATGACCATTTTGATCAACCGCAGAAACAGATCGGTCAGCAGCGTAATGTTGTCCGCCCAGGCGGAGATGGTGGTCGGCGTCGCGTAGGCATGGATAGCCGCGCCGGAGAGGATCCCCATCAGCATAAAAATGACGATGAAGAGCGTGAGTTTGTTTGCGTTTGCCACAACAATGACCCCTGATTATTTAACACGTTGATTTTTAAGTGCATATGTTATTATTATGAAAATGCACTGATTTATTCACCGCATAAATCTAATTAAAGCCCTCCCGGATACAACTATTTTTTACTTTTTTAAACTAAAAGTTGATATCACCCCGGAAATCTCCAACGAGACCGCCCGGCGTCGCGGCGGTTATCCAGACATTTCTCAACCTTCTTTTCATAATTCCTCCATTTTTACGGCCCCTTCCCTCACTAAACTAGTATCATTCAGCGAAACGCTTCAGGATGAGACCGTAAACTAATGAAAGGCAGTAACATACGTCGTTGGGGCGCCGCGCTGGCGGTAGTGATTATCGCCGGAGCCGCCTACTGGTTCTGGCACGATCGTGGCACGAGCGGCAGTAGCGCTCCCGCAGCGGGACAAGGCCCGCAGGGGCCGGGCGGCGCGCGTCATGGCCGTTTCGGCGGCGCGCTGGCGCCGGTGCAGGCGGCGACCGCGACCGAACAAGCGGTGCCACGCTATCTCACCGGGCTGGGTACCGTGACGGCGGCCAATACCGTGACCGTGCGCAGCCGGGTCGACGGCCAGCTGCTGAGCCTTCACTTCCAGGAGGGACAGCAGGTCAAAGCCGGCGACCTGCTGGCGCAGATCGACCCCAGCCAGTTTAAAGTCGCCCTCGCCCAGGCGCAGGGTCAGCTGGCGAAAGATAACGCCACCCTGGCGAACGCCCGCCGCGATCTCGCCCGTTACCAGCAGCTGGTGAAAACCAACCTCGTCTCCCGCCAGGAGCTCGACACCCAGCAGTCGCTGGTGGTGGAATCCGCTGGCACCGTAAAGGCCGATGAAGCCGCCGTCGCCAGCGCCCAGCTGCAGCTCGACTGGACCCGCATCACCGCGCCGATTGATGGCCGCGTCGGCTTAAAGCAGGTGGATATTGGCAACCAGATCTCCAGCGGAGATACCACCGGGATTGTGGTTCTCACCCAGACGCACCCGATCGATGTGGTCTTCACCCTGCCGGAAAACAGCATCGCCACGGTGGTGCAGGCGCAGAAAGCCGGCAAAGCGCTCAGCGTCGAAGCCTGGGATCGCACCAATAAGCAGAAAATCAGCGTCGGCGAGCTGCTGAGTCTCGACAACCAGATCGATGCCACCACCGGGACCATCAAGCTGAAGGCGCGCTTCAGCAATCTGGACGACGCGCTGTTCCCCAACCAGTTCGTTAACGCCCGCCTGCTGGTGGATACCGAAGAGAACGCGGTGGTGATCCCCGCCGCCGCCCTGCAGATGGGCAACGAAGGGCATTTTGTGTGGGTGCTGAACGACGAGAACAAGGTCAGCAAACACAGCGTGACGCCCGGCATCCAGGACAGCCAGAAAGTGGTCATCAGCGCCGGGCTTTCCGCCGGGGATCGCGTAGTCACCGACGGGATTGACCGTCTGACCGAGGGGGCGAAGGTGGAAGTTGTCACCGCCAGCGGCAGCGAGCAGGCGCAGCCCGCTCCGCGCCAGAGCGGTAAACACGGAGCGCGTTCCTGATGCAGGTGTTACCCCCAGGCCGCACCGGCGGCCCGTCCCGGCTGTTTATTATGCGTCCGGTCGCCACCACTTTGCTGATGGTGGCGATCCTGTTAGCCGGGATCATCGGCTACCGCTTCCTGCCGGTCTCCGCTCTGCCGGAAGTCGATTACCCGACCATTCAGGTGGTTACCCTCTATCCGGGCGCCAGCCCGGATGTGGTGACCTCCGCTATCACCGCCCCGCTGCAGCGCCAGTTCGGCCAGATGTCCGGCCTTAAGCAGATGTCGTCGCAAAGCTCTGGCGGCGCCTCGGTCGTCACGCTGCAGTTCCAGCTGACCCTGCCGCTGGACGTCGCCGAGCAGGAAGTGCAGGCGGCCATTAACGCCGCCACCAACCTGCTGCCGAGCGATCTGCCCAACCCGCCGGTGTACAGCAAGGTGAACCCGGCGGATCCGCCGATCATGACCCTCGCCGTCACCTCCTCCGCGATCCCGATGACCCAGGTAGAGGACATGGTGGAGACGCGGGTGGCGCAGAAGATCTCCCAGGTTTCCGGCGTCGGTCTGGTGACCCTCGCCGGCGGTCAGCGCCCGGCGGTGCGGGTGAAGCTTAACGCCCAGGCCATCGCCGCCCTCGGCCTGACCAGCGAAACCGTGCGTACCGCTATCACCAGCGCCAACGTTAACTCGGCGAAAGGCAGCCTCGACGGCCCGGCCCGCGCGGTGACGCTTTCCGCTAACGATCAGATGCAGTCCGCTGAGGATTATCGCCGGCTGATTATCGCTTATCAGAACGGGGCGCCGATCCGTCTCGGCGATGTCGCCAGCGTCGAACAAGGGGCCGAAAACAGCTGGCTCGGGGCGTGGGCCAACCAGCAGCGGGCCATCGTGATGAACGTCCAGCGCCAACCGGGGGCCAACATCATCGACACCGCCGACAGCATTCGCCAGATGCTGCCGCAGCTCACCGAGAGCCTGCCGAAATCGGTGAAGGTGCAGGTCCTCTCCGACCGGACCACCAACATTCGCGCCTCGGTGCGCGACACCCAGTTTGAGCTGATGCTGGCCATCGCCCTGGTGGTGATGATCATCTATCTGTTCCTGCGCAACGTGCCGGCGACCATTATTCCCGGCGTCGCGGTGCCGCTGTCGCTGGTGGGCACTTTCGCGGTGATGGTGTTCCTCGACTTCTCGATCAATAACCTGACGCTGATGGCCCTGACCATCGCCACCGGCTTCGTGGTGGATGACGCCATCGTGGTGATCGAGAACATCTCGCGCTATATCGAAAAAGGCGAGAAGCCGCTGGCCGCCGCGCTGAAAGGCGCCGGGGAAATCGGCTTCACCATTATCTCCCTCACCTTCTCGCTGATCGCGGTGCTGATCCCGCTGCTGTTTATGGGCGATATCGTCGGCCGTCTGTTCCGCGAATTCGCCGTCACCCTTGCCGTCGCTATTCTTATCTCGGCGGTGGTCTCCCTGACCCTGACGCCGATGATGTGCGCCCGTATGTTAAGCCACGAATCGCTGCGCAAGCAGAACCGTTTCTCCCGGGCCAGCGAGCGTTTCTTCGAACGGGTGATCGCCGTCTATGGCCGCTGGCTGAGCCGGGTGCTGAACCATCCGTGGCTGACGCTCGGCGTCGCGCTGAGCACCCTGGCGCTGTCGATAATCCTGTGGGTCTTTATCCCGAAAGGCTTCTTCCCGATCCAGGATAACGGCATTATTCAGGGCACCCTCCAGGCGCCGCAGTCGGTCTCTTTCGCCAGCATGGCCGAGCGCCAGCGGCAGGTGGCCAGCATTATCCTTAAGGATCCGGCCGTGGAGAGCCTGACCTCGTTCGTCGGCGTCGACGGCACCAACCCGGCGCTGAACAGCGCCCGTCTGCAGATCAACCTCAAGCCGCTGGATGAACGCGATGACCGCGTCCAGACGGTGATTAGCCGCCTGCAGCAGGCGGTGGACGGCGTCCCGGGCGTGGCGCTCTACCTGCAGCCGACCCAGGATCTGACCATCGACACCACGGTGAGCCGCACCCAGTACCAGTTCACCCTGCAGGCAAACTCCCTCGAGGCGCTGAGCACCTGGGTGCCGCCGCTGCTCAGCCGCCTGCAGGCCCAGCCGCAGCTGGCCGACGTCAGCAGCGACTGGCAGGACAAAGGCCTGGCCGCCTATATCAAGGTGGATCGCGACAGCGCCAGCCGCCTCGGCATCTCAATGGCCGATGTCGATAACGCGCTGTACAACGCTTTCGGCCAGCGGCTGATCTCCACCATTTACACTCAGGCGAATCAGTATCGCGTGGTGCTCGAGCAGGATACCGAGGCGACGCCGGGCCTGGCGGCGCTGGATAATATCCGCCTGACCAGTAGCGACGGCGGCATCGTGCCGCTGACCGCCATCGCCACAGTGGAGCAACGTTTTACCCCGCTGTCGGTAAACCACCTCGATCAGTTCCCGGTGACCACCATCTCGTTTAACGTCCCGGACAACTATTCGCTGGGCGAAGCGGTGGACGCGATCCTCGCCGCCGAACAGTCGCTGGATTTCCCGACCGATATCCGCACCCAGTTCCAGGGCAGCTCGCTGGCCTTCCAGTCGGCGCTCGGCAGCACTGTCTGGCTGGTGGTCGCCGCGGTGGTGGCGATGTATATCGTGCTGGGGGTGCTGTATGAAAGCTTTATCCATCCGATCACGATCCTCTCCACCCTGCCCACCGCCGGGGTCGGGGCGCTACTGGCGCTGTGGCTGGCGGGCAGCGAGCTGGATGTGATCGCCATCATCGGCATCATTCTGCTGATCGGCATCGTGAAGAAGAACGCCATCATGATGATCGACTTCGCGCTGGCCGCCGAACGCGAGCAGGGCATGCCGCCGCGGGAAGCGATCTACCAGGCCTGCCTGCTGCGTTTT
>OOAH01000574.1_pt1 | contig 41987 bp, 23 predicted proteins | sample 1671801 | NCBI WGS metagenome assembly OOAH01 (sample SAMN06348194, study PRJEB24527) | human gut metagenome | biome: human gut; feature: ankylosing spondylitis patient; material: feces | host: Homo sapiens | place: China | collected 2015-10 | reverse complement strand
ACCACAATGTTTCGATATAACGATTGTCGTAAGTGATATACGGGTTTTCAAGGTCGACCCAATATCCCATCTTCTGTGTCAGATCCGTCCATTCCTTCGTAAACTTCATCACGTCACGGCGGCAGGCGGCATTATATTCGGCCACAGAGATCTTTTTGCCGATATCTTCCTTGGTGATACCCAATGTTTTTTCAACTCCCAGCTCTACTGGAAGTCCGTGTGTATCCCATCCCGCCTTACGGTTGACAAGATATCCTTTCATGGTCTTATAACGGCAGAAAATATCCTTAATCGAACGGGCAATCACATGGTGAATACCGGGCATACCGTTTGCAGAAGGAGGACCTTCATAAAAGACAAACGAGGGATGTCCTTCGCGGATTTCAAGACTCTTATGGAAGATGTCGCCATCCTGCCATTTCTTCAGCACCTCTTTATTGACGTTCGACAAGTCAAGTTTCGAGTATTCGGCAAATTTCTTACTCATATGCGTTATATTTATCTATCTTCTCAAAAATTGCCGCAAAGGTAGTGATTTAATTCGAATTAGGCAATATGGAAACAGCAAGGACTCAAATCTCTCCGGACGTATTTCCCAGCGCCATCAATAATGCCACCACTTCCGAATAATTCTTCCGGCCGGAGGGAATGTTGTTTCCTTTCAAGAACCAGTTGTAAACGGTACTCTGGATCTCGCCTATAAACGGGCTGTACAAATTCTCCCAGTAAGCGACTTTCCGGTTGTAAAGATCTTTTACCTCGGGGGAGATCGTCTCTTTCCATTCATTAAACTCCTCTTCCGACAATAAGCCGTAGGCATTGCTCAACACATAAGGCAACAAAGCAAAATAAGCCGAAAACCGGATTTCCGGCACTCCGGAACGGGAACAGACGAGAAAACCATACAAATTCGCTTCCGCCTCGCTGGATATTCCTAACACATGCGCCATTTCATGTGCATAAGTAAACGGATACTGGACCGGGAGCAGATCAGGGTTCAGATTATATTCGGTAAAAAACGGTCCCATATACCCCAATACCCCCACTCCACTCATCAAAAAGGGCATTAACATCGGCTTCGGATGCAAATACCCGGCAGGACTGACTAAAGAGAAACGCCCGGCAATTTCATGATATCCCTTTTTCACTTCCTCTACGACGAGGGCCTTATCTATTTTTTCGACAGGCACAAAGGACGCATTCAACGAATCTGTATAAGTGGATAAGAACGAACGAAAAGCGTCGGCTGAATAAGCCGCATACGGGATTTCCGTCCGTGTAAAAAAGTCTTTCCTGAAATAATTCAATCCCCAAGCCAGATAAAACCAGACATATATCCACAACAAATATTCGATCATCCGTCCGGCTGTCGCCCGCCAGGAACGTTTCTTCACAATGGCATAAACCAGATAAGCAAGCAAACCGGCCATACTACCGTATATCAGGCAATCACCTATCGAAAAAGAAAATAGAGAAGAAAAACAGGACAAAGCACCCGATATATAAGGATATACATTCCGGGCATACGCCTCTCCTATATCCGGCGAACGCATGGCGCACCAGATACCGGCCAGAAGGAGAGACAAGACTATCCAGCGTATATATTTCAATTTGAAATGTTTTTATTCAATAACTTCTTCACTTCCGCTTCCGACAGATTCCGGCGACAGGCATAATCTTTCATCTGTTCTTCATCAATATTACCAATCATGAAATATTGGGAATCCGGATGTGCAATATAAATGCCGCTCACCGTCGCCGTCGGATACATAGCGCCGTTTTCCGTCAACCGGACACCGATCTGTGACATATTTAACAACTTATCCAACGTGTAGTTCAAAAGCTGGTCCGGCAATGAAGGATAACCGATAGCCGGACGTATTCCCTGATATTTCACTTTATACAGGTCGGAGATGGAAAGCGATTCATCCGGAACATATCCCCAATATTCCTTACGGACCTTTTCATGGAGATATTCGGCCGTAGCCTCGGCCAAACGATCGGTCAAGGTTTGCAACAACATGGAATTATAGGTATCTCCCTCCTGCTCGAACCGTTCTTTCAGAGATTCGGCGCCGGTACCGGCCGTCACCACGAAAGCGCCGACATAATCCGTACGCCCTTCCGATACTGGCATCACATAATCGGCTAACGACTTATAGATTCCTTCCTCTTTTTTCGCCTGTTGACGCAAAACTGGAAGCAAGACTTCCCCCACACGGATATTATCCCCATCACCATTTGCCGGGAAGAAACCATAAACCGCCTTGCAATACTCGGCTTTCATCTCAACCAAGCGATCCAACAACTTAACTGCATCCTTGTATAACTGCATAGCCTCCGACGCCTTCGTCCGGTCCGCTTCCGAGAATTCGGCCAGCCAGGCGGCACGACAAGCGTCACAGCCGTGGATCTGCGCAATTTCCGAGAAACGCCCATTCAGTTTCCAGGCACTAAAAAAGAAGGTCCAATGAATATATGGAATTATTTCTTCCAAAGGAATAGAAGGAATCACCTGTACCCCGTTCCGAGCCGGGACAACCGGGTTATAAGAAGCCCAATCGATCACCGGACGATTCGTCCGGGCTTCCGCCAACGGGACCAGTATCTCTTTTTTCTTATTCACAGAGGCACGCAGAGCTTCATACTCACTGTTCAGCTGGGCGATATAAGCATCGCGCGTATCCGGGTTCAACAGTTTGGCCGCAATCAACGGGTTTTGCGAGGCGTCCAGCACATGAATGACCGGATAGTCATAATGCGGAGCGATCTTAATGGCCGTATGCAACTTCGAAGTCGTGGCGCCGCCCACCATTATGGGAATGCTCAGGCCGGCTTTCTGCATCTCGTCCGTCACATGCACCATCTCTTCGAGCGAAGGCGTGATCAGACCGGAAAGACAGACCAGGTCGGGCTTTTCTTCAATTGCCTTTTTTACAATCACGTCTGCCGGAACCATCACTCCCAAATCGATCACCTCATAATTATTGCAAGCCAGGACGATCGAAACAATATTCTTTCCAATGTCATGCACGTCACCTTTCACTGTCGCAAACAGAACCTTTCCTGCCTTAGCAGAATCGGAAGAGACCTTTTCTGCCTCGATCGCCGGTTGCAAGATGGCGACTGCCTTTTTCATCGTACGGGCAGTCTTGACAACCTGCGGTAGGAACATTTTTCCAGCACCAAACAATTCGCCTACCTTATTCATCCCACCCATCAGCGGTCCGTCGATAATATCCACCGCACGCGGATATTCCTTCAAGGCTTCCTTTAAATCTTCTTCCAAATGATCGCCGACTCCTTTTATCAGAGCGTTTTCCAGACGTTCCTTCAACGGATATTCACGCCAGACTTCCTGCTTTTCACCTTCTCCCTCCTGCGCTTTTACATGCAGGTTCTGGGCATATGCAATCAGTTCTTCAGCTGCTTCCGGACGGCGTGCCAGAATGACGTCTTCCAACAACATACGGAAAGCAGGTTCTATATCTTCATAGAGTACGGACGACGACGGGTTCACGATCCCCATGTCCATGCCTTTGTTAATCGCATGATACAGGAATACGGAATGCATGGCCTCCCGCACATAATTATTTCCACGGAAAGAGAAGGAAAGATTGCTGACACCGCCGCTCACCTTCGCCCCCGGCAGGTTCTTCTTGATCCATTCCACGGCACGGATAAAGTCAAGTCCGTACCCGTTATGTTCTTCCATACCGGTAGCGATAGCCAGCACATTCGGATCGAAAATAATTCCGTTCGGATCGAAATCGACTTTCTCCCGGAGGAGACGGTAAGCACGTCCGCAAACCTCGATCTTCCGTTCAAACGTGTCTGCCTGCCCCTTTTCATCAAAAGCCATTACGACCGTAGCTGCACCCAACTGTTTGATGCGAGCGGCATGTTGCAGGAAAACCTCTTCTCCTTCTTTCAAAGAAATCGAATTCACAATACTTTTACCCTGCACGCACATCAAACCTTTTTCGATCACCTCCCATTTAGAAGAGTCGATCATCACGGGAACACGGGAAATATCAGGTTCGGATGCGATCAAGTTCAAGAAAGTCGTCATCTCCTTCACGGCATCCAACATTCCGTCATCCATATTGATATCGATCACCTGCGCGCCGTCTTCCACCTGCTTGCGGGCAATTGTCAAAGCCTCTTCATAATTTTCTTCCTTGATCAGGCGCAAGAACTTACGTGAACCAGCCACATTGCATCGTTCGCCGACATTCACGAAATTATTTTCCGGCTTTACTTCCAGCAACTCCAGACCGGACAACCAAAGACAATCGGGCCTCGGAGCCGGTACATGCGGCTTGGCCCCTTTCACCAGTTCGGGATATTTGGCAATATGGGCCGGCGTCGTACCACAACAGCCTCCCAATATATTCACCAACCCTTCGTCAATAAAAGATTTTACATGAACAGCCATCTTTTCCGGCGTCTCATCATAGGAACCGAAACTGTTCGGCAGACCGGCGTTCGGATAAGCACTTATATAATAGGGAGCATGTTTTGCCAATTCAGCCAGAAAAGGCTTCATATCGGCAGCACCGAAAGAGCAGTTCAGACCGACACTAACAATATTGGTATGTTGCACGGAAGCCAAAAACGCAAGCAATGTCTGCCCCGAAAACGTACGTCCTCCCTGGGCAGATAACGTCAGAGAAAGCATAATTGGTAAATCCTTGCCTTTTTCCTTCAACACAGCCTCGGCAGCTTCCAGTCCGGCTTTCACATTCAGCGTGTCGAAAGTCGTTTCAAACAAAACGATATCCACGCCCCCGTCTACCAAAGCGTCTACCTGTTCTTTATAGGCACTATACAAATCCAAGTAGGTGACAGCACGGTAAGCCGGATCGCTCACGTCAGGGCTCATCGAAGCAGTCTTATTAGTTGGGCCGACAGAACCAGCTACAAAGATCGTGCGATCCGGATGTTCCTTCATAAAGCCATCGGCCACCTCACGCGCCAATTTTCCGGCAGCCAAATTGATATTTCTCACCTGCCCTTGCATGCCGTAATCCTCCATCGAGATAGCATTTGCATTGAAAGTGTTGGTAGCAAAAATATCGGCACCGGCATCCAGATACTGACGGTGGATCGATTTGATCACATCCGGCCGGGTGATACATAACAGGTCGTTATTTCCTTTCAGGTCGCTCGTCCAATCGGCAAACTGTTTTCCGCGATAATCTTTCTCGGTCAGTTTAAATCCCTGGACCATCGTACCCATTCCTCCGTCCAGAATCAAAATGCGTTCTTTCAGGAGATTCAAAAATATTTCTTTATCCATAAAGGTTCGTTACCGTTTAAATGCACGATCCATCTCCCGGCGGTCGTCCCGTTCCTTGATAGAGTCGCGTTTGTCATATTCCTTCTTACCTTTGGCAATAGCCACAACGACTTTGGCCAATCCTTTATCATTAATAAAAAGACGTGTCGGAATAATTGTAAAGCCATTATTGCGGGCAGCGCTTTCAATCTTCCGCAATTCCTTTTTAGTCAGCAACAGCTTGCGGTCACGGCGAGCCGTATGGTTATTGTATGTCCCGTAGAAATATTCTGCCACATACATATTCTTCACCCACAATTCACCCTTCTCCACAATACAAAACGTATCGACCAGACTCGCCTTTCCCAAGCGTATCGATTTGATCTCCGTACCGGTCAGCACGATCCCTGCCGTAAACGTGTCGAGCAACTCATAATCGAAAGTCGCCCGCTTGTTCTTTATCTGTATGTTATTACTAATCTTCTCTTTCATCTTATTCTCCTATCAAAAACGTAAACCGGGCATCAGCATGGAAAGAATGACCTCGATCAACCAGGGCGTCAGCAAAATCAGACCGGTCGCGGTCCCGACAAACTTCAGGCGTATCTTCTCCTCCACCTGCATATAAGGGCCGGCCCCTTCCCATACGATATAAAATGTATATAACACGAATATACGCAAAAAGAAAAACTCCGGAAGCAACATCAACACGATGTTCAATGCAAACATCAACGAAGACGAATAGCCGACAAAGCGTTGACACAGTTTCATATCCTTCTCCCGTTTGAACCATCCCTGCCAAATCTCATTCAGCAAATAGGAAGCCAGATAAAAGCCGCCGAACGCAGCGACTAATGTCCGGATAGACGACTTCAACGCCAGTTCGACATCAAACTCCTTCCGAGTGAACAGCACGCCTAAAAAAGCAGCAACCGTAACGAATCCGATGAGAGGATACACAAACCGGGATAAAAACTCATCGTCCTTTTCTTCTTTTCTCGTCAGAATATCCCACGCCTTTCCCGGCTGGGAGATGATGGCTACAACCAATTTAAATATCTCTTTATACATTTTTCAATACGCTCGTTTGCTATTTATCATTTTATTTGCCTTTTCCTGTCAAGTCTATTGTAAACACGTCGGAACTTTTCCAGTTTATCGATGCAGAATCCTTCCCGAACGAATATGCATAGTTAATCCGGAACTTCAGTTCATCCGAATGATTCTTTTCCGCCTTTTTCACCAGATCTTCGATATTGAACGCACAAGGAATAATCATCGCCTCGCCTCTTGTCGTGTCCGCCTTGATTCTGATCGTGCGGAGGTAGAGGCTATAAATATTATCGTCTCCCAACAATTTATCCGAATTATAGGACAAAGAGAAACTGTCCACTTGGTTTGCCGGGTGATTGCTTATCTCCGTGAACAGGAACAAATTGCCTCTGATATAAGCGGAACGCGCCTGGAGGGAAGAAAGCAACAGTTCGTCCTTTGCAACAATAGAGGTATCGGTCAACGTATTATAGAAGTTCCAACGATTAACCTCCGAGATCGTATTTTCATAAATAATAGCCTCGGTATAACTGGTATCCGTCCCTGCCCCCATATTGTTTGCGACCCCGTAATCGATGGAATAATCAAACAAAATACATTCTCCGTTTTCCACATTGGCATTCTGGAAATCTTCCGAAGAGACCACTACGTCCCCCTTGGTATAAATAGCCTTACCAGGTCCGTAACCGGTCACCACTACCCCTGCCTGGTTTGCCATCGTCAATTGGGTGGCCGGGTCTCCCAAACAAGAATTCAACACAACCAAACAAAAGGCCAAAACGCCATATAATACTGTTTTTCTCATTTCCATATACAAATTTGAAGTCGTATTTATCTTCCTCTCTTTATGGAGGAAACGCACAAAGGTACGAAAAAAAGGTTTATACGACAAAAGCCGGAAGATTAATCACACTCATAAAAGGAAAGCATGAATCGAGGCGGAGCTCATCCCACCCACAGATTCATGCCTCTTTTCCTAATTATTATGGCAAAATAATTAAAAACAAGTAAATAGCTACGGGAAACGGAAATAAAGAAAGGCAAAAGCCTACGGCTTCACAGTTCTCTTCCGGCCTATCCTCGAAGCCGTCGAAAAAATATGCGTTGCAGGTCTTCTGACTTACTTCCGGTATGAGCGCCTTCCCAACTCGCGTCAGTGGCATAAAAGAATTGCCCAATCCGTTTTGAAGCTTACAGCAGCGGGACTGTCCGGGATTTGCACCCGATTCCCTTTTAATCCTTTTCCGCAGATTGCGAAGCAGGAACAATGCATGGGACAAATATAAAGATATTTTCCATATATTTCTCATCTTCTTACAGAAAAAAGCTGAAACCGACTCCAGACCCGTTAAGCTTTGCGGTAAGCCTCGACAGCTTCCTGAACGGAGCCGTACATCAACAGCAGATGGCGGGATTGGTTATAGGGAAGATTCAATTCCTCGGCAACCATGCGGGTTCCACGGTCTATAAGTTTCTGATTGGTGAGCTGCATATTGACCATCCGGTTTCCTTTAACCCTACCCAATCGGATCATAACGGAGGTAGAGATCATGTTCAGGATCATTTTCTGCCCCGTGCCGGATTTCATACGGGAACTGCCAGTGACAAACTCCGGCCCGACAATCATTTCGATTGCGACATCGGCCTCCATCGCCATCGGTGAATCTGGATTGCTGGAAATGGTGGCGGTCAGGATACCCTGTTAACGTGCTTTGCGAAGGGCACCGATCACATAAGGAGTCGTCCCGGAAGCAGCAATGCCGATCACGGTATCCTTCGTATTAACCCGGTGCTCCAGCAATTCCTGCCAGCCGCGTTCCTCATCGTCTTCAGCATTCTCCACAGGATTCCGGAGGGCAGTATCGCCACCAGCTATCAAGCCGACAATCAGTGTGGAAGGCATCCCAAACGTCGGGGGGATTTCGGAAGCATCCAAAACTCCCAACCGCCCGCTGGTTCCGGCTCCCAGATAAAAGATCCGTCCGCCCTGCTTCATGCGGGGAACGATCTGCAAAACCAATTCTTCTATTTTGGGGATTGTCTCTCGGACAGCCAACGCCACTTTCTGATCTTCCGTATTGATATCTTCAAGCAAGTCCCGGACGGACTTCCGTTCCAGGTCGTTATAGAGAGAATTCTGTTCCGTTATCTTAATGAATGACATAGCTTATTACAATTTACACGTTGCAAAGCTACTAAAAATATCACATTTACATGTCGGTAAACTTCAAGCAAACAGGCTTGCTAACCCGGATGTCTTTTCCCGTATCTTTCAACAAACCGCTTTGCTTGTCTATTTCGTAAACCTGCACGATATGACTATCCCGACAAGCGCAAAGCAGGAACTTGCCGTTGGGGGTGATGACGAAATTACGCGGATGAATACCGGTCAGCTGATAACCAATCTTTGTCAATTGCCCGTTTTCCAGATCGATAGAAAAAATCGCGATACCGTCACCTTTCAGACGGTTAGAGGCATATAGGAAACGACCGTCCGGTGTGATGTGTATATCGGCACTACCGGAGACATGTAACGTATCGGCTTCTACAAACCGGACCGGGGTCAGGTTGCCCTTGTCGTAATACATGAGAGCGACGCGGCCCGAAAGCTCGCTAATCAGGTAAGCCCATTTCCCGTTCGGATGAAAAACCGTATGGCGCGGACCTTCTCCCGCCGGCAAACTAAAAGAGGAAGGCGTCCCTTCCCGCAAACTCAAGCCTTTATCGGAAGCAACGATCTCGTATTTATAAATCCGGTCCGTTCCCAGATCGTTGGCATACAGATAGTTCTCATCCGGAGAAGCGTACACGCAATGCAGATGCGGGACCGCCTGGCGTTCGGCCCCCGGGCTTCCTCCTTCATACGCATATACTTCAGCCGGTAGCAAAGCTCCATCGGCCGAGATGGAGAAAACACTTATGCTTCCGCCGTTGTAGTTGGCCGTGACAGCCATCCGGCGTTTACTGTCCACCCAGATATAGCAGGGAGCGCTCCCATCCGTATGCTGCTCGTTCAGCAAAGAAAGCGTCCCGGTTTGCTTGTCAAACGAATAGGCACATACTTTCGCGTCCGGCACAGCAGTTTCACTTACCGAATAGACAAACTTGCCATCCCGGCTCACTGTCAGATAAGAAGGGTCCTGAATGCCCGACAGGCTTTTCACCGGCACAGCCGTCCCTTTCTCCACATCGAAGCGAAACAGATTTATACCAGGGTCTGTAGCATCCGCATACGATCCGACAAACAAAAACAATTCACTATCCTTTTGCGTACACGATGTTATTGCCATAATTAACACCCCCGCTAAAAAATACTTTAAATTCGACATACATGCATTATTATTAACCGGGAAACGTATTTACTTCCCGCATTTATCTTTCAACCATTCAATACGTTCCGACTGCTGTTCCGGATATGTCCAGTGACCGGTTTCGAGGTAAAGATGCAAGTCCTTCACTCCCGGAATAACATTGTAGGCCGAATACATGGATGTCGGAGGACAAGTCACATCATTATATCCCCAGCTATACCAGCCCGGAGCGTTCACCCGGCGGGCAAAATTCACGACATCAAAGTAAGCGAGCGTTTCCACTTCGTTTGCCACAGGCTGCGCATTCCGGTAGTAATGCGGCCAGCCTCCCGCACGTTTATGCAGATAGCCGGCATAATCGCACAAGGCCGGATAGAAAGCAGCAAGAAACTTGATACGCGGGTCTAGTCCGGCCGTGACAATAGACAAGGCTCCTCCCTGGCTTCCACCGGTCACACCGACTGTATTTCCATCAAACTCAGGCAAAGAATAGAGGAAGTCCACAGCCCGCACGCAACCGAGATAGACCCGTTTGTAGTAATGCGTATCGCGATTATTCTTGTTCATTGCATTATATCCGTTCAATGCTCCAGCAGCCAAGTTGTTATACACTTCCTGCGGCATCGTCACAGGAACACCATGTATTCCAATCTCCAACGTAATGATATCTTCTCCCAAATCGAATCCGTTATAAGGACGTATGCCCGCTCCTGGAACCTGGAGGACCGCCGGATATTTACCAGTTTTCTTCGGTACAATCAGAATGCCATATATACGGGAACCGGGGCGTTCATTCTGGAAACTGACATGATAGACATTCTGCGTAGAAGTGCATCTTTCCGGCAACAAAGTCATCTTGGGATCTAGCGGCTGCTTACGGGCTTCAGCGATCGCACCGGTCCAGAAAGCATCAAAATCTTCCGGATTGACCGTCGTCGGCCGAATCCTCGTTTCATCCACGCCAACTGTCGCCATCCCTTCATACTTCCGTCCGTCCACTTTGGCCGTCACCCTGCAACGCAAGAATCCGGGTTCATTCATCTTCGCTTTCAACGTTGTTTTTCCATCCGCCAAACGAACGTCTTTCTTTACAACCGTCGGAAAATATTCCGGTCCCAACTCATAATCGACAACTACATCTTTCAACAAATTCTCATTCTTGAAAACCTGTACCGTAAACTTGACTTCTTCCTTCGCCTTGCATTTCCAATCGATACGATCAGGCGAAACCACCACATTGACCAACTTCTGGGCCGGTTGTGCCAACACCAACGCACAATTACCCAACATACCCAGAAGCAAACACAATAAGAATAAAGATTTTTTCATGATAAAAACCGAATTAGATAATTTATTATTTATAAAACACAGTGATAGTGGATCAGACCTTGAACCGGACTTTGAACGATCGTTCCTAATCGAAGCTCGAACTCACGAGCAACATCTTTCAATATATCCTGATAATACCAAGCAATGGAGCCTGTCAGATAGACAGGATGCTCCCAGTAATCATACTGCATGACATTGCGGGCAAAGAACGCCCGGAAGCTATTGCTCACCAGATCACGTATTGCAGGTTCTTCCATATGCCGGAGCAAAAAAGGAGACAGGCTTGCCAAAAAACGATTCGGGAAAGGCCCTTTATAAACCTTTTCCATAATGATGGCCGGTGTCAAACCGGACTCCGCCCAAAAAGCCTCTTGCAAAGCTGCTGGCAACTGGTTCTTCAACACATCCCCAACCAACAATTTTCCAAGTACGGCGCCACTCCCCTCATCTCCCAAGACAAAGCCCAACGGAGATATGCTCTTGACAATACCCTTTCCGTCATACAGACAAGAGTTGGAACCGGTCCCCAAAATACAAGCAATGCCGGCCTCGCATTTGAACAAGCCACGTGCAGCTGCCAGCAAATCACTCTCTACCTGAATTGGAGTTTTGAATTGTGCTACCAATGAAGCTCCCAATACATTTTTCTTTTCATAAGAAGTACATCCGGCACCATAATAATAGACTTGTTCCAATTTCCTTTTGAAAAAATGCTCGGGTAATCCTAACCGCACACTTCGGCTAATCTCTCTTCTCGTTTGAAAGAAAGGATTTAAGCCCTCTGTGAAGGCTCGCTGTATCAGACGATTATCTTCAACCAGCGCCCATTCTGTTCTCGTAGAACCACTTTCTGCAATTAGTTTCATAGGTAGTTAGTTTTAGAATTGAATACAAATATATAGCTTTTTTTAATCTTTCCAAGGCTATTTCAAGAAAAAATCATTTTGCTGGCCATACATCTCCCTTTTGCTCATATCCTCAATCATCCAACAAAGTATTCCCACTTTTCCAACGCAACCGCGTTTTAGTCAAAACAAGACGATAACAGACTAACAATAAGATACTATCTGACTGAATTCCAAGTTCCATCTGAACTTAGCAAACAAATAGGAAAACAAGAGATAATATAAAGTTATGAACCTTTAAAAAGAGAAAATGCCTATGGAAAAAGAAACAATCCTGCAAGTTGAATAGTCTCACTATTCGGCCCTTATTACCCTTACCCTAAATTTAAGAAGTATTTAATTAACAACAAATCATCAATCATTTATGAATGAAGATCACAAAAAACGAGGACTAACACATAGCAAACTCCTCACAGCAGTGGCAATCAGCTCACTGTTATTAAGTAGCGGCAACGTGATGGCTGCACAAGCCAATCCTGATAAATCGCTTGGTGTAACAGAACAATTACAAGCTATCACCATCAGCGGTTTAGTTGTCGATGCAGCCGGCGAACCGATTATCGGTGCCAGCGTAGTAGAAAAAGGGACTACCAACGGCGGAATTACCGACTTAGACGGTAAGTTTACATTGACCATAACACCGGGAGCAACACTAAAAATATCATTTGTGGGCTATCAGACACAAGAAGTGAAGGCAGCCAAAACGATGAGAATAACTCTGAAAGAAGATACCGAGATGCTGGATGAAGTAGTAGTAGTAGGCTACGGTGTACAAAAGAAGGCTAACTTGACAGGAGCAGTTTCTACAGTGGACTTAAACAAGACAATGGCAGGTCGTCCACAACAAGATGTAGCCAAAGCATTGCAAGGGGCTGTTCCGGGACTAAGCATTCTCACCACAAGTGGTGCCATCGACGAGACAGCCTCCATGCGTATACGTGGTTTGGGGACATTGAGTAATGGAGAAGTCAGCAATCCACTCATTGTAGTGGACGGCGTTCCGATGGATGACATTTCTTTCCTCGATACGCAAGACATCGAAAATATTTCCGTACTGAAGGACGCTTCCGCTTCCTCCATTTATGGAACGCGCGCCGCTTTCGGTGTGATTCTAATCAATACCAAGAGCGCAAAGCCTAGCGAAAAGGTTACCATCAATTACAGCAACAATTTTGCATGGGATCAAGCTACTTACCTGCCGGACTATCCCGATGTACCCACACAATTAAAGATGGGTATCGAAGCCAGTATGAACGGTGGTGCCGGTATGCCTGAATTGTTCGGTATGTATTTCGACAAATTGTTACCTTACGCCGAAAAGTGGCAGCAACAGAACGGCGGCAAGACCGGCTACCGTCCTATGAACCTCTACCAAAGCGATAGTAACGTGGGTGACTATATCGTATTGGACGGCACTCCTTTTTATTATGCTGACTGGGATGTACAGGACATCTACTTCAACAAAGCTGCTCCTTCCATGAGCCACAATGTTTCTATACAAGGAACATCTGGTAAGACCAATTACTACCTATCTTTCGGCTACAACGAAAAGCAAGGACAGATGAAGATTCACCCGGACGAACTAAAAAAGTACAATGCCTCAGTCAATGTCACCACTAATGTTTACGACTGGCTACAGGTGGGTGCACGCATCAACTATAGTCGTAAGAACTATAAACGCCCGGACACATGGGCCAACACCTACCAATATTTGTGGCGTTGGGGTTCTTATTTCATTCCTTCGGGCACAATCGACGGCTATGACACACGCGTCATGGCCATGCAGAAGCAAGCTGCCGATCGTGAAGTGACAACAGACCTGACCCGTATGAACACCTTCTTGAAAGCTGAAATCGTTAAAGGACTGACCCTTAATGCAGACTTTACATATGCCATTCAGAATATGAACAGCGGTTCGCAGGACAACTCCGTTTACGGCATCAATTGGAGCGGGAAACCGGTACCCTCTTACATCGTCACTAAAGGCAATAGCGGTATCTGGAGAGACTTTTCCAAACAGAACACATGGACGGCCAACGCATACGTAAACTATACCAAAACATTTGCCAAAAAACACAACCTGAATGTAATGGCAGGTGTCAACGCAGAAGAAGAGGAATACAAATATCTGTATGGTACCCGCAATGTGATGTACGATCAAGAGGGATACCCCGAACTGAATATGGCTGGCAAGGATGGACAAGATTTGAGTTGGAATCATACATCCCGCGCTTCTGCCGGTTATTTCGGCCGTATCAATTATGACTACAAAGGCATTTATTTATTGGAACTGAACGGACGTTACGACGGTTCTTCCCGTTTCCCCCATACCGACCAGTGGGCCTTCTTCCCTTCTGCATCCATCGGCTACCGCTTCTCCGAAGAAGCCTACTTCGCCCCACTGAAACATATTGTCAGCAATGGTAAGTTGCGTGCTTCTTTTGGCGAAATCGGCAACGAGGCTGTGGGCGACTACATGTTCGAACAATTAATAAGCCAACGGTTGAACAATAAAAGTACCGGCTATATCTATTGGATTGAAAACAATAATGCCAACGCTAATCTCCTGACCATGTATAACATGCCGGATTTGGTATCAAGTACTTTGACCTGGGAGCGTATCCGCACCCTCAATATAGGTCTTGACCTGGGTCTCTTGAATGACGAACTGACTATAGGTTTCGACTGGTTCCAACGTGAGAATCGTGACATGCTGGCACCGGCACAAGTATTGCCGAACACTCTGGGTGCTTCTGCTCCTTATGAAAATGCCGGTACCTTACGTACACGTGGATGGGAGTTGAACTTGAACTGGCGCCATACCTTCGGCGACTTCGACGTATATGCCAACTTCAACATCGGTGACTCCAAGACTAAAGTAACAAAGTGGGACAATGATTCCAAACTGCTCAGCACCTATTACACCGGTAAAACCTACGGTGACATTTTCGGTTTTGAAACCGACCGTTACTTCGAGGAAAAAGACTTCACCAGCCAAAATGCAGACGGCTCATGGAATTATGCAAACGGCATTGCAAGCCAGGCAGGACTGGAATCCGGTAATTTCCATTACGGCCCGGGAGACGTCAAGTTCAAGGATTTGGACGGCAATGGCAAGATTGACGGTGGAAAAGGCACAGCAGACGACCACGGCGATTTGAAAGTCATCGGAAACTCTATGCCACGCTACGAATACAGCTTCCATTTAGGCGGAGCGTGGAAAGGTATCGACCTTGACCTCTACTTCCAAGGTGTAGGCAAACGTGAGGACTGGACGACTTCTTCCCTAAACCTTCCCGCCATGGTACATGCCGACGTAGCCATCTATTCCCACCAAACAAGCTATAACAAAGTGCTTTGGAATTCAGACTATACCGCCATTACCGGTTATGAGGTAAATCAAGGCAACCGTTATCCACGTCTTTATCGTGGTACAAATAATAGTGGAGGTACCGTATCCGGTATAGCTAACGGCTGCAACAACTACTATCCCCAATCCCGCTATTTGACAGACATGTCCTATCTTCGTCTGAAGAACGTAACTGTGGGATATACCCTTCCGAAAGAGTGGACACGCAAAGCCTACATTGAGAAAGCACGTATCTACTTCAGTGGCAGCAACCTCTTTCTGCTCCACAAAGGGAATGACCTTCCAGTCGACCCCGAAATCAGTACAGGCAATGGACTTACAGCCGGTGGATGGGGACGTATAGCTCCTATTACACGCACATTCTCATTTGGAGTCCAGGTAACATTATAACAACCTCAAAAACTTAAGAACAATGAAGAAATTATTTATATATGGGGTCACAGCGCTGGCGATGTTAACCGGTTGCAACGATTTGCTGGACAAATCCCCCTTGGATACCTTCACGAATACTCCGGCATACTGGAGCAACACCGATAATTTGGATAATCAGTGCAATACTTTTTATAACAACTTTACCGGCTTTGGCAACGGAGCCAGTGGAGGATGGTTCTACTTCAAAACAATAAGCGATGACCAGGTAGATGCAGAAAGCCATAACTGGACTTACACTAACGTGGTCGCATCTTCCACAAACTGGTCAGCCCCTTTCACAGAAATCCGACGCGCCAACTATATCATTGCCGGTGTACAGTCTTCCTCTCTTGATGAAGCAACAAAGGCCCACTATGAAGGTCTTGCACGCATGAACCGTGCGTGGGAATACTATCAGTTGGTCCGTATGTACGGCGATGTGCAATGGATAGACAAAGTTATCGACCCAGCCGACAGCGAAGCCCTCTACGGACCACGCACCGACCGGGATGAAGTGATGGACCATGTGCTGGCAGACATCAATTATGCGTGCGAACACATTACCGCAAACAGCAATCGGCAACGTTTCAGCACCGACATGGCATATGCCATGAAAGCAGACATCACCTTATATGAAGGTACATACTGCAAATATCGCACTCAAGCCGAGAATGGCAAAGCCGCTGATGAGAGCCGCGCCAACAAATACTTGCAAGAATGTGTATCAGCCTGCGAATATCTTATGGCCAAAAACTACTCTCTAAGTAACAGTTACAAAGCCAACTATAATTCTGTCAGCCTGGCAAGCAATCCGGAAATGATTTTCTACAAGCCTTATGCACAAAGTTCGCTAAGGCACTCCACCATTGACTACACAATCAACACAAGTGGTACGCACGGCATTTCAAAGGACGCATTCGACAGTTTCCTTTTCCTTGATGGAAAACCGTTGGCAACAACCTCGAAAAACAAGGACGATGCAGCCGTATTGGATGCAGACAAAAATTACTCTATAAGAGAGGTTTTGGCCGTACGCGACAAGCGCCTGTCCGAAATTCTTGACCCGGTACTTTCTTTCAGAGGCCACGCCTACAGCCGTGCCGGTGTAGCAGCCTTCACCACATCGACCGGTTATGGCATCGCCAAGTATGATAACCCCGAAGAATTGAGTGTAAGCGACCGAAACAACATCGGCTACCAATACACCGACTGCCCGCTCTATTGGATTTCAGTTATTTATCTGAACTTTGCAGAAGCCAAAGCCGAAATGGGTTCTCTCACACAAGACGATCTCAACAACTCCATAAACAAGCTTCAAGCTCGTGCCGGCCTGCCGGCTATGACAACTACTCCAGATGCCGATCCTGCCAATAATATGGGAGTAAGCAATCTGATTTGGGAGATACGCCGCTGTCGCCGTTGCGAACTGATTATGGATAACTGGTACCGATATTGGGATTTAATCCGTTGGCACCAGCTCGACAAATTGGATTCAACCAAGTACCCGAACACCATGTTGGGCGCCAACGTAAGCAATGTGCCTGACTGTGAAGAAGCGACCAAGAACGGATATATAGATGCCTCCGATGCACAAATCCGTACTTATGAAGCCAAACATTATTTCTACCCGATTCCAACTACACAGTTGACCCTAAATAAAAACATGAAGCAGAATCCGGGTTGGTAATCAACTAAAAACAGCATATCGCGCTGTACCTCGTTTGGATTTAATTAAAGCGTTCATACATTCCATGTATCTAAATACAAATGTATGGACGCTTTTGTTATTCCCTTTAAAAGGTGTATAGAAACACGAATAGCACCTTCTAAAAGGAACCATAAATCAATATCATATACTTTCCCTTCGTTCATAACATACTAACAAGAAACATATCATGAAAAAGAAGAACATATTTTTCGTACTACTAATCTGCTTCATCAATAGTAGTTGCAACAAAGAAGAACAAACAGACGAGTTACAAGATAAGGATTTCTATTCTGATGTCACAACACGTGCTTCCTACATAAGCGGTACTATTACGGGCGAAATGAACCCCTATGTTAGTGATGGTTACTACACTTATGATTTAAGTATTCCTATACAAAAACAATCTGTAGGTATAAGAATTTCAGCAGTCGGTGGAGAAGCACGATTCAAAACAAACTACCAAGAACGATTCGAGAGTACATGGGTAACCCAAATTCCAGCAGGAAAAAACCATTTTCCAATAAATGTATTATGGACTAAAGCAGGTAGTAATTCTACCCTGATGGTACGTCCTGAAAAAAGTACAATCGAACTTACCGCAGATCTAAGAAACATCAATGTCAAAATGAAACCTATGCCAATCAATGCCCCTTCAACATTTGAATTGGGAGATACGATAACACTTTGGTGCAATTATTCCATAAACAAAGATACGGGCATAAAGTGGACTTACGATAAAAATCTATTCGCTGAAGTCTCTCAAAGTGCATCTGTCACACAAAGTAGATTCCAAATAAATTTGAAATCAAAGCAAGCCTTCAAGAACAGCGATGTCGGAGTAGAAGTCCATGATTTCTACATAAATTCTATCGGAGCAAAAGAGTATTTCATGGCTCGGAAAAGCAATATCAGTTTTCCCAATATGGGTCCTCAAATAGATGGCTACAGAAATATTGAACAATATAAAGAATACATATATTCCATCAATGACAGCAAGGCACATACATTTTATTGGACCGGGAAGAATATTAAGATAGTAAGTGGTCAGAACAGCTCTACGGTAACAATCGTACCGACACAACCCGGTAACGCAAGTGTCAAAGTGAGCTACAAATATAAAAATCAAACCGATAATTTTACCAATGAGCTACCTTTGAGTGTATCTAAGACATCAATGCAACTGATTGGCCCTGACGTAATCTGTGACAACGGGACATTCAGTATCAAGAATTTTCCCACAAAAGCAACAGTGGATTGGATTGTTGGCAACGATTTATATTCGCAATTAAATCAGGCATCACCTGCTATCACCCTGAATAATTTAGGGACACCCGGAGGCAGTTCCATTTATACGACCTTAACCGCAATAGTACACACAAAGGAATACACTGTTCAGTTTTCCAAACCAATTACTTTCAATGTATCAGGAATACAAGAAAATGACCATGACATTATATATGGCTATCTGTCACAAAGCGGAGGTGAATGCGGATTGAATCCTATTCCTGAAGGTGCGCATGATTTTCATTGGAGTGTTGACTGCGATTGGGAGGTAGACATGCAAGGATATTATTTCACTACTTTCAGCAGTCGGAACAGTCATGAAATTGAACGAGTTTGCGTAACGGTTGATTTCATAAATGCATGTGGAACCAGAACATACATATATAACTATTTCGACATCGGCTCAACAAATTCAGGAACTTATTCCACACCTAAAAACAGCCTTTCTCCAAAATAGCCCCAGACAGCTTTCACGAAAAAGCCCCCATCCATTTGCTCGTTACACAAAAGAAGCTTATATTTGCTTACTTAAAAACAGACAGCTATCATGGTACAGCAAGACATACGATGGATACAGCGTTTTGAATATACCCACGAACTGGCCTGGAAAGTGATGAAGGACTATGCAGAATATCAGGGGTATACCGACATCCGCAGCTCCCGTGATGCCATACGCAAAGCCCTTGAAATGGGATTGATTGATGACAAGCAATGGACGGAGACTATAGAAGCCCGAAATCTGACATCGCACAATCATGACAACGATGTAGTCTCTGAAGAGAAAATGCAATCCTTGAATACACCATCCTTATTCGATTGAGCTATGTACGGATTGACCGACAATGAACTGGAAAAGCTATGCAATCTCTTCCGGAAACATGAAGAAATAGAGCAGGCTGTTTTGTACGGCTCACGAGCCAAAGGAAATTTCAAGCCTTTTTCCGACATAGACATCACGCTGATGGGAGACAGACTTACGTATAATACTTTAAGCAGCCTTTCCGATGAAATAGACGACCTGCTTTTGCCTTACAGCGTAGACCTTTCCATCTATGGCAAATTAAAGAATGCCGACCTTTTGGAACATATACACCGTATGGGAATACCCATATTCAGCCGCCCATCAAACTAAACTAAATTTCACACATCCACCCTCACCACCCTCACCTTTCGCACGCATCGCCCTATTCATCGGCATTCAAGAGGTGGGTGAGAGCAAATTTAAAAAGTGAGGGCAAAATTTGCCCTCACCACAAGATTTCTTCGTTCAAAGTTATAAGTCACTCATTCTTACCGTAATATCCTGAAACGGGTACATAAATCGGTTGCAGCATTGTTCCCTCATTCTTCAACTTTCCTTCGGTGCGCAGCCGACGGATATGCCGCATGGCAGTAGTACGCATCATGCCGCAAACGCTTTGAAAGTCATTCCGTGTCATAAAAGGGCGAGTGGCGAAATAGTTGGTCAGCCGACGGTCTATCTCTTTATCCGTCAGTTTAGCCGAATGCTCGTTTGCCTTCAAAGCCTTTGCCTTGATGGTACCAATTTCATTTTTCAGTTTCTGGTCGGCACGAAATTTCACACCCGCCATCTTCACCTTCGTCAACTTACGCTTGGTAGCAGCCACTACCGGTTCGATCGTGGTGAGCGACACGCGAAAGTAGCCGATGCCGTCGAGATGCACCTGCCTTCCTTCGGCAAGTTCCCTGCCCATGACGTGCGACACAGCATCAAGCACAGCCGTCACATCGGTTTCTGTCAATGAGCAACGTGCCTGGATGTCCCGCCGCAATTCATCGGTAGACCTGCTCCCATTTAGGCGGAGACGGGGATGAAGGATTTTATCTTCCGGAGATTTGTCGTACGAGTCCGGATTCTCGTACCAATCAAACAAAATAGCCATAGTTCAAACTGCGTTAAAGGGTTACATTATACGATAAAGCACTGCACGGAACACGTGCGAAGTACGTACGCAGTCTGTTGAAGTACAAAGGTTATATCACAGCCCAGCCCGTGAGCAGAACCGTTCACTGTAGTGAGCTGCTCCGTTCACTAATATGAACAAGAAAGACCACTTTAGTGGACTGTTCATAAACTCTGGTGTAAAAATAGACAAAACTATGGGGATAAGCAAAGAAACAAACACCTTTTATAAAAGAAACATATAGACATTCCACCCCAAAAAAGAAGCCAATCGGAAAATAATCCTTGAAAAGCTTGTATCCCCCCCTTTCCCGGCGTATCTTTACAAGAATATTACATACACGATAAAGAATGAAAATCACACTGATCAGAGAGGAACGCGAAAGCGGAAAAGAGGCCGTCAGCACACAAGAAACGGACATGTTGATGGAAAAGCTGAAAACCGAGAACAAGACCGGATACATTACGGAGCTGCGTAGCATCATCCCGCATTTGAAAGGGACCAACGCCCGATATGAGCATATCGACAGACTGCCGCGTCTCTATCCCGCCGTAGAAATGACCCGCACCAAAGCAGGAGAACATCGGATAAAGACCTACAACGGGCTGATACTACTGGAAGTAAACAATCTGGCCGGGGTGGCCGAAGCCGAACTGGTGAAACAACAAGCCGCCCTGCTGCCGCAAACCTTTGCCGCCTTCTGTGGCTCCAGCGGACGAAGCGCCAAAATATGGGTACGCTTCACCCTGCCCGACGGAGGGCTTCCAAAGAATGAAGACGATATCGCCTTATTCCACGCCCACGCCTACCGCCTGGCAGTGAAGTGCTACCAACCCCTTCTCCCTTTCCCCATCACCCTCCAGGCTCCTTCACTCCTACAAAGCTGCCGGATGACCGTGGACGAACAGCCCTATTATAGCCCCACCGCCGTGGCCTTCTGCCTGGAACAGCCCTGCGCCCTGCCCTCGGAAGACAACTACCGCCAACGGAAACAGCAGGAAAGCAATCCGTTGCTGAGAATGACTCCCGGCTACGAAGTGGCGGACACATGCAACCTGCTCTTCGAGGCCGCCCTCGACCGCGCCTTCCGCGATTTGGACAACTGGCGACAGGGCGACGACCTGCGCCCGCTGCTGTCCCGCCTTGCCGAACATTGCTTCAAAGCCGGCATTCCTGAAGAAGAAGTGGTGCGCCAGACACTGATGCACTACTACCGGGAGGCAGACGAACCCCTTGTACGCCTGACGCTGCATAACCTTTACGGGGAATTGAAAGGCTTCGGCACCCGCAGTAGCCTAAACAAAGACCAGGAAACAGCTTTCCGGCTGGAAGAGTTCATGAAACGCCGCTACGAATTCCGCTACAACACCGTGCTTGGCGACTTGGAATACCGGCAGCGCGACTCCATCCACTTCTACTTCCAACCTGCCGACCAGCGCGTACGCAGCAGCATCGCCATGAAGGCACTGAAAGAGGGAGTACGTGTGTGGGACCGCGACATCACCCGCTTCCTGTCTTCGGACTACGTGCCGCTATACAACCCCATCGAAGAATATCTCTATAACACCGGACGCTGGGACGGCAAAGACCGCATCCGCGCATTGGCCGACCTCGTGCCCTGCCACAATCCCCACTGGAGGGAACTGTTCTACCGGTGGTTTCTTGGCATGGTGGCACATTGGCGGGGAATCGACAAACAGCACGGCAACAATACCTCGCCCCTGCTCGTAGGTCCGCAAGGTTACCGCAAAAGTACTTTCTGCCGTATCCTATTGCCACCGGAACTGCGTTTCGGCTACACCGACAGTATCGACTTCAAGAGCAAGCAGGAAGCGGAGCGCAGCCTTGGCCGCTTTTTTCTGATTAACATCGACGAATTCGACCAGATAAACGCCAATCAGCAAGGCTTCTTGAAGCACCTCCTGCAAAAACCGGTTGCCAACCTGCGAAAGCCCTACGGTACCACTATTCAGGAAATGCGCCGCTATGCCTCCTTCATCGGGACCAGCAATCTGAAAGACCTGCTGACCGACCCGTCGGGAAGTCGCCGTTTCATCTGCATCGAAGTGACCGGTCCTATCCAGACAAACGTCACTATCAATTATCACCAGCTCTATGCCCAAGCCATGCACGACATCATGAAGGGTGAACGCTACTGGCTGGACGACACTGACGAAGCAATCGTAAAGGAGTACAACCGGGAATTCGAGCGGGTAGACCCATTGGAAGAACTTTTCCTTTGCCATTTCCGTGGCGCGGAGGAGAGCGAAGAAGGCGAATGGCTCACAGCCATGCAGATTTTCAACGACCTGCAACAGAAAACGAGGGATAAGTTGGCCATCAACCGGATAGCAGCTTTCGGGCGCACGCTCCGCAAGCTGGACATCCTCAACAAGAAATCGAACCGGGGAACACTTTATCATCTGGTAAGAATAGAAGAATGAACCGGCACTCCCACCGATTGTACCAAAGTGAGGGCAAACTTGGCCCTCACTCTTTTTATAAAAAGTATTTCCGTACGCAGTTGATGCAGTTCAACCATTATTAATAAGGTGAACAGTTGACTATTTGCAAATTATGATTGATAATACTAAAAATACCCAAATAAGTGTTTTTGATATTAAAATAAAACGTATCTTTGTTGCAAACAACGTCCTCCTTAATAATACTATTATGAAGAAACTGCTGCTTTTAGCCTTTGTGCTATGTAGTTCTTTACTGTGCCGGGCACAAGAAGAACGAGTTATTTTAGGTGATGAACAGACTTCCGAGTATTTTCCAATCCTAAAAGATAAACGAATTGCCATATTCTCCAATCATACAGGAATGATAGGAGACAAGCATCTGCTGGACATTCTGCTGGAAAACAAGTTCAATGTAGTAGCCATTTTCTCCCCTGAACACGGTTTCAGAGGAGATGCCGACGCAGGCGAACACGTGTCCAGCTCGGTAGACAAGAAGACCGGAGTACCTATCCTCTCGCTGTACGACGGGAAATCCGGAAAACCAAGCGAAGCATCCATGCGCAAGTTTGATATCCTTGTGGTAGACATCCAGGATGTAGGCCTGAGATTCTATACTTATTATGCCTCTATGTGCCGGCTGATGGACGCTTGTGCAGAATACAACCGCAAGGTGCTGATACTGGACCGCCCCAATCCGAACGGACACTACGTGGACGGCCCGATACTGGACATGAAATATAAATCCGGTGTAGGTTGGCTGCCGATTCCCGTGGTGCACGGCATGACGCTGGGCGAACTGGGCCTGATGGTAAACGGCGAACGCTGGTTGCCGGCGTCACGCACTTGCGACCTGACCGTCATTCCCTGCAAGAACTATACGCACCAGACCCTATACAAGCTGCCGATTCCCCCGTCCCCCAATCTGCCGAACATGAAGTCCATCTATCTGTACCCCTCGACCTGCTATTTCGAGGCCACTCCGGTCAGTCTGGGAAGAGGAACCGACCTCCCCTTCCAGGTCTACGGGCATCCCAACATGACGGGCTACAGCTACAGCTTCACCCCGCGCAGTGTTCCCGGAGCCAAGAATCCACCCCAGCTGGACAAGCTTTGCCACGGCGTGAACCTGAGCAACATGAGCGACGAGGAAATCTGGAAACGCGGTATTGACCTGAGTTACGTGATAGACGCTTACCGGAATCTGAACATGGACGATCACTTCTTCCGTTCCTTCTTCGAACTGTTGATAGGCACCGACTACGTGCGCAAAATGATAAAGGAAGGGAAGAGCGCCGAAGAAATCAAGGCAAGATGGAAAGACGACGTAGAGAAATTCAAGGTACAGCGCAAGCCCTACCTGCTCTACGAAGAATAAAGACATGTACAATTCACTATTTACAATGTACAATTTCAGAGAAGGTACAATTCAAAAGTAAATGGGAAGGTACAACAGTTTATACTAAAGAAACGCCGCATGGCAAATTGTAAATTGTAAATGAACAAATTGTAAATAAACATTATGACTCCACTATCCGTAATCATCACCATAGCCGCCTACTTCGCGATACTGTTCACGGTATCCTATATTGCAGGAAGGAAGGCAGACAACGCCGGCTTCTTTGTGGGTAACCGCAAGTCATCCTGGTATGTCGTGGCGTTCGCCATGGTCGGTTCCGCCATTTCAGGTGTGACCTATGTATCCGTACCCGGCATGGTTGCCGCCAGCAGCTTCGGCTATCTGCAAATGGTGTTGGGCTTCATTGCCGGACAGCTCATCATAGCCTATCTGCTGGTACCGCTGTTCTACAAAATGAACCTGGTATCCATCTACGAATATCTGGAGAACCGTTTCGGCATGTCTTCCTACCGTACGGGTGCCTGGTTCTTCTTCATCTCCAAAATGCTCGGTGCCGCTGTCCGTCTGTTCCTCGTATGCCTGACGCTGCAACTGCTGGTATTCGAACCTTTCGGACTGCCTTTCCTGCTGAACGTGGCCATCACGGTGGCACTGGTCTGGTTGTACACTTTCCAGGGTGGCGTAAAGTCTCTTATCTGGACAGACTCTCTGAAGACATTCTGCTTGGTGGTGTCGGTCGTACTCTGCATCTGGTATATCGCTTCCGACCTCAATCTGTCATTTACCGGTATGGTAAGCACCATTGCCGACAGTGACATGTCCCGCATCTTCTTCTTCGACGATGTGAACAGCAAGCAGTACTTCTTCAAGCAGTTCCTCGCCGGCGCCTTCACCATGATTGCCATGACCGGGCTGGATCAAGACATGATGCAGCGCAACCTGAGCTGCAAGAACTTCAAGGACTCACAGAAGAACATGATTACCAGTGTCATTTCGCAGTTCTTCGTCATCCTGCTTTTCCTGATGCTGGGCGTGCTGCTCTACATCTTTGCCGCCAACCAGCAGATTGCGGTGGAGAAGAGTGACGAACTGTTCCCGCTGATTGCCACCGGCAACTATTTCCCTGCCATTGTGGGCATACTGTTCATCATCGGCCTGATTTCTTCTGCCTATTCAGCCGCAGGCTCGGCACTCACCGCGCTGACCACTTCCTTCACCGTAGACATTCTGGGAACGAAAGGCAAATCGGAAGAGACGGTTGTGAAGATGCGCAAGAAAGTGCACATCGGCATGGCGGTTGTCATGGGAATCACCATTTTCGTATTCAATCTTCTGAACAACACCAGTGTCATCGATGCTGTATATATTCTGGCAAGCTATACCTACGGTCCTATCCTGGGTCTGTTTGCTTTCGGCATTTTCATGAAACAACAAGTGCGTGACAAGTACATCCCGTTAGTTGCCATCGCCTCCCCGGTTCTCTGCTTCATTCTGCAGAAGAATTCCGAAGCCTGGTTCGGAGGTTATCAATTCAGCTACGAATTGCTGATTTTCAATGCACTGTTCACTTTCATCGGTCTCTGTCTATTGATTAAGAAAGATAAAAAGAACAATTAACTTAATACATCATCTATGAATGTAAGACGTCAGTTTTTACTTAGTCTGCTTGCCGCCTCCCTCTTCCCCCACGCGGGAGGCGCGCAAGGACTTCCGACGGATGTCCGCCAGGCAATCGGGAAATTCCTGGATATCACCGCACGGAAAGAAGTTTCCGTAGGACGTATCAGCATCGACTCAGTGGCCGTGGAAGGAAATACACTGCAACTGTTTGCCAACATGAACTGTGCCTATATTCCTTTCCGCGAGGACAATGTAGCCGAAATATACCAGGGCGTAAGTGCCCTGCTACCGGCGGAGTTTACCAAATACAAGCTGCAAATCCGTACCAACAAGCGCAGCATCGAAGAACTGGTTCCCCAAGTCCTGCGTAGTAAAAAAGACAAAAAGACGAAGACATTCAGCCCCGTCGCTTCCAAGCCTCTGGTTACCGAAGTTTCCTCCCCCTACACCCCCACCAACGGCTTGCATAACCGGCACATCGCCCTATGGCAAAGCCACGGCTGGTACTACGAGCCGAAACTCGACCGTTGGGAATGGCAGCGTGCACGTATCTTCCAGACCGTGGAAGACCTCTACACCCAGAGCTACGTATTGCCCTTCCTTGTACCGATGTTGGAAAATGCCGGTGCCAATGTGCTGCTTCCCCGCGAACGCGATTGCCAGACGGCAGAAGTCATCGTAGACAATGACGGTTGCCTGACCGGCCGTTCCGTCTATACAGAAAATTCCGGTGACAAGCTCTGGAGTCAGGGAGAAGGACAAGGCTTCGCCCACCTGCGCCCCCAATACATAGACTTTGAGAATCCTTTCAAGGAAGGCACCTACCGCGCCATAGAAACCATCAAGAAAGGAAACGCAAGCACCGCCGAATGGATTCCCGAAATTCCTTCGACCGGACAATACGCCGTATACGTCTCTTACCAAACCTTGCCAAACAGCGCGGACGATGCCCTTTACACCGTCTATCACAAAGGCGGCACCACGCAGTTCAAGGTAAACCAGCAAATGGGAGGCGGCACCTGGATTTACCTCGGCACCTTCGGCTTCAATGCCGGCCGGAACAATGAATGCAAAGTCGTTCTGAGCAACCTTTCCTCCAAAGTAGGAAGAATCATCACCGCCGACGCCGTGAAGATTGGCGGCGGTATGGGGAACATCGCCCGCCGCATCTCCAACGAGGGCGCTACGGAAAACCTGAAAAGCTCCGACACCCGCAACCTGCAAAACACCCATACAGGCAACATCCAAGACCGTGTAACCTATTCTCCATTGTCCACTATCAATTATCAACTATCTAACTATCCCCGTTTCTGCGAAGCCGCCCGCTACTGGCTGCAATGGGCAGGCATACCGGACAGCGTATATTCAGAAAGCAACGGAAAGAACGACTATACCGACGACTACAAATGCCGTGGTATCTGGGTGAACTACCTTTCCGGAGGCTCTGCCGTGAATCCGACGGAGAGAGGGCTGAACATCCCCGTCAACATGGCCTTCGCCTTCCACTCCGATGCAGGAACTACACTGAACGATTCCATCATCGGGACACTCGGCATCTACTATACCAACGCCTACAATGAGAAGTTCGCTAACGGAGCATCACGCTATCTGAGCCACGACCTGACAGACTTGATTCAGTCCAACATCGTGCGTGACGTGCGTACCCTCTACGAACCTCAATGGACACGCCGTGGCAAATGGAACCAATCTTACTATGAGGCCCGTGTACCCCGCGTACCTACCATGCTGCTCGAACTGCTTTCCCATCAAAACTTTGCAGACATGCGCTACGGACTGGACCCACGTTTCCGTTTCACCGTAAGCCGCGCCATCTATAAAGGTATGTTGCAGTTCCTCTGCTCACAATACCACATGGATTATGTAGTGCAACCGCTACCGGTAGACCACATGGCCCTGCGCATGACCGGTGAAAATGAAGTGGAACTGACCTGGCGACCCGTAGCGGATGCGTTGGAACCGACTGCCATAGCAGAGAAATACATTGTCTATACCCGCATCGGCGACGGAGATTTCGACAACGGAGTATTGGTGGACGGCAACAGTTACCGCACCACACTCCCCGCCGGCATGGTGTGCAGCTACAAGGTTACCGCTGTCAACAAGGGCGGTGAAAGTTTCCCTTCCGAAATTCTTTCTGCCGGACGGGCGTTCAATTCCAAAGGTACCGTATTGGTGATAAACGGATTCGACCGTATCAGTGCCCCTGCCGACTTTACGGCACCCACCCCCGCCGACACCCTCCTTGCCGGATTTCTGGATGAGCAGGACCACGGGGTCCCCTATATCCGGGACATCAGCTACATTGGCAAGATGAAGGAATACCGCCGTTCCATTCCCTGGATGGACGACGATGCCTCCGGTTTCGGCGACAGCTATGGGAACTACGAAACTCAAGTGATTGCAGGAAATACGTTCGATTATCCTGCCATACATGGTGCCGCTATCCTGAAAGCGGGATATTCGTTTGTATCGGTTAGTAATGAAAGTCTCTCCCCCGTAGGAAAGGGAGAGAAGAATACTCCAGTGGATATGAGGGAGTATAGGTATGTGGACTTGATACTTGGGAAGCAATGCCAGACCAAGATGGGACGGGGAGGCGTAAAACCGTTGGAGTTCAAGACTTTCAGCAAACCGATGCAGGAGGCTATTGTGGCTTATTGTAAGCAAGGTGGAAATATCTTTGTTTCGGGCGCTTTTGTAGGAACGGATTTATGGGACAACCGCCTTGCAACTGCCGACGAAGCCGACAAGAAATTTGCGATGGAAGTACTGAAATATAAGTGGCGTGTGGGACAAGCGGCTACAATGGGTAAGGTGAAAAGCGTAGCTTCTCCGTTCCCCGCCCTTTCAGGAAACTATACCTATCACAATGAGCTGAATGCCGATTCGTATGTGGTGGAATCACCGGACGCCATTGAACCGGCAACCAAAGATGCACACACCGTAATGCGGTATTCTGAAAACAACCTGAGTGCCGGTGTGGCCTACCAGGGCGACTACAAGACTTTTGTATTGGGATTCCCTTTTGAATCCATACGTACTGATTCTGAAAGAGAGGCACTCATGAATGCTGTACTGACATTCTTCAACGACAACAAGTAATATCAACCAATCATCATCTATGAACAGAAGACTGTTAATAATCGTCCTGATGGCTTGCCTGCTCCCCCTGGGGATGCAGGCACAGCAAGGGACATTCCGTTTTGCCCAACTGACGGACATTCATCTGACCCCGAACAATCCGAATCCCACAGAGGACCTGCTGCGTTCCGTGGCACAGATTAATGCCACCGACAGTATCGACTTTGTCCTGGTGACGGGCGACCTGACCGAAGAAGGCGACCGTACTACCATGGAAAAAGTGAAATCGTGCCTTGACTTGCTGAAGGTCCCCTACCACGTAGTCCTAGGCAACCATGAAACGAAATGGAGCGACTCCGGCTGTACCGCTTTCGGAGAAATCTTTGGCGGCGAACGCTTCGAGTTCGAGCATAAGGGATTCCTTTTCCTCGGCTTCAACTCCGGTCCGCTGATGCGTATGGCCTACGGGCATGTAGTGCCGCAAGATATCCGTTGGATGACGGAAGAAATGGATAAAAACGGCAAAGACAAACCGGTGATACTTGTCACCCACTACCCGCTAATGGACGGGGATGTGGACAACTGGTATGAGGTGACGGATGCCGTCCGCCCCTACAACGTGCGCTTGTTTATCGGCGGACACTACCACAGCAACCGGGATTTACGTTACGACGGCATTCCGGGCGTACTGATGCGCAGCAACCTGTGCGACAAAGAAGGGAAACCGGGTTACGGCATCTATGAAGTAACCGGGGATTCCATCCGGGTATACACGCAACGTATCGGCGAGCCCAAGAAGCAGTGGACAGCATTCTCGCTGACCGGACAGTATTACGACCGCAACGGAAAGGCAGAGAAATATCCTGACTTCTCGGTCAACAAGGAGTATCCGCAAGTAAAGGAGCAATGGATGGTGCAGACGGGCGCAGGCATTTACTGCTCTCCCGCCGTAGAAAAAGATAAAGTGTTCGTAGGAGACGATATGGGACAGCTGACAGCCTACGCCCTGAAAAACGGTAAAAAGCTATGGAGCTTTGAATCCGGCAAGCGCATTGTCGGTACTCCGGCCGTAAGCGAGGGTATCGTTGTATTCGGGTCTGCTGACCGTCGCATCTACGGATTGAACGCCAAAGACGGCAGCCTGCTCTGGACGGTAGAAGCCGCCGAACCGGTGCTCGGAGCCGTGACCATCGCAGACGGCAGAGCATACATCGGTGCCAGTGACGCCACTTTCCGTGCCATAGACATCCATACGGGAAAAGTAATCTGGGCCTACACCAGCGTGAAGGGCTACATCGAGACCAAGCCGTTGGTGACGGAAGACAAAGTTATCTTCGGCGCATGGGACAATACACTGTATGCCCTGAGCAAGGCAAACGGGCATGAACTATGGAAATGGACGGGCGGACTGACCCGTATGCACTTCTCTCCAGCCGCCGTATGGCCGGTAGCCACCGACGGCAAAGTATTCATTACCGACCCGCAACGCGCCATGACCGCCATAGACATCCATACGGGCAATACCGTGTGGCGCACCTTCCAGTCCATGGTGCGCGAGACCATCGGACTTTCCGAAGACGGTGAACGTATCTATAGCAAAACGATGAACGACAGCATTGTTTGCTATGCAGCTCAAGGAGATACTCCGCGGGAGTTGTGGGCAACCAATGTAGGTTTCGGTTATGAGCATGCCCCCTCCATGCAAGTGGAAAAAGAGGGGGTAATGTTTGGCAGTACCAAAGAAGGACTTATCTTCGCACTGGAAGGAAAAACAGGCAAAGTACTGTGGAAACATAAAATAGGAAATTCACTCATCAGTACCGTAGTTCCGTTGAACGGCCACGAAGTTCTATTCACGGCAACCAGCGGGGAAGTGGGACTTCTGAGAATTAAAAATTGAGAATTAAAAATTAAAAGATATATCATGAATAAAATCAGTTGCTTTCTTCCCTACGCAGGAAAAGAACAAGTAGAAAAAACAGTGAATAGCCTACAGGCGACAGGACTTATAGAAGAAATCCGGTTAATCACGACCGATGCCACTCTGGAATCGCTCCCGGACTGCGAAATATTGTTTGTTGACATGCCCTACAGCAGTGCAACTCTCAAAGCTATTGCTAATGCAGCCAAAGGAGAATACACATTGCTTTATACCAAAGAGACTACGCTCGAAATGGGTATGTTTGCACTGGAACGTATGATACACATCCTTGAAGATTCAAGCGCCGGTATGGTATATGCCGACCACTACCAAATAGCAGACGGCAAGCAGAGCAACGCTCCGGTAATCGACTACCAATTCGGTTCCTTGAGGGATGACTTCAACTTTGGCTCCCTGCTCCTTTTCAACACCGAAAAACTAAAGGAAGCCGCCGGACACATGAAGTCTGACTACAACTTCGCCGGACTTTACGACCTGCGCTTGAAATTGAGCCAACATTCAGACTTGGTACATATCAACGAATACTTATACAGCGAGGTGGAAAACGATACCCGCAAGAGCGGCGAAAAGATTTTCGACTATGTAGACCCCAAAAACCGTGACCGCCAGATTGAGATGGAGCAGGCATGTACCGAACATCTGAAAGAAATCGGGGGGTATCTGGCACCGGAGTTCAAGAAGATTGAGTTCTCTGCCGGTAACTTTGAGTATGAAGCTTCGGTCATCATTCCGGTGCGCAACCGTATCCGTACCATCCGCGATGCCATCAAGTCGGTACTGATGCAGAAGACAGACTTCAAATATAATCTTATCATCATCGACAACCACTCCACAGACGGCACAACGGAGGCCATCGACGAATTCAAGGACGACGAACGCCTCATCCATATCGTCCCCGAACGCAACGACCTCGGTATCGGCGGTTGCTGGAATGTAGGTGTACACCACCCCAAGTGTGGCAAGTTTGCCGTGCAGCTGGACAGCGATGACGTATACAAAGACGAAAATACACTCGCCATCATGGTCCGCGCCTTCTACGAGCAGAACTGCGCCATGGTAGTAGGCACCTATATGATGACGGACTTCAACATGAACATGATTGCTCCGGGCATCATCGACCACAAGGAATGGACTCCGGCAAACGGACGCAACAACGCCCTCCGCATCAACGGTCTGGGTGCCCCGCGCGCCTTCTATACCCCGGTGCTGCGCGAAGTGAAAGTACCCAATACCAGCTATGGCGAAGACTATGCACTGGGACTGAACTTCTCCCGCCAGTACCAGATAGGACGCGTGTACGACGTGGTCTACCTCTGCCGCCGCTGGGACGACAACTCCGATGCCTCACTGGACATCGTGAAAATGAACGGACACAACCTCTACAAAGACCGCATCCGTACCTGGGAACTTCAGGCACGCATAGCGATGAACAAAAACAAGTGATATGAATCAAACGATACACCATCTTCTGACTGGACAATTGGCATCCTGGGAGACGGCACGCAACAACTATGCCGCCCTCTCCGGTGTGCGGGTGAAAGAGCTGAATGTAAACGGGATACCTTATAAGGTACAGTTCAACCCGGCACGCATCGTTTCCTCCGGTGCCAAAGTGGATGCCAAGTCCATCCTGGAACGGAAATGCTTTCTGTGCCCGGCCAATTTGCCGCCGGTACAGAAAGGTATCCCGTTCGGAGGACACTACAATATTCTGGTGAATCCGTTCCCCATCTTCCCCCGCCACCTGACAGTACCGGAACTGGCACATACCCCTCAACGCATAGCCACCCGCTTCACCGACATGCTGGAGCTGGCCGAGGCGCTGACGGATTACACCATCTTCTACAACGGTCCCAAATGTGGTGCTTCCGCCCCCGACCATGCTCATTTCCAGGCAGGAAACAAAGGGTTCATGCCTATTGAAAAGGACTGGCGCGGACAGACTGCCGGGAAAATAGCCGATTATAGGAAAGCAGCACTGTGGTATCTTGACGACGCTCCCCGTGCCACACTTGTGATTGAATCCACCTCCAAAGAGGACGCGGCAGACTTGTTCGACATCATTTACCGTTCTCTGGACGTGAAACCCGAAGAAGACGAGCCGATGATGAACGTACTGGTCCTATACGAGGCCGACCGTTGGGTGGTCTTTGTCTTCCCGCGCGAGAAACACCGCCCCGCCTGCTATACTGCCGAAGGAGAAGCCAATCTGTTGAGCAGCCCGGCATCCGTCGACTTGGGAGGTGTCTTTATCACCCCCGTAGAAAAGGATTTCTTGAAAATCACTGCGGAAGACGTGGCGCAGATATTAAGTGAAGTATGCCTCTCTGCCACAGATTTCCACAAGGTACGGCAGCGTATCAGGGAAAAAATATGACTTCTGAAATCCAAGAACTCTAATTTTAAAGAAATACCATTATGAAAGAGCCCAAAGTACAAGTAGGCATTCTGTTTGAACCGCAGATAGAATTCGTTTTGCTGAATCCGTATCGCATGGACGGAACGGAAGTCAGCGGAAAGCAGGTAGTGACCTACGACGAAGGCAAGATTCTCTGGAATGGACGCCGGTATGACGAACTGCTGTTTGAACCGCAACACGAGCAGACCGATGCCTTCGAACTATTGGACGTTACCATCGGCATCAATTTCCATTGGGAGCGCAAGGAAGACCAGCGTTTTCTGGGTGCTCTCAAAATCATCGTTGAGAATGGAAAGCTCACCGGCATCAACGTCATCCATGTAGAAGATTATCTGACCAGCGTCATCTCCTCCGAGATGAGTGCCACCGCTTCTCTGGAGCTGCTCAAGGCACACGCTGTCATCTCCCGAAGCTGGCTACTGGCACAAATACAAAAGAATAAGGAAATCACCGAAGCCCAAGCTAACTACTCGGCCTTTACGCAGACCGACGAAGAGCTGATTCGCTGGTACGACCGAGAAGACCACACACGTTTCGATGTATGTGCCGACGACCATTGTCAACGCTACCAGGGCATTACACGTGCCTCTACCGATATTGTGAAACAAGCCATCTCCGCTACCCGCGGCCAGGTACTGACATCTGATGGTAAGATTTGCGACGCCCGTTTCTCCAAATGCTGCGGCGGTGCTTTCGAGGAGTTCCAATACTGCTGGGAAGACATCAAATATCCCTATCTTGCCCAACAACGAGACAGCAAAACGCACGCCACACTGCCCGATTTGACGCAGGAAGTCGAAGCGGACCGCTGGATTCGTACCTCCCCCGAAGCATTCTGCAACACCACCGACAAGAAAATCCTCTCGCAGGTACTCAATAACTATGACCAGGAGACTACGGACTTCTATCGCTGGAAAGTGGAATATACCCAAGAAGAGCTTTCAGCCCTCATTCTGAAACGTTCAGGCATTGACTACGGACAAATCATCGACCTTATCCCCATAGCCCGCGGAACCAGCGGACGCCTCTGGAAACTGAAGATTGTGGGAACCAAGCGCACGCTCACCATCGGCAAGGAGCTGGAAATTCGCCGTACGCTCTCTACTTCACACCTCTACAGCTCTGCCTTCGTGGTGGACAAGGAGGAGTTGTCCTCCGAAGGCATTCCCGGACGCTTCATCCTCACCGGCGCCGGTTGGGGGCATGGTGTGGGACTTTGCCAAATAGGTGCAGCCGTGATGGGCGAGCAAGGGTATAAGTATGATGCAATACTGCTGCACTACTATATAGGTGCCAGCATTGACAAGCTGTATGAATAATCGAATAGAACACAATAAATCAATATCATGAACCATACAAAAAACATATCGCCATGGGCATGGGTACCCACCTTGTACTTTGCACAAGGCATTCCATATTTTATCGTAAACAACATCTCCGTGATGATGTTTACTAAAATGGGCGTACCGAACGGAGAAATGGCCTTGTTCACAAGCCTGCTCTATCTGCCATGGACTATCAAACCCTTCTGGAGCCCGTTTGTCGACATCATCAAGACCAAAAGATGGTGGACCCTTTCCATGCAGATTCTGATGTCTGTGGCATTCATCCTGCTGACGCTGTCCATTCCACGGCCGGACGAGGCGACTATGGCGGCCGGAACAACCCCCATCAGCATGTTCAGCATCACGCTAATGCTGTTCATCATCACGGCTTTTGCCTCTGCCACACACGACATTGCCGCCGACGGCTTCTACATGCTGGCACTGAAACAGAGTGACCAGGCAGCCTTCGTTGGCATCCGAAGCACGTTTTACCGGCTCGCCTCTATCTTCGGACAAGGCGTGCTCGTAGCCATTGCCGGCGCCATCGAACTGAGAACCGAAAACATTCCGCTGTCATGGACCATCACGATGCTGGTTACAGCCGTTCTGTTCAGCCTGGTGACGTTCTATCACCTCTTTGCAGTCCCCAAACCCACCTCAGATAAGTCAACACTGGCTGCCGATGCCGCCACTGCAGGAGCCATATTCAGAGAATTCGGACGAACATTCGCCACCTATTTCACCAAACCGGGCGCATTGCTGGCCATCGTGTTCATGTTGCTGTACCGCCTGCCTGAAGCATTCCTCATCAAAATGTGTATGCCTTTCCTGGTTGCCTCCAAAGAATCGGGAGGTCTGGAACTATCGACAGCAGAAGTAGGTATCGTATACGGCACCATCGGAGTCATATTCCTCACCCTGGGCGGTATCCTCGGAGGATTGTTCGCATCACGCATTGGCTTGAAAAAATCCATCTGGTGGATGGCAGGATGCATGACTCTGCCATGCCTGACGTTTGTCTATCTTGCCATTGCCCAGCCCGACAATCTGTTTGCCATCTCCACCGCCATCGCCATCGAGCAATTCGGCTACGGCTTCGGTTTCACGGCCTACATGCTCTACATGATGTACTTCTCCGAAGGTGAATTCAAAACATCCCACTATGCCATCTGTACCGCATTCATGGCACTAAGCATGATGATACCAGGTATGTTTGCGGGATATATCCAGGAGGCTATCGGATATACGGACTTCTTCTGGTTGGTAATGATATGCTGTTTCGCCACGGTTGTTGTCACCATTTTTGCAGACAGAAGGATAGACCCGGAATATGGAAAAAAATGATTAATGGTTAATGATTAATGTTTTGTGAGTAATATTTAGTGATTGGTTATGAAGAGGACTATTATTATATCCTTGCTCTGCCTCCTTTGCGGAGGTGCGATGCAAGCACAGAAGATCAGAATAAAGACCGGTATCGAGGTACTGAAAGAACAGAATTTCCGATGCCTGGAAGGTAAGCGTGTAGGATTGATTACCAACCCGACGGGGGTGGACAACCGGATGAGGTCCACCATTGACATCCTGCACGAGGCGCCCAACGTGAACCTTGTGGCACTCTACGGCCCCGAACACGGTGTGCGCGGCGATGTGCACGCAGGCGACCATGTGACGGACATCAAAGACGCGACTACCGGACTGCCCGTCTATTCGCTTTACGGAAAGACCCGCAAGGCCACGCCGGACATGCTGAAAGATGTGGATGTATTAGTGTATGATATCCAAGACATCGGTTGCCGTTCCTTTACCTACATCAGCACCATGGGACTGGCCATGGAAGCCGCTGCCGAAAACGGCAAGGAATTCATTGTGCTGGACCGGCCCAATCCCGTAGGCGGATTGAAGATTGAAGGCAACTTGGTTGAAGATGATTGCATTTCTTTTGTAAGCCAGTTTAAAATTCCGTACCTTTACGCCCTCACTTGCGGTGAGCTGGCACTGATGCTCAATGGCGAGAAGATGTTGAAGGATGGGGAACAATGTAATCTCCACATAGTGAAGATGAAAGGCTGGAAACGCAAGATGGATTATACCCAAACCGGACTGCAATGGGTTCCCTCCTCTCCACACATTCCACATCCTCATTCTGCATTCTTCTACCCCGTCAGCGGCATTCTGGGTGAACTAGGATATATGTCTATCGGCGTGGGGTATACCATTCCGTTCCAGATGTTTGCCGCACCATGGATGGAAGCGGAAAAGCTGGCCGGAAACCTGAACCGTCTGAACGTACCGGGGGTCATCTTCAGACCGATGTACCTGAAGCCGTTCTATAGCGTAGGCAAAGGCGAGTTGCTGCAAGGTGTGCAAGTGCACATCATGGATTTCGGCAAAGCACCGTTGAGCGACCTGCAATTCCTGGTCATGCAGGAAGTCGCCGCCCTCTATCCTGACCGTGCCGTGTTTGACCATGCCGACAAGGGACGTTTCAACATGTTCGACAAAGTAAGCGGTTCGCGGCAGATACGCGAGCGCTTCTCGAAACGGAACCGTTGGGAGGACATACGCGACTACTGGTATAAAGATGCCGAAGACTTCCGTAAGCTGTCGAAAAAGTATTATTTATACAAATAAATTTACAGATAAATAAGGAAGGGAAAAGAGCCTGATACGGAGACTATTTCAGTCGTATACAGAACCACATTCAGTCGTATACTTAAATATATTCAGTATACGACTGAATGTACCCCCTCGTAAGACACGTTTACAGAGCACTTTGAAGCGAAGTGATGCAATAAAAAAAAGTGAACATGAAAGAGCATAGTTACATGGCTTTCCTGCAGGAAGCAAAACAATTCATTCCGCAGGAAAGGATTTACACCGACGAACTTCGCCGGCTGGCTTGGGGTACGGATGCCGGTTTTTACCGACTGATTCCCCAGATTGTAATCCGTTCGAAAGACGAAGATGAAGTTTCACAACTGTTGAAACTGGCGAGCCGCCACGGGCTGCCCGTCACCTTCCGAGCGGCAGGGACCAGTTTGTCGGGTCAAGCCATTAGCGACTCCATCCTCATCGTAGCCGGCAAGAATTGGGAAAAATACAGCATATCCGCCGACTACGAACAGATAACCCTCCAACCGGGCATCATCGGACAACGTGTGAACGAACTGTTGGCTCCCTACGGCCGTAAGTTTGCACCGGATCCCGCCTCGGTGAAAAGCGCCATGGTAGGCGGTATTGTCATGAACAATGCTTCCGGCATGAACTGCGGTACGCACGCCAATAGCGACAAGGTGCTTATTTCCGCCCGTATTATCCTGATGGATGGTACCCTGCTGGATACCGGAAATCCCGTCAGCCGCGCCTCCTTCGAAGTGAGTCACCGTGACTTCATTCGCCGCATCTGCGAACTGCGCGATGAAATACGTACCAACGAAAAACTGGCCGAACGCATCCGTTACAAATATTCCATCAAAAATGTAACCGGGCTCAATCTGTTGCCCTTCGTCCGTTTCGACGACCCATTCGAAATCATTGCCCACCTCATGGTAGGTTCCGAAGGTACACTGGCGTTCCTTTCGGAAGTGACGATGAAGACTGAATATGATTATCCCTACAAGGCCAGCGCTATGCTCTACTTCAAGACCATCAAAGAAGCGAGCCGCGCTGTGGTAGCCATGAAGAAGCTGGTCGACGAAACCGGCGAATGGACAGTAAAAGGGGCTGAAATGCTAGACTATAAGAGCCTTTCTTCCGTCAACGACCCCGTATTCCTAAAATACAAAGGCGAAGTTGCCTCCTCTGCCCTCCCCGGCGTGGAGCCCGGCGACGAAACCGGGTTGACAGCAGTGCTGACCGAAACCAAAGCCCGTACCCCGGAAGAACTGCAACAGAACATATCTGCCATTGAAGCTTGCCTGCAAGCCTTCACCACCTATATTCCGGTACGCTTCACCGACCGTCCGGAGGAATATTCCAAATACTGGGCCATCCGTTCCGGCATCTTCCCCTCTGTGGGAGGTACGCGCCAGCCGGGAACCACTTGCCTCATCGAAGACATCGCCTTCCACATTGAAGACCTTCCGGAGGCAACGGCAGAACTGCAACAGCTCATAGCCCGCCACGGATATAATGACGCCTGCATCTACGGCCATGCTCTCGAAGGCAACTACCACTTCATCATCAACCAGTCCTTCAGTACCCAAGCGGAAGTGAAACGCTACGAAGACTTGATGAATGACATCAAGACCTTGGTAGTAGATAAATATGACGGTTCCCTAAAAGCCGAGCATGGCACGGGCCGGAATATGGCTCCCTTTGTCCGCCATGAATGGGGAGATGACGCCTACAAAGCCATGAAAGCCGTCAAAGAGCTGTTTGACCCACAAGGATTGCTAAACCCCGGTGTCATTTTCAATGATGACCCGCAATGCCATATCAAGAACTTCAAGCCGCTGCCTTTATTAGTGATGAGTGACAAGAGACAAGCTACGTCACTCGTAGCTGACAAATGCATCGAGTGCGGTTTCTGCGAAGTCAACTGTCTCTCCTGCGGCTTTACCCTTTCCTCGCGCCAGCGTATCGTGTTGCAGCGCGAAATATCCCGGCTGAAACAAAGCGGCGAGGACCCGACACGCCTTGCACTGCTCGAAAAACAATACCGCTATCCCGGCAACCAGACTTGTGCCGGAGACGGCCTCTGCTCCATGTCGTGCCCGATGGGTATCAATACGGGCGACCTTACCCATATAATCCGCCAGGAAGCATTACCCAAAGGCAGTCTGGGATACAAAGCCGGAGACTTTGTCGCCAATCATTTCGCTGGTGTCAAGAGTGCACTGCGTCCCGTATTGTCCTTAGCCAACTTCGGACATTCACTATTAGGGACAAAGGCGATGAGCGGCATTACCAAGGGGCTGCACAATGCATTAGGCATACCTCTATGGACGCCGGCTATGCCGAAAAGTTATCAGTTACAAGCTACGGAGTTACAAGCTACAAGCACTATGCAGCATAATAGCGCAGCACTTGTAGCTCGTAGCTCTGTAACTCGTAACTACAAAGTCGTCTACTTCCCCAGCTGCATCAACCAGACTATGGGTCTGGCAAAGAAGTCTCCCGTAGAGCAGCCATTGGTAAATAAAATGGTGTCCTTGTTGCAAAAAGCCGGTTACGAAATCATCTTCCCGAAAGATATGGACAAGCTTTGCTGTGGCACCATTTGGGAAAGTAAAGGGATGCTGGACATTGCCGATCGCAAGACAGCCGAACTGGAGGCCGCACTTTGGGAAGCCAGCGAACAAGGCAAATACCCCGTCCTCTGTGACCAAAGCCCTTGTCTGCACCGCATGCGCGAATGTATCAAGAAGATGAAACTGTATGAACCTGCAGAATTCATCTATACATTCTTACGTGAGAAGCTGATTTTCACACCTATTAACCGCCCCGTAGCAATCCACATCACCTGCTCCATGCGGAAAATGGGACTGGCAGATACCATTATAGCCCTTGCACGCCTTTGCTCCAGTAAAGTCATCGTGCCGGAAGAAGTAGGTTGCTGCGGTTTTGCCGGAGACCGGGGATTCACCTATCCTGAGCTGAACTCGTACGCCCTACGCAAACTCCGCCCGCAAATAGAAGCGTCCGGAGTGAATATAGGCTACTCTAACAGCCGTACTTGTGAAATCGGATTGACAACAAACTCAGGTATCCCCTATGTATCCATTGCCTATCTGGTAGACGAATGTACAAAGGCAGCTGATAATTAGGATTGATAATTAACTTAACACACAAATATTACAATGAACAGTACAAAAGTAAGTAAACGCATCCTTGCACTCGACATTCTCCGTGGTGTCACCATCGCAGGTATGATTATGGTAAACAACCCCGGTTCGTGGGGACATATCTATGCCCCCTTGCGGCATGCAGAGTGGAACGGTCTGACCCCCACCGACCTCGTCTTTCCCTTCTTCATGTTTATCATGGGAATTTCCACATACATTTCCCTGAAGAAATACAACTTCGAGTTCAGCCACGCCGCCGGCATGAAGATACTGAAACGCACCATCGTCATTTTCCTTATAGGCATGGCTATCGGCTGGTTCTCGCGTTTCTGCTATTACTGGGCCTCCGCTCCGGACGACCTCAGTTTCGGAGAGAAGCTATGGGCTTCCGTCTGGACATTCGACCGTATCCGTATTCTGGGTGTCATGCAACGGCTGGCCCTTTGCTACGGAGCAGCCTCCATCATTGCACTAACCATGAAGCATAAACATATACCTTATCTGATAGCCGGCCTATTGACAGGCTACTTCATACTGTTGATGTGCGGCAACGGTTTCGCCTATAATGAAACAAACATTCTTTCCGTGGTAGACCGTGCCATCCTGACCCCTGCACACATGTACAAGGATAACGGCATAGATCCCGAAGGTTTGTTAAGCACCATTCCTGCCATTGCACATGTGTTGCTGGGCTTCTGTGTAGGGCGGCTGATGCTGGATGGCAACAAGTCGGAAGACCGTGCCTCATTTCTCAATTCGCAGCTTATCACACTGTTTCTGGTAGGTGTTATCCTTACTTTCTCCGGTTTCCTGCTAAGCTACGGTTGCCCCATCAACAAGAAAATATGGTCTCCTACCTACGTACTCGTCACTTGCGGACTGGCATCCAGTTTTCTGGCATTGCTTATCTGGATTATTGATGTGAAAGGCTATAAGAAGTGGAGCATGTTTTTCGAGGCATTCGGTGTGAATCCGCTGTTCATGTATGTATTGGGCGGCGTACTTAGCATACTTTTCGGTAGTATCAGTTTCCCGTGGGGAGACAGCAGCATCAGCATACACGGATTCTTATACAATATAGTCCTCATGCCCGTTTTCGGTGAAACCGCCGGTTCCCTTGCCTTTGCCCTGCTGTTTATCGCCATTAACTGGTGTATCGGCTACCAGTTGTACAAACGAAAAATATATATCAAAATATAAGGATTAGGGGTTAGTGATTAAGGATTAGTGATTAATACGTTGCCTATAATTAAGAAACAGTATCACCTACCATTAATCACTAATCCTTAATCACTAACCCCTAATCCCTAATCATTAAACATTATTTATATGATTCTAATAGCAGACAGTGGCTCTACAAAGACCGATTGGTGTGTTGTAGAGAATGGAGT
>OOAH01000571.1_pt1 | contig 42112 bp, 36 predicted proteins | sample 1671801 | NCBI WGS metagenome assembly OOAH01 (sample SAMN06348194, study PRJEB24527) | human gut metagenome | biome: human gut; feature: ankylosing spondylitis patient; material: feces | host: Homo sapiens | place: China | collected 2015-10 | reverse complement strand
GCCAGCACAGCGGGCTGCGGCTGTGGTTCAGCTCACCCAGGGTCATGTTGCGGTCGATTTTTACGGTGTCGTCCGGGATGGGGCGGCCCAGCAGGGTCTCCCACTCGGCGTCGGGCACGTTCTGCACCTTGCCGCTTGTGTAGTGCGGCAGGCTCTTGCCCTCGTAGGGGTTGGGTGCACCGGTACCGGCCACAGTAACAACAGCGGTCAGGCGGATGTCCTCGCAGGAGGCACCGACGCGGACTTCATAGCTGCCGCCCTCGACCTCCCAGGCATTGGTCATCGTGTTCCAGTAGCGGAACGCCTTGTCATCCAGCGCAACCGTCACCCGCTTGCTCTCCCCTGCCGCCAGCTGCACCTTGACAAAGCCTTTCAGCTCCTGCGCGGGGCGGAAGATCTTGGCATCAGGCTTGGCTACGTAGACCTGCACGATCTCGGCACCCTCACGGTCGCCGGTGTTGGTCACGGTCAAGCTTACGCCCTGGGGCGTGGCTTTTACGTCAGAATAGGCAAAGGTGGTGTAGCTTAAGCCAAACCCAAACGGATAAGCGGGAGCGACCCCGGCCGTCTGGTGGTAGCGATAACCCACGTACAGCCCCTCACGGTACTGCACGGTGCGGCCGTCGCCGGCAAAGTTGTCCCGGGCGGGGGTATCCGAATACGCCTTGGCCCAGCTCTCGGCCAGCTTGCCGCTGGGGTTGACCTTGCCGGTCAGCACGTCCAGCATGGCCCCGGCCCCGGCCTGGCCACCCAAAGCGCCGTAGACCAGCGCCTTGCAGTGGTTCGCCCAAGGGGTCTCCACCGATGCGCCGGCGCTGAGCACCACCACAATGTTGGGGTTGACCTTTTGCAGCGCACGCAGCAGCTCGATTTGGTTCGATGCTACGCACATATCGCTGCGGTCCAGGCCCTCGCTCTCTTTGATCTCGTCCAGACCCATGCAGAGCAGCACTACGTCAGCCTTTTGGGCCAGCGCCACGGCTTCGGCCTGCTTGGCGGCGTCGGGCTTGCCCTGGCGGTCGAAACCGGCGGCAAAGCCTACCTGTTCCAGCCCGCTTTCGTCCCAGCAGCTCAGCAGGGAATCTACCTTGATGGAGTTGACCGCGCTGGAGCCTGCGCCCTGGTAGCGCGGGGTCTCGGCAAAGTCGCCAATAACGGCAACCTTAGTGCCCGCCGCCAGCGGCAGCAGGTTGTCCTCGTTTTTCAGCAGCACCGTGCTTTCGGCAGCGGCGCGGCGGGCCAGTGCGTGGTGGGCGTCGGCATCAAAGCTGCGGCTATGGTTCTGCACAGCGGCGTGGGTGTCGTAAATCAGCGTCAGCAGTTCGTCCAGGCGGGCGTCCACATCGGCCTCGGTAATCTTGCCGGACTTGACAGCGGCCAGCAGTTCCCGCACGGCGTCACCGCCGGGGGCGGGCATTTCCAGCGTGGAGCCGTTCTTTACGCCCAGTGCATGGTCGTTGGAGCCGCCCCAGTCGGTAACGACAGCGCCGGTAAAGCCCCAATCCCTGCGCAGGATGTCCTGCAGCAGATGGGCATTTTCGTTGGCGTAGGTGCCGTTGACCAAATTGTAGCTGGACATGATGGTTTTGGGTGCGGATTCTTTCACCACGATCTCAAAGCCGGTCAGGTAGATCTCCCGCAGGGTGCGTTCGTCCAGCACGGAGTCCGACGCCATGCGGCGCAGCTCCTGGCTGTTGACGGCGAAGTGCTTAGGGCAGGCGGCGATGCCGTTGGACTGGATACCGCGCACATAGCCTGCGGCCATCTTGCCCGCAAGGTAAGGGTCCTCGGAGAAGTACTCGAAGTCGCGGCCGCAGAGGGGGCTGCGCTTGGTGTTGAGGCCCGGCCCCAGCAGTACGGCGACTTCCTGCGCGGCGGCTTCCTCGCCCATGGCTTTGCCCACTTCCTCGCCAAGAGCGGGGTCCCAGCTGCAGGCCACGGTGACAGCCGTGGGAAAGCAGGTCGCCGGTACGCTGGGGTTCAGCCCCAGATGGTCCGCCGCCCCGGCCTGCTTGCGCACGCCGCTGGGGCCATCGGATAAGGTAATGGACGGGATACCGGCCTTGGGCAGTGCGCGGGTGGTAAAGGTCCCCCCGCCGGAGAGCAGGGCACATTTTTGTTCAAGATTCAGTTTTTCAATGATGTTTGCGTGTTTCATAGTATGCTCCTGGTAATAAAGGAAAAGGGTAGGCGTATTGCCCGCCCTTTCCTTTTTCCTCAGGTCAAAATTAGTTTTCCTTCTTCTTGCGGTAACGGAGTATGGTCAGAACGACCAGCAGGACGATCAGTGCACCACAAACTCCATCTACAGCGTAAATTACTTTCTGGTACGGCTCCATAGCGGCCAGGTAGTGGCTGCCAGGCATACCGCCGTTCATCACTTTGGAATTGGCGATCGTGTACAGGATATTGTGCAGTGCTTCACGGCCATAATGATAATCGGAAATATCATTCTTGTTGAAGGTGTAACGTGCACCAGTAGGTACGTTGGTCAGCTTACCGTCAGCACCAGCCTGAATCATCTGACCAGCATCCATAAATACGCCGGTGTTGGCGTTATCGGTAATAACGAAGCCGTGGAAACCCCACTCGTTGCGCAGCAGGCCGGTAATTAGCGGATAATTGCCGCCTGCCCAGGTGTAACCAACGCGGTTGAAAGAGGTCATAATGCCGGTAACGGCCGGGATCTCAGTGGTTGCATTGCTGTAAGTACCATCGCCATTGTCTTTGGCGTAGTTCATCTCGACAGTGCCGCTCTTGACACACATCTCGAAAGGCTTGAGGTAGATTTCACGGGCTGCCTGCTCGTTCAGGAAAGTAGCGATGCTGTACTGGCCGTCACGGTCACCACGGTGGTCTTCCTGGTCGTTGATAGCGTAATGCTTGACAAAGACATACATACCCTTGGAAGCAACACCGCGGCACTCCAGCGCGGCAACATGGCCGCCGACAAACGGATCTTCAGAATAATACTCGCTGTTACGGCCAGAAAAAGCAGTGCGGTGCATATTGACAGCCGGAGCATACCAACCATCGACATTGAGGTAGTAGGATTCATCACCGATGTTCTCGCCGTAATGGGTGGCCAGGTCATCGTTGTAAGTCTGTGCCAGCACGATAACACCGCAATGGGTGATGTTGCCCTGCACAGAGAAGTTGCCGCTTGCGTCAATGCTGAAGTTGATCAGGCCGGTAGCAGCGTCGCGGTCAGTTGCAGCGGGTTTATCAACGGACTTCAACTCAACCGTGCCGTAACCGGACTGAGTGATCATCGTCTGGTAATCATCCGGGGTCAGCTGGTCCAGCAGGTCGTTCCATTTCGGGTCATCATAGGAAAGGCCGCGCATATCGATCAGGCCCAGGCCATTGTCTTTTCCGTAGGTGATGGTATCGGTCAGAGTTGCAGGATCAGTCGGGTTCAGAGAATCGAAAGAGTCCATCTGGGCAAGGTCTTCGTTACTGATGGTCTTGCGGTAAGTGTAAGAAGCAGGGTTGCCATCGGCATCCGTGCCATTGATCTGGTTGCCCCAGGTGCTGATCTGGTCGCTGGGCTCACCATCAACAGTAGGCCAGGTGCCAGTCCAATCACTGCGGGAGAGATACTGCAAGTCGCCATTAGCGTTATCCAGCTGGTTGGTGATCTCCACGCCGGTAGCGGTGTCGTTCTTATAGGTCGTGGTATCTACTGTGCCGTTAGACGGGGTGTAGGTGGCAACAAAATCAGCATTGCCGTCGGCGGTCATGCCGTCTTCCACGGTTTTGCCCTTGGCGGTCAGGATATTGTTCACAGCTTCGTGTGCGTTCTTAGCAGCCGTGATGTAGTAGTCACCTGCATCCAGAATGTAGGTCTTGGCGGTGGTGTAATCGTAGGACTTCAGCTGTTCCTTATCAAAGGAGACGGTGACGGTCTCACTGGCACCGGGGGCCAATTCGCTGGTCTTGGCATAGCCAACAAGTTCAGCCGAGGCTTTTTCTACCTTGTTTTGCTTGTCGTAATCGGTATAGGGGCTCTGGGCGTAAACTTCCACTACGTCCTTACCCGCCACATTGCCGCTGTTGGTGACCTTTACCGTAACGGTGCAGGTGTCGCCGTCCCAGGAGGAAGTAAAGCCGGACCAATCAAAGTTCGTATAAGACAGGCCGTAGCCGAACGGATATACAACAGACTGGGCATAATCATAATCACCGGCGTTACCCTGGCCCAGGACTTTGTCCTCGTAGCGGGTCTCGTAGTAGCGGTAACCAACGTAGATGCCCTCTTTGTAGCTGACGTAGTTGTACTTGGTCAGGTTGCCAGCCTCATCGTAATAAGCAAAGTCGCCAAAGTTCTGGGCGGCAGGGCTATTCATGGCGTCCATCTCGTAGGTATCCACGGTGCGGCCGGAGGGATTTACCTTGCCGGAGAAGATTTCAGCCAGAGAGCACAGGCCGTAATCGCCCATAGCCGGAGCAGAAATGATGGTGTGGATATTGGGATAATTGTTGACCCAGCTGAGGTCAACGGCTGCACTGGAATTCAGCAGCAGCACAACATCGTCAAAGTTATCGTTCAGGTATTGCAGGATCTCCAGCTCCACAGAGTCTGGCTCCAGATAGGTCTTGCTCTTATCCTCTCCGACATCGGTATGATTGTACATCGAACGGGGCATGTCGCGGCCTTCACCAGCCACACGGCTGAACACAAAGACCGGCACGGTTCCCTTCATGGAATCCAGCAGGCCAGATTCGCTTTTCATTACAGAAAGCGGACACTCATTGATGGAGAAGTCTTCGTCATCGCCCCACTGGACAGAACCGGGGCCAAGGCCGTACTCTTTGCCGTTGCCCTCGGCGTAAAAATTCCAGAGTGCTTCGTTCACGCCGAAACCAGCATCCTCAAAAGCGGTCTTCATATCAACCTTGTTGCCGCCGATATAGCTGACAGCAGAATGGCTGACGAAGCTGAACTTGGTGTTGGTGCTGTATGGCATCTTACCTGCGTCGTTCTTCAGCAGAACGATACCCTCGGAAGCAATCTGTTTGTTCAGGGCCACCTCATCTTCAATCAGGGCATCTTCCGTATCAAAATGGGGTTTGCTGTAGTTCATATCCACGCCTTCGGTTTTTGCATTGCTGTTATCAATGCCAGCTTTTTTCAGGCCAAGGATGTTTTCTACGCTGCTTGCGTTAGCTGGAATGAGCATATTTGCCGCTACAATGCCGCCTGCCAGCGCTACACACAGCACGCCGGAAACAGCAGTCTTTACAGCTTTTACTGCATGCTTTCCGCTTTTCTTCTGTTCCATTGCTCGTTTTCTCCTATCTTTTTGTGCGGCCCCGGGACCTCTTGTTTTATTCTTACGGGGAGCGTCCTCTCCGTTTCTGCTGCTATTGTAGCATAGAAAACGTTGTGCGGAACATTTTACGCACAAACTGCCGTTTTTGCGGCATAATCTGTAAAAGTTGCAAAATTGTATCAAAAATTGATGTGGATGTTGCACAAAGCAAAGCCGCTCCTGTTTGTGCATGTTGCTGTGGCAGCAAAAAAGGGAGAGGTGCGCAGCCTCTCCCCTATTCTGTTTATTTCTGCGGCAGCAGTACCCGCAGGGTGAACCACTCATTCTCCCAATGCAGGGTCAGTGTGCCGCCGTGGGCTTCGGCAGCGGCGCGGACGCTTTTCAGGTCATAGCCGCCGTGGGCGCTGCGCAGGGGCAGGCCGTCGGGGCCAAGCTCTACGGGCTGGGCGCAGTAGTTCTCGAACCGCAGCATCACAAAGCCGTTCTGCGCGTAGATGGCTACCCGGATCAGCTTCTTCTCCGGGTCCGGCTCGGCGGCCACACTCTCGGTGGCGTTATCCAGCGCGGTGCCCACGATGGTGCAAATCTCGCCGGTGGAAAGAAAATCCAGCAGCTTGCCGTCGGCCACGCAGGTCATGTTGATGCCGTGCTGCTGGCAGTACAAGCTTTTGGCAGTCAGCAGCGTGTCCAACACGGGGTTGCCGGTCTTGTTCTCGGCCTCGTAGCGGCGGATGTCGCTTTCCATCGCGGCCAGGGCGGCATCCTGTTTGGCCTGGTCGCGCTCGGCACGGATGGTGGCGATCTGTACCTTTAACTCATGGTAGCGCCGGTTGATGAGCTTGATGTTTTCCTTGCTTTGGCGGTACTGCTCGTACTGGCGGCGCAGTACATCGTCCATGGCGGTCAGCTCGCTGTGCAGGGCACTTTCCCGCAGCTGCTCGTGCTGGACGGTCAAAATCAGCACGCCCGCCAGGTCCACCAGCGTGCGGATATAGCGGATGCTCATCGTAGCTTCATTATTATTTACAAAACTCAGATTGCTTACCGCAAAAACCGTGATGGCCATAATGATTGCCATTAACATGCCCAGCGGCGTAATGTGCAGCTTGGCGGGCTGGGTGCTGCGACGCTTTTCCATCCAGTACACGGCGGTAAACAGCACACCGTACACCAGCACAAGCAGCAGCACGGCTAGCGGGTCGCGCCCGGTGCGCTGAGGCCACAGGGCACAGTGCAGCTGCCACTCCACGCTGGCGGCCAGCTCGGCCAAAATAAACGCCCGGGCACAGTAATACCCGGCTTCCAGCGGGGTGGTCTCGCAGGTGCGCCACAAAAACAGATACATCGAGCCGATGGCGGCCACCATGCAGGGAAGCCACAGCACCAGCGGCACCGAGCCGGTCAGCTGCATAAACACCGCCAGCCCGGCCATCCAGATCAGGCTGTTGACGGTGCTGTGTCTGGCCGAATAGCGCGGCGCCAATTGCCGGGCATATAATAAAGTAGCCAGGCACTCGGCCAGGGCCGTGTACAGTCGTGGGATGTCCGGTACTGCGGTCATACGCCCTCACCCCCGATGTAATCGGCCAGGGCGGCCAGAAACGCCTTGCGCCGCGGGCGGCTGATCTGTAAGGTGTGCGGCCCGACCTGGACCTCGCTTTGCTGCACGCCGCGCACCTGCGCCAGGTTGACCAGATACCCGCTGTTGCAGCGGGCAAAGGGGCGGTTCGCCAGCTTTTCCTCAAAGGCTTTCAGCGCGCCGGGGGCGATGAAGTCGCCATCCTCGGTGTAAAAGCAGACCTTGTGGCCGTCACTTTCCATATAATAGATGGCGGCGGTGTCCAAGCGGCGCATACCGCCGTCCACCGGGACTGCCAGGTAATGCCGCGCCCGCCGGGCCAGCTGGTTGACCGCCTTTTGCAGCTGCTGCGAAAACGCAAAGTACGGCACGGGCTTGAGCACGTAATCCAGCGCCCCCACCGAGTACCCCTTGATGGCATACTGCGCCATGTTGGTGATGAAGATAAGCAGCACATCGTCGTCCAGCTCGCGGATGCGCTGGGCGGTCTCCATGCCGTTGAGGCGCTTCATCTCCACATCCAGAAAGATGATGTCGAAGGCGGGACGGTAGTTTTCCAGTATTTCGTCGCCGTCGGTAAAGCAGGTTACCTCAAACTCGGTGCCATACTGGCGGGTGTAACGGCGCACATAGTCGGTCAGCTGGTCGCGTACCGCGGCTTCGTCCTCGACAATGGCAATTTTAATCATGGCAGGTCCCTCGGTTTCGTTGTGCTTTTTACCATAAAAGTATAACACAGCTTTTTTTCCTGTGCAACATTTTGCCGCGTCTGTGCGTTTTTTGCAAAAATTCCCTTGCAATTTTGCCCACCATCCGCTATACTATGGGCAAGGTAAAAGGGAGTAAGGGACGCGGTCCGCCGCGCTGTATCGCTTCGTCACCACGGGCCGCGCGGCCCCGGAGCATACTGTAAACGCTGAGACTTTTGCCGCAGTTTTCTGCGGCAGGGGTCTCTATTTTTATACCCTGCCGCCCAGTATTTGGGAGGTACTGTATGCAGATCTTACAAACTTTTGCCGGGTTGTTCAGCAACTTCGGCAACCTCACCTGGCAGATGGTGGTCATGTGGGTGATCGGCGGGCTGCTGATCTACCTGGCCATCGTCAAAAAGATGGAACCGAGTCTTTTGCTGCCGATGGGCTTCGGTGCGATTCTTGTCAACCTGCCGCTGTCGGGTGCCATCACCCAGGGGGACACCGTGGGGCCGATCTCGGCGCTGTTTGAGGCGGGCATGTCCAACGAGCTGTTTCCGCTGCTGCTGTTCATCGGCATCGGCGCGATGATCGACTTTGGCCCGCTGCTGGAAAAGCCCTGGCTGATGCTGTTTGGCGCGGCGGCGCAGTTTGGCATCTTCATCACGCTGGTGCTGGCGGGGCTGTTCTTTGACCTGCCCGACGCCGCGTCCATCGCAGTCATCGGTGCGGCCGACGGCCCGACGGCGATCTTTGTGGCGAACAGCCTGGGCAGCAAGTACCTGGGGGCCATCATGGTGGCAGCCTACAGCTATATGGCGCTGGTGCCCATTGTACAGCCGCCGGTCATTAAACTGTGTACTACCAGAAAAGAGCGGCTTATCCGCATGCCTTATAAAAAAGGAAGCGTAACCAAGACCACGAAGATTTTGTTCCCTATCGTGGTCACGGTGCTGGCGGGGCTGGTGGCCCCGGCCAGTGTGGCGCTGGTGGGCTTTTTGATGTTCGGCAACCTGCTGCGAGAGTGTGGCGTGCTGAACGCCCTGTCCGAGACTGCGCAGAACGTACTGGCCAACCTTATTACCATCGTGCTGGGCCTGACGGTGGCCGGGCAGATGACGGCAGACAAATTTGTGCAGCCTGACACGCTGCTGATTTTGGCGTTGGGCCTGGTGGCCTTTGTGTTCGACACGGTGGGCGGCGTGCTGTTTGCCAAGCTGCTGAACCTGTTTTTGCCCGAAGGCAAAAAAATCAACCCCATGATCGGCGCGGCGGGCATCTCGGCCTTCCCGATGAGCGGCCGTGTGGTCAACCAGATGGGCCTGGCCGAGGATAACCAGAATTTCCTGCTGATGTATTCCATCAGCGTAAATGTTTCGGGCCAGATCGCGTCGGTCATTGCCGGCGGGTTGATTCTGACCCTGATGAACGGGTACGTGTAAGGAGGTACGATTATGTCGTTTGCATTATTGCCCACCACGCTGACCATGCTGTGCGCCGGGATGGCGGGGATTTTCCTGGTCCTGGGCGTGCTGGTGCTGGGGGTGTACCTTTTAAATAAGGTGTTTCAGGAAAAAGATAAGCAGTAACAATTAAAAACGCAGAACAAAGCGTTATATTTTTAAAATAAAATACAAAATGTAAAAAGCGACAGCCATAGTGCAAATACCATGGCTGGCGCTTTTTTCCGTTCCTATGTGTTTATTTCTGTTTCCGGGTAGCGATGGCACAGATGCCGCCGAAGATCAGACTGACGACAGACCATATCTTCAAATCGCTGTAGCTGCCCGCGCAAAGCAGGCCAATCAGCCCTGCCAGCCCACAAACAAAAGAAACGGCACAGCCGAAGCCATGCCGTTTTGTCTGCTATTTTTCCATGCTGCCCGGAGAAACGGGCTCGACCGGGCAGCGTAAGATTGTTTTTCGCCTGCAGGGTTCCACGCGGTTGGCATTGCTCAGGTAGATCTCGCGGTGATAATCTCCCGTTCGCCGCAGGCCGTGCGCCGCCGCGAACTGGGCCATCTTTGCAAACGAGGCGGGCTCATCGTCATAGGAACCGATGTGGAGGATTTCTACGCACAGCCCGTCCTGCATCGCACCAAAGGTGATTTCTCCCAACAGAGGATTTGGCTTTTTGCGCTGCACCTGTTCCTGCGCCTGCCGTACCAGCTCCCCGCTGATAAAATCCGGCTGACGGATCATCAGGGTGTATTCCAGCTTGTCTTTTTCCAAATCAGCCCCACTGATTTGTGCCCAGACGCCCTCCAGCGGGCAGACGGCGAAGTCGTCGATTTCTTGTTGCAAAGACGCCGCTTTGTAGGCCGCTTTGACCGCATACGCCAAAGCGTACAACGCACCCACGCGGTTGGAAAAATCGGCCCCGTTCGGGTCTCCCCTGCCGTCTATCTTGATGTAGTTTTGCGCGGGGACAGTTATCAGGGCCGGGGCCGTCCTGGCCCCGTAAAGAGCCTTGCCCTGTTTTCGCCACTCATATTTCATGAAGTACACCATCCTTTCGCAGACAGCATACCACTTTATACCTGACAACAACTGTCAAGTTTTATAGATGTGCAGCATAGAAATAAGCTTTTCCTTTACCTGCTCCCGCACGCTGGCAGGCTCCAGCACCTCCACACTGTCGCCGAAGGACAGCAGATAGCTGAACAGCACGCCATGATCGGGCAAATCGACAGATACATACAAGTTCCCCTGTGCGTCTGTGGTGACGGCATCGCTAAATTCATCATACACGCGGAAGGCGGCTTCGGGCGTAAACTTTAAGCTTACAGCAACCAAATCTTCGGCGTGGAGAGGTGCTTTAGCCGGCAAATCAGTGGGAACATCCCGCATAAAAGTTTCTTTCCCAATGGCAAGGCCCTTGATACGGGTCAGCTTAAAAAAGCGGAAATCCTTCCGCAACCGGCAAAATCCGTATAAATACCAATCCTTGCCTTTGAAAACCAGCTTCAGCGGCTCGACCGTCCGTTGCGTATAGCCGCCGCTGCTGCCAAAATAGGAAAAAGTAACCAGAACTTTCTTGAAAATTGCTGTTTTGATGGCGTTGAACACATCCTGATCCCGTGCGCTCATTTTCCAGTCCGAAAAGTCGACTTCTATCCAATCCGCGGCCCGGGTCTGGAACAGTGCTCCCAATTTTACAAGCAATTCCCCGGCCGTTTCATCGGCTACGGATAAATCCTGCAAAGCCATCAGGATTTTCTCTTTTTCCTCGCCAGATAACAGTACGTTATCCAACACGTACTCCGGCAGGAGGGAGACCCCGCCACCCTTGCCTTGCGCGGCATACACCGGGATACCCGCCGCGCTGAGGGCGTCCAGGTCCCGGTAAATCGTCCGCACCGAGACTTCCAGCTTTTCCGCCAACTCCGACGCGGTGCACTTGCCCGTGTCCAGCAAAGTATACACGATGCGGAACCATCGGCTGTCCTGCAAACCAATCACCTCGGCTTTTCTTACACTGCCTTTGTTTTTTGCTGTCGAATACGCCTACGCCCAGGGACATTACAAAAAAAGCAGAGCAGCAGCCAGCTGAGCATGACGCAGACGCAGTAAAAAGGATATTGCTTCGTATGGCGAAACCGCTCCACCTGCGTACACCGGGTGCGGATATTAAACAGGTCAAAGGCAAAAAGATAGCACCCCACCGGCCCCAGAAGAACTGTGGTCCCCACCACAAAGTTGGAGAAGGAGCTGAAGGAAGCCAGTCCCACCGCCAGCGCAAAGATGGCGAACACGCCGTAGACCAAAATGGCGATCAGGATATGCAGCGGGTTGCCGCTGCGGAACCCCGGCACGCCAGGGCGTCCAGTAAATCATCGGTCGTGCGGTTCATGGAATCCATCCTTAACAATCTATCTTGCTTTTGATTATAACGCAAGGCATGCCCTGACACAAGCCCATACAAAAAGAGGCTACTGCAATTTCTGCGGGCACCTTTAGTGGTGATTTCCATTTGATCCATCAGCGATTCCGGCGTGGAATCCCGCACAGGGGTATTTTCCGCCTTTGCAGTCAGCGATTTATAACCAATGTGCCGCAGGAAACGCCAAAATACAACCTTTTCTGCGCTGTAAGTCTCCATCCGGCCCCGCGCGGCTTGACAAGGCGGGGCGGCACGGCTACAATAAAGCCAGAGCGATTCTTCTTTCGTGTAATAAAGCGGCTGCCGTGAGGGCGGCATTTTTACACGGTGCGAGTTAGTATCTTCTAACTTGTGGCCGATTCCCGCAGAATCTAAAAAGAGAGGGGCTTCCCCATGAGTGAAACGATCAACCTTTCCGGCGTACCAGAAACGATGCTGCAGACCGTCTACGCCCGCGCCAAGGAGACCAAGACCCGTGGTGCCATCCACGACGACAAGGCCGTGGAGCTGGTGGACAAGCTGCACTACGATTTTTCGCTGGCCGACAAGGATGCTGCCATGAGCAGCGGTGTTATTGCACGTACCATCGTGCTGGACCATCTGGTACAGCAGTACCTCACCGCTCACCCCGGCGCAGTGGTGGTCAACATTGCCTGCGGGCTGGACACCCGCTGTTACCGCATGCAGGGCTACAGCCATTGGTACAATCTGGACCTGCCTGAGACCATCGGCGTCCGCGCCCGCCTGCTGCCGGAGAGCGGCACTATCTCCCAAATTGCCCAATCGACTATGGAGGATCGGGGCGGTGCCGTTGCCGAGACCGATGCCCCGACGCTGGTCATAATTGAAGGGCTGACCATGTACCTGACGCAAGAAGATGTACAGCAGATCTTTGCGGTAATCAATAAGCGTTTTGCCAAAACCACTGTGTTTGTAGAGATCATGAACTCGATGGTGGTCAAAAATATGAAAGAAAAATCCATCGAGGGAAGCCACGCCAAATTTACCTGGGGCGCTAAAAACGGCATCGAACTCCAAGCCTTGCTGCCCGGCTTTACCTGCACAGGAGAGCACAGCCTGGTGGAGGGCATGGCGGAGTTTATGCCTGTTTATAAAGCGCTTGGCAAAATACCGGTAGTACGCAATATTTCCAACAAAATTATCCTGATGGAAAAAGGCAATTGAGAAAGGCGGGCATGTCCTATGCTGTTTACCACGTTGGGAAATAAATCTAACCCTGCGGTGTTATTTTTCCACGCCATGGGCGTGACCGGGGCCAGCAGCGAGCCGGTGGCCAAAGCCTTGCAGGCGCACTATTTCTGCATCCTGCCCACCTCCACCGTCTACTGCGCCGGGCAGGTTTACCAAGGCAAGCAGGACGAGGTACGGCAGGTCGAAGTGTTTTTAAAAACACAGGGTGTAACCAGGCTGGCGCTGGTGGTGGCGTCTTCCATTGGTGCTGATTTGGCCATGGACTTTTTGACCACCACCCACCTGCCGGTGGAGCACGTATTTTTTGACGGCGGGCAGTTCGCGCAAATCGGCAAAGGCACCCGCCGCATCATGGTTCCGTTTTTGTACATGGCCATCAAGAGCCTGTACTGGTCCAAGGGCGGCACGCTGAAAAAGATCATGTGGTGCGATGACGACGCCATCAAGCCCTACTTTATCGCCGCCGGCAAGGCGCTGACCTACGGCAACATGCGCCGCCAGATGGCCGACAGCCTGGAAGACAAGCCCTTCCCTGCCCTGCCGGAGGACCTGCAGTGCCGCTGCTGGTTTGAGTTTGGCAGTGCGGAGGACCACCTGAAATACCGTGCCGCCGTGCGAAAAGCCTACCCCCATGGCCATCACCCCATTTTTGAGGGCTGCAACCACATGCAATATCAAATCCGCGACCCGCAGGGCTTTGCCTCGATGCTGACAAGCATCATCGAGCAGAACGTCCTGCCGCCGCTACCGTTCGTGAAAAGCGCCTGAAAAAGAGAGAGGCTACGTGAAATATCATATCAAGGAAAACACCGTGCAGGAAACGCGGGTCATTCCGCTGTACGGCTACAAGAGGTGTTCAGGGCTGTATCCGAACCTGTTCCGGGACGAGACCGAAACAGGGCTTGACTTCCACAATCAAATCCTTATACTGGATATGATAAAGCGCCTGACCCGCGAAGAAGGGATCAGCGCCATCATAAATACCCGCTATCCGACCAATGCTATGAGTGTGGCAGACGAAGCCCGGCTGCTGATATTCTGAACGAGGAGAACATCTCCTACTCGTTCGATGTGCAGGTGATCGTGGATGAGTTGAAGTATGAGGGCCGCTCGATCCGCGGCATTGTACCCACGGCCCTGCGAGGAGACACTGTATGAACAACACCCCCTTTACCATCGCGCAAATGCGTCCCATCCGGGAGGCCATGACCATCTCACGCCCGGCCCGCCTGGGTGCGGAAGTGCCTGTGACCTGGTTTTCAATGGGCGCCGGCACCTCCATCACCCCGGAAAGCTATGATTGTACCACCCTGTACCTGGGGGCTGAGGGCAGCGGATGCTTTGTGCTGGGCGCGGAGGCCCGCCACGTACCCCTTGCCCCCGGTGAACTGGTGGTACTGCCCTCCAAAACGCTGTGCGGCACCCTGGCCGACAGCGACGGCGCCGGCATGATCTACACCGAAATCATTTTAAAAAAGGAGCAATTTACCATGAATAACATCATCAAAGCGGGCCAGCCCACCGCCCTGAAAGACCTGATCTCCTACGAGGAAGGCAGCATCGCCAACCTGGACATTGTGCATGCTGACAACATGAAGTTTGTGCTGATGGCTTTTGACGAGGGTACCGGCCTGACCCCGCACCGCGCCCCCGGCAACACTATCCTAACCGCCCTGGAGGGCAAGGCCATCATCGGTTACGAGGGCAGGGACTACGAGCTGAACGCTGGCGAGAGCTTCCGTTTTGACAAGAACGGCCTGCACAGCGTCACCCCGCAGGGCAAGTTCAAGATGAGCCTGCTGCTGGTCATCGAGTGATTTTATAAAGCAAACCGCCCACACGGAGAATTTCCCGCGTGGGCAGTTTTTGTTAGGCAGTTAGTATAGGGGCGGCATCTGCAAAGCCTCCCTCTGCGAGGGAGGCGGCCCGAAGGGCCGGAGGGAGAGACAATGCCTTTAGCGCTTATTAGCCCGAAGGTTCTCTCCCCTACCCGCTGCAGCGGTGTTTTGCTTTTATAAGGTTTGGGGTTTACTTTTTGCCAGGCTGGTTTTTGCGGCGATATTCCAGCGGGCTTTGGCCGGTAAAGCGGCGGAAGCTTTGGGAAAAGTAGGCAGGCGAGCTGAAACCCATCTGCTCGCTGATCTGAGTCAGACTAAAGTCGGTGCTGGTCAGCAGGGCCTTGCTTTCGGTAATGCGGCGGTTGAGCAGGTAGTTGATGGGCGAGGTGTTGTACTCCCGCTGGAAAGTGTGGGAAAGGTAGTATTTGTTTACGTGGGTGATCTCGGCCAGCTTGTCCAGCGTGATGTTCTCACTGAAATTTTCGTCAATGTACCGTTTGGCGGCGGCACACTCCTTGCTCTTGGACGGCGGCTGCACGATGCGCATCGACACGGCGGCCTCCCGCACGATCTTGACCAGCAGCACTTCCAGAATGTCCTGGCAGACCATCTCGCAGCCGTCGGCGCGGCTGTCGATCTCCCGCAGGAGCATTCGCATCAAAAACAGCAGTTCCTCCCGCATCATGCCGCAGGAGAGCATCGTGTAGCCCAGGTCCTTCTCATTAAAAAGGAACTCCGCGCCGTCGATACCCAGCACGATGTACTCCAACGGGTAGGTCTGGTAGCTCAGCTCGGTATGCTGCACGCGGGGGTTGACGATGATGAGGTCGTCCGGCGCCACATCGAACAGCTTGCCCTCGATGTTGAACTGCCCGCGGCCGCTGACGCAGTAGAACATCTCGGTGCAGGCGTGGGTGTGTGGCACGCTGCGCCAGTCGCCGCCGAAGCGGCTTTTGCTGATGTACAAAAGGCGCACCGCCTCCCGCGGGGGGACCTCCATGTTCAGATCGTACCGTGTATTCACTGCCGGGCACTCCTTTCTGAATTTTGCAAAGTTTTAGTGCTTAAACCACAATTTATCTAAAGCCAAGGGCAAGATTTCTCTTAATTCTAAAGACGCATATCGTTTTTTGCCCTTATTATACTCATTCCTACGTCGATTGGCAAGGCGCGGCACGTAACATAAATGCAGATTTGTGGGACGATTTTACAAAAAATTACAAAATTATGACATAGAAAGCGAATTTTGTCAAACCGTACAAAGACCGCATCGATATTTTGTGCAGCTTTTCGGGTACTGCCACAAAAAGACTAAAAGCAGCGCAAAAATAGCAAGATTTCTAAAATACTGCTCAAAAAAGTATCTGTTTCTTTGCCCTAAAACAGGGTATGATGATACCGTCAAGAAAGACAGGGTGCTGTAGAGGCACCCTTTGTGAGAGGAAGGAAACGGGGAAATGGAGCAGACCGGAAGATTAACATTGCCCACTGATGCCGATGTTGTGGAGGAGACCCTGCGGCTGAAAGCATTGCTGGGGGCCGACGCCCTGCGTGACTGCGACGGCACCGAGATGCCGGACGCCCTTTTGCAGGACCCCGCCAAGAAATACGCCACCTATTACACCACCCGCAAAGATAATGCCTGGGCCGAGGCAAACCCAGACGAGATCCAGCAGGAGTACCTCATCAGCGACCGGCACACCGCCCGCGGCACCACGCTGCGCATCCATTTGATGGACGGGTTCCACACCCAGCAGTTGAAAGTCAACACGCTGGATGACCCCAAGCGCTGGTGGGAGGTCATCGACCGCACGACCGGCGAGGTCGTACCCACCGACAAGTGGTCCTTTGACGAGGCCGCCGGCGAGGTGGAGATCGAGACCATCCCCTACCACGAGTACACTGTCAGCTTTTTGGCGTTCCTGATCTGGGACCCCGTACATATGTACAATTTCCTGACCAATGATTGGAAGGACACGCCCCACCAGCTGACCTACGATGTGCGCCAGCCCAAAACGCAGGCTTACGTAAAAGAAAAGCTGCGCCGCTGGTGCGAGGCGAACCCCCATATCGATGTGGTGCGCTTTACCACCTTCTTCCACCAGTTCACGCTGACGTTTGATGACCATAAGCGCGAAAAGTTCGTGGAGTGGTTCGGCTACAGCGCCAGCGTCAGCCCCTACATTTTGGAAAAGTTCGAGAAATGGGCCGGGTACAAGTTCCGCCCTGAGTTCATTGTGGACCAGGGCTACCACAATACGATGTTCCGCGTGCCCAGCAAGGAATTTAAAGATTTTATCGAGTTCCAGCAGCAGGAAGTCTGCGCCCTGGCCAAGGAGTTGGTGGACATCGTCCACTCCTACGGCAAAGAGGCCATGATGTTCCTGGGCGACCACTGGATCGGCACCGAGCCTTACGGCAAGTACTTCAAGTCTATTGGACTGGACGCTGTGGTTGGTTCCGTGGGCAGCGGCGTTACGCTGCGCATGATCTCCGACATTGAGGGCGTCAAGTACACTGAGGGCCGCTTGCTGCCCTACTTCTTCCCCGATGTGTTCTGCCCGGGCGGCGATCCCATTGGCGAGGCCCGCACCAACTGGCTGAAAGCCCGCCGCGCGGTGCTGCGCAGCCCGCTGGACCGCATCGGCTACGGCGGTTACCTGAAACTGGCCAGCAACTGGCCCGGCTTTATCGACGAAATCCAGAACGTGGTAGGCGAGTTCCGCCAGATCCACGAGAACATGCAGGGCACCAAGTCCTATGTGGCACCGTTCAAAGTGGCCATCCTGAACTGCTGGGGCCACCAGCGCAAGTGGATGAGCAACCAGGTGCACCACTCCATTTACCACCGCGAGACCTACTCGGCCGAGGGCGTGCTGGAATGTCTGAGCGGCATGCCTTTTGATGTGGAGTTCATCAACTTTGATGATGTCCGCAGCGGCATCCCCAAGGACATCGGCGTTATCATCAATGTAGGCGATGCCTACACCGCCTTCAGCGGTGCCGAGAACTGGATCGACGAGAAGGTCGTGACCGCTATCCGCAAGTTTGTGGACGAGGGCGGCGGCTTCATCGGTGTGGGCGAGCCCACCGCCTGCCAGCACCAGGGCCGGTACTTCCAGCTGTCCGATGTGATGGGCGTTGACCGCGAGATGGGCTTCTCCCTGAGCACCGACAAATACAACACCTGCGATCCCCACCACTTCATCCTCGAAGATGAATCCTTTACCGGCAAGATCGACTTTGGCGAGGGTACGTCCCGCATCTACGCCCAGGGCAAACATTACCAGATCCTGGCGCAGGACGGCGAGTACAGCCAGCTGGTGGTGAACGAGTACGGCAAGGGCCACAGCGTTTACTTCGCGGGCCTGCCCTACTCCCCCCAGAACTGCCGCATTTTGCTGCGGGCCATCTACTACGCCGCCGGTATGCCGGAGGAGATGAAGCACTACTACGTGACCAACGTGGACACCGAGGTGACGGTATTCCCCGAAACGAAGCGCATTGCCGTCATCAACAACTCGGAATCCGAGCAAAAGACCAACCTGTACATCAAGGGCAAGCTTATCAGTGAGCTGACCCTGGCCCCGCGTGAGATGCGCTGGGTCGACGATGCAGAGTAAGACCCGATAATTTATGGGCCGCGCCTGCGGACCGTATTTTATAAAAGATGGAGAAACAATATTTTTAAGGAGGACAAATCCATGAAAAAGAAGAATGTAGCAGCCCTTATGGCAGCCGCCCTCACGGCTTCCATGCTCGCCGGCTGCGGCAGCAGCGCCAGCAGCTCCGCTGCCTCCACCCCTGCCGAGTCCACCCCCGCTGAGAGCGTCGCCGAGAGCGAAGCTGAGACCACCACTGCAGACGGCGACGAGACCCTGACCGTCTGGGCCTGGGACCCCAACTTCAACATCTACGCCCTGAAGCAGGCGGAGGCCCTCTACCAGAAGGATCACCCCAACTTCAAGCTGAACATTGAAGAGAACGTCTACAACGACATCGAGACCAAGCTCATCACCGCTGCCACCAGCGAGGATTACAGCACCCTGCCCGACATCTTCCTGATGCAGGATTACTCTTACCACAAGATGGTCGCCAACTTCCCCGGCATCTACACCGACCTGACCGACTCCGGCCTGGATTGGGACCAGTTCTCCGGCGGCAAGCTGGCTGACTCCACCGTCGACGGCCACCACTACGGCCTGCCCTTCGACAACGGCGCTTCTGTCATGGCTGTCCGTTCTGACATGATCGAGAATGCCGGCCTGACCGTCGAGGACTTCAAGGACCTGACCTGGAGCGAGTTCGAGGAGAAGGCCCAGAAGGTCGTGGACGCCAACGGCGTGCCGATGCTGACTTCCTCCGGCGGCTCTGAGCTGATCATCGAGATGATGCAGTCCGCTGGTGCCTCCCCTGTTGTTGACGGCGAGGTCAAGATCGCTGACAATGCTGCCCTGAAAGAGGCCCTGACCGTTTACAAGGATATGGTCGACAAGGGCATCCTGGCCGAGTACACCGACTGGGATCAGTACATTGCCTCCATGAACGACGGCAAGGCTGCCGGCGTTATCAACGGCTGCTGGATCATGTCCAGTGTCCAGGCTGCCGCGGATCAGTCCGGCAAGTGGGCTATCGTTAACATGCCCAAGCTGGATGGCATCGATGGTGCTACCAACTACGCAAACTGCGGCGGCGCAAGCTGGGCCGTTTCCTCCAACTGCAAGAACACCGAGCTGGCCTTCGACTTCCTGAAGAGCACCTTCGGTTCCAGTGTTGAACTGTACGACGACCTGCTGCCCAACGCCGGTGCTATCTCCAGCTACCTGCCTGCTGCTGAGAGCGATGTTTATAACCAGCCTTCCGAGTTCTACGGCGGCCAGACCGTTTACAAGGACATCGTTGAGTTTGCTGGCCAGGTTCCCGCTTTCGACTGCGGCGCTTACTACTCTGACGTGCGCAGCGCCCTGACCGATGCTGTTACCAACGTTGTGCAGAACAACGCCGACATCGACAGCGAGATGCAAAACGCCCAGGATACCGTTGAGTTCAACATCGCTGGCTAACATCCACCGCGCCTGACGCGTACCTCTTACACAATTGAACGTCCGCCAAGGGCACGGGTTGCATCAGATACCCCTTTTGCAAGCCGTGCCCTTGCTTTTATGAAAAAACACATGGGCAAATTAGGGAGAGTTACCATGAACAAACGAAAAGGGCTGAACATGGAGCAGAAGCGCAACCTCACCGGCTGGGCTTTCCTGCTGCCGGCCTCGATCCTGATTTTTGTATTTTGCTTTTACCCCATGGTGCAGGCGCTGATCCTTTCTTTCCAGAAAGGTACCGGCAGCGCCGTGCAGCCGGCCGGGTTTGCCAACTATGCACGTATTTTAAAGGACGCCACCTTCCAGCAGTGCTTGTTTAACACGATCTTCTACTTCGTGATCCAGGTGCCCATCATGCTGATCCTGGCGCTGATTCTGGCACAGCTGCTCAACAGCCCCGACATCAAGGGCAAGGGCATCTACCGCACGATGATCTTCCTGCCCTGCGCCACCTCGCTGGTCTCTTACTCGATGATCTTCAAATCGCTGTTTGCCAACGATGGTCTGGTCAACCGGGTGCTGTCCACTGTAGGCATCCCAACCGTGGATTGGTTCCAGAACGCCTGGGCGGCCCGCTGGGTCATCGTTATTGCGCTGATCTGGCGCTGGACCGGCTACAACATGGTGTTCTACCTGGCTGGCCTGCAGAACATCGACTACTCCATCTACGAGGCTGCCCGCATCGACGGTGCGTCCCCCATCCAGCAGTTTATCCACCTGACCATTCCCCTGCTGAAACCCACCATTCTGCTGACGGCTATTATGTCCACCTCCGGCACGCTGCAGCTGTTTGATGAGTCCGTCAACCTGACGGCTGGCGGCCCCGGCAAGGCGACGATGACGCTGACGCATTACATCTACAACATTTCCTTTGTGGAAACGCCCAAGTTCAACTACGCGGCGGCGCTGTCGGTGTTTATCCTGGTGGTCGTGGCCGTCCTGTCTGCTATCCAGATGAAAGTAGGTGACAAACGTGACTAAAGGCAAAAAGATTTTGGCCCATGCCGTGTTGATTCTGGCCAGTTTCCTGTCGGTCTTTCCGCTGTACTACATGTTGTGCGGCGCTACCAACCCCAGCATTGACGTCGTGCGCGGCAAACTGATCCCTGGCACCTACCTGATGGAAAACTTCAAGTCGCTGATCGCCAACCAGAATTTGGGGCTGGCCATGGCAAACTCCTTCCGCAATGCCATCCTGATGACCTTCATCACGCTGCTGGTCTGCTCCATCGCCGGTTACGGCTTTGAGATCTACCACGACAAGGCCAAGGACGCCCTGATGAGCGTGCTGCTGCTGGCCATGATGCTGCCGTTCGTAGCCATCATGATCCCGCTGTTCAAGATGATGTCCCACTGGGGCCTTGTTAACAGCTGGGCGGCGTTTGTTCTTCCCTCCATCTCGACCCCGTTCATGATCATGCTGTTCCGCCAGGCGTCGAGGTCCTTCCCCAATGATATTATCGAGGCTGCTCGTCTGGACGGCCTGAGCGAGATCGGCATCTTCTTCCGTATGTTCGTGCCCATCATGCGCTCCACCTACGGCGCGGCCATGACGGTTACCTTCATGAATGCCTGGAACAGCTACCTCTGGCCGAAGATCATCTTCCAAAACAATGCCTCTATCACGATGCCCATGCTGGTTGCCAACCTGAAGAGCGGCTACAGCGTCGATTACGGCATGCTGATGCTGGGTGTCCTCATCTGCACGCTGCCCACTGCCATCATCTTCCTCTGCCTGCAAAAGAGCTTTGCCAACGGCATTACGGGTGCAGTCAAATGACCGCACGTGATGTCTGTCTCTCCCCTGCCGAGTGGGAAAATGCGCTGGTGCAATTGCAGCTGGCCAAACAGCTGGGACTTATCAACGATGCCAGCCCCGAAGCGCTGGAAGCCCGCCGTCAGGCCAAAAATGCCGCGAATGCCCGGCTGCAAGCCGCCGGCACGGTGTTTTACGGCCCGCGGCAGTACACCCCGGCCATGTACCTGCAATATGAGTTGACCCGTTTTAAGCTGGACTTTGCCCAGCCCACGGCAGCCATCCGAGCGCTGCCTGTCTGCCCTGTCATCACAGAAGAACAGAAACAGGCGTACTATCGCAATAATCCTGATCTCTTTACCCGCTATTGGGGCGACAGCTTCCCCTATGAGGACGTGGAGCAGATCATTGAAAAACGGCTGCGAGAGGAGGCGTATGATGCCCTTGTGCAAGACCTATTACGTCAACGCTGAAACCGGCCGCGACAGTTTCGACGGCCTGAGCGAGGCCACCGCTTTTGCCAGCCTGCGTGCTGTCAATCGCCTGACTTTGCAGCCCGGAGACCGAGTACGGCTGGCCTGCGGCAGTGTGTTTGCGGGGCAATACCTGCACCTGACCTGTTGCGGCAGCAAAGATGCCCCCATTGTGGTGGGCGCTTACGGCGACGGCCCTGCCCCGCGCATTGACGCCGACGGGCAGGGCATCTGGTACCAGGATTATGGCTGCCCGTTGGACAGCCCCACCCATGTGTACCGGGGCTATGTTTCCTCGGCCGTGCTGCTGTACGATGCCGCGTATGTGACCGTGCAGGACTTAGAAATTACCAATCACAGCGGTGCCGTTTTGGGCGAGAGTTACTCCCAGCCCGACAAGATGGAGCGCACCGGCGTGGCTGTGGTGGCCAAGGACAAAGGCACATGCCGCGGCATTACGCTGCGCGATCTCGCCATCCACGATGTGAACGGCAACGTCTACGACAAGCACATGAACAACGGTGGCATCTACATGACTGCCCTGTCCCCTGCCGACGAAGCCGCCACCGGCCCGGCCCGCTTTGCCGATGTGCTGGTGGAGGGCTGTTACCTCTACCGCGTCAGCCGCTGGGGCCTGGCGGTGGGCTACACCTACGCCCACGCTCACTTTCAGGGGGCGGCGCTGGAAGAAGCCCCGTTCCTCAAGTACGGCCACGAGAATGTGACCATCCGCGACAACTACGTAAAGCTGGCCGGCGGCGATGGCATCACCGTGATGTACGCCCTGCGCCCGCTGGTGGAGCACAACACCGCTGATTCCGTAGCCTGTGAGATCAATGACCGCGTGTATTCCCACCCCGGCGACCGCGCCGGCAAAGTGGCGGCGGGCATCTGGCCCTGGAAATGCAAGGATGCACTGTTCCGCTGCAACGAAGCCGCCGACACCCGCCTGAACCAGGACAGCATGGCTTATGATGCCGACTCCGGCGACGGCACGGTGTACGAGTACAACTTCAGCCGCCAGAACGAGGGTGGCTGCGTGATGTTCTGCCTGCAGGAAGCCATCCACAATACCTTCCGCCACAACGTCAGTTTTGACGATTTAGGAGGCACCATCAGCCCCTCGGAGAACCCGGACGCGCTGATTGCCGACAATGTATTCTATGCGCGGGACGGCGTGCCCTTCGTCCGCCCACAGATGGGCGGCGGCAATTACACCGCCGAGAACAACACGTTTTTGCCCCTGGATAAGTTTACCCCCTGAATAGCGGCAGTCTCTCCCCTGCCCTATGCCCCCTGAATAAGCCCAACCAGCAAACACCCCCTGCCTTGCTTTTGTACAAGGCAGGGGGTGTTTGTTCACCCCACCAGCCCGCCGTTGTCGGTGGGGGTGGTGCGGAATTTTGGGATAACTTCGGTCAGTTTGGGGATGTCCAGCGGTTTGGAGAGATAGTCACTCATGCCGCTCAGACTGCATTTCGGCTTTTTAGGGGCCTCTTTTACAGGGACCTGCTCGGCAATGGCAAAGGGAAGCGTCACATAAACAGCCGTACCAACGTCCACTTTTCTTTCAATGCGAATCGCGCCGTGCATACGCTCGAGCAGCGTTTTTACGATGGCTATGCCCAGCCTGGCACCCATGCCGATGCGATGTTCAGCAGCACCTGCTTTACGTACAGCGGGCTACCCAGCAGGCAGGGGTATTTCAGCTGCAGGCAGGAGGTGCGGCAGATGAACTCCACGCCCGCTTCCTCGGCACGCATGTGGGCCAGGGTCTCCACTTCCTGTCGCTATGAGGATGGGGTCTTTCTGGCCAAAGTGATGATCTGCGGAATATTATAAAATTGCATATTTGCATATAACAAAAGACTTGCACCTGCAGGAGGACGGGTGCGAGCCCTTTTTCATTTTCGTGCCCTACTGGAATGACCAAGACGCAAACAAGCCAACCTATATATGGGGGTGTTTTGGGTAAAACGACCATTTTCGACATTTTCGGCTAAAATATATAGCATTTCATCTGGTTCTATGATAGAATGAAAATACTTATAAAGGGGAGTTTTTCAACTGTGCTTTATAAGCGCATAACTGCCTGCGCAGCGATGCACCTTTGAAGAAAGGAGGACAAAAATCATGAACAAGTTCAAGAAGCTCGTTGCGGTGCTGGTCAGCGTTGTCATGGCTTGCGTCTTTGCTACCGGTGTGTTCGCTACCGATTACGTAGAGAACCTGAGTGCTGCCCGCGCCGAAGTGAACGGCTATCTGACCAGCGCCGGTGTTTACGGCATGGACGGTGTTGTCAACAGCCTGAACGAGACCCAGCTGCGTGCCCTGCGTGATAATTCCGTTGCCCTGCGCAACGCCCTGACCCAGGCCAAGAACGCCCTGAACGGCGCCAAGACCGAGGCCGATGTCCGCACTGCTGTCAGCACTGCTCTCAGCCAGGTTGGCGGCATCTTCCGCGATGCCGGCATCAGCCTGAACATCGATGTCGTTGCTTCCGGCAGCGAGGTTGCCGTTGTGCCGACTGCTTCCGCTAACGGTGTCTCTGGCACCACCCAGTGGAAGCTGGCTACTGATGGTTCGGTTGCTTCTGCTTCCAACCCGCTCACCGCTTCTTCCTCGGCAGTCATCAAGGCTACCGGTGACAACAGCGCTATGGTTATTGCTACCATCGTTCTGTCTGTTGTTGGTATCCTCGGCCTGGCTGTCCGCAAGGAGAGTGCGCTGGCTCTGTAAGCCAATGCAGCATCCGATGAGCTTGTCTTAATCGGAGGACGGGCAGCACTTCGGTGATGCCCGTTTTGTAGGTTCTTTTCAGGCAGTGTGCTTGCCTGTTTCAGATAGATACTTTACGGATAGCCGGGCGCGGCTGGTGTCTGCGTCCTGGCTCAGGAGGGGTTAAAAACTTGCCACATAGTAAAAAAAGGTCTTTCATCCGCAACAGTCCGCTGGCCTATGTTGTTGTGCCTTTGGCGCTGGCGGCTGTCACGGCAGCCCTGCTGGCGGCACTCAGCTTTGTGCTGCTGCAGCCCTACCAGATGATGCTGGGCTGGTTCTTTGACAACACAACTGCTTCTCAGCCGCAGGACCTGCTGGCTGAAGCCGGTACGGTAATTGACGGCGGTGCGGCAGGGGAAGCCGCTGCCCAGCCGGAGACGATTCCCTTCAGCAGCATTACCTACCCCACGTTGGGTGACCGCTATGCTGATATTACGATTTCCGGCACCAACGTGAACGCCCCGGTATATTACGGTGATACCAACCGAATCCTGAACCAGGGTGTCGGCACCTATATGGAAAACAGCAGCGCCGGTCTGCCCGGCGAAGGGAAAACGATTCTGCTGTCCGGCCACAACAACACTTTCTTCAATGATCTCCAGCATGCAGAAGAAGGGGCCACTGTAACCATTACCACCCATTACGGTGTGTACACCTATGAGGTTACGGAGACAAAAATCCTGGATTATCAGGACTCGTCCGCTTACGACTTCTCCCGCGAGGATGAAAATCTGATTCTGTATACCTGCTACCCGTTTGATGCTATGGGCTTTACCCCGGACCGCTTCTTTGTGTATGCACGGTATATCTCCGGCCCCGTGCTGGACAGAAACAGCTAAGGGGGCGATTGTTTGGAAAAAAATAATGTAAAAAAGAAACGCGGCAGTGTCGGCTGGGCACTGGGTTTGTCCTGGCTGTCCACGCTGCTGTTGGCGATTCTGGCCATTTTTCTGATGCTTCTGACCACTATATGCAGCGAGGGATTCATGCGCAAGCAGGTAACGCGCAGCAGCTTTGCTGATTATGCCTACAGCTACCTGTATGATAACTATGTCAGCTATGGTGCATCCACCGGTTTTGATGCCGATGTGATGACCTCTACCCTTTCCCGCGACCAGATTAACACGGATATGGAACAGGCTGTGTCAGACCTGTATGCAGGCAATACGGCTGTCAATGCCCGTGAGAATATCAAAACCGACCTCAATGCTGTTCTGGTAGCTGACCTGAACAGCCGCGGTAAGGATGTGACCGAGGATGTAGCGTCCGCTGTTGAGATTGTGGCCGATGCCTGCCGTCTGGATTATGCAAACTACGTTGCCATTCCTCTGGCAAGCCAGTTGTACACGGCCATTACCAAGGTTGATCGTCTGGCGCTGCCGGGTGTCATTGTTACGGCGCTGCTTTGTGCTGTTTCGCTGGTGCTGATGCTACGTCTGGCAGGCAGCTCCCGTCTTGGTGTGCGCTGCCTGACCTTCACCTTTACGGCCGGTGCAATTTTGTGCGCACTGGGTGCCACCGTTCTGTATCCCCTGCTGGGACTGGACAATTTTTCGCTGGAGCCCGCCTCTATCCGGGCACTGGTTCTTACCTATCTTCGCAGTATGCTTGGCAGCCTGGGCATCTTTGCGGTTGTATATGCCCTCGTGGCCGCTATTCTGCTGGGCTTTATGTTCGTGGCGCGTCATCAGCTGAAGCGCCGATACCAAAATAACACCTGAGGAGGACCCGACCCGTGGAAAACGAAGAATACGATACCATAGACCTGCTGGAAGTCCTGAATGCAGTCCGGCAGCATCTGGCAATCCTGATCCTTTGCACCCTGGCAGCGGCCATTGCCGGTTTTGCTGTCTCCAAGTTCGCCATGACACCCCAGTACGAGTCCTCGGCCCTGATGATTGTCAACACACGCCAGGATACCACTTCCAATGTTACCAGCGACCAGATCAACTCGGCAACCAAGCTGGTTTCCACCTACAGTATTATTATTAAAAGTGATACCGTGCTGCAGCAGGTTATCAATGACCTGGGCCTTTCCCTAAATTACAGTGAACTGAAGAACCGCGTAACGGTTGATGCCGTGGACGACACACAGGTTATGAAAATTACCGTCCGCAGCAACAATCCTGAATGGGCCCAGCAGGTCTGCAACAAAATCACCGAGGTTTCCCCCGACGTGATTCTGGAGGCTGTAGAAGCCGGTTCTGTCAAGGTCATTTCCAACGCTTCTCTTGCTGCCACCCCAGTTTCTCCCAACACCACAAAGAATACTGCCCTGGGCGGTATGATCGGTCTGGTGCTCTGCCTTGGTGTGATTTTCCTGCAGGTTCTGCTGGATAACAAACTCAATAACGAAGAAGATGTTGCGAAATACCTGGATCTCACCGTTGTGGGTGTCATTCCTGAATACGAGAGGGGCAAAAAGAAATGAGTGCAAAAGACAAAAAGTCCCGGACTTCTCACCGCGAATTATTTGTTGTCAGCAAAGACGCGCCGTTCCAGTTCGTGGAAGCCTATAAATCCCTGCGTACCAACCTGGAGTTTCTCTCCGCCACAAGTAACTGCAAAACCATCCTGATTACTTCCTCGGTGCCGGAGGAGGGCAAAAGCAACGTGGCCATTAACCTGGCCATCACGCTGGCAGCCTCCAACAAGCGGGTAGTCCTTGTGGACTGCGATATGCGTAAAAGCGCCATCTCCCGTTATCTGCGCATTCCCCGCAACCATGCAGGTCTGACAAGCGTCATTACGGCGCGGGACGTAAGCAAGCTCCCGGATGCACTGCTGCGCCTGAAAGACAGCGGCATTACGGTGCTGCCCGTTGGTGCCATTCCGCCGAATCCGGCAGAACTCCTCTCCACCCCTATTGTAGAGCGGATTTTTACGGCTCTGCAGCAGACCTATGACTATGTAATTGTGGACACGCCGCCTGTCTCGGTGGTGACCGATGCCGCCGTTCTGAGCCGTGTATCGGATGGTGTTCTGCTGGTTGTCCGCCCCGGTGTCACCACCATTCAGGGTGCCCAGCTGAGCAAAAAGAACCTGGAAGCCGTTGACGCCCACATTCTCGGCGTCGTGATGAATGGCTATAATGTCAAAAAGACCGGCCGCAAAGACGGCTACTCCTACGCGTACTCTTATGGTTACTACGACACAAAACAGGATAGCAGCAACGAATGAGCCAGAATTTGGTAGACCTGCATTGCCATATCCTGCCCGGCATCGATGATGGTGCCCGGGACCTGAGCATTTCCATGGCGCTTTTGCGCAAAGAAATTCAGGACGGTGTGGCTGGCATTGTATTTACCCCACACTTCCATTATGAGCGTATCTCGGTAGAGGATTTTGCCGCAAAGCGCCGCGCCGCGTTTTTACAGGTAGCCAAGGCCGCCAAAGAGACCGGCCTGCCGCTGGCGGCCAAGTTGGGTGCGGAGGTGTACTTTACAACGGCTCTGCCCAGTCTTGATTTGCGCGCGCTGGCCTTTGCCAAATCAAACTACATTCTTATCGAATTCCCTACCACCTGCCACCCCGCAGGCATTGACGAAACGCTGTACGCTGTGCGCCAGCGCGGCTATACGCCGATTCTGGCCCATGTGGAGCGTTATCCTTTCGTGACCGAGGACCCTACCCTGCTGTACAACTGGGTCAGCGAGGGCTGTCTGGCGCAGATCAACGCCAGCGGCCTGGTGCGGGAAGGCCGCACGGCCCACTGGTTGCTAAAATTGCTGGAATGGAACCTGGTGCATCTGCTTTGCACCGACTGCCACTCGATCGACGCCCGCCCGCCAAACCTGAAAGCCGGGTACAGCAAGCTGCCAACCCCCATCGCCCGCCGCCTGCGCCGCAACAGCATTGAAGTCTACCTGGGTAATGAACTTATCCCACCCGAGCCGACCAAGCCGCAATACCGCTTTGGCCGCTGGGTGTGACCCTATTACAAACAACTCCCCCTGCCGGTGAATTCAGCAGGGGGATATTTTGTTTATATACTTTTGCAAACGACGAACTCCGCGGTAAATCTCTCCCCTGCCCTGCAGAGCGGTTTGCATTTGGTGCCGGGTGGGAGTGCCCTCGATGTCAACCGAGAGTCTCGGTGGCCATGGGCTCGCCGATCGTCAGTACTGTTTTCATCTGCGTTCCACCGTAACCGGGCATGCCCGATTTTATAAGATAATTGTCGTTTTTTCGATGTTGTGGTATACTGATAGCAAACGCACCGGAAATCTGAAAGAAAGGAAAAATTATCATGCCGACACAAGAATTACAACAGCGGCAAATCTTATCACAGCAGCAGCTGCAAGCCTTGAACATCCTGTCCCTGGACGGTGCTGCTCTGGACGAGATGCTGAAAAAAGAGGAGATCGACAATCCCCTGTTCGACCTGGACAAGATCCACGGCACGGTCGAGCGGCCCATCAGCGTACAGACGCCGGATAAGGAGGGCGATCTGTCGGAGCGGGCTGCCCCGGACAAAACGGCGCAGGACCTGTACCTGTTTTTGGAGAGTCAGCTCCCCGCCAATGCCACGAAAGCCGAGCGCGGCGTCTTTCGCCACATGGTGGAGTTCCTTGAACCCGGCACTGGCCTGCTGCCCGAAACTGTGGAAGAGGTGGCTGAGATTTTGGCTGCACCCTTGTATGTGGTCGAGCGCTGTCTGTCCTGGCTGCACCAGATGGAGCCTGCCGGTGTGGGCGCGGCCACGACCTCGGAAAGTCTGGTGCTGCAGGCATTCCACAAGGGGATGACAGACCCGACGCTGCTGGGCATCCTGTTCGATCATCTGGAGGATGTAGCCTCCAAGCGCTACCGCACCATCATGCGGGCCTACGGCCTGACGATGGAGGAAGTGCAGCACTATGTCTCTCTGATCCGCACGCTGGAGCCGTACCCGACGGCAGCCTTTGGCGGCGGTGAGAGCGCTGGTTTCATTGTGCCAGATTTGGAGTTCTATTGCAAAGACGGCCAGTGGGGCGTGCGCGTGCAGGACCGCTGGAGCAGCGGCGTGCCCTACAGCAGCTACTACGACCTGTCCGGCACGGACGCAGCGCCGGAGCTGCGCACCTATTTGCAGGAGCAGCACCGTCACGCGGACTACATCGTGCAGTGTGTGGAGAAGCGCCGCAGCACCCTGCAGCAGCTTGGTCAGCTGATCTTGAACACCCAGCTTGCCTTTTTAGCCGAAGGCCAGCCCCTGCACACCCTGACGGCTGATATGCTGGCCGAGCAGATGGGCGTCAACCCATCCACCGTCAGCCGTGCCATCAAGGGCAAATATGTCAAAACACCCACCAAGGTCTATCCCCTCTCCTACTTCCTGACGAGGGCAGGCAACCGCAGCGGGGACGCTGCACCGGACAGCCGCAGCGAGGTTCTGGCCGCCCTGCATAAACTGCTGCAGGAGGAAGATCCCGTCCATCCTCTCTCTGACGCACAGTTGGCGGATCAGCTGACGGCCCAGGGCATTACCACCACCCGGCGCACCGTGGCCAAGTATCGGCTGCTGCTGGGCATCCCCGGCGCGTTTGAACGCAAGCAGTGACCGCCAGCTTTGACTAAATACTTACAAAAGAATCGCCGATCAGAGCCTCATAGGTTCCGATCGGCGATTTTTATGAAGGATGCTTTTACGGTAATGGCAAATCAGTTGCGGCCGATGCGGCTGACCAGGTCACGGACATAGGCCTCGCATGTCTCCCAGTCGTTGGCAGCCACGGCGTCCTTGGGCATCAGGCTGCTGGCCAGACCTACGCTCAGGTAGCCGGCGTCAAAGAACTGGCGGATATTCTGCGGGTTCACACCGCCAATGGCCATGTAGTGGGTATCGTCGAAGGGACCCTTCAGGTCCTTCAGATAGCTCATCGGCATGCTGCCAGCGGGGAAAAGCTTCATGGTCTTAAAGCCATACTCCAGGCTGACGGCCACATCGGTGGGGGTCAGCACGCCGGGCAGTAGGGCAATATCGTTCTTGGCGCAGTACTCCAGCACGTCCACAGGGGTGCCGGGGGTCAGCAGGAACTGGGCACCGGCGTCCACTGCGGTGCGGCAGCGCTCGGTGGTGATGGCCGTGCCGCCGCCTACCAGGCAGCGGTCACCAAAGTGCTTGCGCAGCATGGTGATCTGCTCCAGCGCGTGGGGGCTGTTGAGGGCCACCTCAAAGAACGCTACGCCGCCGCGCACAGCGGCATCGGCATAGTCGATGGTTTTTTCCAGCGGGACATTGCGCAGGATGCCCAGCAGCGGGTGCTCTGCGGTAATTGCATACATATCCATAATGGTATTTCCTTTCTGGTCTGCTTACCACTCGGCCATGGTGCCATCATAGTTACGCCACTTGGGGTTGGTCCAATGCAGGCCCTCGGCGGAAACTTCCTTGACGAGGTCCTCGTCGATCTCCAGACCCAGGCCGGGCTTGGTGGGTACATCCACATAGCCATCCTTGTACTGGAAGATGTCCTTATTCTTGACGAAGTCCAGCAGGTCAAAGCCCTTATTGTAGTGGATGCCCAAGCTCTGCTCCTGGATAAAGACGTTGGGAGAGCAGACATCCACCTGCAATGTAGCGGCCAGCGCAATGGGGCCGTAGGGGGCGTGGGGCGCGGCAGCCATATCAAAGGCCTCAGCCATGGCGACGATTTTTTTGGTCTCCAGGATGCCGCCAACCAGGGCAACGTCAGGCTGGATGATGTCGATGGCACCCTCACGGAAGAGGTTCTTGTACTGCCAGCGGCTGACCAGGCGCTCACCGGTAGCCAGCGGGGTGGAGACCTGGTTGGCGACCTCGCGGAAGCCTTCCTCGTTTTCGGGCAGGACAACTTCCTCCATGAACATCAGCTTGTAGGGCTCCAGTTCATGGGCCAGCACCTTGGCCATCGGCTTATGCACACGGCCGTGGAAGTCGACAGCGATGCCGAAATCATTGCCACAGGCCTCGCGGATGGAGGCAACGCGGTCCACAACGGCCTGGATCTTGGCGAAGGAGTCAATGTAGTGCAGCTCTTCGGTAGCGTTCATTTTGACAGCGTCAAAACCCATGGCACGGCGCTCCAGCGCGGCCTTGGCCACGTCGTCGGGGCGGTCGCCTCCGATCCAGGAGTAGACCTTGATGCGGTCGCGGGCCTTGCCACCCAGGAACTCATACACGGGCACGCCAAAAGCCTTGCCCTTGATGTCCCACAGGGCCATCTCCATGCCGGAGACGATGGTGCCGTTGATAGGGCCGCCGCGGAAGAAGGACTTGTACATCTCCTGCCACAGGCGCTCGATCTCGAACGGGTCACGGCCAAGCAGATACTCGCCCATTTCCTTGGCACCGGCCACGACGGTTTCGGTCTTGGTGCCGGAGATCATCTCTCCCCAGCCCTCGATGCCTTCATCGGTGGTGATCTTAACAAAGATCCAGCGGGGTTTGACCTCATATACGGTAATACCGGAAATTTTCATTGGGAAACCTCCTAACATACAGTGCAAAGGGGCAGCCGCAGACGTTTCACGGCCTACAAAACTGCCCTTTGCACTATCTTGGAATTCGTTAGCGGAATTGCTTAGTGGAACAGACCTGCAACAACACTCAGCAGGTAGGAGAGCAGGTGGGTACCGGCATCCTCAGTGGAGACGAGAGCGGCACCGGCCAGGTCATAGCCGCCAGCCACAGCCAGTGCGGTGTGGACAGGAGCCAGAGAGGTAGCGATGAACAGCATGATGATGGTGAAGATCACGCAAGAAATATAGCTGCGGACAACATTGCCCTTGCTGAATGCGACCGGGTAAGCGGACAGCCACATGGCCTGGTAAGCAATATCAGAGATGGGCAGCAGACGGTTGAAGGGCAGGACCATGGCTAGGATGATGGTGGTGGGGACCATCAGGATGCCAACAGCGATGCAGCTGGGGTTGGCGATGGTCAGGGCAGCATCGATACCGATGTGGAACTTATTGCCGCTGAACTTCTTGTTCAGCAGCTCCTTAACGGCATCAGCAAACGGAATCAGGCCTTCCATCAGGACCTGCATCATCTTCGGGGTCAGGACCATGGTAGCAGCGGTGTACATAGCAACGGTCATAACGCCGGCAACATCGTTGCCGCCCAGGATGCCGAACACAGCGCCCAGGATAGTGCCGATCATCAGAGGCTCGCCGAGGACGCCGAACTTTTTCTGGATGCTCTCGGGGTCAGCCTTCAGCTTGTTCAGGCCGGGGATGTGGTCGTAAACTTTGTTCAGCAGGTAAGCCAGAGGTGCCCAGCTGATGCTGTTGGAGGTGGGGAAGGAAACGCCGGGCAGGCCGAACTCTTCCTCAACGACAGGCTGGGTCCAGTCGGCCAGCTTGAAGGTAACGATAGCGCAGATAGCACCGCAGATCAGGCCGATGATGGCGCTGCCGGAAGCATAATAGCAGATAGCAGCGCAGAAGATGAAGTGGTTGTAGCTCCAGAAGTCGACCATGACGCAGTTGGTAGCCTTCAGAACCAGCATCAGGATGTTGATGCCCAGGACGACGAAGACGACCACAGCGGCCAAGGGGTAAGCCCAGGTAGCGGCGGCACGGGCAGGCCAACCCACATCCATGATGTCGGTATGCAGGCCAAAGCGGGCGACCATGTTCTGCACGCTGGGGCCAACCTGTGCAACAAAGGTGTTGATGACCAGGTTGACACCACAGAAGCCAACACCGGTGGTGATGCAGCACTTCAGCAGGGTGCCGATCTTAACACGCAGACAAATACCGATAACGAACATGATGATGGGCATCATGCACATGGGACCCAAACCGCAGATCCAGTTCAAGGCGTCAATAACAACTTGCATTTTATAACTCCTCCGGTTTTATAATTTTGCAGCGGCCATTTCAGGGGCAGTGGTACCGCCGCGCTTTCCTATTTCTTTCTGCAATCAGCCGCGCAAGATCTTGATGATCTCGTCGATGGCCTCTTTCTCGCCAACGCCGGTCACGAAGCAGGTGCCGCGCACAACGGGAACGGAATCGGTCAGGCTGTCCTTCAGTGCGCCGGTGGGCACGATAACGTCGGGGCGCTCGACCTTGACTTTGCCCTGGACCTCGGCGAACTTGCACTGAATGAACTTGACATCAATGCCAGCGTTGGCCATAGCGGTCTTCAGCTTGTTAATAGCGATGGTAGAGGTGATCATGGAAGAACCACAGCAAACCATAATCTTTTTCATAAGAAATCATCCTTCTTTCTTTAAAATGTTCATAACATCTTGCGGGGTGTCGGCCTTGACCAACTGCCCCATCACGTCCTTGTCCGCCAGGATCGCCATGATCTCCTGCAGGATGTCGATCTGCTTGCCGTTAACATCCAATGCAATGTTGAAGATCACATTGACGTCCACCGTGGCTTCATCGTCATCCATGCGCTGGAACGTAACGGGCGTATCCAGGACCGCAATGCCCATGGCAGAATGTTCAACATGAGCCGGGACCACATGAGGAATTGCTGCATTGTACTCTTCCAGTTCAAGGCCGGTGGGGTAATCGCGCTCACGCTCCAAGACAGCATCGTAAAAGCTGGTCTTTACCTTCCCGTTTTTCAAAAGAACTTCATACAGCTGGTGCAGAGCATCCTCTTTACTTTTTGCTTTCATGTGTGTAATCACACATTCAGGAAAAAGAATATCTCGCATAGCCATCTGTGTAGTTCACCTCCTTTTCTCTTGTACCGTAGTGCTGCATTTGCTCCAATACAAAAATGTGGGTGCAAGGGATCTGGAACCCTTACACCCATATATGTAGCAAGTTACGTGCCAACTTTCTGGCAGAATTTGATCCTATTTTAGGAAATCGTAGATCTCCTTGGCATTTTTTGCAGATAATAACTTCTTTACGTAATTTTCGTCTTTAATAATATCGCAGAAATTTTGTACAAATCCCTGGCATTTTTCGTCCAGCGCAAACAAAAAAACAATTTCAGCCACAAATCCGCCCGTCCAGTCCAACGGATGGCAGATTTTGGCGACGCAGATGGCAGGTTTTGTGACGTAGGCGGGCTCGCCGTGGGGGATGGCAATATGCCCCGGCAGGCAGGTTACGCCTAAGTTCTCTCGCTTGTAGACGCTCAGCAAAAATTCCGGCTTGACGCAGCCTTTCTCCATCAGCATTATGCACATGGTGTCCAGCGCATCGTTCTTGTTCTGGAAATCTGCATCGCAAAGGATCAGCTGCGGGTCCAGCAGATCGCCGATGCCGCTGTTGTGCTGGCAGTGGGCCTCCAGCAGGTTTGTCAGCGCCATCGAGCCGCGGCCAGAGAAGATGTAGTTCATCGGCAAAAACGGAATGCCCGGCAGTTCCGGGTTGATGGTGCCTACCGCGGCCACGATGTCGTAGTCCCGGCGCAGTTCTTCCACGCGGGCCAGCATAGCATCGCGGTTCAGCAGGCCCACATCCACAATTTTGATGTCGCTGCACTCCACCACGGTGGCTTTCAAGAAGCTCTCTATGCGGCGGGCGTAACCCTCGCCGGTGATGCAGACCGTCAGGATCGCAGACGGCTTACCGGTACGCTGCTCCAGATCGGAGAATCCGGCGTGCAGACGACCGATTTCCAGCGCATCCGCTAGTTCATCCAGCGTGCATTTATCCCGGAAACTGGCCCGGTTCACGGCGTCCAGCGCCATCAGCGTATCCACGCGGGCCACGCACCGCACGCTGACACCGGTGCGCAGGGAAATCTCCGGCGCAAAGGACGCCAGCGAACCCATATCCACCAGCAGCAGGCAGCCCAGCCCCTCATCCATCTGTTGGACCAGACGGATGGCGCGCTCCAACACCTGCTCGTTGGGCTCGTCCCAGCCCATGGAGAAGCCGATGGCGTTGTCGTCCTGCAGCACATGGTTCACAACCTCAGCCATGGCCGGGCCGACCTGGCCGTGAGCCATCAGTATGATGCGGATGCGCCGCTCCATCTTGCGGGCCGAGAATGCCACCAGGCACAGGGTGAGCATCTGCCGCTTGTAGTCGCTTATATTGCAGGGCCGCTTGGCGTGAAAGCGGTCAATAAACTGTTGGGCCAGCTCCATCTCAGCCGGGTACTTTTCCGCCAGTGAAATCTGTGCACCGTTGGCGTTTTGGGGCACATCCGTGGTCAGGCTGAGCACTAACGCGTCCTCAAAGTCCTTGCGGCAGGAATTCAGACTGTCCCGCATCTCGGCCAGCACAGCCAGCACGACCTTGCGCACTTCCTGCCGCTCCTGCTCCAGCGATTTCGCCGTGTTGTTATTGTGCAGGTTGTTCTGCGGCAGCACGCGGCCCAGCAGTACGGTCTGCAGGGCTTTCATCCGCGCTTCAGGCGTGCAGTCTTCCTCGGCAATTTCTTTCAGTCGGTAGTACATTTTATCCAGCGTTTGACTGGCGTCGTCCTCCACCTGCGGGAAGATCAGCTGCCGATCATAACAGCTTTCCACTTCCAGCAAACGGGTCAGGCTGCCTGCCGAGATCAACTGTTGCACCAGTTCGGCACGGATGTAAACGGTGTCTTGCTGCTTGGAGACGCTCTCCAAAAACGCGTTGGCGCAGCAGACCTGGATGTCGCTCTGCATCTGGCCGATGTTGCCGGGACAATCATATTGCAATAAGATGCGCACGGCCTCCCGTTCCACCACCAGCTTGCGGTCGATCTTCTTGTACTCCCCCGCAAAGATGCTTTGCAGCACGGCAAACCGCTCCGCCATCGGGCGGTCAGTGATGCCGGGCATCGAGATGACGATGGGGATACGGCGGCGGAACGTCAGCAGCAGGGCCGACTCCGGCGAAGAGGTGGTAGCGGCGATCAGCCGCACATTGACCTTACGTGCCGGGCCGGAATCGCCCAGTCGGCGGTAGCTGCCCTTGTCCAGCAGGTAGAAAAGCATTTCCTGCCCTTCCCCGGACAGACGGTGGATCTCATCCAAAAACAGGATGCCGCCGTCTGCCTTCTGCACCAGGCCGTCCTTGGTGGCGTTGGCGCCGCTGAACGCGCCGCGCACATAGCCAAACAACTGGCTGTTCAGCAGCTGCGGGTTGTCGGCGTAATCGGCGCAGTTGAAGGAGACAAAGGGGGCATCCGGCGCCAGCAGGCCCTGCTGCACCGCATAGTGGTACATATTCTCTGCCAGAAACGTTTTGCCGGAACCAGACGGACCAATAATGAGTGTGTGCAGGCCGTTGGGTGGATAAGATACCGCCGCCTTCGCCTGATGGATCTGCGCTTTCAGGCCGCCGTCGTAGCCGATCATCCCGGCAAACACGTTGGTGCCCTCGGTCTCCTCTTGCGTGGTGATTTCTACGGCCGGTTCAGGCTGCGGCTCGGCTTCTTTTTCTGGCAAATTGCTGTGCAGTTCCTTTACCAGATAGCGCGAGACATTGTAGCCCATCGCGTTCAGCCGCAGGGTCAGCGACCGATCCGAAAGCCCCGGCTCCTGCTCCAGAAGTTTCTGCATCTCTACCACCAGCGCCGGGCGCAGCCGCATCCAGGAGTTAGGAATGCCGTTGATCCGCCGCAGTTCCACTACCTGTTCGCGGCGTAGCTGCAGCATCTGAGCCAGTTGTTCATCGGTATAGGGGCGTTTGGGGTCTTCCTGTCGGATCAGTTCAGCCAGAGTGGCCATTGCTGCCCCTCCTTTTTCTATGTTAGTCGTTATATTTCCAGGCGAAAATTCGTTTGGGGTTCTCTACCATCATTTTGTGGAAGTTTTCTTCGCCGATGTAAGGCAGCAGTTCCGCCTTCAGGTCGGTCAGAATATAGGTAAAGCCGGGCTTACCGCCGTAGGCAGGCAGATAGTTCTTCTTGCCCATATCGCCGGCCAGGGTCACGTGGTCTACGCAGCCGGCCTCCACCAGCGCCGTGACCATCCGCACGCGAAAGGAATCGCGATCCTGCAGTTCTCGGCCAACATGGTCCAGGCAAATGGTAGCGCCCTCGCGGCAAAGCCGGATGGCATAGTCCGTATCCATCTTGCTGTCAATGTGGCACAGCAGCACATTCTTCGGATCGACACCGTGTTTTTCCAGCAGGCGCAGCTGGTCCATGCCCATTGTGCCCTTGTCGCAGTGGGTGCTGATGGGGATGCCCGTGTCGCGGTGTACGCGGGCCACTGCCTCGATGGAGCGCTTTTCGGCGGCGGTCACTTCCTCAAAGCTGGTGCCCAGCTTGATAACACCCGGGTGGATCTCGGTGTCATCCAGGCCATTCGTCACTTCGTCCATCAGAATATCATACAGCTCACCGTCGGTTTTATCGCCAAACCAGGGCGGCATAAACAGCTGCTTGTGGAAGCCTGTGCAGCAGATGACATGCACACCGGTAGCCTGCGCAATGCGCTGATAGGCCTTTACGTTGCGGCCGTAGTTGATCGGCGTCATCTCCACCAGGGTCTCACCCCCGGCTGCGGAAAAACTGCGGGTCTCCTCCGTCGAAGCCGCCTCGTCATCCAGCGTATAAGGGATATAATACTCATCCGGCAGCTGGGGTTTTACCATCAGGTGCTCATGCACATAGGTAACGCCCAATTTGTTTACATTTAGCGGGCCACATACAGTAACGGCCGTATTACGAATCATCGTCGTATTCCTCCATTTTGGCAAAGCAAAGCCCTGCCCACATTTGAAAGCCAGGCAGATTCCAGATACCTAGGCAGCCCAAAAATGTGAAACTCGGAGAAATTATGCAGCACGTACATTGCCATTATTATAAATCGACAATTTTATATTGTAAAGAGATTCACGGTAAAATAGATGTCATTTTTCGTAATTGCACATCGTCGGGACGAACATTGTTCACCCGCGGATTTGCGTTGTCACTCGCTTTGCGGACGCATAGTGTGCGTCCCTACTATCTCCATATCCCCTATCACAAATCACGAAACAAAGAGCAAAAGCGCCATACCCCTTGCGGGATAAGGCGCTTTGCTTAAAAGAGAAGTCGGCATCTACCTATTTTCACAGGCCGTCTCCAGCCAACTATCTTCGGCACGAGTGAGCTTAACTTCTGTGTTCGGAATGGGAACAGGTGGAACCTCACCGTCATCGACACCGACCGTCTCTTTTTTCTGAGGATGTACCCTCAAAACTGAATATCGAACTGCTCTAGCAAATAGAGTATCTCATAAAGATGGGGTCAAGCCCTCGACCTATTAGTACACACTAGCTGAACGGATCACTCCGCTTACACTCTGTGCCTATCAACCTTGTAGTCTTCAAGGGGTCTTACCTGATTGACTCAGTGGGATATCTTATCTTAAGGCCGGCTTCACGCTTAGATGCTTTCAGCGTTTATCCGATCCGAACATAGCTGCCCAGCTGTGCCACTGGCGTGACAACTGGTGCACCAGAGGTTCGTCCATCCCGGTCCTCTCGTACTAGGGACAGCGCCTCTCAAATATCCTGCGCCCACGACAGATAGGGACCGAACTGTCTCACGACGTTCTGAACCCAGCTCGCGTACCGCTTTAATTGGCGAACAGCCAAACCCTTGGGACCGAATTCAGCCCCAGGATGCGATGAGCCGACATCGAGGTGCCAAACCTCCCCGTCGATGTGGACTCTTGGGGGAGATCAGCCTGTTATCCCCAGGGTAACTTTTATCCGTTGAGCGATGGCATTTCCACTCACATACCACCGGATCACTAACTCCGACTTTCGTCTCTGCTCGACCCGTCAGTCTCGCAGTCAGGCTCGCTTTTGCGTTTGCACTCTCTAGCTTGGTTTCCGTCCAAGCTGAGCGAACCTTTGAACGCCTCCGCTACTTTTTAGGAGGCGACCGCCCCAGTCAAACTGCCCACCTGACAATGTCCCCCGCCTCGATTCAGAGGCGCAGGTTAGAATTCCAATGTCGCAAGGATGGTATCCCAACGTCCGCTCCAGAATCGCCAAAGCGACTCTTTCCCAGCGTCCCATCTATCCTGTGCATGCAACACCGAAACCCAATATCAGGCTACAGTAAAGCTCCATGGGGTCTTTCCGTCTTGTCGCGGGTAACCGGCATCTTCACCGGTACTACAATTTCGCCGGGCGGGCTGTTGAGACAGTGCCCAAATCATTACGCCTTTCATGCGGGTCAGAACTTACCTGACAAGGAATTTCGCTACCTTAGGACCGTTATAGTTACGGCCGCCGTTCACTGGGGCTTCAATTCAATGCTTGCACATCTCCTTTTAACCTTCCAGCACCGGGCAGGCGTCAGCTCGTATACGTCATCTTTCGATTTAGCACAAACCTGTGTTTTTGGTAAACAGTTGCTTGGGCCGATTCTCTGCGGCTGCATTGCTGCAGCACCCCTTCTCCCGAAGTTACGGGGTCAATTTGCCGAGTTCCTTAACAACCCTTCTCCCGTTGGCCTTAGAATCTTCTTCCTACCTACCTGTGTCGGTTTGCGGTACGGGCACCTTAAACATACACACAGCTTTTCTCGCCTCTCTTCCAGCCGGACTTCGGTACTATATTTCCCTCGATCACTACCAGAACCAACACCTGGCTCCGACCTTCTGAAAGTGTCCCTGTGCTTAAGTCTTTCGGTGGGGACGGAATCTCTACCGTCTGTGCATCGGCTACGCCTTTCGGCCTTACCTTAGCTCCCGCCTAACTTGGAGCGGACGAACCTTCCTCCAAAAACCTGAGGTTTCCGGCCATGTGGATTCTCACCACATTCGCGCTACTCATTCCGGCATTCTCACTTCTGTAAACTCCACAGCCGCTTACGCTACTGTTTCTCCGCTTACACAACGCTCCCCTACCCCGCACTTACGTGCAGCCTAAGCTTCGGTTTGTATCTTAGCCCCGTTAAATTTTCCGCGCAGAGACGCTCGACCAGTGAGCTATTACGCACTCTTTAAATGAGTGGCTGCTTCTGAGCCAACATCCTGGTTGTCTGCGTATTTCCACATCGTTTTCCACTTAGATACAATTTGGGACCTTAGCTGTAGATCTGGGCTGTTTCCCTTTTGACAATGAGATTTATCTCACACTGTCTGACTCCCATACATCAATACTCCGGCATTCTTAGTTTGATAGGCTTCGCTACCCTCTCGGGCGCTAGGCCATTCAGTGCTTTACCTCCGGGTATCTAATATGAGGCTAGCCCTAAAGCTATTTCGGGGAGAACCAGCTATCTCCGAGTTCGATTGGAATTTCTCCGCTACCCACAATTCATCCGCCGCCTTTTCAACGGAGGTCGGTTCGGCCCTCCATGAAATTTTACTTTCACTTCAGCCTGATCATGGGTAGGTCACCCGGTTTCGGGCCCATTGCATGCTACTGAACGCCCTATTCAGACTCGCTCTCGCTACGCCTCCACGCCTTAAGCGCTTAAGCTCGCAACATACAATCGCTCGCCGGACCGTTCTACAAAAAGTACCATATCACACGTTGATGTGCTCTATGTGCTTGTAGGCACAAGGTTTCAGGTTCTCTTTCACTCCCCTCCCGGGGTCCTTTTCACCTTTCCTTCACAGTACTATACGCTATCGGTCACTGGGTAGTATTTAGGGTTGGAGGGTGGTCCCCCCATCTTCCGACCAGGTTTCACGTGTCTGGCCGTACTCTGGAACTCGCGCAGCTCTCGTTACTTTCGCTTACGTGTCTCTCACACTCTTTGGATGGCCTTCCCATGCCATTCAGCTAGCAACTTAAGTCCTTAAAGCGGTCCATACCCCGGAAGGATTTCTCCTTCCGGTTTGCCCTCTTCCGCGTTCGCTCGCCACTACTAACGGAATCTCGTTTGATGTCTCTTCCTCGCCCTACTTAGATGTTTCAGTTCAGGCGGTTCCCCTCCTGTACCTATGGATTCAGTACAGGATACCAGAGTATGAACTCTGGTGAGTTTCCTCATTCAGAAATCTCCGGATCAAAGGATGTTTGCTCCTCCCCGAAGCTTATCGCAGCTTACCACGTCTTTCATCGGCTCCCAGTGCCAAGGCATTCTCCTTGCGCCCTTTGTAGCTTGACCGTTGTTTCGCTTTCGCAAAACATATCTTTATTTCAGATTCTCCATTTGCCAACGAGATTTTACCATTTTACTGTCGCTTATTGCTAAGCTTCAGTTCCGCTTGGTGAAATTATAGATTTTTATTTAAAATCAGGAATTTTACATAGCTAATAAAATCTCATTTCGCAGTTCTATATTCAGTTTTCAAGGTACATCGCATAAGGTTTTGGGTAACCCAGCGCACTGGATTACCAGTGGTGGGCTGAAATGGACTCGAACCATCGACCTCTCGGTTATCAGCCGAGTGCTCTAACCAGCTGAGCTATCAGCCCAAATGGTGGAGATAAAGGGATTCGAACCCTTGACCCCCTGCTTGCAAAGCAGGTGCTCTCCCAACTGAGCTATACCCCCGCGCTTTCACGTTTCGGGTTTCGCTGTGTCCCTTATGCTTTGAGGTTCCGTTTGCACGGCCCTCAAAATTGAACAATACTGAAACTTGCTTTCCTGTCCGTTCAACCAAAGACCAGCTTTAGCTGAACGTCTGACTCCCTAGAAAGGAGGTGATCCAGCCGCACCTTCCGATACGGCTACCTTGTTACGACTTC